>WNFR01000195.1_pt1 | contig 60840 bp, 46 predicted proteins | sample 5400221 | NCBI WGS metagenome assembly WNFR01 (sample SAMN13153357, study PRJNA577476) | soil metagenome | isolation source: 40 cm soil under Madrone tree | place: USA:California | collected 2016-06-14
CCTTACATACTCACTCAACAAGCTCGTCTCTGACGGCATGCCGGCTCTCCTGGGGGCTGCTTTGAGGTTTGATTTGGCCAATATTCTGGTGCTCCCCTGAAAATACTAGTTGACAGCGTGCGCCGAGTGGTATTAAGATAACGCTCGCCCGAAATACTCAGCTCGCGCTCGAAATAACAATCGAGCGGCTGTTGCGGTGCGCGTCCCATTTTAAGCGCCGCAATCTCATAAACGCTTTGATCCGGATCGCTGTACCCGGCTTGGGTTTTATCATACTGCGTAGCAGCGGCTCAATGGTTTGAGAGAAAACGTACAACCACGAGTTCTTGGCATGGTTCTCAGGAACCTTGGTTAGTCGTTGCATGCGCATCGGTTCATCCCCAACTTTCGCTGAAGGCGTTTTCAAAGGGTTGATTCTCCTTTAGCGGTAGAGAGGGGACGTCTAGCGGACGAGTTTCATACCAGGAAGGTCGGACGCCAGGCGCTCCCTCTCCTTTTTCCACCGCCGTTCTCCCTCGTTCATACCTCATTCCCCTTTTCTCGCAGGTTATCCACGCTATTGCCCCAGGAAACTGTTGCTATATGTCGGTGAGAGCTTTACGGTTGTTCCCCAGCCACTGGATAACCACGGTGATACCGTTCAGGGCGCATCATTGAACTTCAAGACCCTGGACACGAAATTGGCAATTGTCTCATCGTGGGGTGAGGTGTCGCCATCGCGGCCGGACAGAGGCAGATCGGAGTCAGCGCCGGAATTGCCAACGCAACCGTCGCAGTGGGGGTTCGGGCAGGAAAAGCGACAGACACCTGCCGACCGCCGAGAAGCGTATTTGGAGTTCGATGCATCAACGGACAAACTCGCAACCAAACGTTAATTGTCAAGAGATGGGGGCCGGGCCTGCAATATTGCAATTCGCTGAGGAGAATTGCGAGCGCCTACAAGAGCCCATGCTGTTCGGACGGTCGAACCAGCGCAATCAACTAGTTGCCGGTCTCTCCTTTATGGTGCTCCGGGCTGATTGATATCTCTTCATCGTAGTGCGACTCTCGCGTGAACAAGACAAACCCGACTCCAACGATAACAAGGACCAGCAGGATGACGATGACCAGGAAGTACCAGGGAAGGTTCGGCTGGCTTGGATTTGTCGGATCGGCTCCTCCTAACGCGAGCAACACAAATGGCCCGGCAACTGCTCCAACAAGACCAATCAGAAGCGCTATACGATCGAGTCTGCCTTCCTGAGGGACCTTGACGTGAGAACCCCAATACGCACCGATCGCCGCTGCGATCAGCGCGAGAACTACGAACAGCGCCCCTCGAGTGACGCTGGCAAGCAGGTAGCCGCTTACGAACTGGCTCTTGTTCCCGATTGGCAGCGCGGTGTACACAAGCAAAGTCAGAACAAGCGTCAGCGCCGCCACTATCAAAGAATCCAGTACGCGCAGCTCTTCGCTCATACACCCGACTACGAAGCCGCCGATCAGGAAAGCACCCAACATGAAACCGAACGCGGTGATCACTATAGTGTCTTGCGGGACGGCGGCGCCTCTGGCCGCGCTGAAGGCGACTGCGGTGTAGACCAGTGAGATGATTACCTGGAGACCAAACGTAAAACCAAGCCCGACTAAGACCCACCTTATGCGATTTCTCATGACGTCCTCCTGGCGTCAGGATTCCAACCACGCCTGACATTGAACGACAGCGGACCAGTACTCACCACAAAGCCTGCACGTGCTTTCCGCGGCGCTGAATCTCTAATGTGACCAATGTTGATCAGAAGAACGGCGAGCTCTTGCGGCTCACGGGTTGGACCTGACGGGTTGATGAACGCGAGTAGCATCGCTCCCCTCCCAGTCCTTCTGTAAGCGCAATCTTAAACTTATGGTTGGTTGGTGTCAAAGCAGGCGCGGGAGTTCTGCCGTAGCGTCTAATCCACTCCTAGTAAACGCAAAGAAACGACCAGTCCGGCCGACATCACATATCCGATGCCCGTGTAAAACAAGAGCTGGAGGCCCGCTAAACGCCACGAGTTTGTTTCGCTGCGCACTACCGCCACTGTGGATAGGCATTGCAGCGAAAAGAAGAAAAAGACTATCAAGCCGAGGATCGTTGAAGTGGTGAATATGCGTTTAGAGCTTCCGGCGAATGTCGCCACGCGCATGTTTTCAAGCAGACTGTTTTGCCTGGCGTCCGGATCTTCGGCAACGTGGAAGACAATCGCCATCGTGCTGACGAAGACTTCACGCGCCGCAAATGCCGAGATCAGCCCGACGCCGACTCGCCAATCGACGCCCATCGGGTGAAGCGCGGGCTCCAATACCCGACCGACATCGGCGGCAAACGAATGTTCCAGCCCACTCGACGCGATCAGCGGGACGCGAAGGTTTTCAGTTGTTGGTTGGTGCGAGCCAAGACCAAAGTTGGACAAGAGCCAAAGGCAGGACGAGATAACAAGGATTGGCATTCCGGCGCGTCTGAGATACGCAGAAGCGCGTGACCAGGTGACCCTTAGCGTCGGTTTCACCAGGGGCGTTCGATAGGCCGGCAGCTCCATCGCCAGCAGTGAAGCGGATCGCTTGCGCAGTATCAGCCGGCTGATTAAGCCCGCCACCAAAGCGCCGACCAGGAGACTTGAGATGTAGATCGCCCCCAGAGCAAGTCCTGCCTTCCACGCAGAGCCGGGCAGCAACGCCCCCAGCAGCAGCGCATAAACCGGAAGCCGCGCGCTGCAGCTCATCAGTGGAAGAATCCAAATCGTCAAAAGCCGCTCGCGCCGCGAAGGAATGGTGCGTGCCGCAAGCACTGCCGGAATTGCGCACGCAAAGCCCGACAACATCGGAACAAAGGACCTCCCGTGCAGGCCGAGATAAGACATTGGCCGGTCAACAAGCGCCGCGCCTCGAGCCAGGTAGCCTGAGTCTTCAAGCAGAGTCATCAAGAAAAACAAGATGATTATCTGCGGAAAGAAGACGGCCACTGCCCCGACCCCTCCGACAACTCCCTCGGCAAGGAACCGCGAAAGCACTCCCTCCGGCAGAATCGCCAACAACAAATTCGCAGTCTGTTTGAACAGCCCGTCGATCAGATCCATGAATGGCCGGGCCGCCCAGAATATCGACGAGAACAGCCCTACGAGAATCGCGAAGAAAATAGGAAATCCGAAAACACGATGCAGAACGACGTGATCGATTCGCGCGGTGATTGAATCGCTAGCGAGTTGGAACCGGTTCGCGTTTTTGAGAGATTCACTCTCTGTGAGCAGCTTGCGGATCAACTCATAAGCCGCCACCGGTTCTTCGGGCAAGTCGGCAAGAGAACAGTGTCCGGCGGCGGGACGCGAAACCACGTCCCTGAGAGTATTCATCAAGTCGACGGCTCCCCATCCGGTACGGCCGTCAACCGCAACTACCGGCACACCGATCGCTGTCTCGAGCTTCCGGACGTTCACTGATTGCTGCGTCCGCGGCAGCAGGTCCATCATCGTGAGCGCTATCACCATCGGCTTGTGCTGACGCGCGACCACTGACGCGAATCTAAGGTGACGTTCGAGCTGAGTAGCGTCAACGGCAACGATCAACGCGTCGGGGATGACGGATTGGTGCCGGCCTTCGATGACTCTGCAGGAGAGTTCTTCTTCAGGTGAAACCGCTGACGTGCTGTGCACCCCCGGCAGATCAACCAGCAGGAATTGCGGTCCAAGGTCGGCTTTTGTTTTGCCACGCGAGAGGGTAACGGTTACGCCAGGATAATTCGCGGTGTGGAAATTACCGCCGGTGAGTGCGTTCATCAATGCGGTCTTGCCCGCATTCGGCGCACCAGCAAGACAGACTGTTGAAGGGTGTGCCCCGGTCTCAGGTGAGTGAAGAACTTGCTGGGCTTCGACGGTCGAGGCCTTCGGAGCTACTTCTATTGAATGCATGGTAGCTCACTGAACGCTGATCCAACCTGCTTCGCGCCGCCTGAGCGCGAGACGCATTCCCCTCACCATTACAACCAGGGGGTCGCCGAGCGGAACCGACTGAACAACCGCCAGTTCCTCTCCGGGTGTGATTCCAAGATCCAGTAAGCGTCGGCGTTCGTCGGCGGGACCGGCGATGCCTTCTACTCGATACATTTCGTTGTGAATCGCGTCCAACAAACTCATGGTGCCTCTTCCAGATAATTGCGTAATATTGAAAATGAATTTCAATTCTTCCAGCAAGCAAAGAATAACCTCAAAGGGAGTAGGTGTCAACGGAAAACTTCTCGGGGCGTTCCAGAGCGAAGGATTGCTTCGGATGTTACAGCGTCGCCACGAAGAGAGCTTAGCAGAAAAGAGAAATGTTTCCTCACTCGTCGCCGTCGAGTATTCCGTCGCCATTGCGATCGATGCTCAGGCGACGGCCATAACCAACCGGCACTCCAGTGAACGTCAACTCCGCTCCTACCTGTGCGGATTGAGCGAGCGTCTGCCAGGAAACCGGCGACTCGCTTAGTCTGTCGGGCTGGAACATTCCATTGCCGACATAGAGAAAGCCGCGCCGCGCTCCGCCATAAATCCCTTTCAGCACCAGGTCGCAGTTTCCGACAGCGGCTTGTTGCATAAGTAAGTTGACCCGCTCGGCGACCGAAGCCGAAGTTTTGTTCTCACCATTGATCGTCATCTGTAGTCCCACCGCAGGCGCCTGGCCGGTATCGAAGGCCAGAACAAAAGCTTCGACGTCCCGGCGGTCGCCGTCATTTTTGAAAGTGAACACAGGTAGCCGCAGAAAGTCGAGCAACGTATCGATCGACCCATCGTGTATAAACCCGAACCCCGAAAGCTGCTCGCCAGCCGAGTTTTGTAGTCCTAACTTTTCATAAGCGCCGCGCAGTTGAGGGACTTTGAAATCCTGAGATTCTTGAAGCAACAATCCCGGGATAATCAGGTTGTTGGTCCCGGATCGGAAGCCAGGGATTGCGGAGTGGCAAGCATTACACGAGAGCAGGCCGCCATCCAGCGCTCCGTTGTTAAAGAGCTCGCGTCCGCGTTCCGCGCTCGGGCCGGAAGAAGGATCAGGAAACGTACGGTCCGGGTTTTGATTTGGGTTGGGAGGATAAGCAAGCGTTTGAACGAACGATTCGAAAGCTGACATTTCCTCAGCGGTCAATTCGCGCGGCCCTCCGAGCAACGACATAAAGGCCGGATTGAAATCATCAAGTTTGCTTCGATCGCCGCGCCAGTGCAGCGGTTCATTCCCAATGATCCCGCGCAGCGATTGCGTAGTCATCGGGCCCTTCATCGGATGGAAAGTTGAAAGGCCGACTCTCTGCAGCTGCCCCCTGGGATTTCCCAAGTCCCACGCCAGTCCGTCTCGATGGCCATTGAAATGGCAGCTCGCACACGCCAGATCACCGTGCGCCGACAGGCTCGCGTCGTAGAGAAAACGACGGCCTTGCCGCACAATCTGGGGTTCAGGATCGAAGCCAATGGGTATGCGGCCGATTTCAGATCTGTTTTTCAGATCGACCACACTCAGTGTTTCATCAAAGCGATTCAGCACGTAGAGCCGCTGCCGACCTTCGTCGACCGCTAAACCGGTTGGCCCCTGTCCTACCTTTACTCTAGCCTGCACCGCGCCAGTTCGATCGAGGACGCCGACCTTTGCTGAACCTGTGGCGGCGACATACAGTGCGCCGTCAGCTGCGCGCGCAACGTCGGCCGGTAGCGCCAGACTTAAGGATCGCTCGGAGTCGGTTCCTTCCGGAACGTCGGCATTGATATGCGGATTCAGGTTTACCGCCTGGAGGTTCGCGGGGGACGTTTTGAAATCTATTATCGAGACTCGAGTAGTGGTGAATTGCCCTTTGAGGTTTGGCTCAAAACGCACCTCGTTATGAGCTTCGATGTTGGCAACGTACAGACGATCGCTTGTCGGATCAAAGGCCGCGTTGCCGATCTGAGTTCCGACGTGTCTCACCTCCCCGTCAATGCGAGGAGTCGATTGCGTAGCATCGATAACAACGAGATCGACATCGCTGAGACTATATGGAACGAACGCATTCCACTTTGCGTTGCCTCGTTCATCTGCCCACTGGGCGCCGTTCCACTTGACGATCAAGCCCACATCGGGCGCTGCCGGCAACTTCTTCATTTTTGGCGAGGCCTTTGGCGGTCCGCCGCCAGCTTTGACCTGATTCGCCGGCACAACAGTAGTCTGGTTGCCGGACTCGAAGATCGAGACGAAAACTCGTCCGCCCGATGAGTCACGCACGAGCGCGCGAGGCTGCTTGCCGCGAATGTTAACAACCTGCGGATTTTCCGCTGGTAAGCCGGGGTCGTAGACCTTGACCTGTCCGGCTCCTGACACGCATACAAAAGCGAGTTCGCGCTGTTGCCCCGCGAACACCACGTCGGTCGGCTCATCGCCCACATCAATCGTTCGAATAACGTTAGCGGTCATGAGATCAACTATGCTGACCGTGTCAGATAGCCAGTTGGTCACCCAGGCTTCGTGGTCGTTGCGCGCGGCTACGCTTACCGGCTCGAGTCCAACCGGAATCTCCGCAATGAGCTGCGGTTCCGCGCCGCTCAGTTGAAACACTGCCAGCCTGTTGTCGGGTGTGTTGACCGCCAGCAACCTGGTCCCATCCGGCGTGAGCGCGAGAGGATGAACTTGCGGGCTTTCAAAACTCTTGAAGTCGGACGGCTTCGTTTCGGCGAGCACAATTCGAGTTGGCGGCCGGTTGATCAGAGCCAATGCGAGCAAACTCACACAGCCGGCTACTATTCGCTTAAGAAGCTTCTCGGTGGTTTTTGAAGAACGAGGCATAGTCACATCCAAATAGACTAAGCGGCTATTGAACAAGGATCTTAGTCTGGCTGAGCCGATACACGAAGCATAGGCCGTAATATACTTGAACCCACCTGCGGCATCAATGAGCGCGCGCGGTAAAGAGTCGGTTAAGACGCGCCGATGTTCGTCAGCCTTTCTGCCGAGCGGCCGCAAGGGCTTCGTCCAGCGTCGTCACCTTGCCGTCCAATTGCAGCTCGTAGACTTCACGAAGCAAACGTCCCATCTGAGGGCCCGGCTTATACCCCGACTCAATCAGGTGCCGTCCCTGAAGCAGGGGAGCCGGCGGACCGTGCTCGACTCCCAGGGCGCGCGCCTTCTCAATAAACCAATCTTCAGCGAGCGTTGAAGTGGCCGGGCGGCGGGCAGACGCGCATGATTTCGCAAGCCGATACAGCAGATCAATATCAACCCGCTGCGCAAGCCTGCGAAAATCACCGTCAGTAGTAGTCTCGCGCGCTTGATAAAACTCGCGCGGCCTCCGTTGCTCGCGCGTCAACGAGAGGACCTGCGAGCGCACGTCATAGCCGTTGATGCCGTAGAGTCCCAGGGTGTTCAACACTGAAACAACCGCTGCCAATTCGGCGTGATAGCTGCCCCTCTTAATCAGCTTCGAAGTTTGGGGTTCGTCGCTTGTCCTCGCGGCGAGTACCGCAACCAAATCGTGGCACAGAGTCGAAAGCATCACAGCGATGCGCTGCGGCCTCAAGAGATCGCGAGCTTCTTTCGCCGCTTCATCCAATGCAAGCTTCGTATGCTGGAGAGCATCGGCCGCGTCATCTGCGCCTCTACGCGCTGCAAGAGCGCGAATCTCGGGAAACAGTTTGTCGAGCACACCAAGCTCCAGCGCCACACTCAATCCAATTGACGGATGCTCGGTGAGCACTAAGAGTTTCTCGATTTCACCCCAGATTCTTTCGTGAGGCAAATCCGACAAATCGATCGAGCGGCAGAGTTCGGCGGTTCGCGGCTCTATAGCCATCTCGAACCTCGCCGCAAGCTGAACTGCCCGCAACACCCGCAGGCTGTCTTCGACGAACGTATCGGCGGCTACGGCGCGCAATATTCTGTTGTTCAAATCCTCTCTGCCGCCGTACGGGTCGTCAGTCTTATCAGCCAGCGGGTCGTAGAGAATCGCGTTGATTGTAAAATCGCGGCGGCGCGCGGCGTCTGCAAAGGTCATTGACGGATCGCCTTCAATCACAAACCCGCGATGACCACGACCGGACTTTGACTCGCGTCGTGGAAGAGACACGTCGATCTCGAACCTCTCCTGGACCATCGCTCCTTCAGCTAAATTGAAATCATCATTACGAACTTCCGCGGGCCGATAGAAGACGAGCTTGTATACCGCAAAATGCTCCCCGACGGTGTTGACCCGGCCAACACGTTCGAGCACTTCGCGCACGCGATCGGGCTCAAGGCCGTAGACTTCGACGTCATAGTCCTTGGGTTCGATGCCGAGCAGCCGGTCGCGTACGGTCCCGCCGACGAGCATCGCCTGCCCTCCGGCGTCGCGCACAGCTTCACAAAGCCTCAGCAACTCTGAGTTCATTCAGGGAAGAATAGCCTGTTGGAGCGGGCTCGAAAAGGCAGGCGGGCTACGGGTTCAGTTTAGAGTTCAAGCTTCAGCTTGCGCATTTGTATCAGCAGCCTGAAGGCTGAACTCTGAACCTGAACTGAACGAATACCCGATCCGGTTACAGGTCGAGCTTGTTGGCTATGATTGTTTCAATTTCGGCGATTGCAACGCGATCCTGCAGCATAGTGTCACGGTCCCGAATTGTAACTTGATTGTCTTCGAGCGATTGATGATCCACCGTTACGCACAATGGTGTTCCCACTTCGTCCTGGCGGCGATAAAGCTTGCCGATTCCCGCGGTGTCATCGTAGACCGCTCGCATCGATCCGCTTTTCTGAAGCCGCGACTTAATCTCTTTTGCAAGCGCGACAATGCCTTCCTTGTTCTTCGCAAGCGGCAGCACAGCCACTTTGATAGGCGCCAGTTTGTGATGAAGCTCGAGCACCACCCGTTTTTCGCCTCGCACTTCTTCTTCCCGGTAGGCGTCCATAAGAAAAGCAAGTACTTTGCGATCCACTCCGGCCGACGGTTCGATCACAAAAGGAAAAACGTGCTGATTCGTTTCGTGATCGAAGTAAGTGAGATCGGCAGTTGAGTCCGGATTAATCCGCTTGCCGTCCGCATCGACAGGCTTCTTTGAGTGAGCCTTCAGATCAAAGTCCGTGCGATTGGCTATGCCTTCAAGCTCATCCCATTGTTTTTCAGGGTCTTCGCGATCAGGAAAGAACCGATATTGAAGATCGACACAGCTCTTAGCGTAATGAGCCAGCTCAGTTCCCGGCTGCCGGTACTTCCTTAGATTCTCCGCGCGCATGCCCAGCTCAATGTGCCAGTCGTACCGTTCTTCAACCCAACGCTCGTGCCACTCGTCGTCGTTAGTCTCCCCGGCTTTGAGAACCTGCGGCGGCTTAACAAAGTACTCGATCTCCATCTGCTCGAACTCGCGCGTCCGAAAGATGAAGTTGCCGGGAGTTATCTCGTTTCGAAAAGCCTTACCGATTTGCGCGACTCCGAACGGTAGCTTCCGGTTCGTACTGTCGAGGATGTTTTTGAAGTTGACGAAGATTCCTTGCGCAGTCTCCGGCCTGAGGTAAGTCAAACCGGACTCGTCTTCAACCGGGCCAACCGTAGTCCTGAACATCAGGTTGAATTGACGCGGTTCAGTAAGATCCGTCGAACCGCATTCGGGACATTTCCCATTTTCAATTTTGTCGGCCCGCAGTCTCGCGTTGCACTTTCGACAATCGACCAGCGGGTCAGAGAACGTCTCTTCGTGACCGGAGTACTTCCACACCAGTCGGTTCATAAGGATTCCGGCGTCGAGCCCAACCATGTCATCGCGCTCATAGACGACTGAGCGCCACCACGCGCGTTTGATGTTGTTCTTGAGTTCCACACCAAGAGGCCCGTAATCCCACACCGACCCCAATCCGCCATAAATGTCGCTCGATTGAAAGGCAAAGCCCCGGCGCTTGGCGAGGCTAACGATAGTTTCAATATCGGTCATCTTAGTTGTGTCTCTAGGCAGTTCAGAAAATTATCTTACGTCGAATGTAAAACTATACAACATCGAGTTCGCGCGCGTCTTCTGATGTTCAGAGTTCAAGCTTTAGCTTGCAGAGCACGGCTCAGCAACCTGAAGGTTGAACTCTGAACTCTCGACAAACTGAGGTTTGTCGGACCCTCACTTTGAACGTGGGTCCATCTTTACCACCAGCGGCTGAGTGTAGCTCTTGCCATTAACCGTGAGCTTGACGGTGTAGCTTCCAGGCAGTGCGCGAGCTTCGCCTCCACGACCGAAGATGTCGGCGCCTCCGCCTCCGCCCCCACCCCCTCCGCGCCTTCCGCCGGGAGTTGGGGTCGGGCGAAGGTCCCACACCCAGCGATGCATCCCGGCCGCAGTCGAAAGCGGCTCCGGTGTCCGTCGCCAGTAGGCCGGGATGTTGAGCGTCTCCGGATTCACCGGCGGCGGACGATCTTCACTCGAGTAGCGGCGAATTACTTCTCCTGCAGGATCGAAGATCTCGATTGTGATCGCGCCTCGCGCGGCTGATCCGAAGTAGTAATCAAGGATCGCGCCATAAGGAGGATTGTCTGCCAGCGGCTCATCGCGAGGCTGAGGTGTTCCGTTCTCGCTTGGCGGAGGGAAGTTGATCGCATCCGCTGGCCGAAACAGAAACGCTTCTGCGTGAGCTATATCACTCGAGATCTGGCGCAGCGCTGTTATGTCATCGAGCACCCAAAAGCCCCGCCCGTGCGTCCCTACAATCAAGTCGTCTCCGTGAATCACAAGGTCGCGCATCGAGCAGGCCGGCAAGTTGAGCTGAAGCGATTGCCAATGATCTCCGTCGTCAAACGAGACGAACACGCCAAGCTCGGTTCCGGCGAACAGCAAGCCCTTTCGCGCGGGATCTTCCTTCACCGTTTGCATGTAGACGCCTGCGGGAAGACCATTCGTGATCTTCTGCCAGCTCTTGCCGGCGTCACGCGTGCGATAAATGTGAGGCTCGTAGTCTTCAAGGCGATGCCGATCGATCGCGGCGTAAGCTTCGTTCACATCGAAGTGCGAAGCATCCATCATCACTACTTTGCTCCACGGCGTAAGCTCGGGCGGAGTGACGTTCTGCCAACTCTTCCCGTCGTCCTTCGTTACATGAATTAACCCATCATCAGTGCCTACCCAAATCGCCGGCGCTCGCAGAGGCGAGGGAGCGATCGTATAGATCACACCACGGCGTTTGTCCTTTGGCGCATCGGCAGCAGTTGTCTCGTCGAGGTTCGGGGGCGAGCCGGGATCTTCCCTGGTCAGATCGGTGCTTATCGTGCTCCAGCTTTCACCGCCATTGGTGGTCTTGAAGAGGAATTGATTGCTGAAGTAGAGCGCGCGCTGATCGGCCTGAGAGAAAACCAGCGGCAGCGTCCACGTATGACGAGCAGGCTCGGTCATGCCGCGTTCGGGCGAGACAATTTTCGTTTCACCTGAGATAACATTCCAGCGCTCGACGCGGCCGCCGAACAGGGTTTCAGGATGGAGCGGGTCCGGCGCTGTGTAGTCCGACTCGCCGCCGGCTCCAACCGGCGTCCATTCGTGCATCGAGATTTCCGCGTGCATGCTTCGTGAAGGCACTCCAACGGAGCCGCTGTCTTGCTGCGCCCCGGTCACCCAGTATGGAAAGCGGTTGTCGGCTGCAACGTGATACAACTCCGCGGTCGGCTGGTTGTACCACGAGCTCCAGGTTTGCGCTCCGTCGACGCTCACAACTGCGCCCTGATCGCTGCCCAGAATCATTCGGTTCGGGTCGTCCGGATAAATCCAGAGTTGGTGGTAATCATCACCACCGGGCGCGCCCTTTATTGGAGTCCAGCTCTTGCCGGCATCGGTCGAACGATAGAGCGATGTGTTGGAAACGTAAACGATGTCCGCGTTCTTTGGATCGACTACTGTCTTGCAAAAGTACCAGCCTCGACCCCAGATACGATTGTCTCCGGCGAGCCTGGCCCACGTAGCGCCCGCGTCATCCGAGCGGTACAGGCCGCCCTCCTTCGCATCGACGATCGCGTAGACGCGATTGCGATTGGACGGAGCGGCCGCAAGCCCGATGTGACCAACGCCTTCAATTGGCAATCCGTTCGTTAACGCCTGCCACGTGGTGCCGCCGTCGGTCGATTTGAAAACGCCTCCGCCCGGTCCATAAGACGGAGGGTAGATGCTCCATGGTGGACGGCGGGTGTTCCACAAGCTCGCGTAGAGGATCTGTGAGTTCTGCGGATCGAACGCGAGATCGATAGCGCCGACGTTGTCGTTCTTGAAGAGCACCTTTTCCCACGTTGCTCCCCCGTCACGCGAGCGATAAACCCCTCGATCCGGATTCGCTCCATAAGCGTGGCCCAGCGCGGCTACGAAAACGACGTTTGGGTTCTTCGGATCGACAAGCACTCGGCCGATTTGCCGCGTACCGTCGAGACCAATATGCGCCCAGCTCTTCCCGGCGTCAGTCGATTTGTACATTCCGTTGCCGTATGAAATCTGTGAGCGCATATCGGCTTCGCCGCTTCCGACATACACGATGTCAGGACTTGACGGCGCGACTCCGATTGCTCCGATCGATGCTATCGGCTGCGAGTCAAACACCGGCGCCCAGGTGCGGCCCGCGTTCGTAGTCTTCCACACACCGCCGCCGACCGAACCGAAATAGAAAGTATTGGGCTGTCCGGGCACTCCGGAAACGCCGTTGACTCGCCCTCCACGAAATGGACCGATCATCCGCCAGTGAAGGCCCGAATAAAGCTTTGCATCATATTGCTGCTGGGCCGGCACAGCGGGGGAGAGCGACAGCCCGGCGACAATGAGCATTAAAATGATGCTTGATCCAGCCACCTTCCGCGCCGCCACTTTTGCGATAACAGGCATAGGTAAGGTCTCCTTGTTCGAAAATCAAGATAGCCCTGTTTGCACGCCGGGACAAGCAAGCTTGCCGTGTTCATTGAGGCATCAAGAACCGGTAATTACATTGTCGCGCGAATGCGACTTTGCTGATACGAGTCAGTCCGGAAGGGATGAGAGGAGCGGCAGATGTGGGAATGACGCGGACAGAAAAAACGGCCGGACCGCTTGCGAACAATCTCTTGTGAAAGCGGCCCGGCCAGGGTGATTAAGGATCAGCTTCGAACAAAGGTGGTTAGCCGATCGTCAGCGTGTTGACCACTCGATTGAACTGCTTTCCAATGGCCGACGCAAAAGGCGACGAGGCCGCGCTGACGCTTCCGGTTTCATTGCCGCTGTTGAAATCGTGCGCGCCGTGCAGCGTCATATTATCCGGCGCTCCGGCTTTCTTGGGTGGGAAAAACAGAGTGAGCCACAGTTGGGCGGTATTGAACTTGGCGGTGCCGCAACTGACTCGCTTCACGCTGGAGTAGGTGCCCACGGGTTTATTCTTTTGTAAGACGGTGCCACCCTCAATCTGCCAACGGATGCCGGCGTCTTCGACATTATTCAAACATTCTCGAACTAGAGTATAGGTTACGCTCATTTTTCTTATCTCCTCTTACGGTTAATTGTTGTGGTGATAAAGATCTCAGCCGGCCGCGCGCGATCACAAAGCCGAGCCGAATAGCCGGAGACGTCGTTCAAACTCCGTCCCCTGGTATATCTAGACGCAAGAACTACGGCGGGTACTTCAGAAAAAACGTCGGGGTCCAATCTTTTTTTGGGTATGGAACGGGGGGATCTGAAATCAGGGCTGCGCTACAGTAATGGATACCTCTAATCTTTCTTGTGAGCTTTGATCTTGTCGGCTACCACCGCGCCGCCTTTCATCACCCATCGAACTTTGTCGATCACGACATTGATATCAGACATCGGATCTCCCTCAACTGCGACAATGTCGGCATAGTAGCCGGGTGCGATCGCCCCAAGCCTCTTATCCATGCCGAGCAGCGCAGCGCCGTTCGTCGTCGCGGCCGCCAGCGCCTGTCGCGGTGTCATTCCGGCTTTCACGAACCAGCCCAACTCCCGAGTGTTCTGACCGAACATCGTGAACACAGCATCGGAACCCATCGCGAATGTGACACCAGCCTTGAACGCGCGCTTTGCCGTTTCAAGGTTGCGCGCTACATAAGCGTTCAAGCGTTCGGCGACCTCCGGTCCATATCCGAATTGTTCGCGGTACTCGGCGTAGTAGCGATTGTGATCGATGGTGGGGACGTAAAAAATCTTTCGCCGGGCCATCTCCGAGATGGTCTCATCATCCATATCAGTCGCGTGCTCGACCGAGTCGGCTCCGGCACGCACTGCGTCGCGGGCTCCCGCCGGTCCGTAGGAATGAACTGCGAGCCTCTTGCCAAGCGTGTGAGCCGTGTCGGCTGCCGCCTTCATTTCTTCAAAGCTGTAAGTCTGATTACCCGAGACGTCCTGCGCGCTGCCGCTCGAGCCGAACATCTTCACCCAGTCGGCCCCGGCGGTGATCTGTTCTCGGGCGGCGCGCGTGATTTCATCAACGCCGTTGGCCTGCCCTCGACTCGGCGCCGGCGCTCCGCCGCGCGAATTTGGCCCGGCAATATGAAGTCCGTAGCCTGAAACAAACATGCGCGGACCAATCATTGCGCCGCTGTTTATCAGGTCGCGCATCGCGATATCGGTGTACTCTGCGGCGTGCAAATTGCGCACCGTCGTCACTCCGGTTTCGAGAGTCTTTCTGGCATTTTCCTGCGCGAGAAACATGCTCATGGCGGGCACTCGCGCGCTGAGTTGCGCCCACGGACGCGTCCCGGGCGATTGATCCCAGTAGTAAGTCATGTGAGTATGCACGTCGATCAGGCCCGGTATGACAGTGAAGCGACCCAGGTCGATGACGTTCGCATCCGCGGGAATCTTGATGTCCTTTCCAACCTGCGTTATCCGATCGCCTTCGATTAAGATGACCGCATTCGTGATGGGATTCTCGCTCTTGCCATCGATGAGCTTGCCGCAACGAATCGCAATTTGCCTGGTCGAACTTGCCGGCAGTTGCGCACCGCCGATTGCGTCACCTCCGCTAAGAGACGGAAAACCGGTCACCAAAACCAATATCAGGATCACAGCCTTTTGAAGTCTGCTCATTGGCGATCTTCGCAGCGATGAAAGTTCGCAAGGTTCGCGGCTGGCAGGCACAGGCAAAGGATAGAGGCCACTACATACTTAGTCAGCGCCAGATCTTATCGAGCGGCAAAACGAACCCTGGAAGAAGTGGGTCTCCGCTCACCGATGCAGGATCGTCGAGACACTCAGGCGCGACATCCGGACGATAAATCCAAACCTTCTTTTGCAGAGGATCAATAAGCCAGCCGAGCAGTGCGCCGTTATCAATGTACTCCTGCATCTTCGCCTGGAGAGTGCCGAGGCGGTCGGTGCGTGAGCGAAGCTCGATCACGAAATCCGGGCACACGGGTGGAAATCTCTTCCGTTCGGCCTCTGTTAGCGCTTCCCATCGTTCGTTTCTTATCCATGCTACGTCTGGAGAACGAAAGGCGCCGTTTGGGAGTGCAAACTCTGTCGAAGAATCAAAGCCCACGCCGGTGCCATTTGCTTCTGACCAGTTGCCAAAGTGTGTCGTCAATTTGAAATTGCTGTGTCCGGTCTCACCTCCAGTGGGTGGCATGATAATCAAGTCTCCCTCGCTCGTGAGTTCGATTCGCAGATCGGAATGCCTTTGGCAGAAGTCGAAGAATTCCTGATCGCTCATCCGCTGAGCTACTGGACCAAGATGCAGCACCAGGTAATCGGTAGTTTCTTGTTCGAGCATCGGATGCATGGAATTGCTCCTTTCGCCGAGTCCTGTCTCGTTACCACCATGTTAGCATAAGTGTTTCGAGCCGCAGCCTGGTTATTCGGGACCGTGTCACTTCTTCACCGTAGGATACTGGATGCCGAGCTGTTCCAGATACGTCTTGTATCGGGTCGGATCGTAGTAATACTTCTTAAGCTCCGGCCGAAACTTTTCCATCTTCTCTTTGTTCAACTCGATCGCCGGCTGATCAGTCGGGTTGATCAAGGGCGTGTACTTGATGTCTTTGGTTTGAACATCGTTGAAGTACGCCCACGCCTGCTTGATCAGGTCCGGTTGAAGCAGGAAGTCGAGCGCCGTTGTCACCTGGGCTTTTGCGCCCGCGGTCGAACCCTTGTGCGCTATAGGCGTGGCCATCGCAACCGCGTTCGGCCACGCGTGTCCGGGCAGATTCGGAATGTTTGCAGGATAGCGCATATAAACCATCGGCAGGTTCCACGAGATGTCGCCAACGTCATCCGAGCCGCCGCCGGTCGGTTCCTTTGGGGCCAGCTCAATCGGTTTGACCTTTGTCTTCAGGCCTTCAACTTTCGCGCCGATGTCTTTCTGAAGCGCCTTCGCCAGAGTCTGGTCGGCTTCCGTCCATTCGGGCATGCCGATCATCTCGATGTTCTTATTCTGGACTTCGGCGATCACCTTGTTGAAATGACAGGGCCACGCCGAACCAACTATGCGCTGAGTGACGGTGGTGTCGGTCATCATCGTAGCAGCCTGAGCCATCTTGTTGCCGAGTTCGCTGAGCTCCTTAATATGCGGATAGTCCAGCTCACGGAAGTAATACCAAACCGCGGCTTCTGACGGCACGACATTGGGTTGATCGCCGCCGTCGATGATCACGTAGTGCGAACGTTGCTGCAGCCGCAGATGTTCGCGACGAAAGTTCCAAGCCGTGTCCATCAGCTCAACTGCATCCAGCGCGCTGCGGCCCGACCACGGCGCGCCCGCCGCGTGAGCCGCTTTGCCGTGGAAGAAGTACTGAACCGAAACCAACCCGCTGTTGTTAGCGGCTTGTCCGAAGGAGGTGACGAAGTCCGAATCGACGTGACAGCCAAGCACAATGTCGACGTCTTTGAAGAGGCCGGCTCGCACGTAGAACGCTTTCGTCGCGACCAGCTCTTCGGCGACTCCGGGAAAAAGCTTGATCGCGCCGGCGATTTTGTGTTTCTCCATTAGCTTCTTCAGCGCGATTGCCGCGGTGACGTTCACAGCCTGGCCGGAGTTGTGCCCCTCGCCGTGACCGGGTGCGCCTTCGATGATTGGATCGTGATATGCGACTCCGGGTTTCTGTGAGGCTCGCGGAATGCAGTCGATGTCGGTGATGAATCCGATGACCGGCTTGCCTGAGCCGTAGCTTGCGACCCACGCTGTTGGAATGCCAACGACTCCGCGCTCGACTTTAAAGCCGTTCTTCTCGAGAAGTTCGGTGATGTACTTCGAAGTTTCGTATTCCTGAAAGCCCAACTCGCTGAAGCTGAAGATCTGATCGACCATCTGCTGAGTGAGTGTCTTCATCGAATCGACTTCGCTGATGGCTTCATGCTTCAAGTCATCGAGTTTGGCTCCGTCCTGACTACGCGCGGAAAAACTCATGGACGTCACCAGCAGTGTTGTTACCAGTAGCATCCGCATCTTCATCGTCATTCCTCCGTTTCACTTTCGGGTAAATTCGTTCTTGATGAGCGCATCGCAAGTGAAAGTGTGGACCCTTGCGAGCGCTCCTCCGCTGCACATCTTCACCGCTGAATAACTTTGGAGAGCAACGCGGACATCAGAAGATACATCAACGATACGCTTGCCGAAATCAAGAGACAAAAGGTCATCCATTTGACGAAACCGTAACGAGCCCAGCGCGGTCCTCGAAAACGAAAAAGGGCTAACCCGCCGATGAAGACTAAAACGCCGAGCGAGAGATACGACGGCAAAGCTGACAACAGAAGATGCAGCAACGAGGCGCCTGCCGAAACCAGAAGAAAGAAGGCAGCCCATTTGCCGAAATCGTAACGAGCCCAACGCGGTCCCCGGAAACGAAAAACGACTAACCCCGCGATGAAGAAGGCAATTCCCTGGGAGAGATAAGGTGGCAACCGGTGCTCAAGGATCCCCTGAACCACAGTCAGGCTACCTATGAACCAAAGCATTGGCACAACTCTCAGGTCCCAGTCATCAGGCTGAGGCGGCCCGGGCTCAGCTACCGAACTGATTGGATCAAGTTGTCGTGTTGAATCAGCCTCTGGCATCAGGAACCTCAAGAAGCCCTCACGATGCGCGAGATTATGACTTTTTACAGGCCAAGTCAACGAACCGTGCGCACAAGCCATCGCTCCTTCCGGGTATCGCTCTAACGTAATCTGGAGCAAGCCCGGCGTTGTTTGAGTAGAGGTCAGCCAGGTGGAAAGCCTGTGCCCTCACGCTCGCAAAACGCCGCCGTTGCTGACACGATTGCTGCTCTCAGAATCAACCGAATTGTTTTTTGTAACCGCCTGATGATTTTTTCAGTCTTAGGCGTCAGGCGGGCGCGCTCGTGACCGTGCTTCCACTGGCGCGGACGCGAGCACGCTCTGCCAGCTTCATCCAAATTCTGAGTTATGAATGCTGAACGATGAACGGCCACGTGCGTTCAGGATTCATAATTCACCGTTCATCGTTTATCATTCATCGTTCATCATTTCCCAAGGAGGACACCATGAACCGAGGACGATTGTTTGCACTCAAATCAGTAGGCTCGATTGTTGTGGCCTTCTCGACGCTGGCAATGTTCAGCGCGACCGGCCGCGCCGCCGATCCCGCGCCGCAGAAGAAAGAGAAGGGCAAAGCCGGAGCTTCGAAGATCAATGACGAGTACTCGGCTAAGATCAAGGAGTACACGACCGAGAAGTATTTCCTGACCGAGCTTGTCGATCACCTCCCGGCCTCGGACAAGGTGCCCTCACCCGATAAGGTTCTCGGCTACGTCATAGGCACCCCGAACAAGCTGACTTACACAAAGGACATGTACCGGTACTATCGCGAGCTTGAGAAGTCGACGCCGCGCGTTCGAGTATTCACCGCTCCGGAGCGCAGCGAAGAAGGCCGCGAGCAGATGCTCGTCATCGTAAGCGACGAAGCTAATATCGCAAAGCTTGATCGCTACAAAGAGATCAACGGAAAGCTGGCGGACCCTCGCAAGATCACCGACGCCCAGGCCCAGCAGTTGATCGGCGAAGACAAGATCATGTACTGGGCGTCCGGCTCGATCCACTCACCTGAACAAGGGTCGTGTGAGATGCTGATGGAGCTCGCCTATCGTCTCGCGGTCGAGGACTCGCCGCTAATTGACGCCATTCGAAAGAATGTAGTGGTGATGATCACGCCGGCGCTCGAGGTCGACGGCCGTGATCGCTCGGTCGATCTCTACAACTACCGAAAAGCGAATCCGAACAAGCAGACGCCGCCGCTGCTCTACTGGGGGAAGTATGTCGCGCACGACAACAACCGCGACGGGCTCGGGATGGGGTTGGCGCTTTCGCGGAATCAGATGAAGACGTTTCTCGAATATCATCCGGCGGTCCTGCACGATCTGCACGAATCGGTTCCATTCCTGTACACGTCAACCGGGACGGGTCCTTATAACGCATGGCTCGATCCGCTGGTGATTGATGAATGGCACGTGCTCGCTTATCACGAAATCGAAGAGATGACCAAGCGCGGGGTGCCCGGCGTGTGGACGCACGGTTTCTATGACGGATGGGCGCCGAACTACATGTTTTATGTCGCTAACGGGCACAACGCGATTGGCCGGTTCTACGAAACGTTCGGCGGCCAGGGCGCGGACACCAGTGTTCGCAACGTAGGCCCCCAATCCCAGCGAGACTGGTTCCGCCCGAACCCGCCGCTGCCCTGGGTGAAGTGGTCGATCCGGAACAACATCAACATGCAGCAGTCCGCGCTTCTGTTTGCGATGAATTATGTAGCCAATCAGAAGGACCGCTTCCTGAATAACTTTTACATCAAGAGCAAGAGGTCGGTGTTGAAGGCCACCAATGAAGGACCTTATGCGTGGGTGATCCCTGGCGACTCTGCGCGTCCGGTGGAAGCTGCCGATATGGTCAACCTTCTTCGCGCGATGGGTGTGGAAGTACAAACCGCCACAAAAGATTTTTCAATCAAAGATCAGAAATTTCCGGCCGGCTCTTACATCGTTCGGATGGACCAGCCTTACTCTCGAATGGCGGATATGTTACTGGACACCCAGTACTACAACGTGAACGACCCGCGGCCCTACGACGACACCGGCTGGACGCTTGGGGCGCTGCGGAACGTTAAGACGGTTCGCGTTACGGATAAGTCCGTGATGGACGCCCCGATGGTCCTGCTCACAAGCGACGCGAAGGTCAGGGGCCGTGTCACCGGAGCGGCTTCCACAGCCGGTTTCGTGATCAACCACAACGCGGACAACACGCTGATGACTCTTCGATACAAGTTGAAGGACGTCAAGATGAACGCCGCCGAAGAGTCGTTCAAGATCGGCGATCAGCAGTTCAACGCCGGCTCGTTCATTATCAAGAGCGAAGGCAATGCGTCCGACGTTCGCCAGAAACTTGATTCGGCGGTGACCGAGCTTGGGCTCACCGCGCTTGCAGTCGACAAACTGCCTGAAGCGAAGAGCCATGAGATATCTGTTCCGCGAATCGCGATCGTGCACACGTGGACCAACACTCAAAACGAAGGTTGGTATCGAATGGAATTTGACAGGCTGCAAATTCCTTACGCGTACATCTCGGATCACGTGCTGCGGGACACGCCGAACCTGCGCGAGAAGTACGACGTGATCGTCTTTCCGCCGGTCGGCGGCTCGGCACAGGGGATCGTCAACGGAACGCCGAAGCGGGGCGACCCGGTGCCGTGGAAGCAAACGGAGATCACACCTAACCTCGGCTTCTCGCCCGACCAGACCGACGATATGCGCGGAGGCATGGAGCTTCGCGGCGTTTTGAACCTTCAAAGATTCATCGAAGATGGTGGATTGTTCATTACAATTGCGAACGTCTCACAGATACCGATCGACTATGGCCTGACGACGGGAGTTTCCATTCAAGAGGGACGTCAGTTACAAGCCCGCGGTTCGGTCTACAGCGCGACGTTCGCTGATAAGAAGAGTCCGATCGCGTACGGCTACGGCGACACGCTTCCGGTGTATTTCAATCAAGCTCCACTGATCAACGTGAGCGCACTGGGCGGCTTCGGTGGTGGTGGTGGCGGAGGAGGAGGAGGGGGCGGCGGCGGTCTTCCTCCGGGACAACGCCCGTCCGGTCGAGGAACGTTGACCGATCCGGACATCATCCAATCCATGCCGCAAGCCGGAGTCAGGCCGGTTCAACCAACTCGTCCCGGAGAAGAAGGAATCCCCGAAGAGCTGCGCCAATTCGCAGCTCAACTAATTCCGCCTCCGAATATGCGGCCGCGAGTAGTTCTGCGATTCAACTCGAACGAAAAGGAGTTGCTGATAAGCGGAATGCTCGCTGGCGGGTCGGAGCTTGCGGGCAAGGCTGCGGTAGTCGATGTTCCAGTCGGCAAGGGGCACGTGGTGATGTTCGCCAACAATCCGATGTGGCGTCACCAGACGCAGGGAAGTTTCTTCTTGTTGTTCAACGCGGCGTTGAACTACAACAACCTTGGGGTGGGAAGACCCGATCCTCCCGCTCGCCGGCAGGAAGCGGGAAGCACCGGCGGCGATCAGTAATTCTTGAGCGAGTCTGGTGATGCGAGATAAACCCGATGAGACCCAGAGGCCTGTCGAATCGGCGGTGAGAGCAGCCGTCGCCGCAGTGCAGGAACGGGCGTCAATCAATCGCTCGCATAATAGCGCGTTTCGTCTCAATGCCGACTTCATCAGAGATTTGGCCCGATGGTACTCCGATGATGTGGCTCCGATTGAGTCATCTACTTCCGGAAGTCGCCCTCCGATTGAGACACCGACTTCCGGAAGTCGTGCGACCTTTCCTCAGCGGCGCGTGATACAACACGTACGGTCATTGCTGGAAGAATCGTTTTGGGCGAGTCTCAGAACGGAAGAGGGCCGACCTCATACCTTTGAGCTAAAGTACGGACCGCCGGGAGAATGGAACCAGTCCCATAAAGATGCGGTCGTGCTGGATCAGCCGATCGCATTTAATTCGCGCAACCTCGTGAAGCTCGCGCCGGCACTGCACCGGAATCAAGTCATAGGAGTTTGGCCTCGCGACGTTGCAACCGGCCGGGGCGACCTCGTTATTTGGGGCTTTACCCAAGGGAGCGACCCGTTGTCGGTTCGCGTGATCGAACCTGGAAAGATTATTGTCTCGGTTGGAATAGAAGGTAAAGCGGGAATTGATGGTCAAAGAGCGGACTTCGTTAGTTCATTCGCGCATGAACTCCTTCGTGAGGTTTTTCGCAAAGCGCGTAGAAATCTCACTGCGCAAGCCGCTTATCTTGTTGAGGTCTTTCGCTCGACGGATCTCGAAATCATTGCCCGTTCGATGCGGTCTCACGGTAGCGGCGGCACCTTGCTCGTTGTTCGTGACTACGACGAATCTCTTATAGACCGAACTGGATACACGGTAAAGCCGGATGAGACCTTTAAGGCGTATTTAGTGACGAGAGACAGTATGTTGCGTGAAGGTAGTCTTGTTGGCGATACGAAAGACTTTCGAGATTTCCTTGAATCGATCGGCCAACTCACAGCCGTCGACGGTGCTGCGATGGTGACGTACGATCTCTGCTTTGTTAGGATTCGGCATCAAGGTTAAGTCGAAGAACACTGGTGCATTCAAAATTCGTCACTCAGGACCATTTGATAACAGTGAGCTGAGAATAGAATGCTCTCGCGAAACCGATTGGGGAACCAGACACCAGTCAGAGGCGCAGTTCATCTTCGACAAACGAGATGCACTGGCCATTGTAGCTTCGCACGACGGGAAGCTATCTGTGTTTATGTGGGACGAAGCGAATCAAGCGGTTTCCGTGACAGAAGAAGCGGAGTTCCTTTTGTTGTGAAGAAGTTTTATGTCTCGCTGGCAATACTCAACGCCCATCATTGTTCCTAAGCAAGCTTCGACGTGTGATAGACTCGCTCCAAAGGAATTCAATCATGTCCACCAAGACGTTGCCAGAAGTTCGAAAGTCGACGATTCCCTACATCGACCGATCTCGCGAGACCGCGTGGATCGCGGAGCACTGGCGTGAGTATCCGGGAGAATGGGTTTTACTCGATGGCGACCGTTTGATTGCACACGGTGACGATCCATTACCATTCAAGGAAAAGGCTCGCGCAGAGGGTATCAATAGACCATACCTGGTTCACTTGCCCGAGAACGACGCGCCCTTCACCGGAGGGTGGATGTGACAGCGTACAGTCTCGAGTTTGCCCATCTGCACTCCTACTCCGCGTTTCCTGCTATTACCGTCCCTATAGTTTTGCGCTCCGATTTGAACACCAGCGTAGACTGCCAGGCGAAGGTGGACACGGGCAGCACCAACTGCATCTTTGAGAAGCGCTATGCGGAGTGGCTTGATTTGGATCTAACTTCGGGGGCTTTGACGCGAATCGAGACGCCAACGGGATCGTTCTATTGCTACGGTCATGAGCTGACTGTTTCCGTATTCGACCTCGAGTGGCAGGCTGTTGTTTATTTCGCCGAGCATGATGCTTTCCGGATCAGCGTTGTTGGCAGAGTCGGTTTCCTTGATCGCTTGAAGGTCGGCATCGTCGATTATGAGCAGCTTCTTTACCTTGGTCTCTACGATGAGCCATAGTCCTTGTGCGTTCCGCTATTGATCGCTTCTCACCGTCAGCTATACTAACTGCCCGTCGGGTTGAGTTCCGCCCAGCTTCCCAAACAGTGGAGAGTTAAAACGTTATTGAGGTGCTCATGAAAAAGCACAGGCTTCATCTTGCCTCGCTTCTTATCGCGATGTTGTCGTTCAGTGCGAGTGCCATCGCACAGACGAAGGTAACCACTCCGAAGGAACAACTCGGGTTCAACTTTGGCGATGACTACCAGCTGGCGAACTATACCCAGCTAACCGACTATTGGAAAAAGCTCGCCGCGCAGTCCGATCGCATGAAACTCGTCGAGATCGGCAAGAGCGCCGAAGGCCGAACGATGGTGATGGCGATCATCACCTCGCCGGAAAATCATAAAAAGCTGGAGCGCTACAAGGAGATCGCTCGACGGCTGGGAAGCGCAGAAGGACTGACCGACGATCAGGCCCACGCCCTCGCCGCCGAAGGCAAAGCCGTGATCTGGATCGACGGCGGTTTGCACGCGACTGAAGTCCTCGGCGCGCAGCAACTGATGGAGCTCGTCTATCAGATGGTGAGCATGAGCGATCCCGAGACGCTGCGCATTCTCAAGGATGTAATATTGCTCGCAACCCCGGTGAACCCCGACGGCCTGGATCTGGTAGCCAACTGGTACATGCGCGGGCAGGACCCGATGAAACGATCGCTTGCGGGATTGCCTCGCCTCTATCAAAAGTACATCGGTCATGACAACAATCGCGATTTCTACATGGTCAATCAGCCCGAGACCGAAGCTATCAATAGAGTCTTCTTTCACGAATGGTTTCCACAGATCGTTTACAACCATCATCAGACTGGACCCGTGGGCACGGTGCTTTTCGCGCCGCCGTTTCGCGATCCATTCAACTACTATCTCGATCCGCTGATCCCGCTTGGAATCGACCTGGTGGGCGCCGCTATGCACGGTCGTTTTGTGGCGGAGAACAAACCGGGCGCGACGATGCGATCGGGCTCGTCTTACTCGACCTGGTGGAACGGCGGACTGCGTACGGTAACTTACTTTCACAACATGATTGGGCTGCTGACCGAATCGATCGGCAATCCTACGCCGATGGAGATTCCATTTCTGCCGCAGCGCCAACTTGCAAAGGGAGATCTGCCTTTTCCGATCGCGCCGCAAAAGTGGCACTTCCGCCAGTCGATTGATTATTCGATCACCGCCAATCGCGCGGTGCTCGACCTGGCTTCGAAGCATCGCGAGGATTTTCTGTTCAACATCTATCGCATGGGCAGGAACTCGATCGAGCGCGGAAGCCAGGACTACTGGACGATCACTCCGAGGCGTATCTCTGAGCTCCAGGCGGTGATCGCTAAAGACTCAACCCAAGCCGCGCAGCCCGGAGCGCCCGAAGAACGACAACGTCGCGCCGCGGGCATCGCTTCGGACGCGTCTGCGGGTGACAGCCCGCAAGCGTTCGCCGGCCAGCCGCGCGGTGTTTCGATGAAGTATTACGAGATGCTGCACGCGCCGGATAAGCGCGATCCTCGCGGCTACATAGTTCCGTCGGATCAGGCTGACTTCCTCACCGCGACCAAATTTATCAACACGCTGATCAAAAACGGCATCACGATTCATCGAGCAGCATCTGCGTTCTCCGTCGCCGGCAAGAGTTACCCGGCAGGTTCGTATGTAATCAAAACCGCGCAAGCTTTCCGTCCTCATATTCTTGATATGTTCGAGCCTCAAGACCACCCCGACGACATTCCGTATCCGGGCGGGCCGCCGACTCCGCCTTATGACAACGCCGGCTACACGCTGGCTTATCAGATGGGAGTTAAGTTTGATCGCGTTCTTGACGGATTCGATGGGCAGTTCGAAAAGATCAACGGGCTGGTCAAGCCTCCGCCGGGAAAGATTACCCGAGCGGACGGAGCGGCGGGATTCCTGCTCGATCATCGTGTCAACGATTCGATCATAGCCGTGAATCGATTGCTGGCGAGCGGCGAAGACATTTATTGGCTTAAGAATTCGGCCCTTCGCTCTGATAAACCGTACGGCGCGGGCGTGATCTTTATAACCGCAAAACCAACAACGCTTCCCAAGCTTCAAAAACTCGCCGACGAGATCGGGCTGAGCTTCGCCGGAGAATCTCAAAAGCAAATGGGCGAAGCTTACAAGTTGAGGCCGTTGCGAATTGGCTTGTGGGATCGCTACGGCGGGTCGATGCCTTCCGGGTGGATTCGCTGGCTGCTGGAGCAATACGAGTTTGCCTTCACTGTAGTCTATCCTCCAACACTCGACGCCGGTGATCTCGCGAGCAAGTTCGATGTGCTGATCTTTCCGGATGGAGGCATTCCGGCGCGCGACTTTCGCGGAGGAGGCGGCGGCGGCTTTGGCGCGATGCCTGATCCGCAAAGCATTCCAGCCGAGTTTCGCGACCGGCTTGGCAACGTTACGGTGGCGAAGACGGTGCCGAAGCTGCGAGACTTTATCAACGCTGGGGGGACCGTTCTCGCAATCGGCGGCTCGACAAGTCTGGCCTACAATTTAGGGCTTCCAATTGCGAACGCATTGATGGAGAAGCAATCGGATGGCTCCGAGCGCGCGCTGACACGCGAGAAATTCTACGTTCCCGGATCCATTCTTCAAGTTCAGGTCGATAACACGAACCCGCTTGCTTATGGTATCGCCGAGAAGCTCGACGTCTTCTTCGACAACAGCCCGGTGTTTCGCTTGAGGCCCGAAGCATCGATCAAAGATGTGAAGCCGGTCGCGTGGTTCGACAGCGACAAGCCTCTCAGAAGCGGATGGGCCTGGGGGCAGAAGTATCTCCAGGACGGGGTCGCCGTTGCTGAAGCAAATATTGGAAGGGGGCGGCTGTTTCTCTTTGGTCCCGAGATCACGTTCCGCGGACAGCCGCACGGGACGTTCAAGTTTCTGTTCAACGGAATCTACTACGGGGGCGCCGAATCGGTGTTGTTGAACTGATGGGTAGACAACGTCAGTCGGAGCCCAAACAGTAGAATGGCGTCACGGTTTCGGGATAAACTATCGAAAGATTATGAGAGTAGCGTTACACCAACGCATATTTAATTGGACTTTCTATGCCGCGGTGGGCTATTGCGCTCTCGGCGCAATTCTGAGCGCTACTAACAACGTAATCAGGGTGATCGGCCCGTCAGTAAGTATTCCGCTCGCGCTATCGACATTAATTGCTTGGGCTTCAATTGAGTTCTATCTAAGCAAGAAATCAGTCCTCTGGATTAATAAAGGCGGTGAGCCTTTGAGAGTATCGAAACTCGGGCCTCAGCGACGGCTGGGGTTTTTCGGAAGCATCGTTCTTTTGCTGGTGCCCTTCTTTGCTGCCAAGTTTTCGAAGGAACAGATCGAACCGAAGGACAAGCCGGTTATCGGAGTCAAAATGTACGGTGTCGAACGAAAGCAATCGGGCGACAACGACGCGACTAAGATCGAGAAAGAGAAACTACGAGACGATGATTATCAGCCGATTGTTTACTCTGATATCGAAGAGTTGGTGGACGCAATCCTCACACGCTTGGATCAGAAACACGCAATCCGAGAGCTGACTCTCTTCGGATACGGGAGTTCAGGTGTATTCAATACCGGAAATGGTCAGTCGCCGCGGTACGGGACTTGACCTACATTAGCCCCGCCGCGCTGGACAAGGAGCAATGGCAAAATCTACTCGGTCAATTGAAAGGGCATTTCCTGCCTGATGGGAGAGTCAATCTAATAGGCAGTAACGTTGGAGCTGAAGAAACGGGTGCTGAGTTGGTGTTCAAGCTGTCCAAACTTATTGGTGTTCAAGTACGTGCTGCCGTCGATCTCGATGTAACCGACAATTACAACGGTCTTTGGCAAACTGCTGACCCCAGTATGAGTCAGCCTCCAGACCCAATTCCAGTGCCGGACAGCAGAGTGTTTGTAAGGAGCGACACTGTTTCTAACTGTTTGTAAGGAGGCAGACTGTTTCTAAACGCAAATGACGATCGGCAAAACGAAGACACGAACATCATGCCCGCCCACTCCTCCAACTAGAGCATATCAGCGAGACGTTGTTCCAAGGCGAAACTTTCTTCTGGCTTCAGACCCGCCATTCCGTAGAAGAGACGGTCAATGAAATCTTGATACGGCTGTGCCGCGGGAGCAAGTTGAGAGCGATCAGCGCGCGCGATCTCGCCGCGATTTGTTTCGATTGTAACGATGCAGTTTACCGCTTCGGTTCTCAGGCCTTGAAGCGCGGGCTGAACGGTGCGTTCTTTGCTTGAGAGTGGAAAAGGCCGCGCCTCGAGAAGCGCGGTGCATCGTGCTAAGGCGGCTCATAAACCAAATCGAATCGTTCGAGCCTTCCTACTCAATCACCTTGCCATCCAGCTTTGTGGTTGATTCCAGGCTTTCGTGAGCTTTGATCTTCCAGCCCTTATCAGTGTGTTCCCACGTGTCCCGCGCCCTTCCGCTGCCTTCGATGATATGAGGTTTGCCTTCGGGGTCGACCAGGCTGATTTTCCCGCCGTCGGTAATCTCCACGATTATTTCATCGTCCTCGCCTTCTTTTACGCTTTCGACCTTCGTCCAGAAACTCTGAACCTCTTTTATCATCGGGGCGAGCTGGTCAATTTCGGCGTCAGCCTCCTCGCGATTAAGGACCTTGCCGTCTTTCTTTTTCTCGGTGTATTCCTCGGATTGCGTGGATTTGATAAAGGCAAAATCCTTGCTCAACATTGCCTTGTCGCGCTTGGCGTATATTGCTTCGATTTCTTTGCGAGCGTGACCGTCATCGGCCTTTACACCTACGCCGAAGATCAATATCGATAGACACGCTACGACTGTTAGTTTCAGTGACAGTTTACCGTAGATCATGTTTCCTCCGTTTACATTTTAGCTGCTTGAGAAGGGGCCAGAGCGGCCATCATATCAGACTCCGGTTAAAGCAATCGAGGGAGAGCCCGTTACGATACTCGTCGCAATTGAAGACTCGTCGACAAGCTGGCAGCTTGCCGGACTCTCCGTACCTACTTGCTCTCACGTATTTCGCTCAGCAGTTCTTCGCGAAAGTATCCCGCGGGTATTGTGCCCTGCTTGATGAACAGAAGATGAAATGCCTTGGCGGAGAATCGGTCTCCCAAGACCCTGGCTGCCTCTTCGCGAAGAAGATAGATCTGGTCCTTGCCCAATCGATACGTGATGGCCTGAGTCGGCGTCTTGGAATAACGAAAGATCGCAGCCTCTGCTGTCGTGCAGCTTGCGCGCTTGGAGTCGCCGGCTATGTTCGAAGCATCGCCGCACGAGCCGGGCAGGAAATCGACTACCTGCGAAAACAGATCAACTGCGTCATCGTAGCTCATGCGGCCGGTGTGAATGCCCGTGTCCACTCGCACTCGGAGATCGCGATAAAGCTTGCCCTGCAATTGGTACAACCTCTCTTCAGGCGTGTAGGCCCCTTGAGACAAACCCGGCTGAGGCTCAGCCATTAACGCTTCGGCGTAGAGCGCCCACCCTTCGGCGGGCATCGAGTCTTCCCACATCGACGATGAATCCTCGACCGCGCCCGGCGTCAGCCATCTGACCGAACCGATCTGATCCTTGTACTGAGTCATGACTTTGTAATACCAGTCGTGACCGGGAAACCCCTCGTGCGCTGACAGGTCGGCGAGCGCGGAACGATTGTTTGCTTTCAACGCCGCCGAATCATTGCCGGTCGGGCTTACGTAGAAGCGCCCGACTCCGGTTGACTTGAACGGAGGCGCCGGATAGTAAGCCGCGCCGTCGATCGAAGCTCTAAGCGGCGGCGGTGTTTCCACAACGTCGAGTTTGTAGTCCGCGGGCACGTCGAAGATTCCGGTCTTGCGCGCGTAGTCGACAAGGCGGAACGCGGCGTCGCGATACCACGAGATCATCTCGGTGTCGGACTTTGGATAGTCTTTCGAGAGCTCATCGAACACGGCGCGCACCGCGGCCTGGTCTTCGGTTGGCAGAGTCCAGCCATGAGCTTTGCCGATTCCGCGCGCCAAATCGATCATTTCTTTCCGAGTGGCTTCGACTATCGGCCACGCTTCTTCATAAAGCTCGGCCGCGGTCTTGTCGATGTGGAAATTGTTCTTGAGCGCCCAGTTGTATTCGGCTTCGCCCATCGCGAATCGATCGCCGGCGAATTGCGGTTTGGCTTTGCTTGAGCCAGCGTCGTCAAAGAACGTCTCGGCCAGGAAGTCACGGAACCCACGATAGGCTCCTGCAGCCTGTTTCGAGGCGTCGCGAATTTGAGAGAGCAGCTGGTCTCGCTGCGAACCGGCGATTCGTTCCTCTGCTAACTTCTGCATAGTCTCATCGAAGTACTTGGCATTCGCCTCGGAAGCTTCTATGCCGTTGCGCTTCAACATCCGAGAGTCCGGCGTGTTCTTGTTTCTTATTCCGGCCAGTAGCTGCTCCTGGGCGACTGAAAAATAACGCGGGATCGCGCTCAGGCGCTTTGCCACCAGCGACCACTCTTCATTGGCGCCGTAAGTCTTCTCTCCGGTCTGAGTCATTCCCTGCAACTGCCAGTCGACTGCGCGAAAGGGCTCATCGGTGTAAGTGTCAACCGCGCGTTCCTGATAACGGCGCACCTGGTGTTGATGAAGCAGGAACGCGATCTGGGCAAGCGCGACTTCGCGGTCGATGCGACGATTGGGTGAAAGTGCGTTCGCATCGATCGCCTCGAAAGACTTCTGCGAATCAGCGAGCCAGCGGTCTTCAGCTTCAAGGGCGGCGGCAGAGTGATCTCGCAACTTGCCGTCCGCTTCGGCGAGAGATGGGTCAAGCCCGTCGCCGCCCAGATAGGTGTTGACCGTCGGGTTGCGACGCAGGAATTCGACTACATATCCGTCGTGAATCTTTCTGAAGTCCTCGTCTCCGGTGGCGTTCATAGTTCGTGTCGTCGTTTTGGGACCGCACGCGGTGAAGGCTGCAATCAATGCGAAGACCAAAAACTGTTTCAAGTGTTCACCTCGTCTTAACTTCGCCTCGCTGTTCGGATTCTGCGTTGATTACAACCTTCGCGTGCTTTTTGTAGTTGTCTAACCTCAACCGCGAGTGAGATGCCGGTACTTGATTCGATGCGGCTGATCCGCTGCAGCACCGAGCCTCGAATGGCGATCGGCTTCATACTCAGAATAATTCCCGTCGAACCAGACAACCTGACTCTCGCCTTCAAAGGCCAGGATGTGCGTGGCTATGCGATCCAAAAACCATCGATCGTGGCTGATCACAACCGCGCAACCCGCAAAATTCTCGAGCGCTTCCTCGAGCGCGCGCATCGTGTTGACGTCCAGATCGTTCGTAGGCTCGTCGAGCAGCAGCACATTTGCTACTTCCTTCAACATCTTTGCGAGATGAACCCGGTTTCGTTCGCCGCCTGAAAGCATGCCGACTCTTTTTTGCTGATCGGTCCCGGAGAAGTTGAAGCGAGCCACATAAGCTCTCGAGTTCACCTGACGCTTGCCGAGCTCGATCGTATCCTGCCCACCGGAAATCTCTTCCCAAATTGTCTTGTTTGCATCAAGCGTATCCCGGCTCTGATCGACGTAGCCCAGTTTGACGCTCGTTCCTATTTTGAAAGCTCCGCTATCGGGTTGCTCCTGTTCGGTGATCATTCTGAACAGGGTGGTCTTCCCGGCGCCGTTCGGACCGATCACACCGATTATTCCACCAGGAGGAAGGGCGAACGACATGCCCTCCATCAGTAGATTGTCGCCGTAGGCTTTGTTGACTTCCTGCGCTTCGATTACCAGATCGCCGAGTCGGGGGCCGGGCGGAATGTATATCTCAAGCTCGCGTCCTCGCTTTTCGCTCTCTTGCGAAAGCAGTTCCTCATAGGAATTGATGCGCGCTTTTGACTTTGCGTGACGGCCCCTGGGCGACATGCGGATCCATTCGAGTTCACGTTCGAGCGTCTTCTGCCGCTGCGATTCACTCTTCTCCTCATTGGCCAATCGGAGCTGTTTCTGCTCGAGCCACGACGAATAGTTGCCTTCCCACGGGATGCCGCGGCCCTGATCGAGTTCCAGGATCCAGCCCGCAACGTTATCGAGAAAGTAACGGTCATGAGTAACGGCGATTACTGTGCCGGGATACTTCTGAAGATGTTGTTCGAGCCACGCAACCGATTCGGCATCGAGATGATTCGTCGGTTCGTCGAGCAGAAGAATATCCGGTTGTTTAAGCAGGAGCCGGCACAGGGCCACCCGCCGCAACTCACCGCCGGAGAGGACCTTGATCGATGTTTCTCCCGGCGGACATCGCAAGGCGTCCATCGCCATTTCGAGCCGGCTGTCGAGGTCCCACGCGTTTGCGGCGTCGAGCTTTTCCTGAACTGTGCCTTGTTGTTCGAGCAGCGCAGTCATTTCGCCGTCAGTCATTGGCTCGGCGAACTTCTCGTTGATCTGATCGAATTGTTTCAGCAGCTCGACGGTTTCGTGAACCGCTTCCTCGACGATCTCGCGCACGGTTTTCGAGTCATCCAAGTGCGGCTCCTGCTCGAGAAAGCCGATGGTGTAGCCTGGCGAGATAACGGTTTCGCCGACGAACTCTTTGTCGGTGCCGGCGATGATTCTCAGCAGAGAACTCTTCCCGGAGCCATTGAGGCCGATGACGCCGATCTTCGCGCCATAGAAGTAAGACAGGTAGATGTCTTTGATGACTGGTTTCTTGTCGTAATACTTCCCGACTCCGACCATCGAGTAAATGATTTTGTTAGGTGCGCTGCTCATCAGTAATTCAATATCCTCCAATTCACGTTTGATTAAGATTCTTGAAAAGGCAAATACCTAACGCTCTCACGGGTAAATCCCACCAACGCAGAGACTGTCCGAAAGTTCGTAGTTGGTGGGATTCTCCACACAATGATCGAGGCGATGATCGAGCCGTTGCATTACCTCTTAGCATCCGGGAAAGAATTAGTATGCAGCCTGACCTCGACGCTTCACAACCGGACGCGGTTGCTTTCCTGGCTTTTTAGCCTCGGTCATTTTGACTTTCTCTTTTCAAGCAGTCTGATCGTTCGCTTAACCCGCGCTGGTCATATTTTGACAGTTTCCGCGATTCTTGAATTCTCGGTCAAGCGCAACACCCGGCAAGCAAACACCTTTCGTGACGATTGGTCCAGCCCACTGAGGATCGTCGCTCTTCTGGCCCCTCTATTGCCGATGTCCAGCCGAGAGATTCTTCTTGTTTGGCCTGACTCAGTCGTTGGTTGGCGAATATTTATGATCAAACGTTTCCCCAAATCACTCTGCAAGCTGCGTAGTCGGCTGCTCGCAGTAACATTGGCTCTGACTCTACTGTGCGCGGCGATGCCGATCGCACGAACGCGCGCTGACAATCCTCCGTCCCCGATAAGCAAACTGTCGCTGGCCCTCCAGCAGGCACTCAACAGCAACGTGTCACAAGTATGGCAGGACCCCGCGAGACAGACGGTTCGCGCGCTGATTCAGTCAAATGGTCCGGTTACGTCTTCGCTGACTCGCGCCATTACTTCCGCGGGCGGATTGGTAGTACGCCAGTTCAGCTCGATCAACGGGATTCTGGTCGATCTGCCGAAGAACAGCCTCCTCACGATCGCTGCCCGGTCCGATGTAGAGCGCATGTCAGCAGATCATCTCGCGCAGCAGAGCTCGAGCCACCTGGAAGTCGCGACTGGCGCGGACCGCGCACGAACCTATGGCGGTCTCGACGGAACCGGCGTCGGAATCGCGATCCTTGACTCCGGGATAATGGCGGGTCATAGCGAATTCGGGTCCCTCGGTAATCTGCTCGGCCTTTCTCGCATCACTGCAAAGACTGACATCGTGGTGAGCAATACAAACCTGGCTCAGTATCTGCTGCGTCTCGGGGTTGTTTCTACGCTGCTCGACTTGCTCGGCTTGAGCAATACGGACGGGTACGGACACGGCTCGCACGTAGCGGGTACCGCGGCTGGACGCTCGGCCGGCACGGCAACGTCACGCGGGTACAACGGAATCGCGCCGAATGCAGATCTGATAGATGTTCGAGTGCTAAACGGACGCGGCGTTGGACAAACCAGCGACGTGATCGCAGGCATTGATTGGGTTATCGCCAACCGAGCAGCCCGAAACATCAAAGTGATGAACCTGAGCCTCGGGGCAAGCTCGACCGAGTCTTATGTGACCGATCCGTTGTGCCGTGCGGTGAGACGCGCCGTCGCCGCAGGCATTACCGTGGTAACCGCCGCGGGAAACTACGGCCAGACCGTAGATGGTTTGGAGCGATACGGCAGCATCACTTCACCCGGGAACGACCCGGCGGTGATAACCGTAGGCGCGGCCAACACTCATCAAACCGATGCGCGTTCGGATGAGACGATCACCTACTTCAGCTCGAGAGGACCGTCGCGCAGCTACGCGATTAATTCGACCGGTGTTAAGCAATACGACAATCTTCTCAAGCCCGACCTCGTGGCGCCCGGTAATCGAATTGTCGCGACTGAATCGAGAAACGCCTGGCTCCCGACCAACTATCCTCAGTTGCACGTCAGCGGCCGCGACACTACCGCGTTCATGCAGCTCAGCGGGACCTCGATCGCGGCCCCAGTCGTTGCGGGCGCGGCTGCGTTGCTACTGCAAAAGAATCCCGGTCTAACGCCGCCGCTCATCAAAGCAATCCTCCAATACACCGCCGGTCAGACTGCTTCGTCCAACGTCATCGAACAGGGCGCCGGGCTCTTGAACATCGACGGCGCGGTGCAATTAGCCGGCGTATTGCGCACCGACATCTCAACAGCAATTTCCAGAGGCACGATTCACGTCGGCGACAACCTTCTGCGAGCTGGCCAGTCGATGCCTGTTCCCCGTTCCACAATCGCGGGTCAGACCTTCGCGTGGGGCGGCTACATTTTCGCGGGAGGCTCGCACATACTCGCCGGTGCGGAACTCTTCAGACACTATCAGGAAATCTACAATCCGGCGCTGGTCTGGGTGCGCAATCGAGTAACGGTTAACGAGACCGCAAGCGGTAACAGACAGCTTATGACCTCCGGCGTTATCGACGCCGACATTCTGTGTGGCTCATCGACGGTGTTCGTCAACGGCGTTGCGCTCAGCAACGGAATTGCAGCGGGCCAGGGTATCACGCTGAGCGAAGGCATAACTCTGAGTGAAGGAGTCGTGCTTGGCGACGGCATCACGTTGAGCGAGGGCATAACGCTCAGTGAAGGCATCGCGGCCAGCGAGGGCATAACTCTCAGCGAAGGTATTACGCTGAGCGAGGGAATAACGCTGAGCGAGGCGTCGGGCCTCGGCGAGCCATAGAGCATTTATGCACTTCATCGAAATGTCTGATTACAACCGCAGGGCTCGCGCTTACTGGTGGACCACCACTCTGGTAGGCGCGCTCGCGCTGGGCTGCGCGATTGCCGGCGTGCTTCGATTCAGCCTGAACGGGCTCCTGGAATTAGCGGCCCTGATGGCAGTCGTCTTTCTGGCGGGGCTTCGCCCAATTCGCATTCCCGGGACCCAGGCCTCAATTACTCCCGGCGACATCTTCATTTTTCTGACCGCCCTGTTTCTGGGTGCGTCTGCCGCGACGTTGGTCGGAGTGACCGACGCGCTCGCCGCTTCCTGCCGTACATCCAGCCGCTGGACCAGCCGGCTCGGCGGACCGGCATTGATGGCCATTGCCGTGCTCGCATCCGCAAACGTGTTTCAGTTGCTGCTCGACAACTTGCGCCAATACCAGTTCCTGAATACATCGACGTTCCTTGCAAGTCTGTTATTGTTTTCCATCGCGCAGTTTGGGCTCAATTCGATGTTGATGGCGGTGCTGCACTCGATCAAGAGGCGCACACCTCTCTTCGCTTTTTGGTGGTCTAATTACGCGTGGACAAGCTTGACTTATATAGCTAGCGCTTCGGCCGCGGGGCTGCTCTACCAGGCGATCATTCAATACGGAGTGAGTTCGTTGCTCGCCGCCGGACCGTTGGTTGCGATCATCTTCGCGACCTGCCATTTCTACTTCAAGCAGTCGGATGAGCGAACCAAAGCCACAGAGCGCATTAGCCGCCTCCATCTTGCAACGGTCGAGGCGCTTGCTACGGCCATCGACGCCAAGGACGAGATAACGCACGACCATGTGTATCGCGTGCAGGTCTACGCGACCGGGCTTGCTCGACATTTTGGCCTGACCGACCTGGAGGTCGAGGCACTAAAGGCGGGCGCGCTCCTTCACGACGTTGGGAAGATTGCAGTTCCCGATTACATCCTGAACAAGCCGGGAAAACTGACCGCCGCCGAGTTCGACAAGATGAAGATACATACCGTGGTCGGGGCCCAGATTCTCGAGCGGGTCAATTTCCCATACCCGGTCGTTCCGATAGTGCGACATCATCACGAGAGATGGGACGGGAGCGGATACCCCGACGGACTCAGAGCGGACCACATTCCGCTGACGGCGCGCATTCTCACGGTAGCGGATTGCTTTGACGCCGTACGCGAAGATCGCCAGTATCGCAAGGGAATGGACCGCGAAGAAGCCTGCCAGTTCCTTCGCGACAATGCGAGCAAGCAGTTCGACCCCAACGTTGTCGAAGCTTTTCTCGCAAACCTGCCGGTCTATGAGAACGAAATCATCGAGCATAAAGCGAACCTTCAGCCGCTTCTTACCCCGACCACACAGGCAGGCTTGTCGGAGAGCGGGCAGAATGCGGTTCCCGCCGCGGGCCTGGCGCTGACTACAAGCGAGCCTCCCGACTACGTAAAGCAAATTCACGCGGCCCACGCAGAAGTAGCTACGCTCTATGATATGGCTCAAACTTTCAGCGCGAGCCTCGACGTTCGAGACATCGTTACCCTGACCGTCAACCGAATCGAGCCAATGATTCCGTTCACAACCTGCGCCGTGTACTTGAGACAGCCGGATGATTCATCAGCGGTCGCATACGCATTTGGGCAGAACGCCGAGCGGATTCGCGGACGCAATCTGGCCGCCGGACGGGGGATTGCGGGATGGGTGGTCATCAACGGGCGGCCGATGAGCAATACCGATCCAATGCTGGACCTCAACGAGTTACTCGGCAATAACGATACCGGCTACCGGACGGCGGCGGTTTTCCCTCTGACTCACGATGACGAAACAATAGGCGCGCTCGCGCTGTATTCGAGCGAGTTGGAGTCTTATAAAACCGACCACTTGCACCTGCTGGAGTCGGTTTCGCGGCTGGCTTCGACAGCTCTAAGACACGCGATGTTGCAGGAACACACGAGGGCGATAGCTCAGACTGATCCGCTTACGGGCCTTCCAAGCGGCCGAACGCTTTATCCTCGATTCGAGCAGGACCTCGTTGAAGCAAAGACGCGAAATGCGGCGCTGACCGTCCTGTGTTTTAACATCGGGGGACTCCGCGCGATCAACGAGACTTTCGGCTACCAGGCGGGGGACGTTGTCATCGAAGGAGTAGCCACCCGACTGCGCGAGACCCTCGCCGACGCTGGAACGCTAAGCCGCATCGCGGGGGACGAATTTGTTTGTCTTCTCAACGATCGAAGCCGCGCTGAGTCACTAAGCCTGGCCGACCAAGTCCAGGGTGAAATCAGCCGCTTACAACTCGAATTCAAGGCGGGACAGCACGTTCGGGTTGGTCTGGCGTTCGGCATGGCCGCGTTCCCACTCGACGGCAAGTCGATCGACGAGCTGGTCAATGTAGCGGCTCTCGCCGCTCGCAACAACAAAACGAATCTCGTCGCCGCCAGTGCAGTTTCTCAATCGTCCGCGTTGCCTCCCTCGCATTCTCTTAAGAGTGGGCCTCTCGCGCTGGTCGGATAGGTTGGGCTTGTGTGGGCGGCTCTGCTGAGCACCCACGCCTGGTCCCTTTGCATTAGCCGGACTCTTTGCATTGTACCCAGGCGTTTTACGCCTGGGTACGCGGCAGTTGATCTCTCATCCGCAGGCCCGATTTATCGGGCTTTCTCCACGGACCGTAAGCCGCTAAAGCTGGTTTCAAGCCCCGTTAACGGGCCTGAGACCACTAGTCGCTTACGATCCCAGGCCTTAAACGCTTGGGATCGTCGAAAAGGCGTGTTCATTGGCGCCGCTGACCGACCTCGTTCTAACGGAAGCCACACGAACCGGCCGGCATTCAAATCGTTTACCCTGGTTGAGACTCTCAGGCCACCTTTCGGCCAGGCATTGTAATCATAGTAGACGAGGAATCCGGCAAGATGGGTAATTGCCAAAATGAAAGGTGATCTGAGTATGAGATTCAATCGCTTTGGGAAAATAATTACGGGAGCGGCCTTCGCTTTCGTCATCCTGTTCAGCGCCGGGGCGATCTCCGGGACAAGCGTACAGGCTCAGGACCGAAACCGCGATCAGCGCTGGAATCGAAGCGGGGATCGCAACACTGACCGGACTGAGCGTCGACAACAAACTGAACGTCGCGATCAAAGCCGCAATCAAAGCTCCGACCAACGGCAACGTTGGGAACGAGAGCGCGCGGAGCGAGAGCGCAGCAGGGTGTTCGTGCAGCCGCGTTACTATCCGAGAACAATCCCCTACGGAGGCTATCGGAACGGTGGCTACGGCAACTACGGTGGATATCGCAACGGCGGCTACGGCAGTTATGGCGGCGGCTACGGCGGCGGCTACGGTGGCGGCTACGGCGGCGGCTATAATAACGGCGAAGTGCAGCGCGGCTATCGCGACGGTTTGGACCGAGGCCAGGAAGATGCTCGCGATCGCAGGTCGCCCAACCCGAATAACTCGAGCCACTTCAGGTCCGGCAACTCCGCGTATCGCGAAGGGTTCGTTCGAGGATATCAAGACGGTTATCGCCAGTTCGGCGGCCGTCGGTGGTAGATTGTTGCTGGCGATCCAGGCAGTTGATGCAAGCTGAGCGAACCTGATTGTGCCCAATCGGTTCGCTCAGTTTTTTGATGGCGTCACTTCTATTGCTAGCGACTTTAACATCCTATCGCGGCCCGATTACTCGCCCTGCCTGCTCTGCGAATCGCTCACAGGAAGCTACCGCGGCCCTAAGGAATCGTCACAGTTAGGGTCTCTTGCGGACCGAGCGGGGTGTGATCGTTAGCCGCGAGCACGATCAAAATCTTGTGCACACCGGGCGTCAGTTCATGAAAGCTCAACTTTGTAGTCGTTGTAGCTATCACCGGTCCGTCATCGACTCGATAATGAAGATGACCTTCGCCTTTGATGCGCTTCTCGCCAACTTTGGCCGGATCAGTTAGCGCGACCCCGCCGACCGTCACTTCCACTGTAGCCGTCTTCTCTTTGGCTTTCTTCTCGGGATCGATCAGGCGCGCCGTAAGACTCTGCACCGCCCCGATCTGTTTAGACGCCGTCGCTGTCTTCTGCTTTCCATAATCCTGGGCCACAGTGTTGGCATATAACCCGAACACCAGGAGGCCTGCTATTGACACCAATCTGATTGCTCTCAAGTTATTCATAGTTTTCTCCCCGTTGTTACATCTGCATCAACTGAATGGCTCTTAACCGGTGATGCGGCGTCACGCGCTGGTAACGGTCCTGTTCTTGCCAATCAGGCGCTGGTAATAAGCCTGGCCCCGCGCGTATCCGCGCCGGAACGATTCTTCGGAATATATCGCGGCGTAATTCGCGGCGAGGTAATTCACTGCGTCAGCGTAAGACTTGCCTCGCATTTGTGGAAGCAACGCGGCCTCGAAGCCGCTGCGATAGTCTGATTCTACCGATCCGAAGTCAGCTCCTCGCGCCGAGTAATGTTCTTTTTCATCATCCCGCAGTCCAACCCACCAGTTCTCACGCGCGGAGTCGATGCCCTCTGCGCCCGTCTCTGAATATATGACGCGAACGCGCTCGGCTTGTGCTTCGTCATCCACAAGCACGATCACAACTGAACGGCCTTGTCTTAAGGCGTCTTCATAGACGAACAATTCATCGACTGGAAGACCCTTGTCCATTCCTCCTTCCAAAGCTCTGCCTGCCATGGCGCCGCCAACAGCGCCACCCGCGCCTAACAGCGCAGCGCCCAGTATTCCGATCGCCAGGACCGGCCCGACACCGGGAACTAAGAGGCTCGCCGCGGCAGCACCCAGGCTCATGCCACCCGCCGCGCCTACTGCACCTCCGACGACTCCCCCCAGAGCTTCTCCCATTCCGGACTGTTCCGTGTCGGTGGTCGGCACGCGGGCAAGTTCTGCTTCGGAGGCGTCGGGCGTCAAGAGATTGATCCGGGCATCCGTGATACCCGCGGACCTGAGCCGCTCTATCGCGCGTTCGGCCTCTGTTCGCGTTGTGAAGATTCCTACGACTGGTTCCATACGAACTCCTTTCGGTTAGGCGGAGACCTATTTCGACCTTACGATGAATAAGGCAAAGAAAATGCCACCTGAACGCGCGCTATGCCCGGCCATTTCGCACGGTCCGTGTAGGAATACGGGACACGTAATCCATTCGAATTGAGACATCAGAGTTATCTCGCGTTCAGCCGAGACCGCGGGAGATCCAGTCGTTCGGCTGCTCGCCCGTAGGGAGAGATCGCGGCGCCTAAGGCGAACGCGATCGCTTGCTATAGAAGACTATTGAGGCGAAGACAACCGCGAGCGATGCTGCCAGTGCGAGCCAGAAAAAAATCGTCCACTGGGTGGCAACCACTCGCGGAGCGTGGTTGAGATTCTGTCGTTCCTGAAACATCAGGTACGCGCTAATGCCTCCACCCAATGTGCTTGTCAGCGCGAAAACCGAAGGCGCCTCGTTCCAGATTCGTCGCGCTGCGCCAAACACAACCGCGCCAAGCATGAATACCGGGATGAACCACAAAAGGTTGTCACCAGCGTGCGCGAGGCTTAGCCCGCTGACTGAATCTTTGACGCCTACGCAACTGAGTTGCACCCACGGCAGGAAGAAACAGATCAATACGAACATCGCCAGGCTGATAGTAACTCGACGGGCGTTGTTCATTTCGAAGTCCTCGAGTAGCAACGCGGTCCGTAAAGGCGAGTTTCAGGCCATCGGTCTCGACATACCTGTGGGGCGTGCTCGATTGACACTGCGTTAGGGTGATGGATAGCCTTCGGTTGTGAGCGATCTGGTCACCCAAATCAAAAACGCAGCGAGAGAGCTTGGCTTTAGCGTAGCCGGCATTACGTCGGTCGAGCCCTTCGCGCGCGATGATGAGGCCTATCAGGGGTGGCGCGAAGCCGGTTTCGCTGCGGGGATGGGATATATGACGCGACGGCCGGAACTTCACGCTCGACCTCGCGCGCTCGTGCCGTACGCGCTGTCATTGATAACGCTCGCAGTTGATTATTACGCCGACGCGCCCGTCTTTGACCACGAGCATCGTTACGGGAGAGTCGCCCGTTATGCCTGGGGGCTGGACTATCACGACGTTGTGAAGCCTAAGCTGCAAGCGTTTGTCGGTAACATCGAACACATCGCCGCTCGCCCCCTTCATGCGCGATGTTTCGTCGATGCAGTACCGCTGCTCGAGCGGGCGGCTGCCGCGCGCGCGGGGCTCGGTTTCTTTGGCAAGAACACCAACCTGCTGCAGCCACGAAGCGGCTCGTGGTTCTTTCTGTCTGAGATCCTGCTTGATCTCGAGCTTCCTGCCGACGACCACGAAGTCAAGATTAGCTGCGGCTCCTGCCACCGCTGCATCGACGCATGTCCGACAGACGCGTTCGCCGGCCCGTACCGATTGGACTCGCGGCGGTGTATCTCCTATCTGACGATTGAAAACCAGGGAGCGATCCCCCGCGAACTTCGAGCGGGATTGGGAGATTGGATATTCGGCTGCGACATTTGCCAGGATGTGTGCCCGTTTAATCGCTTCGCGTCCCAGACTGAATGGCCCGAGTTTCATGCTGATGCCGGCGTAGGTCCTCGTCTTAATCTGGTTGAGGTCCTTTCAATAACAACCGATGACGAGTTTCGCGCGAGGTTCCGGGGAACCGCGCTTACAAGACCGAAGCGCCGAGGGCTCCTTCGCAACGCCGCAATCGTTTCCGCCAATGTTCAGGCTACGTCGGCGGTGCCTACGCTCATTGCTCTCGCGGAAACGGACCCGGAGCCGGTGATTCGGAGTCACTCTCTTTGGGCGCTGGCTCAACTTGACCCGTCGCGCGCCGCTTTGATTGCCGAGCGCGCAATGAAGACAGACCCCGATCCCTCAGTCCGCGAAGAAGCGGAAACTACTCTCCATAGCTGACTCGAGTATTCGCCGATTATGTGACTAGCGACACTGACAACTATCTTGCCATTGCCGATACTTTATTCCCGAGCCTGGGATGCTTGTTGCCAGGAAGCGCCGCCGGTGTCGGCATTTTTTGAAGTATTAATGCTGGCATAGAAGGTGCTCATTAGTGGGACCGGATTCTCTGATCCTCGTTTCGAAGCCCAAGTCCGACGACGATAACCGTGGTGGGTTTGCTGGCCCAGCGTTCATGCGAGGTGTCTTGGTGAAGAGTTCATTCATATCGATCCGCGGCCTTATTGCTGCGCCCGAATTTGCAATAAGAATTGCAATAATTCTGATGGCCGTTGCGCTGTTCCTATTAGTTTCGGGGGCTACGCTTCGACAAGTTCCAATAGTGACTGCTCAAACTGTGACGGGCAATGGCGAGCTTCGAGAGCTCGCCATTGACGACGGTGTCGCCGAATGCACGCTCGGTCCAGACCCCGCGGTACAGGGTAAGCCGGGATTCGGTTGGGTGAACAAGCTAACTCCACCGAGCTATCCCGCGACTCTTCGCGCGGTCACCATCGGCTTTGAGCGCGGGTTCGTATTCACAGGCGTCAAACCGGATTCGCTCTATCGGATCGTTGTCTACCTGGACCCCGAGAGCGATGGTCCCGACAATCAACAGCAGCCCGCCGCAACCTTCATCGGGCGGACGCGCGGGCACGACGAGATAATGACGTTCAATCTGACGACGCCACTGACCATTCAAAGAGGCAGCTTTGTCGTCGGGGCGATGGATGAGTTCGGAATCGCGAACCTGCCCGCGCTGTTTGATTCTCCGGGTAAGTCCACTCCTCCCGGATCGGAATCGTTTTTCACTCAGAACGGAGGAGCGCTATGGCGGCCGCTTGCGGGCGCGCTCCCTCCAGCGGCGCATTGCTCAACCGGCAGTTGGATGATCCGCGCGAGTGTCGAGCTCGGCACGGTTGACCCCCTGGCGGTCTTGATAGTCAAGGATCCCGCCGCGGTCGAACCGTGGGGCGTCGGGTCACTCGGATCAGAGATCGTTGTTACAAATCTGGTCTCGGATAATCTGACAATCATCAACACGACAACCAACACGTCAAGGTCGCTCGAGATCGTCGATCCACGAGCGTGCCTTACCTGCGGGCCGCCCTTCGGACCTTATGGAGTTGCAAGCGTGCCGTCGCGGAATAAGGTTTACGTCACTCTCTCTGGCTCGACTACGATTCCGTCAAAGGAGTTTCCGATCGACTATCACACTGTGCTGCCCGGCAGAGTGGTCGTGCTGTCTAATCAGCCGGGCGGACTTCATCAGACGGCGTTCATTGATGTAGGAATAGGTCCGAAGTATCCAGCTATCGCCGCCGGGAAGCTGTATGTTCCCTGTGGCGGCCCGAATCGCGTCGACGTCATCAACACGGCGACCGACTTGAAGATCGGGGAGATCGCGGTTGGCAAGGATCCTTCGAGCTGCGCCGCTTCGCTGGATGAATCGAAGATCTACGTTACTAACTTCGGCGATGGGACGATTTCGGTCGTTGATACGAAATCCGACAAGAAGATCAAAGACATTCCCGCTCCACCGATTCAGTTTCCCCTCAGGATTGGAGCAACGCCCCCGTCGCTGCCTCGCCCGGCCATTGCGCAGAACCCCTGGAACAGCGCCGTGTCGCCGAGCAATGGAAACCTGTATGTGACCTACTGGTCGACCACCGACGGAGATGTCACGCCAAACGGAGCGCTGGTCGAATTTGATACCTGCACCGACGAATTCGTTCGCGCGCTAATCGATGACACAACGTTCGGAACACCGAGCGGAAGCGCCGGCGCGTCCGGCATTCCTGCTCCGACTGCTGCGCTCACGCGCGACCCGGAAACGGGCAAGACGTTGCAAGCAGGCGGAGGCGGAGGTGGACCGTTCGGCTTAACGGCGACCGCGGCCAACTCGTTTGACGTTCAACCATCGACGATGCTGTTTACAAATGACGGATTGGGACTGGCGAGTGTGATCGACGCTCGAATAGATCAGGTAGTATCGGCTCCTCCAATCGCAATCGCGTCGTGTCCCAATCCTCGCGGTGTAGCCTGTGTCACGGTCAATTTTTCGCAATTGGGATCGGGAGGCCTGCCGCGTCCAACCCACTTCGCTTACGTAGCGTGCGGCCAACCCGAGAATGCGGTGCTTGTATTCCGAGTGCCCGAGCTTCCCGAGAACATCGCCGATATACCGGTAGTCCAGTCGGTCGAGATGGGCGATGTGTTTCGCCTGATTGGAACCGGCTTCGCGAAATTCGACATGCGATTCGACGTAGAGAGAGCGGGCTCGTGCCTGAGCTTCAGGAAACCGGCGAAAACCAAGCAAGGCACGACCGTGGTGCTTCAGAAGGGTCCGCTTGTGGATGGCTCGCGCCTGACCGACAGCATAAATCAAAATGCGATCATTCGTTTGGTTCACCCGGATCGCACGGTTCGCGTGATACGGCATTGAGGAGTCCAGCTATTACCGCTTGCTCCATTGACAAGGCAAGGGCCTCGATGAATCAATGAGTCGATGCTTCGCTCATATCAGTTTCGCATCGAACAGCAGGAGGCCCGGCAAAGGCTGGATGAGTTCCTGGCGTCACGCTTCGGAAACCTGAGCCGAATGCGCATCGCGAATCTGATTCGGGCCGGCGCGTGTTTTGTGAATGGCGCAGTGGGAAGAGCGGGCTATCGCATCTCGGATGGCGACGCCATAAACATGTCCTTCGACGAAGGCACACCCACCTCGATGTTCCCGGAAGCGATTCCGCTGGAGGTCGTCCACGAAGACGATCAGTTGGTCGTAGTGGTCAAGCCCGCCGGCATGCTGGCGCATCCGACGATGAGCGTGAAGAGCGGCACACTCGCCAACGCGCTTGCTTATCATATGAACCAACCGATGAACCAGCCGGGGATCGACCCGCTATCTTCAATCCTCACTCAATCCGTCACGCGCCCCGGACTCGTGCACCGGCTTGATCGCGCGACATCCGGGCTAATGGTCGTGGCAAAGACGCCTCGCGCGCTGACGATTCTCTCGCGGCATTTTAGAAAGCGCTTGATAGAGAAGCGGTATGTTGCTCTGGTTCAGGGCAAAGTCGATCAGGAATCAGGCTCGATCAAAGCTCCCATCGGACGAGACCCCGATCAGCTTCCTCACTGGCGAGTGATGGAAGATGGGAGACCTGCAGAAACGCGCTTCAATGTCCTCGAGCGGCTCGGCCGCGCCACGCTTCTGGAACTGGAGCCAGTGACCGGGCGCACCAACCAGCTTCGAATACACTGCGCGCAGATGGGTCATCCGATTGTCGGCGATGAGATGTACGGGAATTTCGAATTGCGAATTGCGAATTTCGAAATGAAAGCGGGCGCTCGAGATGAGCAATCCGCAATTCGAAATTCGCAATTCGAAATCCGTCTCTGCTTGCACGCGTCGAAGCTCGCGTTTCATCACCCGGCGAACGGCGATTGGATTAGTTTCTCTTCGCCACCGCCGCAGGATATCACTGAGATCATTCATCGTTATCGTGAGCAAATTTGATGTGGGCTCGATAACTTAATTCACCTATGTCCTTATCAGAACACCCTTCCATATTCACCGAGGGCCAATCACCGGAAGAGGCTGCGCGAGCGTTTCTGTCGGTTGCCGAGCAATTTCAACTTGAAACTCTTCCTACAGAACAACGTCATCCGAAGACAACTTCTTTGTCTGAACTCTCAAAGAATGAACTTCCCACGGCGATCTCTATATTGAAGGAGATCGACGTTGAAGCGTTGAGCGTCCTCCAACGTCAGATGGCTAGAATCCTTCAATTACAGCGCGGCATAACTGAAACCATTTCATCCGGACGGCGAGTGTTCTTGTGTGGCTGCGGCGCCACTGGCCGTTTGTCTCTGACACTGGAGGTATTGTGGAGGCAACGCGCCTCACCGCAGTTTAGCGATTCCGTAGTTGGCTTTATGGCGGGCGGCGATGTAGCGCTCATAAGCGCGGTCGAGAGCTTTGAAGATGCGTCGGGGTTTGCTGTCCGGCAATTGAAGGACCTGGGTTTCCAGAAAGGCGACTTGCTGATCTGTTCCACCGAGGGCGGCGAGACTCCGTTCGTAATAGGAGCGGTCGAGTATGCCGCGTCTTACTCAAACTGGAGAAAGCCGTTCTTCATGTATTGTAATCCTGATAGCTCATTAAGGAATCGCGTTGAGCGGTCGAGACGGGTCCTTGAAAACGACGGTATCGAAAAGATCAATCTCTCCGTTGGACCGATGGCAATCTCGGGCAGCACCAGAATGCAGGCAAGCACGGTTCTGCTTGGAGCGATCGGGATCGCTCTTCTTTTCGATGATCCGGACGCGGCGCGGCGCGAGATCATCGAGCTCGTCGGTGATTCAGATTTCCTGTTTCTTGCTAAGTATATTGAGAAGGAGAGTGAAATTTACGACAACTCAGGGCTTGTTTATTATGACACGTCAGAAACGCTTGGAATCTCGGTGCTCACCGATACGACTGAACGGTCACCCACTTTTAGCCTTGCTCCCTTCGACAATTCAAACGATCAAAATCCCCAACCATCATTAGCGTACCTCCTGTTCTCCAACGCCGATTCATCGGAGAGTGCCTGGTCGAAATTGCTATTGCGCCAACCACGCGCATTGGATTGGAAGGCGCATCTTGAAAAGGCCGGCCTCACTCGCCTCCTCGGGTTTGATTTTAGTAAGGGCATCATTGCGCAAAGGCAAACCCGGTTTCCGAGTCTTTCTCCACACATCTTTAGAATCGTTGATGAGGGAGATTCCCTGTTCCTTTCGCTGGACAATTTGGATCACAGATCGAGATGGGAGGGCGCTTCACCTTTGGCGCGGCATATTCTCTTGAAACTGCTGCTGAATATTCACTCCACGCTTGTGATGGGAAGGCTGGGGCGTTATGAGGGCAACGTAATGACCTGGGTTAGAGCGAGCAATTTGAAATTAATAGATCGCGCCATCAGATACGCGACTGCGATTCTCGAGGACCGTGGAATAACCCGCTTCACATATGCCGATGTTGCCTTTGAGCTTTTTCGCCAAAAGAACAGAATTGGCCCCACTGAATCGATCGTGCTTTCTACGGTCCGCAGTCTCGAAAGCCGCGGCGGATCATAATCCCCTCCCTGCAGACTCTTAAGGCTCCGGTCAAATTGAGAGCGATCTTGCGAGCCAGGCTATGGCCGGAACAGTAAGGCGCCTCGGCTCTACGTCGCGTTCGATCCAGGTCAAAGAGATGAAATCATAACAAAATTGAAGGACATATTACCGGATTTGCGTCTATACTAAGTGCCGATCAAGACGCTGGCTTCCCGACATTCCGACATCGGAAGGAGGGCGATGGCCGCGAACATCAAAAGTTTTGTAACTCTGGTCATCGAGAACCGCTCCGTTCGATGTTCCGTGAAACTCGCTGTCAATGGCTGAATTCCAACTGAGGGCAGCATAGCCCTCGAAGCGGAGGTTATGAGTATGGATCATTACGATGCGATTGTGATTGGAACTGGTTTCGGCGGCACCGTAGCAGCTACGCGACTCGCCGCAAAGCACAAGAAGGTTCTGCTCCTCGAACGAGGCACGTGGTGGTTTAGTCCAGACAAGCTTGGCAAGCCGCCGGTCTCGGCGAAGCCTCCGTTCATTGACTGGGCAACGCAGCACAACATGCCGGTGCAGTACTGGCCTCGCCCCGACCACCGGAATGGATTGCTGGACTTCGTCGCCGCCCTTCGCAGTAGCGCTAATAAGGATGGTCTCTACCAGTATTCCATGTTTCACCAGGCGGATGTTCTTACCGCGAGCGGAGTCGGTGGCGGTTCATTGATTTATTCGAACGTCACGATCAAACCAAGGGACGAGGCGTTGACAAGAATCGGCCTCAACCTGACCGGCGCGGACTTTGTGGCTGCGCAGCATTGGATGGAAGGCGACCCGGGCAACCGGCCAAAGGCGAATCGCGGCTGGTTAAATCAGGTTGTCACGAAAGTCCCGCTTCCTGGCCGCAATGTATCCAATCTCTCTACCGACGATTACCTGTACCTTGACCGCAGCCGTGTCTTGAGAGACGCGGCAAAAGACGTGTCAACAACACTCGGCGTCCCAATGGACTGGGCGCCTCTCGACCTCGCGGTAACAGAGTACGACCCTCATCGAGGCGCTGATAGCGACGCAAATCGTTTCCACACATTCTGCGAGCGTCAGGGCCGCTGCATCCTCGGGTGCTTGCCCGGCGCAAGGCACACGCTCAACAAAACGCTGTTCAATCAGATCCTCACCGATCCGTCTCAGGACGTGACGCTAATGCCGAAGGCAAAGGTACTCTTCCTCAAAAAGGTTGCTGTGGGCTACGAAGTGACGTTCGAGGATCGGATGAACCACGGCGACACCAAGACGGTGACCGCGTCAACGGTGTTTCTTGGCGCGGGCGTACTCGGCACGACCGAAATTTTGCTCCGGTCGATGAAGAAAGGCCTGCCGCTGAACCCGGATTCGTTGGGTTCGAAGTTCTCGACCAACGGTGACTTTGGCGCCTTCTGCTACAAGACGAAGAACCCGGTCTACAGCACCCGCGGGCCAATCAACACTTCTCACGTTCAACTGAACTTTGACGGCAAGTTCATCAAGATTGAAGATTGCGCCATTCCAGCAATGTTCGCCGATTTCATCAGCAAGGGACTGGAGGTCATGGACAACCTCGGCGGCAGCGCCTCGTTCTTCAACTTGATCAGCTCTCTGTGGAATTCGAACCTGACTGAGCGTTTGTTTGAGACGCCGGACACCTACAATCCCAATAAATCTCAGACCGAGAACGAGATGGTTTCCAACATCTTTTTCTTCAACTGCATGGGTCAGGACGATGCTACGGGCAAACTGGAGTTGGGGGGAATCGACCACGATCAGTTGGATCTTGGGTGGACGCAGCCGGTTGCCCAGCAACCGCTATGGCAGACAGTCGAAGGCTTGCTGAAGCACTTCTGCGATTCGATGGGCGGTCACTACCTGGCTATGCCGGGGTGGCAAGGGTTGCTCGGACCCAAGAAACTCGTCATCACCCATCCGCTGGGAGGTTGTCCCATCGGAGATACGCACGAAACCGGTGTCGTCAACGAGTTTGGCCAGGTGTTCGACGCCAGCAAGCCGGCTGCTTCCAAGCAGGTGCTCGATGGATTGTACGTTGTGGATGGAGCAGCCATTCCCGGAGCGCTCGCCGCTAACCCGACGATGACTATAGCGGCTCAAGCGCTGAAGGCAGTCACCAATGCGCTGCCGTAAGCAGCGCTCCAGATAAAGGAGTCTGTGTGAGAGCAATGTTCGTAGTTCGGACTTCAGGCTGAAGTTCGCAATTCATCGTAAATGCAAGCTACCAAACTTCCTCCTGAAGGCCCGACTACGAACCTTTCACGAAGTCTCAAAGAGGTGAAAAAATGGACGGTACAGGAAATCTGATTCTCGACTTTTTTGATGTCTACGGCGAGAGACCGGATGACCGAGTTGATGTACAGCTCAAGCATCAGGTATTGAGCCAGAGCGTCCACGAGGCGAATCACCCGACAACAAAGTCGCTTCGGATCGCTGAGCTGGATAGCACCCAGGGGGGAACATTTAATCTCCAGGTTTTCCCCCTGCGTCGAAGGCCGGTAAGCAAATTCCTCCGGGTGTTTGAAGATAAGACGGTGCGGCACGCCGTCGTCCTGCCCATCGACGCCGGTAGAGTTACCGGAATCGATGCTCCGCCTTTCGATTCGCTCGGCGACGACTTGAAGGCGGTCCTGGATGTTTCGATCGTGGAGGGCTTCGAGGACAAGCGCGGCGCGGCGCTCTATGATGCAGTCGATAACGCCGCCAAGGCGGGCATGCTTAACATCTATGCGAAGATGAAGGTGACCAGGTTTGCCGACACCCGAGCCTGTTTCTCCTACGTGACGGCGTTCACTCGATTAAGGGGCGATAGATTCTTCGCGAAGGTGGCAAAAGAGTTGCGCGATGCTGTGAAGAACAGCATCGCCGCTAACGTTTTTAGCGAGGCGCCCGATGCCCTCCATACTCCGCCGCCGGGTTTCGAGAAGGTCGATAGTTTCAAGACGCCGGACCTCTACGGCAATCTCCAACTGACGTTCTTCAGCAATCCGACGACCCTCGAGTTCCTTAGCGATACCGACATCGACGATGCTCAAGGGGTGGAACACATCTTCCAGGTCCTGCGGCCAATCCTCACCGGGAAGCATACAAACCCGTACGACATTCACGAGATTCTGCTCGAATATCAGAAGGTCGACCCGGGCTATAAGCTTCTGGTCTAAGCCGCCGGTAATCGAGTTTTGATTGCTTCGAAAAACATCAGGGTCTACCAATGAGTAAGTGCAAGCTGTTCCTCGCCGCCGGACTCCTCATCGTTGCAGGATGCAGCACGCGGCCGGTTACCTATGTAACGGTGCGCGAAGCAAAATTCCGCACCGAAGTGAATAGTCGCGATCGGCTCAAGCTCCCTCTCACCGTTGAAGCTCGAGAGCGTCTGCTACGGTTCTTCAAGGCGGGTGGGGACACCGATCGCATAGGAAGAGAGGTAGCCGATCCCGAAGCCGAGACTCGCTACGCAGCGCTCCTGGACAAGCTGAGCGATCCCGCGAACCTTTCTCTTGAAGATCTGACCGAGAAACAAACTTTCAAGAACTGGTTTCCGAAACAACCGATCAGGCAAGTTGTCGATGCCCGCGAAGACGCTCCGCCCGCCATCGACCCTGTTGCCGTGACTGACGACAAGTACTGGTGGATTTTCTACCATCACCAAAAGAAGCTGGTGGAGCTTCTCGTGGTCAAGGCCATTCCACCTCGGATGAAAAGATAGGGGTGCCGACGATGCATGATCGCCTTCTTGCAACGCTTCAGTCCGTCGCGAGAGTGAGACTTGTTGCTTCGCTGCACGACGACAGGCTCGGATTTTCAAATGACAAGGACATGCGGATTTTCATCCCCGACCTTCATCTGATCAGCGAGAAACGCCGGGTTCAAGGCGCATTCAGATATGCGACTAACCATACCGACCTGCTAACCGGCGTTATTCTTGCGTTGAATCAATTGAGGTCTGGGGCCGGGGATGACGAGGTCGTAGAGCTTTACCAGCTTGGCGACTTTCTCGATCTTTGGCGCGAGGCGGATGGGGCACACGATCAAGTCGACGTTGCGTCGCCTATCAAAGATGATCACGAAGACCTGGTTACCGCTCTCATGGACCGCAAACTCCGGACGCGTTTCCTGCTCGGAAACCATGACTTCGATCTTTACCGGTGGCCGGACTATACCGCGTGGGAACGGCGCTACTATCTTCCCGACAACGGCAATGCCGCTCCCAGCGTCGTGCTCCTGCACGGTGACATCTTCGACTGGGTCGAGTCGCTTCCCGATGCCGTTCAGAATGTGTTTGTGTATCTGTTTGCGCCCAACGTAATGGCCGTTGATCATCGGCTTGGTGAGATGATAACTCTCATCCGTCAATCCCACGGCGGCCGCAAGTATCGCCAATATATCCAGGCCCAGCAGCCGGCAACCATCGGACGTGCAGAGGAAGACGTTTTGGACGAAGTACCGGCGCGCTGGAACGTTCAAACACCGGGGGCCTCCCCGCAGCAGAATCTTCTATATCTTGATTCGGCCTACGAGTGCTGCAAGCGAGCAAATGCACAGTACCAAATGAACCTGAGAGTAGCTGTGATCGGACACACCCATCACGCCCGCATCGCCGTGCGAGAAGATGCCGATGGAGGCTTCTTCGCGCTGATAGATTGCGGGGCGTGGATCGAGGACTGTATCGCTGACGGCGACGATGGTCCCGCCCCGAACGCGCAGATCGGAGCGCTGTCGGGCAACGAAGCACGCATATACCAACTGGCGCCGTTGTGAACGCAGTTGTTGTCTATAAGGTCTGGACCGCCTTAGCTGTTCCGAAGTACGAGCAAGTGCCGTAGGTCGAACCACATCTCAGAAAGACAGCGGAATCCTGAACTATCCCACCAGGTACTGTCGGTCAAATAAGCCGGAGTTGACCGGCCTTTCTGCAATCCATTTCCATTCTGAATGGAATTTCATCTGGCCTTCATTTGGGATTAATCTATTGGTGCTATCTTTCAACGATAGAAAGTGACGATGCGAATTCTAATCGTCGAGGACGAAGAAAAAGTCTCGCGCTTCATAGTTCGCGGTTTGACCGCGGAGAGCTTCGCGGTCGACGCAGCTCTTGACGGTCGTACGGGGTTGGAACTGGCGACTACCTATAACTACGATCTGATCGTTCTTGACTTGATGCTGCCTGGATTGACCGGCACTGAAGTGCTGCGGCAAATACGAAACACCGATCATCGGGTGCCGATCCTGATGCTGACCGCGCGGGACGCCATAGCGGATAAGGTTGACCATTTGGAAGCCGGCGCTGACGATTACTTGACCAAGCCCTTTGCTTTTGCCGAGCTTATGGCGCGCGTCAAAGCGCTCCTGCGTCGAGGTTCGGTTGATCGGCCAAACATCCTCCGCGTCGGCGACCTGGAGGTCGACCGGCTATCTCAACAGGTCAGACGCGCGGGCCGGCGTGTCGAGCTTACTGCAAAAGAATACGCGCTCCTTGAATATCTGATGGCTAACGCCGATCGCGTGCTTTCGAGGACGATGATCATTGACCACGTCTGGGATCAAAGCTTTGACGGAGCGGCCAATATTGTTGACGTGTATGTCCGCCACCTTCGCGCAAAGGTTGATGACGGTCACGACTACAAGTTGATCCGCACGGTTCGCGGAGTCGGTTACAAAATCAGTGACGAGGCGGATGCATGAACATTCGCGAGCTGCGTAAGGCAGGGATTCAAATTACGGCTCTTCATTCGCACATGCTGGATGAGAGCCCGAGACTTTTCTTTATGCATTTTTGGGCCAACGATCAGCCGGTCAAGCTTGCGCGCGGGTTAAGAGCGGCGCTTGAGAAGACTAACAGCTCGTTGTAGCAATCGAGCAGTTTGTCGACGGACTCACGAATGAACTAATAGCGATTACGAAGGAACAACATGAAATCGAGACTGAGTTCACACCAGACGTCGCTTCTGCTGATCGGTTTTCTGGTCCTGGGATTTGGTGCCTTTACATCGGCGGCTACTAAGGCTCTCGCGCCAGAAGACGACCGATCCACTACGCAATCGAAGGATGATTCGATTACCGTGACTGGGTGCTTGAGGGAAGCTGATGGAGATCACCTGTTCCAAATCACCGGCACAAAGGGCGACATGTATCTGGTAAAGAGCACCAAGCTAACCCTTAAAGACCACGTGGGTCATAAGGTGGCTCTGACAGGCACGATCAAAGATGACGACGACGAAGACTTGAATGTCGAGTATCGAGAGGGTGAAGTGAGGCTACTGATCGTGAGCAGTCTTAAGATGATCAGCACGAAGTGCCAGAAGCGAAACACCAACAATGTTGGTCAGGGAGAGGGGGAATACCATGCGGACGAGTTTAGTTTTTGAGGCAGCAGCACGTCAGCTATCCAGGGCGTGGTGGATCATCGCGTTACTAGTTTCGCTCGCGCCCGCGGCACGCAGCCAAACATTGAAAAGGGTCGACGTTTTCGATTTGTCCGGTCCGCCGGGCAAGCGGTTCGACTACCTCACGATTGACTACAAGCATGACTACTTGCTCTCGGCACATCTCGCTGCTGGGTTGCTTTACGTCATAGACCTCAAGACCAACAAGCTGGTGAAGGCCATTCCCGATGTGCCGGGAGTGGAGGGCGTGGAGTACGCCTCGGATGTGAATAAGGTCTACACGTCCGATTGGCTTGAGAACAAGATCGGAGTGATCGATCTCGACAAGATGCAAGTAGTGAAGAAGCTTCCGACCGCAGCTAAGCCCGATGGCAGCACCTACGCCGAGCCCTTCCACAAACTCTACGTTTCAGACGAACGCGGGCGCGCAGTAGCCATCGTGGATGTAAGAGAGGACAAGATCATCAACACGCTTCACTTTGCGAGCGAGACCGGAATGCCCCAATACGATCCAGTGGCGCGCAAGGTCTACGTCAACCTCCAAGACCAGAACCTCTTGGCTGTGATCGATCCCTCCAGCGACAAAGTAATTGCGCGTTATCCCGTAGGAGAGTGCAAAGGCAATCACGGCATGGCGCTCGATCCCGAACATCATCGAGCGTTTCTTCAGTGCGAAGGCAACAACATGATGACCGTCTTCGATCTTGATGCTCACAAACCGATCGCACACTTGCCCACCGCTGCTGGAGGCGACGTTGTTAAGTTCGATCCCGGATTGAAACGAATCTACGTCGCTTGTTCGAGCGGTGCGATTTCAGTCTTCCAGGAAGACGACGCAAATCATTTTCGTAAGCTTGAAGATTTTCCGGTTCAAAGGAAAGTGCATAGTCTCGCGGTGGACATAAGGACACATCGCGTGTACACGCCCGAAGAACAGGAAGACGGTCATCCGGTTTCGCGCATGATTGTCTACGAGGCTGTAGTCAAATAGTCCTGCAACGACTCTGCAGCTTGGGTCTCCGGAATGCGCCAGTGAACGTCAACTGAAACGCGAGGAGAACGGCGATGAAGTGGATGACTCGAGAACGAGTGAAAGTCGATCGAGTTGCGTGCCCGTGGCTGATCAAGAAATTCGTCGACCCCGACGCCGAATTCTTGTTTGTGCCGCCTGAGCAAGTCATGGAACTGTCGCAACGCGAAGGCGCGATACCATTTGATGTGACCGGAGTGGAACTCGGACATCACGCAGGCAAGTGCAGCTTCGAGGCAATCGTCGATAAGTACGAGATCGAAGACCCCGCCATTAAGCTTCTTTCCAGAATCGTGCATGGCGCAGACGTAAGCGCCGACCTGTATGGCGAACCGGAGGCGGCCGGTCTGAAGGCAATCGCGGAAGGCTTCAGACATCTTGGGTTGAGAGATGATCACGAGATCCTGGAAAAACAGTTCGTCGTGTACGACGCCCTGTACGAGTATTGCCGGCAAAGACTCGCGTCAGTCGAATAGCGCAGGCTGCGTTGCCGATCTTTCGAATCAAAATGGAAGGAGCGAATCGCAATGAATCCCCTCAGCCCGGCGAACACATGCCGAAGTGGCGAGAGGTGTTCCTCTACTTTCTCATGCTTGGGTTCATCAACATCGGCGGACCTGTAGCCCAGATAACCATGATGTTCAATCACATGGTTGAGCGTCGAGCGTGGCTGTCGAAGGAGCGCTTCGTAAGCATCATGGGGTTCTGCCATATGCTTCCAGGTCCCGAAGCGCTCCAGCTCGCGATCTATGTCGGGTATATCAAGCGAGGGGTCCTGGCGGGCATCGCGGCTGGTGTTACGTTCATCGTCCCGGGCGCTCTGGTGATGATAGTTCTTAGCTGGCTGTACGTGGAATACGGCAGTCTTCCACAGGTGAACGACGCGCTCTATGTTTTGAAGCCCGCGGTCCTGGGTATCATCGCCGCCGGTATCATTAAGCTCGGCAATGCGGCAATCAAAAGCGTGATGCTCGGAATACTGCTAGTCGGTGCTTTCGTTGGGATGCGCTTCGCAGGAGTCAACTTCCTGTTGATTCTTCTGTTGGCTGGCTCACTGAATCTGCTGTTCGTAACGGTTCGACCCCGGCTGCGATTTGCATCATTGGCGCTTCCTCCACTCATCGGAGGCGGACTCGCAACCGTCGGCTTATTTGACAGCAAGTTGCTCCAGCTAGCCTGGCTCTTCCTCAAAACTGGTCTGTTCAGCTTTGGCGGGGCATACGCCTCACTTGTGTTTCTACAACAAGGCGCCGTTGAGAATCATTATTGGGTGACATCAGGCCAGTTGTTGGATGGCGTCGCTATCAGCGTCGCGACTCCCGGCCCGTTCATGCTGTTCGCGACTTTCGTTGGCTACATTGCCGCAGGCATTCCGGGTGCGATCATTGCCACCATATTTGTCTTTCTCCCATCGTTCGTGTTCGTGCTCCTGGGAGCGCGGTACGTTGAACAGCTTCGCAACAATCGCCCGGTTCAGGCATTTCTCTCAGGCGTCAGCGCCGCGGTCGTCGGCGTGATTGTAGTTGTGTCGATAGATCTCGCGCGCGAAGCCATCGTTGGAATTCCCAGTCTTGTGATGGCTGCGATTGCTTTCGTCTCCATCGTGTTCCTGAAGATCGATGTAGCGAAGATTGCTGCCGGCGCAATAGCGTGCGGAATTCTGTATGCCGGGCTCAAAGCGCTACTGCACTGATCAACTACGGTTCATCGGTCAGCCAGTCACATCCGAGCCAAGACATTGATGAACATAGTCAGGCAGTTCACATTCACTCGCAGAGCATCGCTTCGATGGCCGGGGATCACGGCGAGTTTTCTTACTTCGCTCCTGATCATGTGCATCATTGCTGGTGACGGCCAAGGTTTCGGGGCAAACGTAAATGCCTCGGGAGAAGCACGAGCAACGGTCGGGCGAGCGAAGGCACGAATAGTTATTGATGGCCTCCTTAACGGGCCGGACTGGCGCGACACTCCTCCGGCCGGTGAAATACTTCAACGCGATCCGCATCCAGGCGAGCAAGCCAGCGAGAAGACCGCGGTTTCTCTAATCGTTTACTTGGTTCTGATTCTACTTTCTGTTATTCGTTTTCATCTCAGTTTGGTGTTCAGAGTTCAAGCTTTAGCTTGCCGTTTTTTCAACCATAAAGCTCAAGAGCAAGCTAAAGCTTGAACTCTGAACATCAAACTGACCACTACTTGAACTTTTACTCTTTGACGGAGACTTGAGTGGGATTCTCTGGGATCGATTACTTTGTGCTGGTGGCCTATCTCATAGGCATAACCGTGTTCGGAACGCTGTTCCGCCGGTCTCAACGAACCGTGAAAGATTACTTCATTGGTTCGAAGAACACTCCGTGGATAGTCATAAGCCTTTCAATCGTCGCGACAGAGACAAGCACGCTGACGTTAATAGGCGTGCCGGCGTTGGCTTACTCGACGTTCGCGCGCCCCGAGCTGGGCGGGAGCCTCACTTATCTGCAGGTCGTGCTGGGTTACATCGTCGCGCGGATCATCATCAGCCTGCTGTTCATCCCCGCTTATTTCCAGGGCGAGCTGCTGACCGCGTATGAGCTTTTGAAGCGTCGCTTCGGCGTGCGGACAAAAAACTTCGCGGCCTCTCTGTTTTTGATAATGCGAGCGCTTGCCGAAGGCGTTCGGGTTTTCGCGGCGTCGCTGGTGTTGAGCGCCGTACTCACCGCAAGCATTCCCGGGCTCCCTCATCTGTGGTTCTGGTCGATCTTAATCGTAGGAATGCTCACGCTGATCTACACGTTCGAAGGCGGAATCGCCGCGGTGATCTGGACAGACTTGATTCAGCTTGTGATCTACATCGGAGGCTCGCTGCTGGCGGCTTATATGTTGCTGAGGTTGATTCCCGGCGGTTGGAGCGGCGTGCTGGCCGAAGCGGCGCCGGTCCACAAGTTTCAAGTCTTCTCTTTCGCGTGGGACTTCAAGCTGCCGTTTACTTTCTGGGCGGGACTGTTGGGCGGCACTTGCCTGACGATGGCTTCGCACGGGACCGATCAGTTGCTGGTTCAGCGGCTGCTGACTTGCCGCAACATGCGCGACAGTCAGAAGGCGCTGGTCTTGAGCGGCTTCGTCGTTTTGTTTCAGTTCCTGCTGTTTTTGATAATAGGAATAATGCTGTTCGCATACTACAAGTTCTCTCCGCTGGAGACTCAGCTTGCGAGCAATGATGAAATATTTCCGGCGTTCATTGTTCATCAGCTGCCGCACGGAGTCGCGGGCCTCGTGATCGCGGCGATATTCGCGGCGGCGATGTCGAACCTGAGCGGCTCCCTGAACTCGCTTGCTTCGACTACCGTGCTGGATTTGTACCAGCCGCTCGCCGGTCGGGATAAGAGCGACGAGAGTTTGTTGAAGCTGTCGCGCTGGTTCACGGCGGCATGGGGAATAGTTTTGATCGGCATCGCGGTGATGGCGAGCCGCTGGGGATCGGTGTTCACCACCGGGCTGACGATCGCTTCACTTGTCTATGGTCCATTGCTTGGAGCGTTTCTGCTTGGAGTGCTGACTCGTCGCGCTAATCAAACGGGCGTGATGAGCGGAATGGGAGTGTCTTTGATTTCAATGCTTGCTGTTAAGGTCTTCACGCCGCTCGCGTGGACCTGGTATGTGCTGGCGGGCACGGCTGTCTGCTTGATGATCGGCTACGCGGTTAGCATGATTACGAGACAACCGGCGGAAGCGGGGGCGATTGTGGTCGAGGCCGGACTAGGGGGGCAATGAGTTGGGGCCTGTGATGAATACGTTTAACGCAAAGTCGCAAAGAACCGCAAAGCTCGCCAAGCCTTTGCGGGCTTCGGAGTTCTTTGCGTCTTTGCGGTTCTTTGCGTCTTTGCGCGAAACGGCGACTCGCAAATCAATAATCTCGATCGCCGCTCTCACCCTACTCATCCCCTCAACTCTCCTTGCCCAACGAGCCGGCCGGCTCACAGCCGCGCCACCTGAATCCGTCGGCATGTCGAGCGCGCACCTCTCAAAGATCGATGAAGCCGTCCTCGAATCGATTGCTCGCAGAGACACGCCGGGCGCCGTCGTGCTTGTAGCTCGCAAAGGCCGGGTCGTTTATCGCAAAGCCTTCGGCGATCGCGCGATTGAACCCAGCCGCGAGCCGATGACGATCGATACAATCTTCGATCTTGCCTCGCTCACCAAGATCCTCGCGACCGCTACGTCAATGATGATCCTGGTCGAGCGCGGCAAAGTGAGTCTCGCCGATCCCGTTGCGCTATACATTCCGGAGTTCGGCAAGTTCGGCAAAGAGCGAATCACGATCGAGCAGTTGATGACGCATCGAGCGGGCCTGCCTCCGGACAATGAGATCGCCGACTACGTTGGCAAGATAGATCCAATTGAGAACATCTGTGAGCTGCATCTCAGCTACGAGCCGGGCACGCGATTCGTTTATTCGGATGTTGGTTTCATCGTCGCCGCTGAAATCATTCGCCGCGTATCCGGTAAGCCGCTGGACGAGATTGCTTACAGCAATATTTTCAGGCCGCTCGCGATGGAGGACACTAGATTCAGTCAATACTTCAACTACATTAAAGATGGGTTGCACGCGCTCGAAATACAAACGGGAGCGAGACTTGCTGAACTTGCCTCGCAACACCCCAAGGTCGACACTTGGAAGCATTTGCTCGAGCGCATCGCCCCAACTGAAAACCGTGAAGGCCGATGGATGCGCGGTGAAGTCCACGACCCGCGAGCCTACGAGATGGGCGGCGTAGCCGGACACGCGGGACTCTTCTCGACCGCCGACAACCTCGCGATCTTCTGTCAGATGATTCTCAACAAAGGCGAATACAACGGCGCGCGCATCCTCGCACCGTACACCGTCGAGAGAATGGTCAGCGCGCAGACGCTTCCTACTTCTCAAATGCGAGGCATCGGTTGGGACGTCAACACGTCGTACTCTTCGAATCGAGGCGATCTGTTTCCGGTCGGAACGTTCGGTCACACCGGCTTCACGGGCACGAGCATCTGGCTCGATCCGGCAAGCGAGACGTTCGTAGTGCTGCTCACCAATCGAGTTCATCCTAATGGCAAGGGCGACGTGACGCGTTTACGTTCCGCGGTTGCTTCGATCGTCGCGGGCGCAATCACTGAGCCGCCTCACGCTGCTGTGTTCGGCCGCCTGAATTCGCCGCCGGCCTACGTCGATGCGCCGCGAGCGGTCGTCAATCGAAGCGTGCCCGCCGGTCCGCTGCATCCGGTGCTCACCGGAATCGACGTGCTCGAGCGAGACGGCTTCAAACAATTAGACGGCCGGCGAGTCGGATTGATAACGAATCATACCGGCCGCGACCGAACGGGACGGTCCACCATTGATGCTCTCGCTTCAGCCAGGAACGTTAAGCTGGTCGCGTTGTTCTCGCCCGAGCACGGCGTGCGCGGCGTCGAAGATTCTTCTGTTGGCAACACGCGCGATGAAAAGACGGGGCTGCCGGTTTACAGTCTCTACGGAAGTACCCGGCGTCCAACTGCGGAGATGTTGAAGGACATCGACACGCTGGTGTTCGACATCCAGGAAGTAGGAACGCGCTTCTACACGTATCCCGCGACGTGCGGCTATGCGATGGAAGAAGCCGCAAGAAACAAGATCAACTTTGTCGTGCTCGACCGTCCCGATCCGATAAACGGTTATGAAATCGAAGGCCCGGTCGCGGATCGAGAGCTCACCGATCAAGCTGCTTATTCCTTCACTTCATATCATCCGATTCCGGTGCGCTACGCCTTGACGATCGGCGAGCTTGCGATGTTGTTTAATACCGAGCGAAAGATTGGAGCAGACCTCACGGTTATCAAGATGGAAGGCTGGCGTCGCGCGGACCATTACGATGGCACTGCGCTGACGTGGGTGAACCCGTCGCCGAATATGAGAAGCCTTACCGAAGCGTTGCTATATCCGGGCATTGGATTGTTGGAGACGACTAACGTTTCGGTCGGGCGCGGGACGGGGACGCCGTTTGAGGTGGTCGGCGCGCCGTGGATTGATGGCCGGAAGCTGGCCGAAGCTCTGAATCGCGCCGGGCTCGCGGGCGTGAGATTCATACCAATAAGGTTCACGCCGGCATCATCAACGTTTGCAAACGAAGAGTGTGGCGGCGTGAATATCGTAATAACCGATCGCGGGGCTTTCCATCCCGTAGCGGCCGGCGTTGAGATCGCCTATCAACTCAGACGGCTTTATGCAAACGAGTGGAAGGTTGACGATTACATTCGCTTGCTGGCGAATCGCGCTGCGCTTGCGGCGCTTAAAGAAGGGAAAAGTTCTTCGGATATTACCGCGACCTGGCAAACCGGGCTCGCCGAGTTTGCGAAGACCAGACAGAAGTACCTGTTATATTGACGAACACCTGTAAGAGCGCATACAGACTGAAGTCTGTGCTACGACTTAACTGATAAGTGCCAAGACCTTGGTTACACGATTTAGTGCCAAGACCTTGGTAACAGTTCTTTGAAACACGTCGTCTAACTTTCGCGAATCAGGTTTTTGCTCAACATTGATGCCTTTCGATAAATGGAGGCGTCGATGAA
>WNFR01000425.1_pt1 | contig 60613 bp, 66 predicted proteins | sample 5400221 | NCBI WGS metagenome assembly WNFR01 (sample SAMN13153357, study PRJNA577476) | soil metagenome | isolation source: 40 cm soil under Madrone tree | place: USA:California | collected 2016-06-14
GAGCTCGCGCGTTCCATATCCTCGTGCTCCCGGGCCCCGGCTCGCGTCAGGCTGTCCTCGGCCCCGGGCGGAGCTTCGGATCGGTCTCGAGCGATGAGTTCGACGAATTCCGCGCCGGCGACCAACGCCTCACGCGCGTTCTGCCCAACGCCAATGCCACGGGTCATGAAGTCATCGACCTGCGCGTGCTGCGGCCACTGGCCATGCGAGGTCTCGAGAGCTGGAACCCAGACGTCGTCCGGACGATCCATGGCTACGACGCCGCGGTGATCTGGAAGGGGGCGCATGCGTCGTCATCCTGAGGGGACCGCTACGGCGTCGCTCCACCCGCGCAGCTGCCATCGGCGGCACGTTCGGTGGGATACGTGATCCCCAACTGCTCGAGGTACGTGCGGTACTTGGCGGGATTGTAGTAGAGCGCGCGCATCGCGGGCCGAAAGCGCGCCATGACGTCCCGGTTCAGCTCGATCGCGGGCCGATCCTGCGGGCGAATGAGCGGCTGATACTTGATGTCCTTGGTCTGCACGTTGCGGAAATAGTCCCACGCCTGCGTGACGAGCTCGGGCCGCATCAGGAAGTCGAGTACCGTCATCGCCATCACCTTGGCACCCGCGGTCGCGCCCTTGTGCGCGATCGGCGTGGCCATCGAGATCGCATTGGCCCAGTTGTGCCCCGGGAGCCCGGGGATGTTGGACGGAAAGCGCAGCGTGACCGTCGGTACGTTCCACGACACGTCGCCGATGTCATCCGAGCCGCCGCCGGTGCGTTCGTTCGGCTTGAGCGCCGTCCGCAGCGTATCGAGGCGCGTCGCGAGCCCCGAGTCGGGCGCGCCGATGTCGCGCTGCAACGCATGCGCGAGCGATGGTGTCGGCGAGCGCGAACATCTCCTGGATGTGCGGATAGTCGAGCTCGCGCAGGTAGTACCACACCGAGGCGGTCGGCGGGACGACGTTGGGCTGATCGCCGCCGTTGGGAATGACGTAGTGCGAGCGCTGCTGCAGCCGCAGATGCTCGCGCCGGAAATTCCAGCCGATGTCCATCAGCTCGACGGCATCGAGTGCGCTGCGCCCGCGCCAGGGCGCACCCGCGGCGTGCGCGCTCTTGCCCTGGAAGCTGAACAGCACCGACACGAGGCCGTTGCCGGCGATGTCGCCCCACGAGGTCGCCAGATTGTCGTCCACGTGAGAAAACAGCACGACGTCGACGTCGCGAAACACGCCCTCGCGCACGAAGTACGCCTTGGTCCCGACCAGCTCCTCGGCGACGCCCGGCCAGATCTGCAGCGTCCCCGGCAGATGGTCGCGCTCCATGATCTTCTTCACGGCGAGCGCCGCGGTGATGTTCACCGCCTGGCCCGAGTTGTGGCCTTCGCCGTGTCCCGGTGCGCCCTCGATCATCGGCGCGTGACACGCGACGCCGGGTTTCTGCGAGGCCTGCGGGATGTCGTCGATGTCGGAGCCGAGTGAGATGACCGGTTTTCCGGATCCCCACGTGGCGACCCATGCGGTCGGAATGCCGGCGATCCCTTCGCGGACGGTGAAGCCGTTCTTGCGCAGCAGGTCCACGAGGTATCGCGAGGTCTCCGTTTCCTGGAACCCGAGCTCGCCGTAGCTGAAGATCTGATCCACCATCTGCTGCGTGAACTGGGCGCGGCTCGCGACGTCGCGCACGACTTCCTGTTTGAGTGCGGCAAGCTGTGGCGGCGGGGCTGGAGACGTTGCAGCCTGCAAAACGAGCAGTAGTGTGTTGAGGGACGGCACGACGAACCCCCGAGCATTGGCGTGAGCGGGAAAGCTGTATATTCTCGCAACTCACGTCCAGCAGGATACTCTCGTATGTCGCGCCTTCTCATTGCCGCCCTCGCCGTCATGGTTGTCGCCTCTACGCCACAGGTCCGGAAACCGGTCTGCGCTCCCGATAATGCCGGACTGACGCTGCAGCCCGGCTTTTGTGCATTGGTGGTGGCCGAATCGATCGGCCCGTCGCGCCACATGGTCGTCCTGGAGAATGGAGATCTGCTCGTGGCCGTGTCGGGGCCACGCGGCGGCGTGCGCCTGTTGCGCGATACGACGGGTGATGGCAAGGCCGACGTCGTCAGTTCGTTTGGCATCGGCGGCGGGAACGGCATCGCCTTCGCCGGGGAATACCTCTACTTCGCCACCAACGATGCGGTCGTGCGTTGGCACTGGCAGATCGGTCAGCTCACGCCGAACGGCGCTCCCGATACCGTCGTCAGCGGTCTCACGAACCGCCGCCAGCATGCGGCGAAGAGCATCGTGATCGGCGCGGACGGGCAGTTGTACGTGAACATCGGTGCGCCGTCCAACTCGTGTCAGGTGCAGGACCGCATCGCCGAATCGCCCGGCCAGGATCCGTGCGCTCTGCTCGACATTGCGGGCGGCATCTGGCGCTTCGATCCCCGGCGCGGCGGCCAGACGCAGTCTGATGGCCAACGCTACGCCACGGGACTCCGCAATGCGGTGGCGCTCGCTGTCGATCCCGGCACCGGCGCGGTGTTCGCGGCGCAGCACGGGCGCGACCAACTCGCGGCGAACTGGCCCAAGCTCTACACCGACGCGCTGAGTGCGCAGCTGCCGGCCGAGGTGGTGTTCAAGCTGGAGGCGGGTGGCGACTACGGCTGGCCGTACTGCTACTACGACTGGCGGCGGCGCCAGAATGTGATGCAGCCGGAGTACGGCGGCGATGGCAAGACGGTGGGACGCTGCGAGTCAGCGCCTCGACCCGTCGTCGCCTTTCCAGGGCATTGGGCGCCGGATGGCATGACGTTTTACAACAGCCGCCAGTTCCCGCTCAAATATCGCGGCGGTTTGTTCATCGCGTTTCACGGATCGTGGAATCGCGCGCCCGAGCCGCAGGACGGCTACCGGGTGATGTTCGTGCCGATCGCGCGTGGGGTTGCGATGGGTCCGTCCGAGGTCTTCGCCGACGGCTTTGCGGGCAAGGAGAAGACACCGAACGGCGCACGGTATCGGCCGACCGGCGTGGCGGTCGGTCCGGACGGCTCCTTATTCGTCGCTTCGGACCAGGGACAGGGAGCGGTCTTCAGGATCCTGAGTCAGCCCTAACGCCCGAGCCGGGCGCGTGTGACGGAGTCCGCCGTCGCCAGCGCCCGGTCCGAATCCCACTTGTGGTAGAGCGTCAGACAAGACGACAGATTGAAGTCGCGCTTGGCCATGCACTCCTGCAGCTCGCGGCGATGCTTGGGCAGCTCGGCATTCCACATCGAGTCGGTCGTCGCGTGCACGCGGCGGAGGGGCCAACCGGCGACGAGCAGGCAGTTATTGAGCTGCTCGCTCCCGCGCTGGCAGGCCTGGAAATCGCGCTTGTGTTTGGCTGCGCCGAGATGCCAAACGGAATCTTCCTGCCACGTCTTCAGCGAATCCAGCTCGTGCGACCGCGCTTCGGCGGCCTTCTGCGCATCCGGGAGCTTCCACTTGTACAGCTGGACCAAACAGAGCGTCGTGCCCTTTGAGTCGAGCGAGATCGAGCTGCACTCGACCACTTCCGCTCGGCGCGTGCGCTTCTTGCTGCAGCCGGCCACAGTCACCACTGCGGCGAGCGCGATCAGCATCCATGGTGGGGTTCGCATTGGGCCTAAGATAATTCGTGCGTCGTGCGTCGTTCGTCGTGCGTTGTAAGTCGTGTCGAAACAACGACGTACGACGTACGACGCGCGGCCTCTTAGCGGAGCAACAGGAACACGTCGTAAAGTGCATGGGTCCAAGCAGTTATGCCGAATCCACGAAGCAGGTAGAGACCACTGAAAAACAGGCCCGCGATGGTGCGAAACACGAAGGAGTAGACCTCAAAACGATCGCCGAACGGGCCTATATAGTGAAAGGCGGAGAAAATGAGCGCTCCGAGCACGGTCGCCGCGATGCCGGCGACCAGGGGGCGCCAACCCAGCAGTTTCTTCGCTCCCCAGGCGAGCAGCCCGACCAGGACGACGCGAAACAGCAACTCCTCGTAGATGCCGGCGCCCAGGGACAGCATCAGCATCGTCCAGCGGCTCAATTGCTGGGTATTGAACCCCACCACCATCGGCGGCGGGGGCGTGCCCAGTAAGGCGGCGGTCAGGCTGCCGACGACGACACCGAACGCCAGCGCGAGGAGGACCGACTCGAGCAGCATGCCCGCGAGCACGGCGGGTGACAGGTTGCGATTCGCTCGGAGGTCCTGGGCGATGAGCCACGCGCCGACGCCGATGAGACACAGCATGAACAAGCGCGGCCCCCAGGCGCCGGCGAGCCAGACGAACACGGATTCGAGAATGACGTCGGCACCATTCCGGACGCCCATGCCGCCGGGTCCCGCCGGTGCGAGCGCCGCCAGGACTTGATAGATGATCAACAGGGGTAACGCGAACAGCAGGCTATAACGGGTCCGTACAGAGGCCTACGTGAGCTTCGCGTTCCTCGTTACCGCCGTCCTCGCAATCCAGACGCCCGCCGGAGATAGCTCCGCCTATCTCGATCCGACCGCGCGTCGCCTCGTCGCGGCGGCGCGCACGCGCCCCGGGAGACGATGGACCGATCCATCACGGCGTATCGGACGCGAGTGCGTGAGCGCATCGGTGTCGGGATCCGCGCCCTCCGGCGCGATCGCATGCTGTACCGCCGCGAGATCGCGCTGCTCGTCGATTGGCGGCGCGATGGCGTGTCGCAGATCTCCGTCATCGGCGCGCGGCAGTCGGTGCCCGCAGCCGTGCCCAAACCCACGCTGCCCGAAGACCTGAAGAGCGATGCCGGGGATTATACCTTCGATCCGGCAAATGACCGCCTGACGATCGGGTGGTCGAGTGCGCGGCGGGACAGCACGCAGGACTCCACAAGACATCGCGACGTCGACTTCCGTCACCCGCTCGCACCCGGCAGTGAAGCCGACTATCGCTTCGCGTCCGGCGATTCGAGCGTCGTCGTGTTTCCGAACGGCCGCACCATCAGACTGCGCGAGCTGCGCATCATTCCTCGCCGCCTCGACTTCCGCCTCATGTCGGGATCGTTCTGGATCGACGAGGATTCTCACGGCGTGGTGCGGGCGCTGATCCGTCCGGCCAGGCCGTTCGATTTCGAGCAGGATCTCGGCGATGAGGACGACAAGGACATCCCCGGCTTCGTCAAGCCGATCCGCGTTGAAATACGATTTCTCACGATCGATTACGGTTTGTGGGCCGGACGCTGGTGGTTGCCCCGCCTGATCGCGATGGACGCGGTCGCGACCGCCGGATCGTTCCTGCAGATGCCGATGCGCTATGAGCGCGTCTACGATGAATACGAGGTGAGCGGCGATACTGCGGCGCCGCGTGCCCGCCGTCCACCCAAGGCCACGGCAGCCGAGGACTCGATCGCGCGCGCGGTGTGTCATGCACGCGAGTCACGCGAGCAGATCTCGTGCAACTGCGCCAACGGTCACTGCGCGGCGTTCACGGTGCACATTCCCATCGATACCGCCGCACTCCTCGCGAGCAGCGCGCTGCCACCGCCGTTCGGAGCCGCCAACGACACCCTCATTTCCGAAGGGGAGATGCAGGAGCTCACGCACGGGCTCGGTGATCTGCCGCAGGCGCCGTGGCAGCTTCGCGCCCGGCCGCCCCGCTGGGGCCTGGCACGATACAACCGTGTCGAGGGCCTCTCCCTCGGCGCGCGCGGGGACCTCGATCTCGGTCGCCTCCAACTGGATGGGGCGGTGCGGATCGCCACGTCCGACGCTGAGCCCGACCTCGTGGCGGGCGTCCTGCGCGAGACTGGCACGGCACGCTTCCGACTTGCGGGCTACCGGCGGCTCGCCGCGGTCGATCCGACCGCCCGACCGCTGTCGATCGGGAATTCCCTCGGGGCCCTGATGCTGGGCCGCGATGACGGTGACTACTTCCGCGCAACCGGTGCCGAGCTGACCATCGCGCCGCCGGTCACGCTGCCGCAGCGCTTCACGGTTCGTCTTTACGCCGAGCGTCAGCGGCGCGCGCTGAAGCGCACCGATTTCTCCCTGCCGCATGCGCTTCATGACGTTCACGTCTTCCGTCCGAATATCACCGCCGACTCCGCCGACCAGCTCGGCGCGTCGTTCACGGTGCGCACGCAGCGAGGGATCGATCCCGAGCGGCCGCAGTGGACCGCCGATGTGACGCTCGACGCCAGCGTCGGGACCTATCGGTTCGGGCGCGTGAGCAGCACGGTGCGCGTCGCGGCGCCGCTCGGTCCCAACCTGGCGACCGCGGTCGAGTTCGCGGGCGGCGCAGCGGATGGACGCGTGCCGGTGCAGAGCTACTGGTACCTCGGCGGGCCAGGAACGCTGCGGGGCTACGGCGGTAACGCGTCCAGCGGCGACGCGTTTTGGCGCGCCCGCCTCGAGCTCGCGAACCGCTGGCCTGCGGCGCGCGTCGTCATGTTCGCCGACGTCGGGCGCGCGGCCCCGAGCGAACAGCTTTCGCTCGCGCGGCCCCTCGCCGGAGTGGGCGTCGGCGCGAGCTTCATGGACGGATTGATCCGGCTCGATCTCACCCGCGCGATCAGAACGCCGAGCGGTTGGCGTCTGGATTTCTATACCGACGCCGCACTCTGATTTGCGCCGTCGCGCGGCGCGCCGCATCGTTGTCGCCGCATGACGTCTACCGCTTCACCTGCAAACGACCTCAAGCGTGAGCTCGGCCTCCTCGATGCAACGATGATCAACGTGGGGACGATGATCGCCTCCGCGATCTTCATCGTCCCCGCGACGGTAGCGGCGCTGATCCCGGGATCGGGTGCCATGGTTCTGGCGTGGATTCTGGGTGGTCTGGTGTCGTTATTGGGCGCGCTGTCCATCGCGGAGCTCAGCGCGGCATATCCGGAAGCCGGGGGTCAACTGCCATATCTCCGCGCGGCCTATGGGCCCCTGTGGGGCTTCCTGTATGGCTGGGCGAATTTTCTCGTGATCAATCCCGCGGCCATCGCGGCCATCGGCGTAGGATTCGCGAGCTACCTCGGCTTCTTCGTTCCGTTATCGCCGCTCGCGATTCAGGCAATTGCGATCGCATCGATCTGTGGGCTTACGGTGCTCAATTGTCTGGCCGTCAGACTCGGCGCGACGACGCAAAACATCCTGACGTTCCTCAAGATGATCGCAATCACGGTGCTGATTCTCGGAGCCTTCGTGTTACCGGGAGGGAGCAGCGCGAATTTTCGGCCGCTGTGGCCGAGCGCGCCGCTGGGCCAGGTGATCGGTCCATTCGGTCTGGCGATGATGTCGGTGCTTTGGGCGTACGACGGATGGATCGAGACGACGTTTGTGGGCAGCGAGATCAAGAACCCCGGCAGGAATCTCCCACGCGCGATTATTCTCTCCACTCTCATTGTCATCGCGTTCTACGTGGCGGTCAGCGTGGCGTTCTCGTACGTTCTCACGCCCCTTCGGATGGGCGCCTCGACTCTCGTCGCGTCGGACGCAGCGCAGGTCACGATGGGGGCGGCCGGCGCGGCAATCGTCGCGGCCGCCATCATGCTCTCCACGCTCGGGGCCAACAATGGCATCATTCTCACCGCGGCACGGATCCCCTACGCCATGGCGCGGCAAGGATTGTTCTTCCGCTCACAGGGTTGGGTGCACCCACGGTTTGCGACGCCCGCGGTAGCGCTCCTCACGCAGGGCGTCATCTCGATCGTGCTGGCACTAGCCGGCAACTACAACCAACTAGCCACGTACGTCGTTTTCGCGCAGGTGTTGTTCTACGGTCTCTCGGCCACCGCAGTGGTCAAGCTGCGTCATAGCGCGCCCGATTTGCCACGGCCCTACCGGACGTGGGGCTATCCGATCACGCCGTTGCTCTTCGCGGCGTGCGTGGTCTGGTTACTAGCGAACACGGTGGTCCAATCACCCAAAGACTCGGCCGTGGGTGCCGGACTGGTTTTGCTCGGACTGCCTGGGTACTGGTACTGGAAAAACGTGCGCCGTGCGCCGTAAGCCGTTCGCCGGAATGCCTTCCGGCGTACCGCGCACCGCGTACCGCGCACGTTTTTACGGTCGCGCCGGTGGCCGCGGGCGATAGTCAATCAGTTCAGCGAGTGACGGCGGAATCCGCTGGCCCCACACATCGCGCGTCGGTACGGTGACGATCTGCGGGCGAGTGCCCGGCCCCCCGTCGCGCCCATCTTGACCCTTCGCACCAGATGGCCCAGAGGCGCCGGCCGTGCCGGCGACGCAGCGTGGATCGTTGGCCGGCTGGGCCGCGCCGCCCTTTCCGCCCGCGCCACCTTTGCCGCCGGCGCCGCCGTCGCCGCCTTCACCACCGGGGACTTGGGCATCGACGAGTCCGGCGAGGAACGGCTCTTCAGCCGGTGCGATGATCGTGATCTGTCCACCGCGTCCGCCCGGTCCCCCGGCGCTGCCATTACCGCCGGCGCCGCCCGGGCCGCCAGCGCCCCCGGGGCAACCGGCTCGACCATCCGTGCCGGCAACGCCTGTCTGCCCGTCGGCGCCACGTGATCCGCGCGAGCCGCGGCCTTCGATGATGAGCCAGTCCGACGGAGGCACGGCGCGCGCGTCCGCGAGCACATAGAACGGCGGCGCGGCCTCGACTTCGATGCCGGACACCAGCAAGCGATCGTAGAACGGCGACTGCACGATGCCCAGGCGGACGGTTACCTGCGGACCACTCGCGCCCGAGCCCGCGCCGCGGAAGCCGAACGTGTGCTGCAGGCAGGTATACTCGGGAGTCACGACGGTCGACGTCGAAATGCTCGGTTTGGCTTTGAGGGAAGCCGAAAGACGGAAGCCAGTCATCGCGGTGGCGAGCGGATCGCGGTAGGCGCTCCAGCCGCCGCCTTCGAGCGGCGTTGCCTCCGGGCTCGAGCGCGCCAAAAACACGACGTGCAACCGTGGCGGATTGTCCTTGTCGTAGCGCGTCTCGAAGGGAACGAGCGACCCGTCGCTCAAGACGGCGGTGTAGACCGCGCCGAACGACTCCCCGGGGCAGGCGCTCGTGCTCGTCGACATCCGGATCTCGCGGATCTGCTCGACGAGTCCCGGGTCAGGCGCAAACGACGGCGGCGGCCGTTTCGGCCCGCATCCCGCGGTGACGATCAGCGCAGCGACGACTGCCCGCTTCATGGAGTGTCCTCCTGCAGCAACCGGCTGGTTTCAATATCGAAAATGCGGATCCGGACCACCGTGCCTGGGCGGCGCGCATCGACCTCGCGGACGTGCACGACCTTCTTGTTGTCGCTCGGCCGATAGATGATCCAGCTGCCGGCCGGGGCGACGGTAGCGATGCCGGGGCAGGGCCGCGACTTTGGCTTCGGCTGGTGGCCGGGAGGCATTCCCGGAATCCAGACCCGGCATTCGCCTGGATCGGGCAGATGGCCGGGCGGGACGCCCAGCCTCGCGGCGGTGCTCGGGCCGCGATTCGACTCAACGTCCGCGTTGGGCGGAGGAGGTTCCATGAGGATTGTTCGCGTGGTGGTGTGGGTACAGGCACCGGCACTCAGGAGGCCGGCAAGTACGGCTGCGAACGCGCGGCTGCTCAAGGGCCATCCTCCGAAAAGGTCGGACCAAATGTAGTATTTGGCGTGATGCCGCGCGTAGGGGCGCCGGTCCAGGTCGGGCTGGTCGAGACCATGCGAGCCAAAGACGGGCGCGTTCCGTGGCTCGGGCGTCATTTGACGCGGCTGCGAGTCTCAGTGGCGGCGCTGGGTGCGCGGGAGCCTGCGGATGACCTTGCCGAGCTGGTGCGCTTCGCGGTAGGTCACCGTGACCGCGTGGTTCGTGTGCAGCTGACCGACGGCCATGCCGAGATCACCACTCGTGAGCTGAAGGTCGAGCCGGCGATCAATGTGGTCGTCGCCGGCGAGGTGCATCACCCCTATCCCCACAAGACGACGGAGCGAGAGCAATTCGCCCGCGCGTTGGCGAACGCGCGCCGGATTGGTGCCTACGACGCCGTCCTCCTCGCGGCTGACGGAATTGTCGCCGAGGGGACGGCGTGGAATCTGTTTTGGTGGGAAAACGGGTCGCTGTGCACGCCCGCGGCGGACCTCGGCATCCTTCCTGGGCTCGGACGCGCCCGCATTATGGAGCTGACCGATGTGAAGGAGGAGCGCGTGCCGGTTGGGGCGATCGCCGGCCGGAGTCTGTTCATCGTGAATGCGGTGCGCGGGATTGTCGAAGTCGGCGTGTTTGACGGCGCGCCGGTGCCGCGCGATCCCAGAACGGCAGAGCTTTCATTCGCGTTTTGGCCCGATTAGCTTGGTCTACCTGCGGCGTCTGCAGGCATGGTGGCTGTAGCTCAATTGGTTAGAGCGCCGGACTGTGGCTCCGGAGGTTGCGGGTTCAATCCCCGTCAGCCACCCCTGAAAAACTGGTCTTCGGGAAGCTGGGAACGGTTAACAGACGCACCGCGGGCAACCGTTGTTGAGCAACAGTCTATGTCCGTAGCTCAATTGGTAGAGCACCGGTCTCCAAATTCGGCCCCGCTATGCGGGGCCGTTTTCTTGTGGGTGACTGCATGCTTGGGACGGCACCATTGGCATCCGTTGGTGGGCGTGGACCGGCAAAGTAATAGCAAAGTGGAGCTGAGCTTCTTCCACACCTCCTCTGGGTCCCATGCTGAGTGCCGTGTAAACGAAGGCGCTCAGGTTAGAGGCTCAAGGGGGAGCGTTCCTGTGCCGCACGTCCCTCAAAAGATCCCTGGGTCCCATACTGACTTCTGCGTGAGACGCGGGCAGCCTGCTCGAAAACCTCCCGGGAGGGTCCCTGCGGCACTCACGGTGCGGAGAACCTTAGCTCTTCAGGAACGGATACGCAGTGAACGCGCTTGGGGGCGGGCACAATATCCTCATCCTGGGTCTTCAAGACCCACCATAGAACTGTTATTCCAGATTGACCCACATAACGTTCGATTGCGTATCGGTAGGCGGCTAGATGTTGGCTTAGGTACGCCACTGTTTCGGGGAGGTGTGCCGGAGGTGTGCCGGATCGACTAGGGCGGTGTAGGGGATCGACTAGGGCGGGGTAAGGGATCAACCAGGGCGGGGGAGGGAGGGATCGAACTGCGCTCGGGGGGAGGGGTACACGGGGGGAAACGCGCGGGGGCCAGATAGCGATGACCCCCACGAAAATCTTCGTCAGTTTTCTGGCGTCGAATCGGGTTACTTGCCTACTAGCCGCGCCCTGATCAGACGTTAGACAGGAGGTAACGATCGCCCCAATCAATCACGTTGAGATTCGCTGCGAACACTGCCGAAAGTGGTTCCGTTCGCCCATCATGTTTGGCGACGACCAGAGCTTTGACACGTCAACGTTGATCGGCAACACGGTGACCTGCGCCCACTGCCGTCGCATGGCGGGGTGCGACAAGGAGAACATACGCGTGGTTGGTCAGACCGGTGGGTTCCTCGGGAAGGACACGTTCTTATGAAAACAGAAATATTGTGTCCGGTGTGTGGTTCTGTCTCTGAAGGCGGCTACCACCGGGACGACGACACCCTGTTCATCTGCCCTAAGTGCGGGGGTTATCGCTTGAGCGGGACAGCAGTCGCCCTGTTTGAGAAGGGCACTCTGAAGAAGCCGAACCTGGAAGTGTTTCGTGACCTCGTGAAGCACAAGGGCGGCAACTCAACGGAGTACCCCCTCATTACGCACTACGATCTCGGTGGATAACGAGACTCAAACTGGATCGTGAAAGTGCCTGTGCCACCTAGGTGACTCTTCGGGCTTTGCCGGTGGTGGTGCTGCTGGCCGCTTCGAGCGACTGCGGAAGTAGAGCCCGACGACGATCAACAGGCTTACCCAGAGCGCGAGGAAGCAGACTGTCTCGAAGCTCACTCGGGCTCCATACCGTAGACTAGCGTGCTCTCACACACAACATTGCGAATAGCGCTCAGAAACGAGGACGGCAACTAGACCGGATCGTCAAACCATTTGTGCCACCTGGGCGGCTCCTTGGGCTTCGCAGGTAGTGGTACTACTGGCCGCTTAGGGCGATCACGGACGTAGAGCCCAACGAAGAAGAAGACGCTGAGCCCTACCGCGACATAGTAGATGACGGGGTCGCTCATTCTGGTTCCATCCCATAGGCAATCGTGCTTTCACTACCCTGCTGCCACTGCACAACGAGAGCGCGTGTCGTCTCTGTGCAATCGACAACCATTCCGCTGAACAGTTGTCTCAACAAGACGTCTTTTGCTGCACGAAGGGCCGGAAGCGTTGGGCCGAGCGGGATGGGATGTATGTGTTCCACCGCGACGGCCAGCCGCTCGGGGTTGGTGCGCTGCGCTCGGTGTGGAAGCGGGCGTGCAAGCGAGCCGGTCTCGTAGGACGTCTCGTTCACGATCTTCGCCGAAGCGCGGCGCGCGACTTCCGTCGTGCTGGCGTGTCGGAGGGTGAGATCATGCGGCTCTGCGGTTGGGAGACGCGCAACATGTTTGACCGCTACAACATCATCGACGAAGCGGACCTCGCTTCGGCGGTGGCGAAGCGATTTAATGGCAAAGTAACGGCAAAGTCTGAGGGTTTTGCGGAACAGCCGCAGTAGCTAACTTCAGCAGCACCAATCTCTAGGTCCGTAGCTCAATTGGTAGAGCACCGGTCTCCAAAACCGGGGGTTGCAGGTTCGATTCCTGCCGGGCCTGTTGAGGTAGCAATGAGTTAGGAAGAGGGCTCGCTCCGTTTACATCGAAGCGAGCCCTTTTTTACATCAAAGACTCGAGAAGGGACTCCGAGGGTCGTGGAGGAGGCGACTCACCGGGCGACCTGACCTCGATCCAATACTCCGCGATGCTCGGATCGCCGTTAGGCCGCTCCTTCGCATGCCGTCTTGCCCGCGCCTGCCTCCTCGTCGTACCGCCGTTGCACCAGCTGAGCAGCGTCCGCAACTCGGCTGGCTGCCTGATCCCTAGAACCGACAAAAGGACCGATCCGAATCATCCGCTTGGACACTTCCTCAACCAACGTTCATGCTCCCCCCTAACGGGTCTCGGCTCGCCGCGTGATCTCGCGGATCGCTTCCCTCTCCCAGACGTTCGTCGTGACGCACACGGTCTGATCGTACGAGTTCGACGGGCGTGAGCCGAAGCCAGACGAGACGACCTGAGCTGCGGCCACCGCCGTCCAACGCACAACCACCTGCACCGTCGAAGCCACAGAATCTCCTCGGACCCGTACGTTGAACAACGCTTGCTGAGGGGCAACCGGCCCGCCTCCGCCTTTCTCACTCATCAGGGCACCGGAGAGCTTCCCGCAATCGGCCCACTTCGCGTTGTTACCGGCGCCAATCCTCTCGGCCGCTATGTAACCTGACGCGCGGTCGATGGTCTTCACGGGGATCGCGTTGTCCGCGAAGAAGTCGATAACCGTGCTCCACGTCCGGTCAAAGGACGCTCGGACGGGGGCGGGGGGCAGCGTCGCGGGCGCCGAGGTCTGCGGAGGTGCGTACGTCACGCACCCAACCAATCCCAACGCCACCAACGGCATCATCCGGGGCTTCATGGGGTGACCTCGATCCTGCGAGTGCATGGTGAAACCTACCTGGGGGAGCGCGATCTTGCGAAAGGGAACGCGGTGACCACATAACTCCGGCGCGAGAGCTGACGTCGCTGCTGCGCCCGTTCCTCCTTGGAAGGTCGGTAGGTTGACCTTCGCCAGGCCCTCCCGCTCGATCTCGCGGACGAGGTTGTAGCGCCCGCATCTCCAGAGAGCCTTACTGCAACCACGGTCCCGAGGAGCGCTCGCCTCGGGGTCCATCGCCGTTTCGTGGCCTCCCGCCTAACTCCATCTCGCTGCCAGATGTGAAGAGCCAACCAGCTGCATGCCCCAGTCACGGTACATGTCCATACCGATTCTCTTGATGACCCTCTGACGCTCCATGAGGCTGATATAATCCTTTAGCAATGGGGCGTTTCTGCTGCTATGGTCTTCGGTCTTTCTGCGGTCAAGATTGACATTTTGAATCCGGTCGATTTCCTTCCAGGCGTGACTCCTCACATCGGGAGGCAAGATGCGGTCTGGCACGGATGATTTGATACCGTTTTTGAAGGCGCTCATTCTCCTGCAGCTCGCGGGGCTGCGGGAAAGAGAGGACCTGAAGCCCGAGCTCCTGCTGCATCGGGCCGGACTCGGCATAACGGAAATCGCGGAGATGCTCAACAAGACCTACGCGGCCGCGGCGAAGACCGTTAGCCGCGCCAAACGGGAAGAGAAGAAAGGGGAGTGAGGAGATGACGACGAAAGTGGCCGGCGGCGATAGCAAGGCGACGGAGGTTCTCAAGGACCTGCTCATCGTCCAGCTCGGGTTGGCGGAAATTCCGCAGCACACGATTCGCGAGATCGTTGGATGCGACATGCATCGCGTCACGAGGATTGTGCGTCACCTCAAGAGGAAGACCCAGGAGGAGTGAAGATGCCGCGCAAGCGTAAGGAAGCCGACCCGGTGGCCCAAACGCTGGAAGCCATCCTCGTTGTTCTACAGGACCTGCTGATCCTGGAAGGGGCCCGCAGCGGCATCCGGCGCGACGATCTCCGTCGCATCCTAGCCGTGGACAGCTGGCGGATTAGCAGGATTATGCGCCACGTGAAGCAACAGAAGCATGAGAATGACCGTGAGGAACCGGAATGAGCGGCACCCGCCTCGACCCGCGCTTGGTGAAGAAGCTGGTGACAAAGACCCGCAAGCCGCTCCAGTACGTGAGGGAGCAGATCAGCAAGCGCGCAGCCAAGCAGGGTATCTCCGCCGAGGCTGCTCTGATTCTCTGGGCCAAGGAGTTCGGCATCGGCACGGGCACGTTTCAGCGCGGATTGGCGCCCCACCTCCAGGAGCAGGTGCGGGCGGCTCTGCCGGCGCTCTTCGCGGCGCCTGCCCCTTCCTCTAATAAGGCGAATGGCAAGCGGAAGGGAGTGAAGGGAACTGCCCGTCCCGACTCGGGCCTGCGGGCCGCCATCGACTACCTCCTGACCGACGACGAGGTGAAGCGCCGCTGCACGTCGTTGCTGACCGCGAAGCATAGCTTTGACAGAGCGTTCCGGGAGGCGACCACGGTCCTCGACGACCGGCTCAAGAAGCTGGCCCAGATCAGGGGCAAGCTCAATCCGGAAGAGCTGGTAGCGAAGGTCCTCCACCCGAGCAAGGCGATCCTCGTGGTGAGCGAGCACGACGATGAGCAGCTGGGGTTCTTCAACGTTGTGAAGGGGTTGATGGCGGCGTTCCGCAACCCCACGCACCACACGCTAAACGACAAGCTCACGGGTGAAGATGCGCTGCGCTTTTGCGGTTTTATCGACGCGATGCTGACCCTGCTCGGCCACGCGCGGGTAAACCTCTCAGGGACGCCATAGCCTATGGACTACTCTCCTCAAGACCTGAATCTGTTGGCGACGATTCTCAACTCGGCGATCGCAGTCGCGACAGTCGTTCTCACCTTGTTCGCGGGCGTGCAAATCTGGCAGGTACGCAAGGAAAGCCGAGAGCGGCAGCGAGCGGCCTACGCGTCTTTGTATGCCGAGTATTTCCACTTGTCCGCGCTCTCAGATAGTTGGGCTAACGAGGATCTACTCGAACTCGCCCGCAACGACGCGCTCCGCCCCGAGGACATGCTGCCGCGCGACTGGGGAACGATGATCCGGCTGCTCGGCGAGGTAGGGTCGGCGACGGGCGCGCTCGGTGGCATGGCGTACGACGCGGTCGCGGAAGCGGCTACGAGGGTGAGGATGCTCAATCACTTGGTCAGGAACTATCCCCCGGGGACCGCCGACAACGTGGGGCGCGCTCTTGAAAAGCGGATCAAGAAGGGGATCGCGGTCGCCGCCTCGACCTTCGAGGACGCGATGCACCAGGCGCCGGCGTGGCTGGTGACTCATCCGATCACGATCGTGGACCCGAAATCGGAGATCGGGCTCAGCATCCAGCGGACGATGATCGAGGCCCAGCGCGTGCCGCTCAGGCGCCGGAACGCGATCCTCGGCCCCGTCGGCCGGTTCATCGGCAACGTTGCGAGCCGGATCGCTATCTGGTGGGACCCGGCCCAAGAAGGTCGTTTCACGCTGTCTGATGGCTCGGTGACCAAAGCGGGGAAGCCATGACCGACGAACGTAAGCAGCGAGATGAGCGGCTGCACTGTAATGCGTGCGGCCAAGAAACGAAGCACGACGTCATCTGCGAGCATCGACAGCACAGCTCAGAACCGGTCGACACAGGCAACCCCATGGACGACTTCAGCGTTTCGTGGGACACCACCTACACGATGCTCGAGTGTCGGGGCTGCGAGAACGTGACGCTCCGTCGGACCTACGTGTTCTCCGAATGGAATGCCGGCGAAGCGCAGATTGAGTATTTCCCGCCGCATCTCTTCCGCAAGAAGCCAGACTGGGCCGACGAGTTGCCGAAGGACGAGCAATCGGTGCTGACTGAAGTGTACGCAGCGCTCGCGTCGGACAGCCGCCGTCTGGCGCTGATGGGTGACCGGACGCTCGTAGACCTGTTCATCGTGCGGAAGATCGGCGATCAGGGAACGTTCGTCGAAAAACTAAAGAAGCTAGAGCAGGCAGGGTTCCTGAGCGCGAAGAACAGCGAGCTGCTCGGCGCCGCCCTCAATGCCGGGCACGCCGCTGCGCACCGCGCGTATCTACCCCAGCGTGAGCAATTGTGGACCGTGATGGACATCGTTGAGAACTTGCTTCAATCGGATCTGCTCGCGAAGCAGACGAAAGAGCTGCGTCGGAACACGCCCCAGAGGAAGCGACGCGCGCCGGCGAAGCCCAAACCAACCAAACCTGCGACGCCATAGACATGACGGACGACCACGACCTCCCCATTCACGCCTCGTTCCTCCAGTCGGTTGCGTCGCCGGAGGTAAAGGACCTCGCGATGGACTTCGCTGAGCTAACGCTCGACGCGATCACCGACGACGAGACTCTAAAGGCGATCCCTCTAGTCAGGACGCTCGTTGCTCTGAAGGGTGTGCGGGAACGGTTCATGCTCAAGAAGACCTATCGGTTCTTCGCCTGCCTCGGACAGATTCCGCAAGAGGAGCGAGAGAAGCACATCCGCAGCATACAATCTGACCCGCGCCGCGCGCGCCAAATCGGCGAAAGCTTCGCGGTATGGCTTGACCGGCTCGATGACGAGGAAAAAGCTGAGATGCTCGCCAAGGTCTTCGAGCTTTACGCCGGAGGCGTGATTGACTTCGATCGCTCAGCGCGCTTCGCTGGCGTAATCGACAGAGCCCATCTCCCTTATCTGTTTGAGCTGCGAAATCCCATGCACACGCGTCTGCTTCGGGGGGATAACCTGACGAGTCACCTACTCGCCCTTGGCCTGCTTAAGATCACGGCCCGACAGAGTGATGTGAGCCGGCAATTGCGTCTCGGTAGGGCGTCCAGCGACGTCGAGCTAATGAGGATCGAGTTGAACGAGGACGGAATCATTTTTCGAGCGCACGTCATTCAGGGAACCCCTGTTAAACAACGAGTCACCGAAACAATCCACAGGCCGACGAAGCCGCGCTGACCGAGCGTTGTGTTCTTGCGTCTACTTTCCCCGAGCGTACGTCCGGCCACAATCCTTGAGCTCTTCTCAAGCGGCCGTAGCTGGCGCATTTTAGGGACGCAGCGGGACACTAGGCCTTGTCAGTTGGAAGTCTCCAAAACCGGGGGTTGCAGGTTCGATTCCTGCCGGGCCTGTTTAGGCTGCAAACGCTAGGCCGTTCCGGCTCTCGGGAGTCGGGGCGGTTTTTTTCCCCCATCCGCGCGCTTGACAACAAATAAGCATTCGCTTATATGTCATCCATGCAACCCGCGGCCGTGGCCAAAGACAAGATCTTCCAGGCGCTGGCGGACCCCAGCCGCCGGGCGATCTTCGAGTCGCTTACCCGCGGCGAAGCCGCGGTGAAGGACCTCACGGCGCGCTTCGACATCTCGCAGCCGGCGGTCTCGCAGCACCTCGCCACTTTGAAAGGCGCCGGCCTGGTGAACGGCCGGCGCGAGGGGCGCCGGGTCTTCTACCGGGTGGAGCCGCGCGGCATGAAGCCGCTGATCGATTGGATCGCGCACTACCGCGTCTTCTGGATGAAGCACGTCGATCGCCTCGAACAACTCCTGGAGAAAATGGGCGAATGACTGTCACCGACACGACCGCTCGATCGCAAACGGAATCGATTTCGTTCGAAGTCGATTTGCCGCATGCGCCGCAGAAGGTGTGGCGCGCCCTCACCGATCCCGCACTGCTCGCGGAGTGGCTCCTGCCCGTCGTCGATCTCAAGCTGGCGCCCGGGGCGGTGTTCACGTTCAAGACTCAAGCCTATCCCGGCTGGGACGGCACCGTGAACTGCCGGATGCTCGAGATCGAAGCGCAGCGCAAGCTCCGCTACGCGTGGAGCGTCCCCTTCCTGGACACCGTCGTGACGTTCACGCTCACGCCCACGGCGTCGGGGGGGGGCACGCACCTGTCCATCGTGCAGTCGGGCTTCAAGCCGGACCAGAAGCGGGAATTCGGCGGCGCGCGCTACGGCTGGAAGATGATGGGCGGCAAGCTCGTCGACCTGCTCGCGAGGATCCCATGAACTGCAACCCTCTGATTGGAGGATCAACCGTGGCGCTGAAGCCGAAGGCCAAGGAGGACTGGCGCGAGGAGACCCTGGCCCGCCTGCGGGCGCTGATTCTGGAAGCCGACCCCGAGATGATCGAGGAGCGGAAATGGAGGAAGGCGTCGAATGCGATGGCGGGAGTCCCGGTCTGGTCGCACGACGGGATTGTCTGCACCGGGGAGACGTACAAGCAGGCCGTGAAGCTCACCTTCGCCCAGGGGGCCAGCCTCCCGGACCCATCGCGCCTCTTCAATTCCAGCCTGGAAGGCGGCACGCGCAGGGCGATCGACATACACGAAGAGGAAAAGGTCGATGCGGGCGCGTTCAAGGCGCTCGTGAAGGCCGCGGTCGCCCGGAATACCGCGTCGGCCAGGTAATCCGCGGGTGCCGCAATTCCGCCCGTCCATGCAGCAAAAACGCCCTAAACCCTCGTTCCGGCATGTGCTAACTTGCAACTCGCCCCATGCTGGTCGAACGAACCGAAGTCGGCGTGCCGTCGGCACACGAACGCGAAGTACTACGGCAGGCCGGTATCGCTCTAGGCGGCCGCATTGTGACATTGTGGGAGATCTCCCCGACCACGACCGCCGTGCCGGTCCTCAGTGGCGTTCCGAATCCGAACCCCAGCGATGTCGAGCTCGATCTCGAGACCACGCTCCGGCGCTGGGGCGCGCCGATCGTGCAGAAGACCCGCTGGGTGGGGTGCCGACTCCTCGCAGGGGGTCTGTGGGTCGTCGCGCCGGTTCGCTCGCGCCCGGCCGCCCCGCCGCCTTCGGGTCTGGAGCGCCGCAGCCGCGAGCGGTTGGTTCTCGAACTCGCCGGACTGTCCCTCGGTGCCATTGCGGCCGCCGAGGACGGTGCGCGTCGCCGGCTCGCCCCCACTGAAGCACTCTGGGAGCTCGCCCGCCAACCCAGCGTGATCGCGCACGAGGTGGGGAATCCGCTGGCAGTGGCTCTGGGAAACCTCGATCTCGGTCTCGATGCGATTCGCAGTGCCACCGACCTCGACGGGCCGTTTCGCGCCGCGCTGCTCGAAGATCTCGCCCATGTCGCCGATGGCATCGAACAGGCGGCCGAGTATCTGCGCTCGATCCAGGATCGGCCCTTCGGGGCTGCGGGACGCATGGCGCGCTTCGACGTCGCCCCTGTGGTCCGGTCCTGCGTCACTCTCGAACGCCCGCTCGCCCGCAGACATGGTGTCGCGTTGCGGTGGCAGACCTCGGTCGACTCGTTGTACCTCTATGGTGATTCCGGGGCGCTGTATCAGGTGCTCACGAATCTGATTCGGAATGCCGTGGACGCCTCCCACAGCACGAGCAGCGCCGTGCACGTCTCGCTCGACCGTATCGGCGACCGCCTGAATCTCGCGGTCCGGGACGGCGGACAGGGAATCGCCCCCGAGCATCTCCCGCGGATTTTCGATCGCGGGTTCACGACCAAGCCGCCGGGGAAGGGATCCGGTATCGGGCTCGCCGTCGTGAAGGAGATTACTGAAGCCATGTTCGGGGGGGCGATCCAAGTGGAGTCGCGCGTTGGAAACGGAACGACGTTCACGCTGACGCTTCCGATCCCGCCGCAGCGCGACGCGGAGAGACCCTAGGAGTCGAGCACCTCACGCACCCGCTCGGTGAGCTGGCGGATCGTGAATGGCTTGGGCAGGAAGGCCGTATTCGGCGCGACGATGTCGTTTTGGAAAACCGCTTCCTGCGAATAGCCTGACATGAGCAGGATCCGGGTCTCGGGCCGTTGCGCGACAAAGCGGCGTAGCAGCTCCGGAACGCGCACGCCCGATAGGACCCCGTCGGAAAGGAGCAGATGGATCGGGCCATCATGCTCGGCGGCGAGCGTCATGGCGGCATCCCCGTCGCCAGCCGCGAGGATCCTGTAGCCGTAGCGCTCGAGTGCCGTCGCCGCCAGGAGCCGAATCGGCTCCTCGTCTTCGACGAGGAGGATCGTTTCGGTGCCTCTGACCTCGACAGGCGCCTGCGAGGGCCGGGAAATCCGGGCTTTCACTTCGCTGACCGGGAAGTAGCACTTGAACGTCGTTCCAACCCCAAGCTCGCTGTACACGATGACGTGACCCTGGCTCTGTTTCACGATCCCGTAGACCGTGGACAGTCCGAGTCCCGTGCCTTTGCCCTTCTCTTTCGTGGTAAAGAACGGCTCGAAGAGGTGGGCGAGCGTTTCCCGACTCATGCCGGAGCCGGTGTCACTGACCGCCAGCATGACATAGGCGCCTGGCGGGACGGCCGATGCACCCTGGGCGTACGGCTCGTGCAACCGAACGTTGCGCGTTTCGATGGTCAGCGTGCCGCCCTGCGGCATCGCGTCGCGGCTGTTCACCGCGAGGTTCAAGACGACTTGCTCGAGCTGGTTGGGGTCCGCCAGGATTGCGGCGAGATCGGCGTCGGTCGCCGTGATCAGTCGCACCGGCGGTCCCAACAGCCGGCGCAGCATCTTCTCCATGTCCGTCACGCGCTCATCGATCCGCATCGACTTGGGCTCGAACGGTTGCCGGCGGGAGAATGCGAGTAGCTGCCTGGTCAATGCCGTGGCGCGATCGCTCGCCTTGATGATCTCGTTGAGGTCGTCCAGGTGTTGGGAATTCGTCCCCAGGTCGTCACGCAGGATGTCGGCATAACCCATGATCGCCGTCAACAGGTTGTTGAAATCGTGGGCGACCCCACCGGCGAGACTGCCAAGCGCGTCGAGTTTCTGGGCTTGCCAGAGCTGTTGCTCGAGTGACTTCCGCTCGCTGACGTCCACCGTGACGTTCTCGAGCAGCGCCTCCCCGTTCTCCCCCTCTCGCAGCGTGATGTTGCACAACAGCCAAAGAGGTTTCCCATCTTTGCGCCGCATGTGCACTTCGTAATTGTGTAGCGTGGAGGACTCCCGTAGAGCTGCAACCATGCGGTCACGATCGGCCGGATCCCACCAGAGGTCTCGGGCCGTGTGCGCCATGAACTCAGCGGCGGAGTCATATCCAAAGATCGCGGCCAGCCTTTCGTTGCACAGCAGGATGCATCCATCACTGACGCGCGTCGTGGATACGCCGGCCAACGACTGTTCGAACATGTCGCGATAGCGGTGCTCGGCCCGGTGTTGCTCCGTGTTGGCCCGATCGATCTCCGACGCGATGCGCCGCGAGAGCCGCGAGACGAGCAAGGCGACGAGCGCGACCCCGATCACGGCAAACCAGGCCGCGATCAAGACGCGATCCCCGCCGAACAGCTCGCCCAGTCGCGCATCGAGCAAACCGATCAGCACGACCAGCCCGGCAGTCGCCGGGAGGAAGGCGCGCAGCATCTGTGCGCGTGGCTCGTCGCCGACCAACCGGTCGAGCGGCCACACGTCGGGACCTGCGGCGAGTACCGTGGCGATGCCGAGCACGAGCAGGCTCAAACCGGTCGGCAGCGCGACGGGAATCGTGCCGCCGCCATAGAGGAGCGGCGTGCCGTACGCGTATCCGAGTGCGACGGTGGCGCCTACGATGACGGCGATCGTCGCCAGCGCGCCCACGTAGTGCGACCGCGCTCCCGTGGCGGCGATCGCGAGTGCGAGCGGGATGATCGCCGCGGCGGTCACGGGTGACATCACCCCCAGCCGCACGCGTCCGAACTGACCGGTCGAACCGCCGAGCAATTGATCGAGGAGCGACGGCACGGCGAGGTTGACGAGGGCGAGCGTCGCGACGATCCACGACAGCACGGTGCCGGCGTTGCGCAGCGGCGAAGCCGCGGGCGCCAGAAGTCGCGCGATGAGCGCGAGACTCAGCGCGAGAAACGCGAGCGCCGTGGTTGGCGCCATCGGAATGAAGCTGGGTGAGGGAACGAGGAAGAGGGACCAACCGGCAGCCCAACCAATGAGGACGACCCCGGCGTGCGCGGCGACGACGACCGCGGCCAGGACCGCAGCTCGGATGCGCAGTCGCTGGGCGCGCGCCGTGCTCATACGTTCACGATTAAAGAGTTATGCGGGCATTGCAAGGTCACGAGTCACAACGTGTTGCATGTCAGCGGACCCTTACGAGGGTGTTTTGCGCCACTTTCTAGCTTTCCGGCCGGTCATACGCTCCATCCGGACTGAGCAACCAGGCTGTCGGAGCCCTCAACTCCTCTGTCAGGATCGAGTCCAACGTCCGCCGGGCGGCCGGATCGAACACCGGGGCGACGACTTCCACCCGCCGCCGGAGATTGCGCGGCCGCCAATCCGCTGACCCGATGTAGTACTCCTCGGCATCGCCCCCCCCATTGGCGAAGTGATAGATGCGGGCGTGCTCGAGAAAGCGACCGAGGATGCTCACCACCCGGATCCGCTCGGACAGTCCCGGCACACCGGGTCGCAGCGTGCAGATCCCGCGCACCACGAGATCGACGTCGACGCCCGCCTGCGATGCCTTGTAGAGCGCCTGCGCCACCGTCGAATCGGCGAGGCCGTTGAGTTTGGCGCGAATCCGCGCCGGTCGTCCGGCGCGCGCGTGCGCGGTTTCCCGCTCGATCTTCGCGAGCAGGCGATCGAGCAGATCCGCGGGCGCGACGAGCAGATGGCGCAGCCCTCCGCGCGGCGGCCGGCTCGAGCCGGTGAGCTCATTGAAGAGGGCGTGCACGTCCCCAGTGATCCGCTGATCGGCGGTGAACAGTCCCACGTCGGCGTAGATGAGCGACGTGTCGGGATTGTAGTTGCCGCTGCCGATGTGCGCGTAGCGTCGTGCGCTGCCGCCCGTGTCACGGCGAACGACGAGGGCGAGCTTCGCGTGTGTCTTGAGGCTCACCAGGCCGGTCACCACATGGATCCCGTCGCGCTCGAGGCTCCGGGCCCACGCGATGTTCCGCGCTTCATCGAAGCGCGCTTTCAGCTCAACCATCACAGACACGTCCTTGCCCGCCGCGGCAGCGCGACTCAGCGCGTCCCCGATCGCTGAACGCCCGCCGGGACGGTACAGCGTGAGCTTGATGGCCTGCACTTCCGGGTCGTCTGCGGCCTCGACGATGAACCGCTCGAAGCTCGCGATGAAGGAGTCGTACGGGTGATGGACCAGCACATCGTGCTCGTCGAGCTGATCGGCCACTGACCGGCCGGGCGCAAACGGCTCACGCGCATCGTGCGGCGGATAGTCTGGCAGCGACATCGCCACGTCGCGCAGCGCGCCAAGATGGACCGGCCCGCCGGCGACATACACGTCGGCGGCGCCGATCGCGCCCTCGCGCTCGCTCTCCTCGAAATGGAGCTCGCGCTGCAACACATCCTGGAGCGGCGCCGGCGTGCCCGGCTCGATCTCGAGCCTGATGACGGGCTGGAGCGTGCGGCGCGTCAGCTCTTCTTCGATCGCCTGGAGGAAGTTGCCTGCGGACGTTTCGTCGAGCTGCAAGTCGCCGCTGCGCGTGACGCGGAAGGCGTGCGCACCGACGACGATGCGGCCTGGATACAGGAGGTCGAGGTTTGCTCGAACGGCATCTTCGATTGGCAGGAGGCGACTGCCTGCGAGGCGTATGAAAGGCTCGAGCGTCTCCGGGATTTCGACGAGCACGTAGTGCGGCGGCGCACCGGCCTGGTCGCGCAACACGGCGAGCAGCGCGACGCGACGATCGGTCACCACGGGAAACGGGTGACCGGGGGCGCGCGTCAGTGCTTTGGGACTGAGAAACGGCAACACACGATCGGTGAACTGGGCGCGTTGCTCCGCCTGCTCCTCTTGCGTCAGCTCCGACCAGTGCACGACCGTCACGGCGCCGGCATCCCCACGGGTCCGCAGCAGAGCGTCAAACAACCGGTACTGCCGGGCGATCAAGGGACGCAGCCTGATGCCGATCGCATCGAGCGTTTCCTGGGGGCGCAGCTGGTCCGCGGAGGGCCCGGCACGCTTCAGCGCGGCGAGCTGTTTCAGCGCGCCGATCTTCGTCGCGACGAAGTCGTCCAGATTGGTCGAGAAGATGCCGAGGAAGCGAATGCGCGCGGCAGGCGGGAGGCGCGGGTCTTCGGCCAACGCGAGCACGCGCGCGTTGAATTCGATCCACGAGAGCTCGGGATTGAGAAACTGCTCCGGTGCCGCGCGCGCCGGATCCAGCAGGTCCGCTTTCAGGAGGGGGACGCGCATCTCACTCAGGGTGACGCGGCTGGCGCGGACGATGTCCTCCGGCGCCGCGTCGTCGGGTTGGGCGCCGAACGCCGCGCCGGACCATTCCGGAATGAGCGGCGAGCGCGCCGCAATCGTGAGTGCCGCCAACGTCGCGGGGTCGCGCAGCACAGGCGATCCGACCCGCTCGAGCAGCTCGGTCGGCGCGAACCACTGCAGTGGCGAATTGCCGCGCACGCGACGCGCGGTCCACACTTCCAGAGCGGCGCGGTCGCCGGCCGGCGGGACGACGCCCAGGAGTCGCAACGATCCTTCACCGCTGCCGACGATCCGGCGCAGCGCGGCGCGGCAGTCTGCTTCACCACTCCCGTGGTCGACCGGCACCCGGAGCTCCGCGCCGAGGCGGCAGAGTCCGAGGCGACCATGCTCGACCGCGATCAAGGCGAGCTCGCGCTCGCCCCGAAGCTCGCGGGCGAGGATCTGGGCTTCCGCCGCCGACAGGGCGGCCTGCGCCCGCTGCAGCGGCTCCTCGCCGACGGCATGCAGCTCGAGTGGTGCGGCTTCACAGCGACGCGCCATCGTCCGCGCCACTCCAGCGCCCCACGGCCGCGGACGAACCGAAAGCTCGTGCACGGCAGTGCGCAGCTCGCCGCGCCGCACGGTGATGGTGTCGCCCACGAAGGTGCACAGCGGCAGCCGCACCAGCGGCACACCGATGGTGCGCCACCGCCGCGCGACGTCCCGCTCGATCCAGGGTGCGACTTTCGCGGGATCGACGAGCGCGCGAAGGCGGGCGCCGATCACCTCGGCGTCCGTTCCCGGCGTCTCGAGTCGAGTGCCGTCAGGGAACCAGACGGTGAGCTGCTGCTTGCCGTCCGCCGTGAAGCGCATGCGGTAGCGGCCGCCGCGCTTGCGGAGCTCGCCATCGGGGGTGTCGTAATAGACGTCGCGGAAATAGGTCGTCTGCACCGCCGAAACGCGGAAACCAGCGGCGGGAGGATGGTCGATGAGTTGTCCGAGCGCTGCTGCGTCAGGAACGTCCCACTGCCGAGTCATTCCTATCGCAGATCCGGTTCGAACCGCACGGCGGTGATTTGGGCGGCCGCGTCACGCCGCAGCGCGGCGAGGAGCGCGTCGGCGCTGGACTGCCCACGCAGGCGCACGGCAAAGGTGAGCGCAGTATGTCCCGGCGCGGCCGATTCGGAGCCGGTCAGCTTCCAGCGGCGGGCGTGCTGCTCCAGCACGCCCGCGATCGTGGTATGGGCGGCGGTCGGGATCGGTGTCTCGACGATGAGGCGGCCCTGGACGCGCTCTGGCGTTGGGGCGGTCCCAATGTCGAAGCGCCAGAGGACGAGCACCACGCCCACATAAATAAGGGAGACCACAAATCCGACGGCGAATGACTGCACGCCCGCGGCGAGGCCAACCGCAATCGCGAGAAAGATGTAGACGGCGTCCTTGGTATCGTGCAGCGTGTTGCGGAAGCGCACCGCGGCAACGATGCCGGCGAGACTGAACGCCAGCGGGACGCTGTCGCGCACGATGAGCACCACGCCGGAGATCACCACCGGCAGGACGATCACGGTCTGCACGAGCGACGGATCGTAGCGCAGCTTGGGCTTGGTCCGCATATACATCCACGCCACGGGCGACATCAGCCCCAAGGCGCTCAGCATCGCGACTACGGCGGCGCCCGGTGTCTTCTCACCCAATAGCGCCCCCCAGCGGGGAATCCACTGCGCCACCAGCAATGCCACCGCCGCGAGCGCCGCATAATAGATCGCCAGCCGGATCACCAATCCGAACGCGCGTCGTTCGTTCATCAGGGCATCCTCCGGCAGGGGCGTACGAGCTCCCGATTCACGGCGCCGGGATTATCGATCACCTTGTAAAAGTCTTCGAAGTAGTCGAGCACATTGCGCACGTCGCGCTCGGGGAGATCAGGGACGGCGCGTACCGCCGCATAGATGGAATCCTTCACGACGCGGAAGCGGGCGAGGACGCGGCCCAGAATACTGTCCGGCTGGCAAAATCCGCGATACACGCGCTGACGCACCGATACGAGCTTGAGCTGCTCCGGTGGGGTCGCGTAGGGCGCGTTCACCGCTCCGGAAAAATCGTAATCGTACGGCACGGCGAGCAGCGCGCGAGGCTCCGCGGCCTTCTGGAAGATCGCGATGTTGTGCCGTTTCCAGACCGACCAGTCGGTATTGCCGATCATATACTGAAAGACCGCGACGAACGTCATGTACGACGGGTCGGTCATCGGGTCGTAGATGTTGTTGGCGCGTACCGGCGTGGCGCTGATGCGCTGCGCCAGGGCGGTATCGGACTCGATCAGGAATCCATAGCGCGTGACGGTGTCATGGCGGGCGGGATCCACGTAGGTCATGTGGGCGAGCCGCACCCGGAAACTGCTGTCCGTCACCGCGTTGAAGACGCGATACAGCGCGTACTCGCGGAGCAGGTTGCGCTCATAGGAGCGGTCGCCCTGGCAGTGCGTGACCAGCTTCAGCTTGTCCTCACCGGCGAACGGCGTCTGCTCGAGCTTCCTGGCGGGCAGATCGAGACGAATTGGAGGAAAGCCGCAGGTCTTCAGCCGAAAGATGCCGCGGGTCCGCAGCTTGACCGCAATGCTGCCGGTGTCGGCGGCTGCGCCGTACCGCAGTGTTGCGGGATGGTCCTTGCGCTGTGTGCCGCGATCGTGAAACAGAGCGCGCAAGTCGCCTTCGAGTCGCAGGGTGAGCGGCGCATGATCACCGAACAGGGTGCTTTGTGCGCGCACACCAGCGGAGGCACATAAGAAGAAAGGAAGGATCAGGTAGAGACGCGGTTTCGTCCTGCCTCCTTGGCCCGATAGAGAGCCTTGTCCGCCGCCTGCACGACCTGATCGGGAGACGCGTTCCGGTGGTTCCGTTCCGCCACGCCGATGCTCACCGTGATCGTGATCCCCGGACGGCTCTTCCTGCCCTTGTCGTTCTTCGGCTTCACCCGCGGCCGGAAGCGCCGCCGCATGGTAAATCGGCTCGTCTCGACGATTTCGCGCAACTCCTCGAGATGCGGGAGGCACTCGTCCTGGCCCTTGCCGGGGAAAACGAGCGCAAACTCTTCGCCGCCGTAGCGATAGGCGGTGCCGCCGCCGGGGGCCTGGGCTAGGCGCGCGGCGACGAGACGGAGCGCGTGGTCGCCCGCGTCGTGCCCGTAGGTGTCGTTGAAGCGCTTGAAGTGATCGACATCGACCATCGCGACGGTGAACTGTCCGGAGAGCCGGGGCAGGGCCTCGTTCAGCGCGCGCCGCCCCGGCAGCTCCGTCAAGCCGTCGCGGTATGCCATCATGTACGACGCCTCGATCACGGCGACGACGAGAATCAGACCCGCTGTCGCCAGCAAAGTCTCCTGGCCCGGTCCCGCCGACTGCCAGGACAGCGCGGCGAAGACCGCGATCAGCGCGTAGAAATAGCCGCGGACCGGAGATTGTGGCTCGCGCCACCAGGCGAGCGCCAGCAGCATGATGATCGCGACGAATGTGATGATCGATGGCTGGGACACGGCGGTCCAGGCGGTCCAACGCGTGGGAAGCAGCCGTGCCGAGAGAAACTTGAGGGCCTTATCGGGGAAGGACTTCGCCAGGAACACGACGACGAGCACCTGCACGCCCAGGAGCACCCAGCGCAGCAGCCCTGCCGGCGTGAGAGTCCCGCGCTCGGGGAGGAGCGCGACCAACGCCAGGTTGATCGGCAGCAGGAACGTCATCGCATGGAAGTAGAAGCGGTCCCGCGGGACGTCGACGCCTTTCAGGAGCAGGTATTCGGTGAGCGCCAGCAGCGCGATCGCGAAGACCAGCCGCGAGCGGTTAAAGCGCCAGCCGAGCAGCAGGGCGGCGGCGACGACAGTAAAGGGGAAGACGGTGGCGAGAGCAGTCGCGGTGCCGCGCAGCGCCGGCATGGTCAGCAGCAGCGCGGCGGCGACGAGAATCAGGACTTCGGGTACGAGCTTGGAGACGAGGCGTTTCATCGGGCCAGTAACGGTACGTGTTCGAGCGGGGAGGTCAACTGCGGGATGGGCTGGGTTGACCGGGTCCGCGCGCACTGGCGATATTCACGCGCCACCCCCGCCCGGGGGCGGGGCGGTATCGTCTAGGGGACTAGGACGGAGCCCTCTCAAGGCTCAAACACGGGTTCGAATCCCGTTACCGCTACTTGCACGCCCCCATCGTCTAACGGCTAGGACACCACTCTTTCAAGGTGGGAACAGGGGTTCGATTCCCCTTGGGGGCACTGACTACTGGGGACTAGGGGTTGGGGACTGGGGAATGGGGAGCGAACGTTTTTCACCAGTCCCTAATCCCAAACCACTATTCCCCCTCCTGATACTCCCGCTGCACGACGCAGTTACCGCCGGAATTCTTCGCCGCATACAGGGCATGGTCCGCCACGAGCATCAGCTGCGCGGCTGAGACCTCCATCGCGTCCCGGGGCAGCTCGACCAGGCCGCCGCTGACGGTGACCATGGTGGACGCGTTCTCGACGAGGTTGCGGCGGATGCGGGTGGCGACGATCAGTGCGGCGACGGCGTCGGTATCCGGCAGGATGATGGCGAATTCGTCGCCGCCCAGCCGGGCCGCGATGTCGGTGCCCCGTAGGCTCTTCTGAATCGCGACGGCGACGCGGCTCAGCGCCTGGTCGCCGGCATGATGGCCCCACCGGTCGTTCATCAGCTTCAGGCGATCGACGTCGACGAGCAGGAGTGAGAGCGGCACGCCATAGCGGCGGCAGCGCGCGATCTCCCGCGTCATTGTCGCGTCGAAGTGATACCGATTGAACAGGCCGGTGAGCGGATCGGTGACCGACCGGTGCTCCAGCAGCTCGAGCGCCTCGTGCTCCACGATGGTCGGGGAGACGAGATCGCCGCTGATGTTGAGCATGTAGTCCACCGCGGCCACGACGGCGCCGACGTTGCGGCCCAGCCGGGTCCCGAGCTCGCGGCGGTGCGCTTCGATCGCAGCCGCGCGCTCGGCGGCTTCGCTGTCGCTCAACCGGGCGTGCGGGAAGACGCGCTGCAGCGGCAGTGTGGCGGCTTCCTCCATGGCCTGCTCGCGGCGGTCGATGCCGGTTCGGCGGTCGACCCCCCTGCGACGCTCGTCCACGGGGGGATTACCAGCCGATCGCATAGTTCGAGAGCGTGTGGTGCTGAAAACTCATGCAGTCTCCAGCAAGTCATCGAGCTTGTCGATCTCGGCGCGAGCCGAGAGCCGCTGGAACGAAGACCGCGCGCGCTGGGCAGCCGCTTTTCCGCCCGCGGCGTCGCCCATCTGGATCAGCAGGTGCGCGAGATCGCGTTCCGCCATCGCGAGGAGCAACGGACGGCCGTGCTCGGTCGCGCGGGCGATGACGTCGCGAAGCATCGTCTCCGCCGCTTCGCGGTTGCCATTGGCCTTCAGCGCAAGCGCCCCGGCCTTGATGCGCAGATCTTCGGCTTCGCGCACGGGATCCTTGAGCTCGCGGTGAGTCGCGATGGCGCGCTCGATTTCGGCCAGGGCGCGGTCGCTTTCACCACGGGAGACGAGAATTTCGGCGAGGCCCGCGACGGCCTGGGCCGTGAGCTGCTGGTCGCCTAACGCGCGCGCCTCGTCGATCGCCAGCTGCGCGGTTTCCAGGGCGCGATCCAGCCGGCCCTGCGCGCGGCACACGATGCCGAGGTTGTGGCGGGCTTCGGCCACGCCGCGGGCGAAATGCGCCTGCTCGTACGAGGCGATCGCGCGCGTGTACGCAATGACGGCCCGGCGATAATCGCCCTGCATGTTGGCGATGATACCGAGGTTGTTGGCGCAACGGCCGACCGTGGCCAGGTCGTTGCCATCGGTCGCCTCTTCCTGGGCGCGCGTGAAGAAGTAGGTCGCTTCGTCGATGCCGCCGCGCTCCAGCGCGATGGCGCCGCAGACGTTCAGCGCCCGCACTTCCATCATCCGGTCCTTCAGCGAGCGGGCACGCAGCTGCGCGACCATGGCCCACTGCTGGCCTACCTCGAGACGGCCGAGGCGGCTGTGCGCGATGCCGAGGAGCAGCGTGAGCAGGGCGGACTCCTCGAGCTCGTCCTTGGAGCGCTGCTCGAGATAGGTCAACAGCTCGGCGTATTTGCCGGCGTCCGCGTACTGCTGCGCGACATGGATCGGGGCGAGCGAGCCGCGGAGCTCGGCGGCGAAGGCCGCGTCCCAACCCTGATCGGCCAGCTTCCGGATTTCGCTTTCGGCGCCCATGCGGGCGAAGATGCCCTTGGCAGACTGCGCCGCGGCCTGTGCTTCGCCGGTGCGGCCCGTGCGGCGCAGCACCAGGGCGAGATCGCGGGTGGCTTCGCCTTGCAGCAGCAGCCGTTCGTGCAGCTCGGCGCGGCCGATCACCTCGCGCAACGATTTTTCGGCGCGGGGCAGCTGGTTTTCCACCGCCAGCACCAGCGCTGCGATGCGCAGGTCCTCAGCCTCGGCCACGGGGTCGGGCATCTGGCTGCGGATCTCGCGGATGCGGTCGAGCTCGCGGCGGGCGAGCTCCGGCTCGCTCCGCGCGGCGCGGATTTCGGCGCGGCCGCGCAGCGTCAAAGCGTAGAGGGTCTCATCATGGCTCGCTTCGGCGGCCGCGACGGCCTGATCGGCGGTCGCCAGTGCCTTGTCCAACGCGCCCTGCTCGCGATACGCGTTGGCCATGTTGTGCATACAATCGGCGACACCCGCCTGCATGCCGGCGCGATGGTGAGCAGCGGCGGCGATTTCCCACGAGGAAATGGCTTCGGCGTGCCGGCCGCGCAGATGACTGATGATGCCCAGGTTGTTGGAGGCGCGGCCGGTCGTGGCGTGATCGCCATCGCGGCTCGCGGCCATCAGGGCCTGCGTGCAGAAATCGGCGGCCTCGGTGAGGTTGCCGCTGACGAGGGCGATCGCGCCCCGCGCGTTGAGGGCATGACGCTCGACGCCATGCTCGCGGCGCTGACGGGCAGCGGCAAGGGCCTGATCGATCCACTGTAGGCCCTGGTCGTGCCGGCCCAGCCGCGCCTGCGCGATGCCGTAGAGCAAGGCGAGCGTCGGATCAGCAAGCTCGGTCTGGTCGCGCGCGCCCAGGAACTCGACTACCGCGGCATGGTGGCCGGCGGCTGCGAGTGCGCGGGCTTTAGCGACGACGGGCGACGCCTCGGCGAGGCGCTGGTCGCGGGTCTGGTCTTTGGGCATTGGAGTCGGTCTCGCGCCTAGAAGCCCACCGACCACTCCATGAGCGCTTCCGCGATCTCGTACTCGCAGAAATGCGGCAGCGCGTACGTGAACGACTTCTCGTCGAGCGCCTGGCTCGCGCCGAGTTTCGTCCACGCTTCGCTCGCGTCCTCGCGATACCAGAGGCCGAGCAGCTTCGCTTCGATGACCTGGTCGGTGCTGTCGGCAACGCCGTCACCGTTCAAGTCGCCGCCGGCACCGTCGTACCAGATCTTCATCTCCGCCGGCGCGCCGAACTGCAGGCCGCTCGGCTCGAGAATCACGCCGATCTTGGCCGTGTCAACGCTGACGGTGATGAGGACCGAGTCCCCCATGGCGAGCTCACCGACGCCCGGGACGAACTGGGGATCGGTGGTCGTCAGGAGGAGGAAGGGATGCGTCTGGCTATCGATGCTGCTGCTGTAATTGATTTGAACCGAGCGCGACTCGCCACGCACCGCCCAGAACGACACGACGTACTGATCGAGGCTCAGGGGAGGTGTCAGGGCCATCGCTCCGGAGCGGCGCGCGCGAGCATCGGTGCGTGCTGTGAACTGCGGAGACGCTGCCCAGCGGAGTGCCTGGGGACCCGCGGGAGCTTTCACCGCTGTGGGTTGGTCCGCGCAACGCGCAACAGATACGGCCAGCGCGAACACCAAGAGTGAGCGGCGAACGAACTTCATGAGGATCTCCAAGGGCTCCAGGTTTCTGGTAACTGCGAGGGCGACTTGACTGCGGTGCTCCGAGGCGTCAGTATTGGACAGAATCGGTCCATCTGCTGCCTATCCACGACACCGAAAGTAGGCATATCTTGTCACCTGTCAAGCCCGAAACTGGCCCGAAACGAGTCCCGGTAGCGAACCGGCTGGCAGTGCTCCTCGACGTCTTCAGCCCCTGGGATGGGATCTCCTTGAGCTACCGGCAGTTCGCCGCTGCGCTGGGTGGCGCCGTAACTGAGGCTGCCATAAAGAAATGGCCTCATCGGGAGAAGTTTCCGGCGGACGTAGCGCGGCAGATCGTCTCGAAGGCGAAAGAGCTTGGCATCGCAGATGTTACGCTGGAGTGGGTACTTTGGGGCGAAGGTTCAGGTCCCAAAAAGGGAACCAAAAAGGTCCCACCGCAGGCACCGCAGCAGGAACATCAGGAGTTAGCAGCGAGCATCGGGGAGGCGTTGCGGACCGATCTGGCCCATAACGAATTCGGCCAGTGGTCCTCGGTCGAGGTGCAGCGCACGGTCATCTGGTCGCTGAAAGATCTGGCCCGGCGACTGTGGGTGCTGCGGTTCCCGATGGCCGAGACGTTCAAGCTGACGGATGAGTGGGGTACCAAGATCGGGTTGCCAAGCCGTTCCCTTGCTTCGGCGCCGGGTCCTGATGAGTTTTCCGCCGCCCCACCCGCCGCCTCGACGGGCCGATAGCTCAACTGGCAGAGCAACTGACTCTTAATCAGTAGGTTCTCGGTTCGATTCCGAGTCGGCCCATGCCGCTTCCTTGACGGTCGCTTGTCGCGCCGCTGGTACGCTTCCCTTCCATCCTATCGGGAGCGAGTATGCGCTGGACTCTCCTGCTGACCATCGTGGTGACAGCATCGAGCCACCAGCTTGGTGCGCAAGAACCGGCCCCGGGACGCCTGCAAGCCGTCCTGCCCTATCCCGGCGTGCGTCTGAGCGGCGTGTCTCCCCGGATGCGCAGCGGTGCGGTGGTGCGAGTTGGGATCGTCGGCGGGCCGCGGGTCAGCGGTCGCTACGTCGGGATTGTGGGCGACACCATGCTGCTGAGCGCGACCCGCGTGGGTACCGTCGTCTTCGATTCAATGTGGACGCGGCACCGTCCAATCGTCTCCAATGCGATCCGTGGTGCACTGCTCGGCGCATTGGTGGGTGGTGCCTACCGGCTGGTGCGCACGGCCCGCGTGTCGTGCGACTCTTCCTTCACCTCGTACTTCTTTCCCTGGCCTGATTGCCAAGGACGAGTCGGCAACATCGGCCGCGGCGCCTTGACGGGAGCCCTGGTGGGTGCAGTTGCCGGAGTTGCTTTGGCGGAAATCCGTCCGAAGTGGAAGCTTCGCTTTCCCTGATCTACCGGCGCGTCAGACTCGCACCGACTTGAAAGAAGCTCACGGTCGCGCTGCCCGCCGCCTGGCCGCCGTTGAACTTCACGTCGCCGCCGAAAACACCCACCGAGTAATGCGCGAACGGCGCCAGTCGCCAGGAGCGGCTCACCGGGTATTCGTAGCCGACACCCAGCTGCGGGCCGATCCCCGATGATGTGACGACGTTGGTGCGGTCATTGACGCGGTGCATCACGAGCGTGGCGCCGCCGCGCAGATACAGCTGCCGCCGGACGCTCGGATACCAGTAGGCGGCGGCGCCGAAGGACAACAGCGTCTGGGTCACTCCCCCGTCGCGCTCGCGCCAACCGGCGAGCTCCGCGCCGACGCGCACCGCACGGCCGGTGCTGCCGCCGACCCCAAGGAAAGCGGAGAGGCCCGTTTTCCGGCGGCCGGCGCAAATGTCGCAGGTGACCCGCGCCCAGCCCGGCGCAACGCCGACGCTGTACCACAGCCCGGATGCTTCGCGCCGCTGCGCCGCCGCGCTACTCGCGCCAGCCAGCAGGCTCGCCGCCAGGACCATCGCCGTGGTTCGCATATCGCCACTATAACTCAATTGCTGTGGCCAGTTTGGGAGTGACCACGGTCACTGCCGGGACCGCCGCAATGGGGCGAACGTCAGGCGAATCCATGAAACCCGCATCCCTGCTGGTCTCTCTCGTGGCGGCCGCGGTGGCGGCGTGCCAGGACAATCCGGCGGCGCCCGACTACGGCCCCGCCATCGGCAACGCCGCGTCCTTCGGACTCTGGTCGCCCGGAGCGAACGACGATTGCACCAAGGCCCAGCACGACGCCTACTCGGTCGTCGGGCCCGATCACAAGCTCTATCCCACGTGGCATCCCCCGATCGACCCGGTGAGCGGCTGCTCCTTCGGACATGATCATGGTCGCGATCCGCGCGGCTCAGCGCTGTATCGCGAGGTCGGGCCGATCCCGTTCGGATACGCGAACGAGCAGCTCGATGTGTACGATCCGCTCACGACACGGCACGAGGATCACTTCGGGCACAAGATCGAATGGCAGAACGACGTCCCGATGCATTTCGGCAGCGACGCCGCGGATGCGCTGTTCGCCGTGACCTGCGACGTCCTCACGAAGCTGCATCAGGGCACGCACTCCAAGGACGCGTTCACCAACAACCTGCACGAGCTGGTCTACCATATCCGGTGCAGCGACGGAACCGAGATGCACATCACGATGCTGGCGGCGATCGGGACGCCCGGCCAGTTCGAGCGCAGCTGCGACGGCACGACTGTCGTGGTCGGACCGGCGACCCCTCCGAACTCGCCCGACGGCGGCGGCGTGCGGATCATTTCCGATCGCACCTGTGTGGATCGCAGTATCCTCGTGCCCGCCGGCCAGTTCTCGAATTTCGGGGCGTTGCACGAGAGCTGGCAGACCTCGAACTCCGTGCGCCGCGAGGATGGCCACACCCTTGCGTTCTTCAATCCGTATTTCCAGGTCTCGCTGCCGAGCCGATTCTACGATCCGGCCCTGGCGGGCATCACGGGTCGGCCGATTGACGTGTGTTACGAAGTCACGCCGGCGGGAAACGCCGCGCGCGGCGGGGCGTGCGCGCGCTCGACGAGCAACGGGACGATCCTCGGCATCACGTTCGACGATCCGCGCTCGGTGTTCGATGGCACGGATCGCATCGTCGACGTCAATTCGAACTTCATCGATAATCCAGGCGGGCCCGAGGTGTGGTACACCGACCCGTTCGGCAAACATGGCCGCACGACGCCGTTCCCGGGTTCAGTTCGTCAGCTCATCGCGCGGATCAACAATGATCGGGGGGGGCTGGAGCTAGCCGGTCCGGGCATCGGCGGGGATCGCGATTACGGCGGCCCTAGAGTGCATGCTCCTAACTGATAGATCCGAATAGACGCAGCAGGTCTACTTTTCCGAAACACCGTCCCTCCGTCGAACTCAGGCTGCTCCTCACGGAACGACGATCGTTCCCACCATCCAGGCGTGGTTCACGCAATGGTATGGGAATGTCCCCACCCGATTGAAGCCAACCTGCCCGACACCACCACCAGGAGCGATGTCGCCCGTATCGAACCCCGCGGAATTGGACACGAAATGATGGGTCAGGCTGTCGTGATTGACCCAGCTGATTGCCGGCTGCTGAGTTACCGTGGGAGCCACTTGCGTTCTCACCGTGTCCGGCGCCAGCACGCCGCCGCGGTTGATCATGACCTCGTCCCACACGTATGTGATCCCATTGCCATTGCCACCATTCGTCTGGCAGCCTTCGGGCGACAAACAAAGCCCTGAGAGGTCGACAAAATGACAAGCGGTAACGGCGAGCATGAGGAGTAGAACCGCGACGCGTCTCATCGATCACCCCTCCCCGCCGAAGATGAAGGAGCAACGCCGGCGACGATGCGACGCGGACGGCTCCACCGCTTTCACGATTGGGTGGGGCGAGAAGTGGAGACCGGCGCCGATGACGAAGCGGCGGTACGGGTCAGACGTCGTGCGTTGCGCAAGACCGCCAATCCCTAGCTGCAGCCCCAGACCTGAGCGGGATTCGAGCAGGACACCCAGGGTAAATGATCCCCACGACGGCACCCACGACGATCCCGTTGCGCCGTCGACGCGCTCGAAGTTCCACAGCGGCACGCCGTAGACCTCGAAGAGCATTTTGGAATCGCTGCACCCAAGCAGTGGCAGCGCGGCTGCGAGAGGGACGTAGGTGCGTGTCGCGCCGGCCCACTTCGACCGTTCAATTCCGACGCCGAACGACCCCAACAGGCTCACGAGGGCGCCCTGGGACGTGCCCGCCCCATGCGGTCCGAACAGGCTCGCCACCGACGCGCTGACATCGATCAAACTCAGGCGGGCGCTGTCGATCGTGACGTGACCCAATGCCACGACCCCGGTGGCTGCGATCGTTCGGACGCCGGCGTCATTGCCACCGACGTCCAGGGCAGCGCCCACACCACGCGCGATCGGCCGGTAGGACAAAGGGAGGCCCAACGTTTGAGCGGCGACTCGAGGACCTGAAGCAAACAGCAGGAGCGTCAGAACGTAGCGCATGATGCGATCCTCCGCGCGGGAACAGTGAACAGCGTGGGAGGATCGTTAGCGGAGGCTCGTCAAGCGTGTGTCAAGCAGGGGACGAGCTTACTTCTTTCGCGACACCGCCCCGATAGCATTGATAAGATCGCCCAGATCATAGGGCTTGGTGACCGACGGCTGCCCGCAGCTCTCCAGGAACGCCCGGGTCTCCCCCCGCGCCTGGTCTCCCGTCACGAAGACGAAGCGCCTCGCCACGAGCGGCCGGCTGTTGACCAGCTGCTCGTACATCGCCCGCCCGCCGAGCCGCGGCATCTGCAGGTCCGTGACGATCGCGTCGAAGGTGTTATCGCGATCGCCGAGCCGCTCCATCGCCTCGAGGCCGTTCTCGACGGCGACGATCTGATGACCCTCGCGCTCCAGCAGCAGCACCATCGCCTGCCGGTTCACCGCGTCGTCGTCCACGACGAGGATGCGCATGCGGGGCAGATTCTCCGCCGGCGTCGACAGCGGTGTCTGCGCGCCGAGCAGGCTGCGGGGCAACGTCACGACGACTTCGGCGCCCGTGCTGCCGCCGCGCGGCCTGAGCCGCAGGTTTCCGCCGGCCGACTGTGCCAGGGCGCGGGCGAGCGCGAACTCCACCTCGCCGCCGCCACCCGACTGCGTGAAGCGAAACGGCGACGTGAGCCGCTGCTCCGCTTCAACGGCGAGCGGCGTGCCGGAATCCCACAGCGACGCGACGACCGACGGTCCTGTCGCGATGACCTCGAGCCGCAGCTCGCGCGGCGGCTGCGACGCGCGCAGACGGCGCAACGAGAAATCCAGCAGCTTCGTCAGCATCTCGGTGAGCTGAGCCATGGGGCAGGCGACCATCGGCAAGTCATTGGGAACTGCGCGAATCATTTTGACGCCGAGCTCGCGGAAAGTGGACTCGCGCTCCGCCAGGACGCCATTGATCACGACCGCCGCATCGCACGGCTCGGCGGCGCCCGCTGGATGCGCGGCGAGCTCGAGGAAGTGGCTGGTGATCTCGGCGGCCCGCCGCACCTCGCCGTGCAGCAGCACGAGCGCGCGGGCGCGCTCGGGATCGAGGGGGCTGCCGTGCAGCAAGTCGGCGAGGGCGCCGATGGCGGCAAGGCGGTTGTTCAGGGCATTGAGAACGTTCGCTGAGCCTTCATCGAGAACGACGTGCTTGACGTCCGCTGAGGCCGGGGAGAAGGGTTTCGCTGATAGAGGAAGTTGCGACGGGGGTGCGGGGCGAGCACGGACCGCAGCGGGGACCTGCCTTTGCCGTCCCAGCAGATAGCCGATCAGCGCGCCGACCGCCGCGCCAAACCCGAAGGCGACCCATAGCTCCATCCCGAAAAGCTATGCGCCGCGCGAGTTTGCGCGAGCAGCCAGCCGTCACAATGGGGACGAGACCCCCGTCACGCTATGCCCTGGCTCGGATTCGAACCGAGACGCCTTGCGGCACTGCCCCCTCAAGACAGCGTGTCTACCAGTTTCACCACCAGGGCGGGCCAGAAACATAGAAAAATTCCGCCATGAAGTACAGCCGGTCTTTAGCCAAATCGCTTCGCCGCGCGTTCCCGCGCCTTGCGAGCCTCTTCTTCCCGGTTGCGGGGTGGCGCCTTGACGGTCAGGGAATCGATTAGCCGGCGCGCGATTCTCGTCACGTCGTCCACGGCGCTGTCGAAGATTGCCTCGTTCGCGTGCGAGGGGTGCGTCGTGCCGCTCAGCTTGCGGACGAATTGCAGCGCCGAAGCGCGAATTTCGTCGTCCGTCGCGGGCGGGGCGAAGTTCGCCAGCGTCTTGATGTTCCTGCACATATCGGCTCCTCGTGATACACGCCGTAAATAGGGCTACCACAATGACATTGGAATATGTCGATTTCTCGTGGTCTTGTTCGACGCTTGAATGAGGAAGACGTCGAGCAAAAGGCGTCGAGCAAAAGCGTCAAGCAAAATCGTCAAGCAAAATCGTCAAGAAAAACCCTCAATGGAAGCGAGACGGTAATGCGATTCCTGGTGATGGTCAAAGGCAACAGGGACTACGAGGCCGGCGCCATGCCAAGCGAGCAGGAGCTGGCGGAGATGGGGAAGTTCAACGACGAGCTGGTCAAGGCGGGCGTCATGCTCGCCGGCGAGGGGTTGCAGCCTTCGGCGAAGGGTGCGCGGATCAGCTACTCGGGCGGCAAGCGAACGGTGCGCGACGGGCCGTTCACCGAAGCCAAAGAGCTGGTTGCCGGATTCTGGATCTGGCAGGTGAAGTCGCGCCCGGAAGCCCTCGAGTGGGCGAAGCGGATCCCGTTCAAAGACGGTGAAGTGGAAATCCGCCAGATCTTCGAGGCCGAGGATTTCGGCGTCGAGTTCACGCCCGAGCTGCGTCAGCAGGAAGAGCGGCAGCGCGCGGCGATCGCCAAGAACAAGCAGCGCGCGGGGAAATGACCATGAAATTCATGACGATTGTGAAGACGCGCGAGACGGGTGCTCACCCGTCGCCGGCGCTCATCGCGAAGATCGGGAAGCTGGGTGAGGAAGCGGCCAAGAAAGGGGTCATGGTAGGGATGGGCGGCCTCGCGCCGACGGCGCAGGGCGCGCGTGCCCGGCTGACCAACGGGAAGATCACGGTGACGGACGGACCCTTCACCGAGGCGAAGGAAGTCATCGGCGGCTACGCGATCTACGATGTGCCCTCGAAGAAGGAAGCGATCGAGTGGACCCGGAAATTCCTGGAAGCGCACATCGGACTCTGGCCCCAGGAGCTGGAAGTCGAAATTCGCCAGATGATGGATGATCCGTCGAACGGCTGCTGACGCCATCGATGCAGTCTGGCGGATCGAATCTGCCAGACTCATCGCCGGCCTCGCGCGCATCGTGGGCGACGTCGGGATGGCCGAAGACCTCGCCCAGGACGCGCTGGTGGCGGCGCTGGAGCAATGGCCCGAGTCCGGCGTGCCGGACAATCCCGGCGCCTGGCTCATGGCGACGGCCAAACATCGCGCGATCGATCACCTGCGACGGGGCAAGATGCAGGACAAGAAGCACGAGCATCTCGGTCGTGAGCTGGAGGAGCGGCAAATCAGTCCGGAGCACGACCTCGCCGCAGCAATCGACGACCAAGTGGGCGACGATCTGCTGAGCTTGATCTTCACGGCGTGTCATCCGGTACTCACCACCGAGGCGCGCGTCGCGCTCACGTTGCGGCTGCTCGGCGGATTGACGAGCGACGAGATCGCACGGGCGTTTCTCGCCCCGAAGGCAACGATTCAACAGCGGATCGTCCGTGCGAAGCGCACGCTCGCCGCGGCGCGCGTCCCGTTCGAGGTCCCGCGCGGCGCCGAGCTGGCGCAACGGCTCGAGTCCGTACTCGAGGTCGTCTATCTCATTTTCAACGAGGGATACTCGGCGACGGCAGGCGACGCGTGGGTGCGGCCGGCGCTGTGCGAGGACGCGCTCCGCCTCGGCCGCATTCTCGCCGAGCTGGCGCCGACGGAGGCGGAGGTCCACGGACTCGTTGCGCTGATGGAGATCCAGGCGTCGCGCATTCGCGCGCGCGTGGGGCCGGGTGGCGAGCCGATTCTGCTGCTCGCTCAGGATCGTGGGCGCTGGGACCATCTGCTCATCGGGCGCGGTCTGGCGGCGCTCGCGCGGGCCGAAGCGCTGGGCGGCGCCTATGGACCCTACACGCTCCAGGCCGCGATTGCGGCCTGTCACGCGCGCGCCCACACCGCCGACGAGACCGACTGGACGCGAATCGTGGCGTTGTACGACGCACTCGCCCAGCTCACGCCGTCGCCGGTCGTGGAGCTGAACCGCGCGGTCGCTTTGGGCATGGCATTCGGGCCGGCAGCGGGACTGGAGGTGGTCGATTCCCTGACCTCGGACCCGGCGCTGGCGGGTTATCATCTCTTGCCGAGTGTGCGCGGTGACCTGCTGGCCAAGCTGGGCCGTTTCGACGAGGCGCGCGCCGAGCTCGCGCGCGCTGCCGCATTGACGCAAAACTCCCGCGAGCGTGAATTGCTTCTCAAGAAACTGGGGGCTCTGTGAAAAAGGAGTGGGCGCCGCAGCTGCTGAGCGTTCTCAGAATCGTCGTCGCCTTCCTGTACTTTCAAGTGGGTTCGGCAAAGTGGTTCGCCTTCCCGGCCGCGATCATGCCGGGCGGCGGCACGGCGCCGGTGGGATCGCTGGTGTGGTTCGCGGGGATCATCGAGGTCGTCGGCGGCACATTCTTGCTGCTGGGCCTGTTCACCCGTCCCGTGGCGTTCATTCTGTCGGGCGAAATGGCGTTCGCGTATTTCATCGGCCACTTTCCGAACGGCTTCTGGCCGGTCCTGAATCAGGGTGCGCCGGCCGTCTTCTACTGCTTCACCTTCCTCTATTTCTCAGCGGCCGGGGCGGGGCCGTGGAGCCTCGACGCACTGCTCGCTCGACGCCGCAGCGCGATTTCGGTCAGCTGAGTGTCGGGGACGGAGAGCGCATCGCGCTACGATCGCTCGATCGTGGAGGGCCCCCTTCGGGCCGCGGTCTGGAAAATCGCGTGGCCGACCATGGTCACGAACGCCTTCAGCGGTCTGGTGGGCATGGTCGATCACGTGCTCGTCGGCCACCTGATCGGCTATCAGGCGAATGCCGCGATCGGTGCAAGCTGGCAGATCCTCCTCGTCGTCATCACGTTCATCTCATCCCTGTTTACGGGGATGAGCGTGCTGGTGGCGCGATTCGCCGGCGCGGGGGACGCCGAGACGGTGGACCGCGTCGTCTATCAGGCGTTCCTCACAGCGGTCGGCCTGTCGGTGCGCATCATGGCGCCGGTGGGCTACTTCGCGTCGCCCTGGCTGCTCGATCTCATCAACGCGGCGCCGGCGGTACAAGCGGAGGCGCTGCCGTACCTGCGGATCCTGTTTGGCTTCTCGAGCGGCATGATGGTGTTCTTCATGCTGGGCGGCGCCCTGCGATCGGCGGGCGACGCGCGCACGCCGATGGTCCTCGGCATCGTGCTGACCGTCTTGAATCTCGTCTTGAACATCGTGCTGATCCGTGGATTCGGACCGATTCCGTCGTTCGGGACCCGCGGCTCGGCGATGGGGACGTGCATCGCGGGCGGACTGTTAGCGCTCTACGCGGTGTGGAGGCTGTGGACCGGCGGATGGGTCGTGTCGTTTCCTCGCGGGCGCGGTCTCGGGCCCGATTGGACGATTATCCGCGAGTTGTTCCGCTTCGGCCTGCCGACAGGAATTCAGGGCATCATGATGAACATCGGCGGCGTCTTGATGCTGTCGTTCATCGGGTCGCTGGCGCAGAGCGCCGCGGCACAAGCGGTGTTCGCCGTGTCGTATGGAGAGCTGTTCTCGCTGATCACCTGGACGTCCGTCGGACTGATGGGGTCGGCGGCGGCGGTCGCGGGACAGAACCTCGGCGCGGGGCACCCGGACCGCGCCGACCAGGCGGTCCACATCGCGGCGCGCTACGGCCTGACGGTCGCCTCGTTCGTCGGCCTGTTCTTTCTGTTCTTCCCGCGGACGCTGCTCGCGGTCTTCGGCATGCACGATCCGGTGGTCGTGGACATCGGGACCCAGCTGCTACGCGTCCTGAGCGTGTCGGGGCTGTTCGTTTCCGTCGCGCTCGCGTACACCGGCGGACTGCAGGGAACGGGAGATACGCGGAGTCCGCTCTACATCTCGATCATCTCGCAAATTCTCGTGCCGCTCGGCATCTGCTTCGTCATTCGGGAGACGGGGAAGCTCGATCCGATCGATATCTGGCTGGCGATTCTGGCGGGGCACGTCACACGGTGCGTCCTGAGTATGCTGCGGTTCCGGCAGGGACAGTGGCGGAACATTGCCGTGACGGTCGGTGGGTCAACGCACTAGTCCGTCAGAGGGACCCGCCGCGCCCGGTCCCAGAGGCCAGGCACTCCCAGCTGCTGCCCGACGCGCTCGAATTCCGGAGCGGGGCCGCGCCACCGCAGATCATCCACCGTACCGACAGGCACGTCCGTCCGGAGCGTGGCCAACGTACGAAACAGCAGCGCCAGCTCGCGATTCTCCTGGAGCGCGGCGGCGAGACGCGCGGCGCCGCGGACGGGCACTTCCCACTGCGTGTGGCTCGCGGGGATCCGCTCGAGGTGCGCATAGCGGCCCAGGACTGCTCCCGATGCCTTCTCACCCCACCCGGGAACCCCTGGGAAGCCGTCCGCGGAGTCGCCGACGAGCGCGAGGTAATCAGGAATCGACGCCGGGCCGACGCCAAAGCGCGCCACGACCCCGGCCTCGTCGCGCAGCTCGCGTTTGCGCCGGTCCAGCTGCACGATGCGCTGGCCACGCACGCACTGGCTCAGATCCTTGTCGGGCGTGCAGATGATCACCTGCTCGACGTCCTTCGACTGGGCGGCGCGTTGCGCCGCCGCGGCGAGCGCGTCATCGGCCTCGAATTCCTCCATCGCCCAGACGACGACGCCCATGGCGCGCAGCGCCTCTTCGAGCGGATGAAACTGCGCCAGCAGCTCGGGCTCGATTCCCTCGCTCGTCTTGTATCCGGCCCAGAGATCGTTGCGAAACGACTCGATCACGTGATCGGTGGCGACGCCAAGGTGCGTGGCGCCGCCCTCCAGCATCCCCAGGACCGATCCCAGAACGCCGATGAGCGCGGCCGCTTCGCGGCCGTTCGTGTCCGTCTGTCGTGGCATCGCATAGAAATGCCGGAACAGCTCGTACGTGCCGTCGAGGAGGTGAACTCTCAAGCCTTGAGGTGTCCGAACAAGTCAGCGCGCACGCCGGGATCGCGCAGCTTCCACACCACGCCATCGGTGAAGTAGTGATGGATATTGAAGAAGGCGCTGATCGCAAACCCCACCACCTGCCCGGGCCGTGAGCCCAGCCAGTTCGTCACGACCGCCATGGCCCCGAGCGGCAGGAGAATGGACGCCACGATGGATCCGACCAGGAGCACGGTCAGATAGATCATGATCTGAAACGCGACGAGTTGTGAGGGTCCGGGCCCGGGCCCGAGCGTGCGGCGCGTCCGATTCAGCTCGACACGGAACGGAAAGATCAGATACTGGAGCGCGTGGGCGATCTGCACGATGAACAGGGCGGGCAGGCCGACGCGCGCCATCGCCGCGTACCAGACGAAGATCGCGATCCAGGGAATCCAGGCGCGGAGCGGCGCAATGCGGCCGGTGCGCCGCTTGTGCAGCGTGAATCCCGTGAGTCCCAGCACCAGCGCGACGGCCGTAAGAACGCTGAGCCCCACGTACAGCGGCGTCAGGTTGACATAGCGGTCGTAGCCGAGGTAGAAGAACCAGACGACGTGCCACGCGGCGAGAATGTACAGCGACCCCCGCACCAGCTTTCGCTCGAGTGGATTGAACGGATTCCCGTCGAGGTACGTGAACGTCGCGACCATGCCCCACGCCTGGCTGGTGTAGTGCCATGCCAGGTACGTGCTCGAGATCGTGAGCAGCGCGGAGATTGGGATGTCGGTCCAACGGCTGGCGATAACGGCACCGATGCAACCGATCAGCAGGAGGATCGGAACGTAGATCGCCGCCCACGGGTGGGCGCGAATACTCGCTTTCGTCCGATAGACCATGCGGTAGGAGGCGAGGAAATGGGGCATGTTCACGAGCGCACCCACCCAGGCCTGCACGCCGGCACTCAGCACCAGCACGTCGGTCCGGCCCATCACGAGCAGCGGCACCAGCACGAGCAGCGACAAGCCGCCCGTGAAGAGCGCGTCCACGAACGGCGACACGATCGCCGGCGGCTCGTGCGGGACGGCGGCAGGCCGCGCCGCCGGTGCTCTGCCCGCGGTAGCGAGCTGGCTCTTCATCTCCTCGCGGTCTGCTGGCGCCGCAGGTCGAGCGTGAGCTGATCGCGCAATGCGCCGATCGCTCTGCCGCGAATGTTGAGGATGCCGCCCGGAAGGTTATCGAAGCGATAGCGACGCAACACCACGAGGTAGATCCCGGGATCCCGATCGACGACGGCCGTCAGGTCTACGGCCGCCTCGAAGTAATGGTTCGCATAAATCTGTTTTGAGGCGGCCAGCGTCATGCCGGGCAGCTCCGGCGGCGTGAACACGACCAGGTGCGTGACGCTCAGAATTGGGCGCAGGCGGGGCATCACGTCTTCCGACCAGAAGAACACCTCCGCGGCACCGGCAGGGAGCACACCGTGCGGGTAGCTGGTGAAATAGTTTCGCAGCGACGGCACCGTTTGATAGATGTAGGGCGACTCGGCGAACTGCGCGGCAAACGCGTCACTCGCGCGCATGTTCATGTTGCCGCGATCGTCGTAAATCACCATCGCCGAGTCGCCGCGCGCGCGGTAGTCGGTGACGTACTCGACGAGCCGGCGGCGCGCGTAGGCGTTCAGCTGGGCCTGGAGGTCGGGCGGGGACGCCGACCAGTTCATCTCGTCGTGGATGCGGCGCATGTCGGTGGCCGGCAGCTTCACGACGCAGTCGCCGGGTTTGCAGCTCTTCATCTCCGCCACGTCGCGGCCGTTGATCGTCACCGCAGCGACGTCCCCTTCCACGGCGGGACTGCTGAAGATTCCCAATTGCGTGCGGTTGGGGGTACGCAGCGACGTGGGAAAATCGCGGAGCGCGCGCAGGTACGGCTCGCGTCCCAGGGCCGAGGTAATGATCCCGAACAGGGCGACATCGCGGCGGTCCCGCGTCTCCAGCACCTTCACGACCGGCTCGCCGCGCTCGACGGCGGCGAGCTGCTGGGCATCGAACCCGATGCTTTGCTGGAGGAACGTCGTCAGTTGTGGTGGCGCAGTCGCCTGGAGCAGCAGGAGCAAGGGCAGCATACGTCTCCGCTAAATCAGTGAGTCGATGGGCAAGTGCGAGAAGAATTTTGCGCCGAGCGGGCGCCAGAAACCGGCTTTGGGTTCATTGGTGAAGCCTCCGGTCCACGCCAGGCCGCCATTTCTCCGCGTGACTTCATACGATAGCTCAGGGCTGGCCCAGTAGTCGAATAACCGGGCGACTTCCTCCGCCAGCTCGGGGCTGCTCACCAGGACGCCGACCTCCGTATTCTGCTCCAGGGAGCGCGGATCGAGGTTCACCGAGCCGATGAACACCGACGTCCGATCGAACACGAACGTCTTGCCGTGCAGGCTGGCGCGCGAGGAGCCGGCGAACGCTCTCGAAGCACGGGCTTTCGTCGCTCCCGCCGCTTCCGGTCGTAGCTCGAACAGCCGGACGCCTTTGTCGAGCAATGGTCGCCGGTACTTCATGTAGCCGGCGTGTACGAGCCAGACGTCCGTGGCCGCGAGCGAGTTCGTCAGCACCTCGACGTTCACGCCGTCCCGGCGCCGCTCGCCGAAGAACGCGACGCCGTCTTTCCCGGGGACAAAGTACGGCGACACGATCAGCATGTCTTTTCGCGCTCCCCGGACGTACGGGGAGAGCTGGCCGCTCAGAAATCCTTCGCTGCGCGTGCCCGCCGGTTGACTGATTTTGTCCGGCGGGTCGGCGATCACGCGCCCGTCGGCCCAGTGCAGATGCAGCGCATTGGCGCGCAGGTCTCGGGCGAGGTCGGAGCCCGCGAGGGCCCGCCCGTACTCCGAGTCACGGAGTCCGTCGCAGCGCGTGCGCAGCTCCGCGCGCGCCGCTTCGAAGCGCGCCGGATCGGGCGTGAACTTGCCGAGCTGCGAAATCGGAATGGCGTACTTGCTGGTCCAGTACGCGTCGAAGCTTTGCGCCGACTGCTGGGCGACGGGGCCGCCGACGAGGACGTCCACATCCTGAAAATCGAGCTCGCCGCGGCTGAAATACTCATCCCCGATGTTGCGCCCGCCGAGCACCACGGCCGCGCTGTCGGCGATGAACTGTTTGTTGTGCATCCGCCGGTTGACCCGCGTGAAGCTGGTCAGCAGCTCGCCCAGCCGGTGAATGCCGGAGCGGTGGATGTAGGGATTGAAGACGCGGATTTCGATGTTCGGGTGCGCATCGAGCCCGGCCACGACCTCGTCCTTTTTCTCCAGCGTGCCCCAGTCATCGAGCAGGATGCGGACGCGGACGCCGCGATCGGCGGCGGCGATGAGGCGATCGATGATCAGCGAGCCCGTCTCGTCGGGGTGGAAGATGTAGTACTAGGCGTCGAGGCCGGTGGGCAGAAGCCGGAACCCAGACCGGCCGCCGTTCTCCACGCAGCGGGGATTGATCCAGCGCTCGAGTCGCGTCAATTACTTCAGAGCGACGGCGCGGAGCGTGCCATTCGCCTGGGCGATGTACAGAACGCCCTCGCTGCCGATCGAAAGCCGCCCGCCCGCGGGATAGCTCCAGACCGCGCTTCGCCCCTGCAGATCGAGTGCGTACGTGCGCGTTTCCGTGCTCACGAACAGCAGGTTGTCTGTCAGGGCGAGCGCCGGGGCGGGGGTGCCGGCGCTGGTCGGGACATCCCAGCTCCAGAGCAGCGCGCCGTCGGCCACCGTCCTCGCCTCGATCGAGGCGCCGTTCACGACATAGAGGACACCGTTGGCCACCGACACCATTCCGGCGTAGGAAGATCGAAGTTCCCAACGGACGGCGTGCGTCGCCAGGTCGAACGTGACGAGGCGGCTGTCATGCACCGCGATGAGATTGTCGGTGCCACTCAGCACCGGCGCGGTGTTCATGGTCCATCCATTCCAGACGAAGCTTGAATCCGCTATCTCGTACAGCAATGCGCCGGTGCTGATCCTGTTGGCGGTGACTTTCGGCGTGTAGTCGCCGGTGTAGCTGTAGACCACCGTATCCCGCACCGCAGGTGTCCAGCCATCGTACTGGTTGGTCTGGAAGAACCACTCGCTGGCGCCCGAGGTGGCATTGAATCGGTACATGCCGCCGTAGTATCCGCCCGCGAAATACACCGCATCGGCCGTTACCACGGGTGCGTAGTAGCGTTCCCACTGATTTCCATAAGGAGTACGAAATGCCCGCGAGCCGCTTGCGGCGTCGAACGCATAGAGATACGAGTCGCTCTGACCGCTCGACGTGACGTACACTCGCCCATTCCCCAAGGCTGGCTGATGCACGCCGTGGATCGGACCGAAGTCCACGATCCATTGCGTCAGGCCCGTGGCGGTGTTGAGTCCGACGAGCAACTGCGTGCCGAAGTAGCTCTCCGTCGCAACGAAAACGCGACCGTTGCTCGAGACCGCCGGGCTGAGCCGCGTCCCGGGGGCCACGGGTTTGGTCCACAAAGTGTGGAACGCCCGGGGGTCGGCGGTGGCGGCGACATGGCCCGTGCGCTGCGGATCGGCCTGGAAGGTGACCCAATCTGCCGCGGTCGTCCACGACGACGCCGGGGCCGGGAGGACGGTCAGGTTCACGAAACCGCTCTGGCCTTCGCGGCTCGCGGTGATGGTCACGGGACCCGCCGTCTGGCCCACGACGATGCCGCTGCTGGTGACCCGCGCGACACCGTCATTGGAGCTGCTCCACGCCACCGGCCGGTGCCCACGGTCGAGCGTATCGCCGTTCGCCGCCCGAAGCGTGACGTTCAACGAGAGCGAATCATTGGGCGCGTAGAGCGCATCGAACCCGGACGTAGTCACCGTGATCGATGCCACCGGGCGCGGTATCACCCGCAGCGCAATCGTATCGGATTTACCTTCGGTGCTGGCACTGATCCTGGCTGTGCCGGTCCAAATCGCCCGCACGATTCCGAAGCTCACCGTCGCTACCGCAGTGTCCGAACTGGACCACGTGAACGTGCGTCCGGACAGCGTGTCGCCCACCGAATCCAGCGCGACGACGGCCAACGACCTGCTCGTCCCGTCCTCAATCACGCTGTCGCCCGGGAGCGTGAGATGCACCGTTCTTACGGGGACGGGCCGCACGCGCAAGTGCATGGTACCCGCAGTGCCCTCGGTCGTGGCCGCGATCGTCACGCCACCCGGGCTGACCGCGGTGACCCATCCCGTCTGGGCGACCGTGGCGACGGCGGGATTCGAGCTGGTCCACTCGAAGGTGCGGCCAGTGAGGGGTCTGCCCTGCGCATCGAGCGGCGATGCCACCAGCAGCGTCTGCTGCGTCGGAAGCAGCAGCGTGTCGCCAGCAGCTTGAATGCTGATGGACGCCACTCCTGGGGGTCCTGTGGGACTGTCGCCACAGCTCAACGTGCCGAGCAGGAGCGTGCCGAGGACGAGGCGTCTAACACGCCACATGAGGGAGTAAGTTAGTCGGTGTCCTCAGGGCGTGGAAGGTTGGCTCGGAAGGTTCGTGTCGAATGCGTGAGTTGCGGTCGGTCGTTCATGATCTCAGAATACCCCATGCGGAAACAAGTGGTTTTGACGGCCCTCTTGTTGCTCGCGACGACCTCCTTGCTGTTGGCCCACGATCTCTTCCTGAAGCTCGAGACGTATTTCGTGCCGCCGCGCACCCCCGTGCGGATCGCCGTGCTGAATGGCTCGTTCACGGCAAGTGAGGGTTCCGTGACGCCCGACCGGCTCCGCGACTTAAGCATCGCGAGCGCCGGTGGGCGCGTCGCTCTCGCGCGCGATGCCTGGCGCCCGCAGGGCGATACCACCTGGCTCGCGCTGACGACCGGCGCGCCCGGCACCTATGTCGTCGGCGCGTCGCTGCTGCCACGCCAGATCGCGCTCGCGGCCAAGGACTTCAACGCGTATCTCGCGGAAGACGGGATTCCTGACGTCCTGGCGGCGCGCACGCGCGACGGCGAGCTCACCAAGGACGCGCGCGAGCGATATCAGAAGCACGTCAAGGCAATTTTCCAGGTCGGCGATTTGCGGACGCGAGCGTTCGAAACCGTCCTGGGATATCCGGCGGAGATCGTGCCGCTCACCAATCCCTACTTCGCGATTGTGGGTGATACGCTCGCGGTCCGGTGTCTCCTGGATGGCCGGCCGGTCGCTCAACAGCTGGTCATTGCCGGGGGACAACGTGACACCATGCCGATCCCGGAGGTGCGCGTGCGGAGCGATACTCAAGGCGTCGCGCGCTTCGTGATCCGCACCCCGGGGAAGTGGTACATCAAGTTCATTCACATGGCGCCGGTGCAGGGGGACAGCGTGAACTACGAATCGAAGTGGGCCACTCTCACGTTCCAGGTGCGGTGACATGGAAACATCCGCCCATTCCGTTCTGTCGTCGTGGGAAAGCTTCTACGTCATCGTGGGTTCATCGGGCGCGGGGCTCACCGGGTTGATGTTCGTGGTGATCACGCTCGCCGCCGACTCGAGCGCACCACGCACGCCGGAAACGCTCAACGCGTACGGGACACCGAACGTGATCCACTTTGTCGCTGTGCTCCTCATCGCCGCAATGCTCAGCGCGCCATGGCAGCGGTTCCAGGATCCTGCCCATGTCGTGGGCGCGACCGCGCTTGCCGGAATCGTGTATGTGCTGATCGTGCTGCGACGCATGCTGCGACAGACCGCGTACAAGCCGGTGCTCGAGGACTGGGTGTGGCACGCCGTCCTGCCGATGACGGCGTATGCAGCCTTGTTTGTCGGCGCCGCCGGCCTGTCCCACGAGCAGATCTGGGCCCTGTTCCTCATCGCCGCCGTGTCGTTGTTGCTGCTGGGTATCGGGATCCACAATGCGTGGGACACGGTGACCTACCTGGCGACGCAACCGCGGGAAACAGACAGCAAGGAGAAGCCAAAATGACGCTCGCGCGCCGGCAGCTGCTGAAGTCGCTCGTCGCCGCGTCGCTGTTCCCGGCGATCCGCCTCGATCGATCATCACCGCCCAGGTCTCGACCACTGCACGGTCTGGGCGGGAACCCCGACTGGCTGGCGATTCGCGACCTCTTCCCGCTCGCGCCTGATTGGACGCACCTCTCGAGCTTCCTGTTCGTATCGCACCCGAAGCCCGTGGCCGAAGCGATCGACCATTTCCGCAAGAAGCTCGATTCCGACGCGATGTGGATCGAGATCGCGGCGTTCACCGATGCCGAGGGGCGTCCGTTCACCGCGGTGAAGCGGACGCTGGCGGAATACACCGGCGGCACGCCGGCGGAGATCGCCTTCACGTCCAACACCACGACCGGGCTCGCGATGGTCTACCACGGGCTTCGCATCCGCGGTGATCAAGAGGTCGTCACCACGGAGCACGATCATTATTCGCATCACGAATCGATCCGCTACGCCGCGGCGCGATCGGGTTGCGGTGTGCGCTACATCGCACTGTTCGATCAGCCCGCCACCGCACGCGCCGACCAGATCGTCGATCGCATCGCCCGCGCGATCACACCAGCGACTCGGGCCGTCGGTGTGACGTGGGTCCAGTCCTCGACGGGCATCAAGCTGCCGATTGCCGGAATTGCCGAAACGGTGGCGCGCGCCAATCGCGGGCGTGCGCCCGCCGATCGGTGCCTCCTGATCGTCGATGGCGTGCACGGATTTGCGAATCAGGACGTCGATGTCGCGCGGCTGGGGGCCGACTTTTTCGCCAGCGGGACGCATAAATGGCTGTTCGCCCCGCGCGGCACGGGATTCTTGTGGGGCAGGAGCGATGCCTGGCCGGAGCTTCGGCCCACGATCCCGAGCTTCGATCCCGACACCATCGACACGACGTTCGGCGCCTGGGCCGATCGCACGGAGCTGCCGCCGACGCAGGCGGCTTTCGTGTCCCCGGGCGGGTTCATGGCCTACGAGCATCTGCTCGCGATCCCGGCGGCGGTGGAGCTGCATCGCACGATCGGACGCGACAAGATCGCGGCGCGTATTGCGGAGCTCAACGCAGCGTTCCGGGAGGGTGCGGCGCGGATTCCCGGCGTCACCTTGCACACGCCGCGCGATCCAGCCCTTTCCGCCGGCATCTCCTGCTTCGAGGTGCGCGGGTTGACGCCGGGACAGGTCGTCGCGCGGCTTGCGGAAAAGAAGATTCGCACGACAACATCCCCATATAAGGTCTCGTACGCCCGCGTTTCAGCGGGAATCATGAACAAGCCGGAAGAGGTCGAGCTGGTTCTCAGGGAAATCCGAACGCTGATCTAGAGGAGGGATTGTGCAGTCACAGAACTACGATGCGATCGTGGTCGGATCCGGTATTTCGGGCGGTTGGGCCGCGAAAGAGCTCACGGAGAAGGGACTCCGCGTCCTGCTGCTCGAGCGCGGCAAGAACATCGAGCACATCAAAGACTACGTGAACGCCACCAAGGCGCCGTGGGATTATCCCCATCGCGGCAGGCGCACAAAGGCGATGGAGGCGGCCTACCCGGTGTTGAAACGGGACTACCCGCTCAACGAGACGAACCTCGATTGGTGGGCCTCGGACCAGGAGTCGCCCTACACCGAGGTCAAGCGGTTCGACTGGTATCGCGGCTACCACGTGGGCGGCCGCTCGCTGATGTGGGGGCGGCAAAGCTATCGCTGGAGCGACTTCGATTTCGAGGCAAACGCACGGGAAGGGATCGGGGTCGATTGGCCGATTCGCTACGCCGACATCGCGCCCTGGTACGACCATGTTGAACGGCACGCCGGAATTTCCGGGTCGCAGGAAGGGATGGCGCAGCTTCCCGACGGACAGTTTCAGCCGGCCATGCCGCTCAACTGCGGCGAAGAGCTGATCGCCGGCCGGCTCAAGCCGCATTTCGACGGCCGCCGGCGGATCATCCCTGGTCGCACCGCGAATCTCACGCAGGCGTTGCCAGGACGCGCACCCTGCCAGCTTCGCAACGCCTGCTGGCTCGGCTGTCCCTTCGGCGGATACTTCAGTACGCAGTCTTCCACGCTGCCCGCCGCGATGGCCACCGGACGGCTGACGCTGAAACCCTTCGCGCTCGTGACCGAAGTCCTGTACGATCGCAACAAGAAGCGCGCGACCGGTGTGCGCGTGCTCGATGCCGTGACCGAGCAGACGACCGATTATTCGGCGCGGATCATCTTCCTGTGCGCGTCCACGTTGAACTCCGCGTGGCTGCTGCTCCGCTCCGCGACGAACGTCTGGCCCGGCGGCCTCGGCTCGAGCTCCGACGCGCTCGGGCGCAATCTCATGGATCATCACTTCCGGGCGGGCGCGTCGGGCAGAATCGAAGGACTCGACGACAAGTACTACTACGGCCGGCGCCCCACGGGCTTCTACATCCCGCGCTACCGCAATCTCTTCGGCGACAAGCGGGAGTACCTGCGCGGTTTCGGCTACCAGGGCGGCGCCAGCCGTTCGGGCTGGTCGCGCGCCGTGGCCGAGCTCGGCGTGGGCGCTGCCTTCAAGGACGCCGCCGCACAGCCGGGCTCGTGGTCGATCGGCGGGACCGCCTTCGGCGAGATGCTTCCGAATCCGGCCAATCGGGTGACCATCGACACGACCAAGAAGGACAAGTGGGGACTGCCCGTGCTCGCGATCGACTGCGCCACCGGCGAGAACGAGCGGCTGATGCGCAAGGACATGATGAACGACATGGCCGAGATGCTCGAGGCCGCCGGCGTGAAGGACGTGCGCACGTACGACAACGGGTACTGGCCGGGGATGGGGATCCACGAAATGGGGACGGCGCGCATGGGCCGGGACCCCAAGACATCGGTCCTCAACTCGCACAACCAGGTGTGGGATGCTCCGAACGTCTTCGTGACGGACGGCTCCTGCATGGCGTCAACGGCCTGTCCGAACCCATCGCTCACCTACATGGCGCTGACGGCGCGCGCGGCGGACTTCGCCGTCAGCGAGCTCAAGCGCAATAATCTCTAGGGGCTCTCATGATGAATCGACGGGAGGCAATCAAGCAGGTGACGGCGATGCTGGGCGGCGTCGTGTTTGTGGGAAGCGGCGATCTGCTCACTGCGGTCGAGCACGCGCACGCCCGAGTCATGGCGTCGCGCAAACAAATCGGCACCTTCACGGCGCAGGACGTCGCGTTGCTCGACGAGGTCGCCGACACGATCCTGCCCGAAACGAAAACGCCCGGAGCCAAGGCCGCGAAAGTCGGTTCGTTCATGGCGGTCATGGTCACGGACACCTACGACGATCCGCAGCAGGCGATCTTCCGCGACGGAATGCGGAAACTGAACGACTCGGGCTTCATGACGAAGTCGCCGGCTGAGCGGCTCGCGTTCCTCGAGCAGCTGGACCGCGAACAGAAGGGGTACATGGATACCCGTGCCCAGGGCGCGCCGGTGCATTACTTCCGGCAGATGAAGGAGCTCACGCTGTTCGGCTACTTCACGTCCGAGATCGGCTGCACCCAGGCGATGCGTTATCGGGAGACGCCGGGACGGTTCGACCCGTGCGTGCCGTACACGCCCGGCGAGACGACGTGGGCCGGACACGCGTAGCGGCAGATGGAGCTCTCGCGTCGCCTGCGTGTGAAGCCAGGAGCCAAAGTCGACCTGGCGGACATCGATCCGGCTGGCACGCACGGCTTTGAGAAAGGTCGGGACCTCGAGGCGGCGCTCGCGAAAAACATTGCCCGGATCGACGAGCTCCAGTACCTGATGTACGCCGAGCACCGGCGGGCGCTGCTCGTCGTGCTCCAGGGGATCGACGCCTCCGGCAAGGACGGGACGATTCGGCACGTCATGACCGGGTTCAATCCGCAAGGGTGCCGCGTCACGCCCTTCAAGGCGCCAACCCCGGAGGAACTGGCGCACGACTTTCTGTGGCGGATCCATCACGCCGTGCCCGGGAAGGGTGACGTCGCCATCTTCAACCGCTCTCATTACGAGGATGTGCTCGTCGTTCGGGTCCACGAGCTCGTCCCCGCTCCCGTGTGGAAACGGCGTTACGACCAGATCAACGATTTCGAGCGCTATCTGGCGGAGAACGACGTCGTGATCGTGAAGTTCTTTCTGCACATCAGCAAGGACGAGCAGAAGCGGCGTCTCGAGCGCCGGCTGGAGGACTCGACGCGCCAGTGGAAAGTGGCGCTGTCCGATTTCGAAGAGCGAAAGCGCTGGAAGGACTACCAGCGCGCGTACGAGGATGCCATCACGAGATGCAACACACAAGAAGCGCCGTGGTACGTCGTTCCTGCCGACAAGAAGTGGTTTCGCAACCTCGCCGTGTCGCAGGTCCTGGTCGAGACGCTCGAAGCACTCGACATGCATTTTCCCAAGCCGACGGTTGACCTCAGCCGAGTCAAAGTCGAGTGAGCGGTCTCTAATCGCGTCGAGTGCCCTCTTGAGCTGCGCGCACCTGAAGTAACGGACGCGCCACGGTCGTTCGATGGCGGAATTCTCGACGCCCGCCGAGAGCGCGAGCCGCAGCGCCATCGCGGGCGCGCGCAACGTCGGATTCGGGCTCGGACACGGGCACCTGGAGCCGCACAACCACTTCCGTGCCCCGTTCGGTTTCGGCGCTGCAGCAGCTGATCTTGCTGCCATGGGTCTCGGTGAGCCGGCGCGCCAGCGGCCAGTCGCTGTCCGGGATCTCGTCGCGCACGGTCATGACGACGTGATCGTCCTCAAACACGACGCGCACCAGGTTGCGCTTCGTCAGCGAGCAGAAGGAAGCGGAGGCAAGCACGTCCGCGATGACGTCCACGACTGGGAACAGGTCGCGTCCAGTGTCCGTGCATGAGTCAACCAGATCGACGATCATCCTGTGTCCACGTCGCGCGAGATCCGGACTGACCCTCTCGAGCACAGCCTCCATGACATCCGACAGTGTTGGCAGCGGCAACTGCTGGTGGGCCGACATCGTGAGTCCTCCCGATAGGGCGTTATCGCCGAGGGGAATCGCGCGAACGGTAGGACGAAACTAGACGCTGGAGATCGAAACAATTAATCCTTCGATGGAATCGGACTGGGACCGAAGGATTAGTCCTTCTGGAGGATTCCCCGCGTCGCTAGGTGGAGCGAATGAAACGCGCAGGTACAGCGCATTCCGCGGGCGTCAGCCTCGTTCGGCAAGAGGTGATAGTACATCGCCACGGCCATCGGGATAAAGACGATCGTATTGTAGAACAGATGTAGCTCGAGCCGCGGAAACCACAGCTGCAGGATGCTGGTGGGCTGGGCAGCGCCGAAGAACGGCCGGCCCGCGATCACCTGCACCTGGAGCAGCGCGTGCTCGATGTGGTGCCAGAACTGGATCACGAGTGCCACGAGCCACCAGGTTCGCGACCGGCCCACGAAACCCGGCAGCAACATCCAGATGCCGGCCAGCATGATCACGGCGTATCCATAGTGCAGCACCTCGGAGTGCACGAGCCACGGGAATACCTGGCCGAGGACTCCCCGCGCCGAGTGCAGCGGCCATTTCAGCACGTAGACCTGATAGGCCTGGACCAAATGCTCGGCCCAGTGGGCGAGGACAATCAGCGTGAATGTCCGCAAGGCCCGCGCGTGCCACGGCCCGTTCAGTTTTGTGATGAAGCTTTTCATTTCGATCTCGATATCCGCATCATGTCCCTCGGGGTCAGAGCAGAGGGCGATGATATACGTGCCCTGCGTGTCGGCCGCTAGAGTACTGCCCATTCCCTGGTTGCTCCGACAGGAGCGGAAGTCTATACTTCCCTATCACTCCGACAGGAGCGAAGCTTGAAGAGCGTCGCGGATGTCATGCCGGGCACGCTGGATCTGCTCATACTCAAGGCGCTGTCGCTCCGACCCATGCACGGGTGGGGCATCACGAGCCGGATTCAGGAGATGTCGCAGGACACCTTCCAGATAGGGCAGGGCTCGTTGTATCCCGCCCTCCATCGCTGCGAGCGGCGCGGCTGGGTGACGTCGTACTGGCGGGCTACGGAGAACAATCGCCTGGCGAGGTACTACGATCTCACGGCACCGGGAAAGCGGGCGATCGCGCACGAAACCGCCCGCTGGCGCCGCTTCGCCGGGGCCGTGGACCTGGTGCTAGGGGGCTAGGGGGCTAGGGGGCTAGGGGGCTAGCCGGCTATTTCGCGATGATCCTGCTCTGATTGGCGAGGATCTTCTTCTGATTCTTGATGATCGCCTGCTGGTTTCGGATGATCTTCGTCTCGTTATCGAGAATGCGCAGCAGCCGGCGCTGGTTGTAGAGAATCCTCTTTTGGTTCGCGATGATCCGCTCTTGATTCTTGCGTGACGCTGCGGCCATGAGTGGACGCTCCGTTGTGAGGCGGGGGTACGCGCATCGGGCCGGCGGAGATGATAGTGGCACTCCCGACCATCGGCAATCCTGACTACCTCGGAATCTTGGCACCACTGGACCCAGGACGGGCGTGGCGGGTAGATTACCTACTATATCGAGTATCGATATATCGCGTAGTCACAGGAGGGAGCCATAGTCAGGAAGCGACACGCCGGCCGGCCGCCCGAGGCATACCTGCCGCTGCCGCCCGCAACGTTCCACATCCTGCTCGCGCTCGCGGACGGGGAGCTGCACGGCTACGCCATCATGAAGGGTGTCGCTGCGCGCTCCGAGGGCACCGTGCGCCTCGGGCCGGGAACGCTCTATGGATCGCTGAAGCGGCTACTGGAGGCGGGCCTTGTAGAAGAAGCTCGCGAGCGCGCAGACCCGGAGCGGGGCGACGAGCGACGCCGCTACTACCGACTGACACCGCTCGGCCTATCCGTGGTGCGCGCGGAGGCGCGACGGCTCGACGCGTTGGTGCGCGCCGCGCGGCGCAAGAAGTTGATTGGGGTCCGGCCTGCATGAGTCCCGCCGCGGCCGAGCGCATCTACCGCCTGCTGCTGCGTGCGTACCCGCCGGCATTTCGCGCCGAATATGGACGAGAAATGGTGTTGGTCTTTCGCGATCAGTGCCGGGACGGCGACGTGCGAACCCTCGGATTCTGGGTGCGCGTCTTCTGGGATGTCGTGCGTAGCGCACCGGCGCAGCGCGCAGAAGCTACTCGAACAGTTGAGGTCATTATGAAGCTCATTGCAATCCTCACCGTGTTGCTCGGCGCATTTGGCATCCTGGGCGCCATGAACGAATGGGGCGCCGCGTCCCAACACGCCGGCACGTACGTGCTTGCGATCGTGCTCGGCGTCGCCGCGAGTCTGCTCCTCCTCGGCGCCGGTGTCGGGATCCTGCTCCAGAAGCGCCAGGCAGCGCGGCTCGCGCTCGCCCTGTCGCTCGTATGCTTTGTGGCCGCGCGGCTGGTGTTTCCCTGGATGTCCATCTTCCTACAATTGATTGGCTTTGGGCTGCCCGTTGGGCTCTTGATCGCGCTGTATTGGCCGCGCAAATCCTCAACGTTGGGAGCAGCCTCGATCGTTCTGGTGGGGCTTGCGGTCCCGCCACTTTGTCGAGCTCAGGCCCTCCCGCTCGGCCGTTGGACCGGGTCGGCGGGACCGATGGATCGACCGGCGGCCCATCCGATCACGTTCGACGTGACGGCAGTCGGCGACTCCTTACAGATCATGCTCCACCCCGACAGAGGAGACGACTATCGGCTCGACGCCATTCGTCTCCGCGGCGATAGCCTGAGATTCACACTTCTGCTAGCGCGACCGCTCCCGCCAGGAGACATACCCGGGGGCGCGCACGGGGTCCGCTGCACGCTGCTGCGTCACGGCGATGGCTCTTACACGGGGTTGTGTACCGGCCCGGATGGCATGCGCAGTGACCTGCGCATGGTTCCTCCCGGGTCGACCCAGGCAGGCGACACCGTAAGGGATCTCCCGCTCACCGCGGCACAACGCCAGTCGTTCGTGGGGACCTACTCCGTAACGCTCCCCATGGGAGGGCAGGATGTGCTTCGGATTTTCGAGGAGAATGGACTTCTCAAGGCCCACAGCTCGCACGAGAATAAAACTGGACGACTCCTCTACCAGGGCGACGGGGCGTTCCGACCGGAGGGATCGAACTTTATCATCACCTTCGTGTTCGACGCCGGTCGTGCGACAGGGTTCACAGGTCGCAGGGAGGACGGAGTTGTGAAAGGAGCGCGGATGCCGTAACGCGAGACGCGATCGCGCGACTCCTGCACAGCGCACGCTTGGTTCCTGTTACGGGCGCTTACGCTGTTTTCGCTGTTCGCTGACTGCTCTCCAGCAATACCAAGCGGCCACGGTGCGGTAGGGACGGAAGGGTTCGCCCAGGGCCTGCAGCTCCTTCGGCGTCGGTAGCCGCTTCAAGCCGTAGGCCAGTGCGTAACCTTTGCGAACGCCGTAGTCCCCAACCGGCCACACGTCGAGCCGACGCAACTGAAAGATCAGGAACATCTCCGCGGTCCATTGTCCGATGCCACGGACGACCGTCAACGACGTGACGATGTCCTCGTCGCGGAGTCTGCCGATGCGATGCAGTCGAACGGTTCCATCCACGACCTTCGAGGCGAGATCTCTGATGGCGGCGACCTTGCTCCGCGAGAGTCCCGCAGTGCGAAGCCTTCTGGCGGAGAGTGCGAGGACGGCGTCGGGCGAGAGATGTCCGTTGAACAGGGCGACGAATCGTCGGTGGATGGCGGCCGCCGCCGCTCCGGCAAGCTGTTGATACAGGATGCTCTCGACGAGGGCGTCAAAGTGCCGGGTGTTGGGTCTCGGGAGGCGGAAGGGCGCGTTGCGGTCGATCAGCTTCGCCATGACCCGATCTCGGCGCGCCACTTCTGCAACCACTGTGGAAAAGGTGTTCACCAAGTGGCGTAACGCTACTCACGAGGGATTGGTTGCATGATGGAGCTCTCGATTCGTAATCCTGCACGGCCAGCGGATCCCAGCGCTGGCCGTTGGGCCTAGTGAGCGGTGCGTGTTTCCCGCCTCGCCACCGAGCTCGATCTGTGCGGCGACAGTGTTTGTCGTCGCGTCGATCACAAAGTCGCGCTGCCCCGATTCGTCGGAGACGAAGACGCGCCGCTCGGCGGGAGCATACGCAATCCCGTCCGGGAACCGCGGTCCCTGCACCCGCGCGACGATCTGGAGTGTGGAATCGTCCACGACCACGACGGCGTGGTCGCCCGTCGCGGACGCATACGCGCGGTGCTCGGCCGGCACGGCGAGGACGCCGGTCACCGTAGGAAATCCGTCCAGATTGCCGATGACTTTACCGGCGCGTACATCGAAGACCACAAGCTGCCCGGCGCCCATGTGTGAAATGAACAGTCGCCCGGATGGCTCGAGGCTCTGGTAATCAAACCGCGAGGCGCTCCCCGGCAGCGGCAGATCAGTGACGGCGCGCAACGGCGCGTGAGCCGTCGAGGCCGGCGGGATGGCGCCAGGCCAGTGAGCCTCGACCAGTGGGCCGGCGAGCGTGCAGGGAGTTGACGGCGTCTGCCGGGCGGCGAAAAGGATGAACGCTGTGAGCGAGTAGGCAACCATCAAAATGCCTTTCTCATGGCGCAATGCGGTGGACGATCTTCACCACGAACGCACCGTTCAAGGGCCGAGTGAGCGACCGTGCCGCGGGGAAGCGGTAGGTCGCTGCGCGGTTGGTCGTGTACCCCGAGTTCCAGACCAGGAACACATCATCTCCGATCTGAGGAATCCAATGGAATCGGAGGTTGAAGTCCGCGCGCTGCGCATCGTTGTTGTATTGCACGAAGCCCAGAAAGCTGGTCCGCGTGTTGAAGTCGTATTCGATGCGGCCAGCGGCGAGCAGGGCAGTGAAGCCGCCGCCGGGCAACCGCGCGGCGTTGCGGGACACGTCGGCCCTCACAATGACGTGTCCGCCTCCGCGCCACGTGCCCTGCAGTTCCACGTCCGCACTGCGGCCGCCGTAGAACGAGCCCCAGTTCACGAACGCGCCGAACGCGAGGGGCCGACCCGGTGACATGAAGTACTGC
>WNFR01000198.1_pt1 | contig 60600 bp, 55 predicted proteins | sample 5400221 | NCBI WGS metagenome assembly WNFR01 (sample SAMN13153357, study PRJNA577476) | soil metagenome | isolation source: 40 cm soil under Madrone tree | place: USA:California | collected 2016-06-14
TGGAATCAAAACGGCGCGTGAGTTTGCACCGCGTCAGAAGCTTTCAAATATGAGAGTTGGAATTTTGATTGACTCGCCAGACTGATCGAATGAGTGAAGAGTTTCTTGGTGTACTACCGCGTAGCGGTTTAGTTCAACGACTATTGCGCGTTCACCAAAAATCAGCCCTGGACAATTGTTTGGCCCGGCAACAGACCACATCACTCTCTCGGCCAACGGGGGAAGAGGTTATTCGAGAAATTGCTCTGGTTTTGTTGACGGGATGACTGTGTGCTGGCCCAACTTCAGGGATCCAGAAGTTGATACTACTTACTCTCAATGGGTCGAAAGAGCGATATACCGCAAACCGTCTTGTACACAACCCTGCTTTGACCCCCCTGACCCGTGGTCATGTGACGGATGTGATGATGTAGTGGATATCCAAAATAATCCGATAACTGCAACTCGAAGCAGCTATGGGGTATGCTCGAGTGGCGGTGTTGGCGATGAGCAATGCTTCTTCTATTGGGCAGGGGACAGTTACTGCGGGCAGGCCGCGAACTTTAGCAATTACCCAAACAGCGGTTGCTCTTCGTTATACTACTACGACTATGGCGGATGCTGTTGTGGTAATGGGGGATCACCAATTATCATCGACGTCAGAGGGAACGGCTTTGATCTTACTGATCTAAATTCTGGAATTAGATTCGACCTCAATCTCGACGGCGTTCTCGATCAGTTATCGTGGACCGCCCCCAGTTCAGATGACGCCTGGCTTGCTCTGGATCGCAACGGCAACGGGACAATTGATGACGGTGGGGAACTCTTTGGCAACTTTACCATACAGCCGCCTTCGCAATATCCGAATGGCTTTCTGGCGCTTGCCGAGTTCGATAAGCCGCAGAACGGCGGGAACTCGGATGGAATGATGGATAACCGCGATGCGATCTTTCCTTCGCTGCGACTCTGGCAGGACACCAATCACAACGGCATTTCTGAACCCAGTGAGCTTCACACCTTACCGTCGCTTGGTGTTTATGCGATTGATCTTGCTTATCGCGCCTCAAAACGCATTGATCGTTACGGCAACGGCTTTCGGTATCGAGCGAAGGTCTACGATGCTCACGGCGCGCACGTTGGACGGTGGGCGTGGGACGTGTTCCTGTTGAATCACTAGAACGAAAGAACCGAAGGCGCTCCATATCCTGTTTTTGTGACTGACCGATGCGATCGAACCAGAGAGATCGCGGTGGTTATTTTACCGTCAACCGCTCGAAAATATAAAAGATCTCGCCGCGCCGAACGTTTCCCAAATAGCGCCATTTCTCTTTGATCACGTCGCCCGTCTTGATCCCCTTAATCAAGCTCGTTCCATCTTCTATCAACTGATCGATCTCGGACGCTGCTGCTACGTGCAGCTCGGGAACGTAATCCGCCCCACTTTCTTTGACCAGCCTGAGCACTGTTTCGCGGTGGATTGCGATCCGGCTCTTCGAACGTATGTATTCGCGCCGCGATATCTCGTTGTTTCTGATTTGGAATTCGAGCTCGTCGTCTTCGTGACGCATGAGATCCAGAAAGGATTTGACTTCGGGGCCGTATCGGTTCGATTGCCCCGCATAGATCGAGCAGGCGAAGAGTTGCAGCAAGATCAGCAGACAGCATAGCGGTTTCGTTCTTACAGTTCCTCTCGCCATCTACTCCTCGTAAGCCATGTCAAGCAAATCTATCGGGTGCACCACCTTCACGTTCAATCCGTTCATCAGGGTTCCCGCTCCGATCTGCATTATGCATCCGGGGTTCGCGGTTGCAACCATTTCGGCGCCGCTTTCCCTTATGCTCGAGATCTTGTCGCGGAGGATCGCATCGCTCAGTTCCGGATGCTGGAGGTTGTAGATTCCGGCTCCGCCGCAGCATGTTTCATAGCCTCGCAGCGGCACGAGGGTGAGCCCCGGAATCACGCTCAACAGATCAATCGGCGCCTGTGCGATTCGCTGAGCATGTATCAAGTGGCACGGCGCATCGTAAGCCACTCGGCCGTCAATGTGCGCGGTCGGATGGCTGATGCCGCGTTCGATCAGGAACTCAGAAACGTCCCTGACCCTGGAACTGAATTCGCGCGCCCGATCCGCAAACAGGGAATCCCCGGCAAGCAGCGCGCCGTATTCTTTCATCGCTGCTCCGCAGCCCGCGGCGTTCACGATTATTCGTTGCGCGCCGCTCTCAAGGAACGCGTCGATGTTCCGCCTGGCAAGTTGCTTCGCGGTGTCGAGCTGTCCCGCGTGCGCGTGAAGAGCGCCGCAGCACACTTGCTCTGTTGCCGTCAGAAGCCGGCAGCCGTTGCGAACAAGCACGCGTTCAGTCGCTCGGTTGGTCTCTCGAAAGAGTCCTTCCATCACGCAGCCGCGGAGAATCGCGACTGCTTCCGAGGCTTCAGCCGAGGGCTTTACGTCCGGCGGCGATTTATCTTTGCGCAGGACTGAGCGGCTTGCGAGCAAAAGCGCCAGGGCGAAACGGAGTCTTCCGCGAACCAAACTCGCTTTGAACATCAAGCGCGCCAATCCGCTGTCACGGAACCAGCGGGCTAACATGAGGACTGATCCAAGAAGACGAGGTCTCGTGAACACCTTGCTAAGAACAAAACGAAGCACGCCTTCCGACTTTTCTCCAAGAGCGAGTTTCGCCTTTGACACTTCGATACGCGCCGCTTCCAGCAGATGGCCGTATGGCACGCCGGACGGGCAGACGGGCTCACACGCCCGACAACCAAGGCAGAGATCTATGTGGGAAATGAAGCTGTCCCGAACATCAATCCTTCCCTCGACTACGCCACGCATTAAGTACACGCGTCCACGTGGCGAGTCGTTCTCATTACCGAGCTGCCGATAAGTCGGACACGCGGGCAGACACAGACCACAATGCACGCAGGTCAGCAGCTTGTCCGTGTTTGCTTCAAGCAATGACTCTAACGCGCCGTAGGAGTTTGCATGCTGTGAGATTAAACTCATAACTCGTGGCTTTGACGTTCGCTAACTGCGACATTCGCAGGAATCCGTGTGAACCCGTCAAATCCGTTTTATCGGTGGTCTGTTGCTCGCACGACTATAGACCCAGATGACGTTGATTCGGGATTTGCACGGATATTACTCACGGTCGGGAGATGCCAGGTTCGGGCGCCTGGTCAGATGCCCGCGACGAACTTTCCCGGATTCAGTAGCGACTGCGGATCGAACTTGTCTTTGAGAGAACGCATCAGCGGCGCGGTCGATCCAACATCTCCCCAGGCGTCTGCCTTCAGCCTTACTTCGCCCGGCGCTTTTTCAATCACAAGCGAGCCACCCGCAGCCACCGAATTCGAGCGGAGCTTTTTGATCTGAGCGACGACTGCGCGCTCATCTGCGTCGAACCCAAATCGAATTATACCAGCTCCAATATCGGCGCAGGCAACGCACTTCAGGTGCGCCAGCAACGCCTTCTCGAACTCCGCGGGCACTGCCGACAACGGTACGCTGAATCTCACTCGTATCGAGTGTTGGTCGAAGTCAGCAACTTCAGACCAGACTGCTTTGGCGTCGGCGTCAGTTAGCTGGGTGGTTTTGACGTCCTCACCGAGCGACTCGCGGACCGATGACAGTTGATGCTCGACAGCGGCTTCGCTACCGATGAATCGAACCAACAGCGCATCATCGGGGAGCTGAATACCCGCTGGAGACAAGCGCCTCGTCAGGATAACGGACCCAGGTTGAAGCTCCGAAGCGAGGAGTTTGCTCGCGAGCTGGAAGAGCGGCCCCCGATAGCGAGATGTGATCATCAGGGTAGTACTTCGCTCGGACAGCGGACGAAGCTTAAACGTCAACTCAGTGATGACGGCCAGCGTCCCGTAACTCCCGACATAGAGCTTATTCAAATCGTAGCCCGCGACATTCTTTACAACCCGACCGCCCGACTTAGACTCGGTCCCATCAGCGTGCGCGAGCCTCAGTCCTATGACGAAGTCTCGCGGCGTTCCGAATCCCAGGCGCAATGCGCCGCTTGAATTGCAGCCGGCGACTGCGCCGAGCGATGCCGATTTGAACCCCGGCGGATCGAGTGGCAGCCACTGGCGCTGCTTCATCGTCATTTCGTTGAATTCAGTCAACGAGAGCCCGGCCTCCACCGTCGCCGTCAAATCTGCCGGGCTGTATTCGATGATCCGGCACATTCGATCAAGACTCAAAACTACCTCTGCGCGTTTGAGCGGATTCCCCGAGTCGAGCCAGTTCATTCGTCCGGCTGGTATGACCGCAGCATCGAGCTCCGAGCAGACCTTCAAACACGCGACCACTTCTTCGGCCGAGGAGGGGCGGACTAGAAGCTTTGGAGTGAGGCCGTCGATCTTCAGCCCGGGATCTTCTGTGATGCGATCACTGCCAACTATTGACTGGATGGACTTGGCGATTTCCGCGTGTTTATCTGGCATCCTTGATTACAGGTTCTCACGGATATTTTCAGCGAATACATTTTTACATTGCGGCTCAGTCCGCACTAACGGGCTGAAGCTTGATCCTTGGGCGATGCGTGTCATCGGGCGGAGCCGCTTCGTTGTTGCTATCGATCAACTCTTCGAGTGCGACTTTGAATTGCCGAGAGAAGTCGGCGAGATCCAGCGACATAAACACCGAAGGCAGCCGGCCGAGTTTCTCTACAACGTTGGCGTGCATTCCGCGAGCGCCTCGCGCATTGCCGCGCTCATAGTGGTGCAAGCCGACCGCCGCCTGGATCAACATCTGATAGAACAGCCTGGTGTCACCCGAGGACCGAAGCCAAACCTCTTCCCAAATTTCGTGCGCATCGAAGTAGCGCCCCGCGTTAAAATCGTCGATCCCCTGCAGATACTCGCGCGGATACGTTTCCATTGCAGTCCGGTCGAAAGCCAACCCGCGAGATTCGAGGTGCGATTCAACGGCGGGTTGCGCTTGATCCGCTTCAGTTCGTGCTTCAGCGTCCTCGAAGCTCATAGTAAACGGCCCGGCTCGAATGTTGTCGCCTTCCTTAAGCTCGACCCACGATACGCGCTCTCCGTTTACGTAAGTCCCGTTCTCGCCGCCCTGGTCCACGAGGAAAAGCTTCCCGTTGTTGCGTTCGACGTAAAAGTGTTCGCGAGACATCGTTGGGTGAGTCAGCACACAATCGCAGGTTTTGCTTCGGCCGAAGGTGACCCGGTCCTTTTCAAGCATCACCCTCTCACCGGTTCGCAGGCCTGAATCGATAATAAGAGAAGCCATTACGGTCTATTGATTCTGTCATCCAACGGGCGGTCGCTTGCGATGCCAGTCGGTATGTTGCTGAAACAACCGAGCCGCGGCGATCACCTTCTGGTCTTCCATCGCACGCCCGACAAATTGAATTCCAACTGGTAACTTTTTTGAATCAAATCCGCACGGGACGCTCACCGCAGGTAATCCGCAGAAGTTTCCGATCCCACCAAGCGGATCGGCGAAATCGAGATCGGTCTCGAGGTTCGCACTGAGCGGGGAAGCAGTAACCGGCAAAGAAGCGGCGGCGAGCACATCGATATGCTCGAACATCTCGTCGATCCTTCGTTGAAGAACGGCACGAATGCGAATCGCCCGAACATAATCTGACGCCGGAATCTGTTGATTGACGTATGCTCCAACCTTCCCAAGCGGATCGTTCAACTCTGCCACTCGCCCCGACTCGATTAGTGAATCAAACGCCGCCGCGCCTTCGACTGAAATCACCGTTCCCGCCGCGGCTTCCCAGGGACCCTCCGGCAGTTTGGTGTCCTTTATTACAGCGCCACTCTTCTTTAATGTGGTCACCGCAGTATTCAACGCCGCTGAAATCTCGGACGGCATTTTCTTCCAGGCGTTTGTAAGCCAGCCGATTCGCAACGGCCTGGCGGGCGGCGCCGCGGTGTAGTTGAATCCAGCGTCGATCAAAGAAGCCGGGTCCTCGACGTCGTGACCTGCGATGCCTGCGAGCACTAATCCGCAGTCGTCGGCAGTTCGGCCGAGCACCCCGATCTTGTCCATCGAAAACGACAGCGCCATTGCGCCGTGACGGCTCACCCGACCGTAGGTTGGACGCAATCCCGAGACACCGCAGAACGCAGAGGGGCATACAATGGAGCCCCACGTTTCGGTGCCGATCGCAAAAGCAGCGAGCGCCGCGCTGGCAATTGCCCCGGAGCCGCTCGACGAGCCGCAGGTCCAACAAGTCTGATCCCACGGATTTTTGGCCGGCCCGCTTAACGAAGCCGCCGCGAAGCGATAACCCATTCCGCCTGCCAGTTCGATCATCGCGGCCTTCCCGATCAGGATCGCTCCGGCTGCGCGCAGTCTCCTGATCACGGTGGCATCGTAGTCGAACTTTTGGTGCGCGTAAGGCCGCGCGCCCCACGTTGTCGGGTATCCCTTGACCGCAAGGAGGTCCTTGGCCGCGTATGGGATTCCGTGCAGAGGTCCGCGATATTTGCCGGCTTGAATCTCCCGCTCGGCCTGTCGCGCTTCCCGTAATGCAAGTTCCCGAGTGAGAATGGCGTATGCGTTGAGTCCTGTGCCTATCGACTCGCTGCGTTTCAGGTAGCTCTCGGCCAGTTCGACCGGGGACAGTTTTCGCAACCGGATGCGCTCGCCCAATTCTCGAACGGAAAGATAGAGGATGTCTTCGCCGAGCACCAATCGTCTCCAGTGGTTCGACAAGCTGGCGGCTTGTCGGACTCGCGCGCCGGCAGCTTGCGCTACGGTTTCGGTCGATAAACGTGAAAGATCATTGCAGGCTCATCGGCGTTATCGAGAGGAAACGACCTCAATGTCTCGCTCGTCTTTTGCGCTTGAGCGACTAGCCTCCTGATATCAGTCTTCTGCTCGTCGGAAAGGCGCTTTCCATATTTCGCCAGAATGGTTTGGACTTGCGCTTCGCCGGCCGCCGACAATTGAGATGCCTGAGGGCTTCCTTCCTGCGGCGCAATTACAAACGCCTCTTCAGCCTCACCGCGCGCTGTATGCGGAACACCGACGGTTGCCGCCGCAAGCGCGACTCCGCGCGTGAACTCGCGTCGCGATAACCTCACTTTTCCTGGTTTGTTACCCGCTGGCATTCTGTCCTCCCGGCCATTCCATCCCTGCCGAAGGATGGCTTTCAAGAGAGCCGTGACGAGCGACGATAGTAGCGCATGCCCTACCGCGCGGCAATGTCCGAAGAATCATTGATGCAGAAAGTCCAGGCCGGAGGGTTAGACGATCGGGATGGTCGTGTCTTCGAGTCTCAAGGCTTGCGATAGAGATCTTCCGGTCTGGTCGAGGGCGGCATCGTCTCAATCACCACGTAGTCCGCAATTTGAACGTAGATCGCGTCCCCCAGTGAATTCACGCGCGGAATTTCCCAAACCATACCATTCCATGTTGCGAGGTCGAACGACTCAGGGTCACTGGGTGCTCCTCGAATCCTTATCCATGCCTGCTGACCCTTTACCATTACTACAACCGCACCCTTGCTCAGTTCGCCGAAGCCATTCGCTTCTTTCTTTGTGAATGGAACCGAAGGAGCAAATACAAAGTGCCACACTTGCGCAATCTTTTTCAAGACTATGCGAAGAGCGGTTCACAACGTGAAAGCCGACAATGCGAGAATGAGAGCGACTGCATCAAACCGCCCGTTGGTGCGTCGCCAGAACTTACCCCGCGTTCTCCTTGTCGTCAGGAGCCTGGACCTCTGCGGCTCCCTGCGATTGCGTATTCTCAGGCGGCGCTGCCGGAGCGTAATGCTCGGGTAGCTTCAAGCCCAAATAGGTTCCTGAGCTTATTCCCATCAGCGTAAGAAGGTTGGTGCCAAAGTCCGGCATCGCGAGATGGTTCAGCACTCTTCGAGAAAAGATGAAGCCAAGCACGATGGTCCATACGACGATCTGAAAGCGATGAAAGCTGACGCCAGTGCCATCGCTGAGTATGTCGTTGAGAAACCCTCTCGATTCTTCACCGCGCACAGGTTCGGGCGTCGTCTTTCGCTTGCCCGAATCAATCGCGGTGGCGCCGAGCGCGGTGCCTGCGCTGATTCCAATGAGCACCAGAACGCCCGGCGTTATCGTGTCCGTGTCACCGATGATCATCCAGATAAGCACAAATGCGGTAATCACCAAAAAGAACCAGAACGCCATCTGAGTTCGAGACAGCGAGTATGGACCTAGCCTGGTATCCGGAGCCGGCCGCCGCCACAAAACGGTGAAGCCGGGCAGATGACCCTCGCTTATGCCGGGATCGCGTAACAATGACGTCCCCACCGCCAACCGAAAGAATATGTAAAGGAGGATGAAGAAGACTGCTATTGACGCGATGAACCACTTCTTCGGTATCACCACCAGGCTGATCTTTGCTTTGGTTGGTAGTTGCTGTTTGTCTTCGAGTCCTACGCTGAAAGTCATCACCCGCGGGTCGAAGCCGGGATTGCTGAGCAGGTCTGTCCAGGCCTCCTGAGTCGCTTGCGAGCGATCCAGGTGATACGTAAGCGTATGACTGTCGGGATCGACTGTCTCAGGATACAAGCCCTTCAACGGTCGGTCGTCCAGGTAAGGAACAAGCTTTAGAATCTGCGCGTGGGTTAGACCCGGAATCCAGCTTTGCTCATCCGCTGAGCTGGAATCAGCAGCCGCTCCAGGTGGCGTTGCTGATTTCGGGGGTTGCTGGTCGGGCGAAGACGCTAGCGGATCGATCCTCACGGTTACTCGATCGCCGATTCTCGCCATCGCGTTTGGGCTTGGTGTTGGTGTGACACCTTCGGCGCGCACCGCAAAACCGACGACTCTGGCCTGGATCCTGTCCTGTGCGCTTGCACGATCGGAACTTAGCAGCACGAATCCGGCGGCAAGAACCAGGCAAACATGAGCACTGATTTTCTTCAGCGACATATATCTTCCTCTATTCTCGTTCTTGGGCCGCTGCACTGAACGAGGCCAGGTAGTCTCAATTCGATGTAAGGAAAATCTCGTCAATCGGTGGCCGGCGGGTATTCTATCACTCTTGTCAATTTGTGGTCTGTGACTGGCATATCGCGAGTGAAGAAGCAGTATCGTGCAGATCAGTCAATCAGCGTAATCCGTGATCTATGAGGAGCGTGCCTTCATAGACCACTGATGACGCTGATTTGACTGGTTGGCACGGATTCTTGCTGTGAGCGCGGCGCTTGATACGAGTGACCATGTAAATCGATCCGATTCGTTCGTTCAAATCACCGTAGTCACGATCTCGCGGATGCTCCGCTGGAGCTCGCTATCATCGGTGATCGGGCTGCTGATCGCGACTTCGCAGGCAAGGTGAGGATGAATGCCGCTGCTGACCAATTGCGCCGCATAAACCAGCAGCCGTGTGGATACGCCTTCTTCGAGTCCGTGACCTTTCAGGTTGCGAACCTTCTCGCCGATCAGCACCAGGTCGCGCGCGGTCTGCTCGTCGATCTTGCCTTCGTGCATCAGAATGTCCGCTTCAAGAGGCGCGGGCGGATAATCGAACTCCAGCCCAATGAATCGCTGCCGGGTCGATTGTTTCAGATCCTTGAGCACGCTTTGATAGCCGGGATTGTATGACACGACGAGCATGAATTCGTCGGGCGCCTGGAGGATGGTGCCGCGCTTTTCGACCGGCAGTATGCGGCGATCGTCTGTCAGCGGGTGAATGAGAACTATGGTGTCTTTGCGCGCTTCAACTACTTCATCAAGGTAACAAATCGCACCATGTTTGACCGCGGTGGTGAGCGGCCCGTCGTGCCAGACTGTTTCATCGCCTTCGAGCAGAAAGCGTCCCACGAGATCGGTTGCTGACAGGTCTTCGTGACAAGCGACGGTGATCAGCGGGCGATTCAGCCGCCAGGCCATGTATTCGATGAAGCGAGTCTTACCGCAACCGGTCGGCCCTTTCAACATTACCGGAAGCTTGCCTCGATAGGCCGCTTCGAATAACCCAACCTCTTTTCCTACGGGCAGATAGTAGGGCTCCAGCGGGATGATGTGCTTTTCAATTGCTTGCTCGACGGTGGCTTGATCAATGGGCATATGAGAGTGATCTTTGAGGCGTTCAGAGGACGCATGTAGGGGCGGCCCTCTGCGGCCGCCCCAGTTTTCATTAGCTCATCACATCCAATCTGGGGCGGCCACGGAGGGCCGCCCCTACATGCGTCCTCTGAACCCTGATGTCACGATTCACGAATCGCGCTCCTCTTGTGTATAATTCACGATTCGACAACAGCATGTATGCGTGACTCTGCGGTTGGCGAACCGAAATCATAGCATCGCGAATGCGCGCGGGCAAAGATCGGTCTAAAAGAATGACTGTAGCAGTAGCAATGAGCGGCGGCGTGGACAGTTCGGTCGCGGCCGCAATCCTGAAGCGCGGCGGCAATGCGGTCGTTGGCTTCACGATGCAGTTGTGGAATCAGCGGCGAAGACTCGCTCCCGATGAGGAACCTCAACCGTCGCGATGTTGTTCTCTGGACGACGTCTACGACGCTCGGTACGTAGCCCAGGGTCTGGGGATTCCTTTTTACGTTTTGAATCTAGAAGACGAATTCGAGCGCGCGGTTGTGCGTCCTTTCGTCGAGGATTACCTCGCCGGGCGCACGCCCATTCCGTGTGTGTCGTGCAATACAAAACTCAAGTTTGCTCGACTGGTCGCTCTGGCTCGGGAAGTCGGGGCCGAGCGGGTAGCGACCGGACACTACGCGCGCGTTGATTACGATGAGCGCACCGGCCGATTCGTGCTCAAGAAGGGCCGGGATTTGTCGAAGGACCAGTCATACTTTCTATTTGAGATGACTCAGAAGCAGCTTTCGCGAGCAGTCTTTCCACTTGGGGACATGACCAAGACTGAGGTCCGTGGAATTGCGCGATGCTTGGGACTCGAGACTGCCGAAAAGCCTGAGAGCCAGGAGATATGCTTCGTGCCCGACGGTAACTACTCTCGGTTTGTCGAGAACTATGCGCGGTACGAACTGGGCGAGCCCTCCATTGCCGGGGGCGATATCACGACCGCGGATGGCAGCGTTGTAGGCGAGCACGCGGGCCTCCATCGATACACAATCGGCCAGCGGCGCGGCATTGGTGTTTCTTCCAGTGAGGCGCTGTACGTGGTAAAGATCGACGTCCCGCGGAACCAACTCGTGGTTGGAAAGCGCAACGACCTTTATGGCAAGTCTTTCGTAGCGACCGGCGCTAACTGGATAGCGATCGCAAAGCCGGATGGGCCGGTGCGCGCGAGCGTTCGAATACGCTACCGCGCGCAGGAGGCTCCGGCGACGATAACTCCCATCGACGCCGGGCGGATTCAGGTAGACTTCGATGAGCCGCAGGCAGCAATCACTCCGGGTCAGGCGGCGGTGTTCTATGACGATGACACAGTGATTGGAGGCGGATGGATAGAGTGATGACCACCGAAAGAGACGGGGCGACGGGGCGACCAGACGACGGGGCGATGGGGCGCTCGAGAGCATTCAAATTTGCGTTTTTGTCTATGCTTCTTGGAGTCTCAATTGTGACTTCTTCCTGCGGTGGCGGGGTCGTTGTGCCGGATACCGCTGCGTTCGGTACTTGCCCTGTCTGCAGAATGCAGGTCAAGGCCTCCGATGATTGGGCTGCGGAGATTTATTACAATGATCACACAAAACTGATGTTCGAATCGCCGGGAGACATGCTGTCGTTCTACGTGTCTCCGGCTCGTTATGGCGTTGATGACGCTCACAAGGATCGAGCAAATATTCAAAAAATAATTGTAAAAGACTACCAGTCGAGGGATCCTGCTGACGCCCGTCAGGCGAAGTTTGTCTACAAGAGCAAGGTCGAAGGACCGATGGGCCCCGACTTCCTGCCGTTCGCCAAAAGAGAAAGCGCCGATGCGTTTGCGGCGGCAAACGGGGGAACGGTTCTGTCGCTCGATGAGATTACAAGCGCCATGATTCAAGAGGTACGGAAGTGATCAAAAGACATGTAAGGGCGCCCCGCCGTGGGCGCCCCTCAGTTGTGAAACGAGTTGTGTCGCCGAGCAGGGGCGCCCACGGAGGGACGCCCCTACATGCCGCCGGGCTTGCTCTCCTTGTCGCACTGGTTGTCCCTGTGCTCGCGCTTGCACAGGGCAGCGAGCGCGTAGTCAAAGCGAAAGGGTACGCGTCGGTCGACGCTGTGCGACCGGGCGACAAGTTCAAAGTCGCCGTCGCTCTTGAAATCGGCGAAGGCTATCACATCAACGCGCATCACCCGAGTCTTGATTTTCTGATAGCGACAAACGTCAAGCTCGATCCGCCTCAAGGCGTCAGCTTCGCAGCTGAATCTTACCCGGCGCCTAAGCATCGCAAGTTCGAGTTCTCACCTGACACCGAGCTTGCGGTTCATGATGGCACGGTGTTCATCACCGCCGAGGCTCAGGCGGACAAATCGCTTCCGCAGGGCGCCTCGACGATTCGCGCACAGGTTACGGTTCAAGCCTGCAACGACTCACAATGCCTCGCGCCCGCCGATATGACCGTCGAGATACCCATCAAAGTTGTTGCGGCTACACAGGCGATCAAGGCCGCGAACTCTGAGATATTCGCGAATGCATCTGCGCAGCCGGACGCGTCGAGCATTGCCGAATCAACGAGCAGCCTGGTTGAGTATCAAGGCGGCTCGAAGAACTCTGTTGCGGACCGGCTAGCCACTGGCGGCATCGTGTCGGTCTTGCTTGGAGTCTTCTTTGCGGGGTTGCTGCTGAATACGACTCCCTGCGTTTATCCAATCATCCCGATCACTATTGGGTTTTTCGTTAATCAAAGCGCGGCGCAGGAAGGGAAGCCAAAGATCAGCAGGACGTTCTTTATGGCGTCCATGTATGTGCTCGGGATGGCGCTCACCTATTCGTTGCTCGGCGTGATAGCAGCGAAGTCGGGCGGCTTGTTCGGCGCCGCCTTGCAGAATCCGATTGTGCTGATCGTACTCGCGGGATTGATGATTGCGCTGTCGCTGTCGATGTTCGGCGTTTACGAGTTCAAGCTCCCAGAGTCGCTGAACCGAATGGCAACGAGCAGCACTCAATCGACGAGCGGGGCGTTGGGTGCATTTGTGATGGGACTGACGATGGGGATTGTAGCAGCGCCTTGCATCGGACCGTTTGTGCTGGGACTGTTGGTCCACGTAGGCACGAAGGGAAGCGCAGCTTACGGGTTCATGCTTTTCTTTGTGCTGGCGCTGGGCCTGGGCGCTCCCTATCTGGTTCTCGGCACTTTCTCGGGCGCGCTCAAGACGCTTCCGCGATCGGGGTTGTGGATGGTCACCGTGCGAAAGGTGTTCGGCCTTGTGCTGATTGGAATGGCTCTTTATTTCCTCATGCCACTGATGGGCGCGGCGACTAATTACGTGTTCGTCGCGTTCTTCGCCTTGTCCGCGTTGTACCTTCTTTTCTGGGAGGCCGGACGCACCAAGCCCAAACAGTTCGGATGGGTGTTGCGCGCGATCGGCGTTGGCGCGGCGGTTGTCGCAGTAATGCTGATCCTGCCCAAGAGGACTGAGGCCGAGCTGGCGTGGCAACCTTACAGTGAACAGGCCCTGGCGCAGGCTCAAAAAGAAGGAAAGGGCATCATCATCGACACCTATGCGGACTGGTGCATACCGTGCAAGGAACTGGATCACTCGACCTTCACTGATGCCACGGTCAAGAAAGAAGCAGAGCGCTTCGTAACTCTGAAGCTCAATCTCACAAGCAACGATCCGGATTCAGAAGCAGGTCGCGCGAGAAAGCGATTCGGGATTCGCGGAGTTCCTACCGTGATGTTTCTCGATAGCAACGGCCGCGAGCTTGGCGATCTGAGACTTGAGGGATTCGAGAAGCCGGCGGCATTCGTCTCAAGGATGAAGAGAGTCGAGGCGTCACCCGCCGCAAGCACGACTGCGCTGGCGAAGAACGTCCCCGACTCGAAGGCTCCTGTAGCGGATGCTACATCGAGCTCACCAGCCGAGCCGGCGCCCGACGTGAGCCTGAACTTATTGAACGGGGGTACGCTCAAGCTCGAATCGCTTAGAGGAAAAGTTGCGCTGGTGGATTTCTGGGCGACGTGGTGTGTCCCGTGCCTCTCCGAGATTCCGATGTTCAATCAGTTGAAGAAGGACTACGAGGCTCGAGGGCTCGAGGTGATCGCGATATCGCTTGATGAGCAAGGCGCGGCAAAAGTGAAACCGTTCTTGAAGGCCCATCCGATGGACTACACTCAAGCGATCGGCGATCAGAGCACTGCGCCGGCATTCAAAGTAGATGATTCAACTTTGCCGGTGACGATCTTGATAGATAAGCAAGGCCGCATTCGGTTCCGTCACATTGGCATCACGACGAAGGATATGTTTGAATCGGAGATCAATCAGTTGCTGAGCGAGTGACGGCGCGGTGCACTTTGATTCTTTCTTTCAGCAGTTGTACATTAAGCCGTACAGGATGAAGCACGATAGACGTGCCAAGCGGCAAGGTCAGACCGATGATGCGAGAAATACCTATTGCGAAAGCGCGAGATGAACTCACTAGTTTACCGGAGCGACTAACAGAAAACTCGGAGACGCTAGCCGTAACTCGGCGCGGCAAACCTGTCCTCGCGGTCATGCCGTGGGAACTATACGAGTCAATCATCGAAACGCTCGAAATCATGGGCGACCAACAGTTAATGGCATCTTTGAGGTCGGCCATCGAGGAAGTCGCAGAAGGTAAGACAATTCCCTGGGAGCAGGTTAAGAGGGAGCTTAATCTTGACGTACCAGATCGAACTCACCCTTCAGGCGCGAAGGTTGCTCGAGGACGTTTCGGATCGACGAATTCGGCAGAAGATTCAAAAACGGATAGACGGGCTCGCCGAAGAACCCGAAAAACAAGGTAAGCCTCTAGTTGAAGAGCTCGAAGGTTATAGAAGTCTGCGTGCCGTGGGGCAGCGCTACAGAATTATCTACGCCGTCGAAAGGAAAAGAGTGGTCGTGTACGTGATGGCAGTAGGTTTGCGTAAACCGGGAAGTCGAAGCGACATTTATCAAATTGCCAAAAGGCTGCTGCGCCTTGGCCTGTTAGAGCCACCGCGAAAATGAAGGCAACCGAGTCGAACGCTGTTATGATTCTTTCGAAGCGAGTATCAGCACTTCTGATCACCATCGTTACCTCAATTGTCTGTTCCGTTGTAGTAGTGCAGGCTCAGGCGCGAAGCTTGAAGCCAAAATTCGCTACAGTCAACGAGCGCGTACTGTCAGCCAAGGCGATCGCTTCGAAGGTTTCTCGGGCTTTGGTACTCATAATCACTCAGGATGAAGAAGGTAAGCCTGTGACGAGCGGCAGCGGGTTCTTTTACGACTTGAGATCTCCCAATCGACCTCACTTGCCTCCGGGTGTGTTATTCGCTGATGGGGACATTGCGACCACTCTTCATGTTTTCAAGGGCGCATCGCAAGGATACGTCAAGATGAATGGAGATGGCGCGACATATAGGATCACTGAAATCGTGGCTATCGATAAGAAACACGATCTCTGTGTATTCAGGGCCGCCGGCGCTACTGCTGAGCCACTTACGGTGGAGAGTGGAATCAAACCGGCAGTGGGAGAAGACATCTATGTGGGCGGTAATCCACGAGGGCTCGAAGCAACAATCTCGAAGGGAATCGTGACTGCGCTGCGCCTTGAAGCCGGTTTGATTCAGCTTGACGCGTCCATTTCGCCTGGCTCCAGCGGTGGGCCCGTAGTTAACAACCGAGGCCACGTCATCGGGATCGTAACTGGATCACTCACAGAGGGCCAAAACCTGAACTTCGCGGTCGAGGCGAAGCTACTTGCGACTTTGGATCTCAATTTGAACATCACAGTGTCCGCGGCCGGTGCGCTCCCCTGAGAAAGGGGAGAATGAGGGTTCGCTTCGAATGCGACTTCGGGAGTTTGGCAAGAACGGACATATCCAATGCTACTGACCTTTAGGATTGATTGGAGAAGGTTACAAAGAGAGGATAGAGGTCTCGCAATGAAGTCTATGCTTGTCAAACTCAACAGGATTGGCGACCTATCTTTGTTTTGGTATGTGTGCCCGGTCTGCAGCGAAGAGATTCGCCTTAGCGGAGATGAAACCAATTACGCTAACAACGGTACGATGGGTCTTTGGACTCCTACATGTGGGCACTCGGTACGAGTGCCGAACGCCTTTTGAGTTCGTAGGTTGTTGCCGCACACCGATTCAACTAGCTCTCGCCGTCCTGTTGAGTATTTGCAGCGTCGGTTGATCTAGAATCTACTTGTCAATCTAAGCCAAGAGCGATAGCCTCTGCTGCCACGTCTCCGCTCATCACCGCGCTTTCGATGGTTGCCGGCAATCCCGTGTCGGTCCAGTCTCCCGCAAGAATCAAATTGGGAATTGATGTTCGAGGGCCGAGCCGCAAGCTGTCAGACTCGACTGTGTGTGAGAGCGTCGCCTCGCGTTCTTTAACGATCGCGCTGTGGAGAAGAACGGCCGAACGGCTTTCAGGCAAGAGCGCGTGCAAGTCGTTGATTGCCATTTCGACCAGATCGCTTCTGGTCCAGTCTACAAAATCTCGCGCGGCGCTGATTATCACCGCGATCTGATTGGATCGCTTGCCCGTGGGCAGAATCAGGTCCTTGTTGAATATCCACTGGCTTCGGGTTCCTAATAAGCCGACGAACTCGCGATCAATGACCGGCCGGTCAAACCAAAGATTGATCGAGACGATCGGTGAAGATCCGAGCTTCTCGAGCGAAGCGAATTCTTTGGTTCGAAGTTCATCGGGCAACATCGCAAACAACGCCGCCGGTGGAACTGCGCTGATGAAGTAATCCGCGGCTTCGATCCGTTCGCCGTCTCTAAGCTCAACAGCCATCACTCGCCCGCCCTCGACGGTGAGCCGTTGAACCTGGGCTCCGGTTTGGACGTCACCACCTCTTGACCTGATGAAGTCTGTCGCGCCGTCAGTGTACAGATCGCTTAAGCCGACACGAGAGATGCCGATGTTCGCGCTCTTTGAATCGCCGCCGAAAGCTTCTTGCAAAACTACTTTCAACATTCGAGCCGAAGCGATATCAGTACTCTGATTCAGGGTCGCGATCACCATCGGATTCCAAAATCGCGTCTTAATATTTGAGGACTGTTTCAGCTGATCGAGCCATTGATCGACGGACAACGCATCAGGCGAGAACTTGCCGTTGCCTCCGATCGCGCGCCGAAGATTCAACGCTCGAAGCTTGTCGCCGACGCCAAGCCCTTTCATTCTGAGTAACCCTGCGAGGATGTTCAGCGGCGCTGGAAGCGGCGGGCAATCGAAACTGGCAAAGCCTTCACGATCAAGGAAGTCGACACGAGGCCGCTCCTGAAATCTCAATCTGTCGAGCCTGCCAATCGTTTCGAGAAATGCGATCGTGTGATGATAGCAGCCCATGAACAAGTGCTGGCCGTTATCAACAACGTCGCCGGTCTTTGAATCGATGAAGGAATAAGCGCGGCCGCCCAGATGGTTGCGGCGCTCGAGGACCAATACTTCGTAGCCGCGCTCACTCAGCCTGACTCCTGAAGCGAGCCCGGCGAACCCGCCCCCGATTATGACAACTCGTCTCGCCATGCCATCACGCGACTAAATGTCCGACAAACTTCAGTTTGTCGACATCTGCCGACAGACGACAAACTGAAGTTTGTCGGACATTCAACCAGCTACCTCTTGAGCTTGCTCTTCAGCCAGATGCTGAACGCTATTTTCAGCCGCCGGGATTTGGGAACCGTGAGGCGGTTGCGAAAGACGTCAAACTGAACGGCGGGGATCTGCTCGAGCAGTTCCCGGTAAATCGTCCCCATGATTTCCGCGGCAAACATCGCTGCGCGGTCTTGTTCGGGAAGGGAAGCGGCGGCTTTCTCGAAATAAAGCCGCGCGCGAGCGTGTTCATATTTCATCAGCTCGATAAACGGCGCATTGTAAACGTTCATCCGAAGATCTTGTTCTGAATAACCAAAACGCTCGAGATCCTCCAGCGGAATGTAAGTGCGTCCGCGCGCCGCGTCTTCTTTCAAATCGCGAAGAATGTTTGTCAGTTGCAGGGCGAGACCGAGATTCACCGCGTACTCGCGTGTGCGCGCCGATTCGTATCCAAAGATCTCGATACAAATGAGACCAACCGCCGACGCTGCCCGGTAGCAGTATTCTCGAAGATCGGCGAAGGTTTGATAGCTATGCCACTTCAAGTCCATTTCCATGCCGTCGATCAGATCGAGGAACGGCTGCTTCGGCAAATCGAACGCTTCAATCGACACCAGCAGCCGTTCGCCGAATTCGCTGGTCGGACCGCTCATGTAAATCGCTTCGATTTCGCCGCGCCAATACTGTAATTCAGCATAAGGGCTACGGCCGGCCTGATCTTCATCGACGATGTCGTCCAGCAGGCGGCAGAAGGCGTAGACGTCCTTGATTGCGCGCCTCTCGGCGGAGGGCAGCAGCAGGAATGAGTAATAGAAATTGGAGGCGGTCGCTCGCGCAAACTTGCGCGGCGCGTTTAGCGCTCGCGAAACCGCTGAAGAGGTGGTCGCCGCCATCAGTAACGCCGAAAGGCTGCCTTGCTCGCAGCTATCGAAAGGATTCTCAACTTGTCCGATGAGGTTATTAGCGGTCTCTGTGAAAACACATCATAGCCATTCGTCTCAATGCGCTCGAGTATTCGTACCCCACCGAGCCATACGACTCTTAGCTCGAGGCCCAGCCTCCCACTCACCGCAGTGCACAACGGTTTTCCACTTTCAAACATCTCGCGTGTCCTTGTGACCTCAAACTGCATCAGCCGCCTGAAGGTGTCACTGGTGCGACGCTGAATCAGGTCATCGACAGTAAGCTCAAAGCGAGAAAGATCTTCCGCCGGCAGGTAGATTCGGTCTTTATCGAGATCAACGGCGACGTCCTGCCAGTGGTTTGCAAGCTGAAGCGCGGTACAGATATCGTCTGACCAATGGTGAAACTCTTGGTCTCGATAGCCGAACAGCAGCAGTATGAGCCTGCCGATTGGGTTTGCGGAGCGCCGGCAATAATCCAGCAACTGATCGAGGCTCTCATATCTGCGAACGGTTACATCCTGAGCAAAGGCTGAGAGCAGATCTTCAAGCAGCGCGACCGGCAAGTCGAACTCCGCCAGCGTCAGGGCGAGCGCAACGAAGACCGGATGCTTTGCGCGGCCAGCGAGTGATTCCGATAGCATGAGATGCCATTGATCGATCAGGTCGAGCCTCTCGCGGGGAGTGTAGCTCTCGCCGTAGCCTTCGTCGGCGAAGTCGTCAGCTACTCTGGCAAATGAATAGATCGAATAGAAGTGCTTCCTCAACCGCTTTGGAACGAGCAGCGAGCCTACGGGGAAGTTTTCGTAGTGCGAACGCGCGAGGCGCTCGCAGTAGGCGAACGCTTCCTCGAGTGTCCATTGACCCCGCTCCTCTAATGGACCGGTGATCGCTCGATGGAGAGTGTCACTTCGTTGTTGAGTTGCCGTGCTCATGGCTCGAAGTGATTATACTGTCTTTGGGATGCGAAGAAAGCAAGATCGGATAGCCGGGAAGGCGCAGACAACCTGCCTGCGCCCCTTTCGTGCGTAGCTTCGTGGACTCTTTCCGCCAGGGATGCCTCGCGTCCAGGGAAGCGCGAAAGGCACAACTCTCCGTCGCGCGGCCCTGACTCGCGTTCTGCCCAGTGTTCTGAATTTTGATTCAAAGCGGAAGCGGGCTCGCTCCCGACCCAACGGGCGCGCTGCCCGATTTCAGTGCGCCGTTGCGATGCGCGACGTCCTTGAGAGCGGCCTCACCGGCGCCGTGCGCGTGTGCTTCGAGCAGCACTGCCTCAAAGCTGCGTCCACCAGCGGCTCCACAACGCATTCCGACTTGCGGCACACGGTGGACATCTCGCTGATTACCAGATAGCGCGCGCGTTCGAGCATGCGTTTCTCGCGAAATGAGAGCGGCTTGCTCATTGATATGTATGTGAGATTTTTCAAAACCTCTGCGACGTGAAATATGTCCCCGGTCTTCATTCTTTCGAGAAATTCTTTGTAGCGATCTTTCCAATCGATTGGGGGGCTCGTGAAATCCGCCGATAGAGCTTTGAGGAGCCGGTCGCACTGGTTGTTATTGATCGGCGACCTTAGACCGATTTCTACCGCGTTGGCTATCGGAACCATGACAGTTGATTCGGTAGCTTTGAGCCTGAGCAGGTAAAAGCTATTCTGCATGCCTCCAATGTCGGTCGTGGTGATATTCTCGATTACGCCTATGCCGTGATTCGGATAGACAACCTTCTCGCCTATTTTGAAGCTCACAGATACCTCCTTGTGACCATTTGAACGGAGATGCGCCTCGGACTGAGGACTTCATGGGTGACGTACCCTTTGACATATCAATTTACTCGTTTTATTGACGACGAGCCGCGAACTGAACTCGTCGGAGGGTTGCGGATACCGTCGGGCAAGTTCGGTTTTAGAACCGCTGACATTGCCCTTTCAGCTTGCTGATCTACCCAAATGCAACTCTACACCAGGAGATATGAAAGGGTCAAGCAAGTTCGTCATTGGTCATTGGTCATTTGTCATTTGGCGATTTGTCATTATTATCACAGAGTAAAAATGACTAAGGACCAATGACCAATGACTCTTCTTATGGCATTGTAAATGACACTATCCACATTCTTCGCATCGGACCCCGATCCTTTCGTAACACCTTGATCACAACGTCGTCGCCGCTCTTTAGTTCGCGCGTTGTGTGAGCGAAGTCTTCCATATTGGCGACCGTTTTTGTGTTGACCTCGATAATCACGTCGTCCGCAGTCAGGCCGTTCTCATCGGCAATCCCTCCACGAGTGACGCTGACAACTAAAGCCCCGCGAGCTCCTTCGAGCCCGTTTTGCTTGGCCAGTTCGGGTGTAAGCGTCTTTACGTTCATGCCTAGTCCTGACTTGCTCTTTGGCGCGTCGGGCGCGGTGCCGCCCGGTCCGCCTCTCGGATTCTTAGGATCGGACGGAAGCGGCCGGAAACCCGGACGGGTGTCGGCCTCCTCTGTCCTCTCTTCCAGCTTGACTGAAGCCGTATGACGCTCGCCGGCCCGAACATAATCAATGTTTGCCAGACTACCAACCGGGAGCGAAGCGATCCGTCGGATCAATTCACGCGAGCTCTTTACCTTTTGAGCGTTTACGCTTGTGATCACGTCTCCGCTCTGAAGCCCTGCCTGCGCGGCCGGACTGTTCTGATTTGTCAGTTCGCGGACCACCACGCCCTGACCGTCCGGGATCTTGTTCAGGCGAGCGATCTGAGGAGACATCTCCTGCGGAACTATGCCCAGGTAACCGCGACGCACTCGCCCTTCGCTTACCAGCTGATTGTAGACGTCGACGGCCGTCGCTGATGGGAGAGCGAAACCGATTCCGTTATAAGCGCCGGTGTTGGTTGCGATTTGAGTGTTGATGCCGATCACCTCACCGGCCAGACTCACGAGGGGTCCGCCGGAGTTTCCGGGATTGATCGCCGCGTCGGTCTGAAGAAACTGTTGGAACGGTGTCGCGCCACTGTCGGTCACACGGTCTTTTGCGCTTATGATTCCCGCGGTCACCGTTTGCTCCAGGCCGAACGGGGATCCGATCGCTAGAACCCAGTCGCCGACATTCAGCTTGTCTGAATCGCCCATTCGAGCAACCGGCAACGGTTTTTTCGCTTCGATCTTGATCACCGCCAGATCGGTTTGCGTATCGACGCCGATAACCTTGGCGTCATTCTCGGTTCCATCTTCGAGCTTGACCCGTATTCTGACAGCGCGGGAAACGACGTGCGCGTTCGTTAGAATGAAGCCCGCCGAATTCACAATCACGCCCGAGCCCGTGCCTTCGCGCGCGTACACTTCGCTCTCGTAGACTTTTATGTGCGCGACACACGGTTCCACATCGCGTGCGACTCGCGCGAACACCGCCGACAAAGCGTCGGGCGTCATCGGCGCGTTGCTGATGGTGATTCGGTAGTCCTCTGACTTCGCGCCCGGGATTCCGCGAACTCCCTTAGTTGGAGACTGCGGCGGCGCACTTCCCCCGGTCGCTATTACGAATGTGAGACAGTAAATCGCCACGAGCATGAGAATCACGCGCGTCTGACGCGCCCTCGAACAGCTTTCGAAACGTTCTCGGGATCGTTCGTACATTGCAACTCCTTCACAGCTTAAATCGATAGAGGACTAAAGAGGTGATCAGGTTCAATTACTCGTGGCGATTATAACAGAGGAGCATTTGATGTTGAAGATACGGGCAACAGGCGGTCGTGAACCAGTCTTCGCACGACGGCGTCGGCAAGCTCAGATCGGTATCTTAAGCCCGTAGAGCCACTCGCCAGCAATGCACTTCTAATGCTTCCCATCATCTCGGCGACTGTTACCCATCGCGCTTCAGCAATTTCGTGCGTGTCGATGGGATCGAGCTTCCCACTTGCGGAACTCGATGTAAAAACGTGCGAAGTCCAATCAATCGAGTGGCCGCCGCTGGAGAAACACACACGCGCCCTGATGATGTATTTTTCGAGAGACACCACAAGCCCGGTCTCCTCATAAGCCTCGCGAAGCGCGCCCTGCTCGAAGAGCTCACCCGGGGATACGCCTCCTGATGGAGCTCGATAAGCACCGGGAGGATACATTGGCTTCCTGATGACCACCACGCGGAGGTCATCGTCCGAATTGACGCCGGCGCTGTGATCGCAGTGATCGAAGATGAAGAGCGTGACGTCGTGCGCGCGGCCATGCTTTTGACTTGCCAGCACGACCTCGAACTCGCTTTGCGTCATCGCATAAGCGAAGGACAGTTGCCGGGGCCTGCCGTATTTCTTCTCAAGCTGGCCGATGGTTTCTGCGGTGATGTACATCTTGCGGGGACGGCCTGGAGATGTTGGCTTATTTCATATCCGGCTTTGAGTTCTTATCAAAGAAATCCATAATCGCCGGAAAGGTTGAAGCGACCACGCTCATATGATCGCCATCCGAAACCTCTAAAAGGTTGACCTTTAGGCCGGCTTTCTCGGCGGCGGCCGCCATGGTTTTCGAGAGCACGGCCGGCACGATACCATCCTGCGCGCCGTGAGCTATCAGTGCCGGCATGCCCTTCAATGGTTTTAGCAACGACGCGAGAGCGTCGCCTTGTACGGGCGGACCGCCCGATACGGCGGCGACCGCGGCGAATTTCTCAGGCTTGCTCGAAGCCGCAAGCCAGGCGCCGAATCCACCCGTCGAGTGCCCGGTCAAATACACCCGTGACGCATCAATCTTGTAATCGCGAGTCATCGCATCTGTAACCGCGAACACATCGTCGAGTGCCGCGCCGCTGTAGTTCGCGAAACGGCCACGGCCGTTGACGCCGACGAGGATGTAGCCTCGCCGCTCGGCTTCGCCTTCGATAACCGCCGGATCAAACAGTCCGCTAAAATAGTAGCGCTCATCACCAAGCGCGCCGTGAAGCAGAACCACCAACGGCTTAGCTGCCGCGCCATCGTAGCTCTTCGGCACATAGATTCGATAAGGCACCAGCTTTCCATCCGGCGCCTGATAAGCGCGCTCGAGTTCACCGCGGGCATTCGCGAACGGATTCTCGCCCTTTGCAAGGGCAGCGAGTTCCGTTTCAATCCGATCGATTTCTTCGTTGGGATTCAAATCAACCTCGGCCCGCGACTTGTTCGACTGCGCGAGCCGCTGAAGCTGAAACTCGGGTGTCGCGGCCAGCGCTTTGACTATAGCGTCGGGTGAGTTCTTGAAGGCCGCGATCGTCTTTGACATCTGCGCTACGCTGTCGGTGAAATTGCCGATGGCGTAAACCGGTCTCTTGATCTCAGCAAGCTTCTGGCCTCCAGCCTCGACGCTGGCAACTACCTCGTATGTGCCGTCCGGCAGCAGCAGTCGGCGCGAGGCATTGCTGATTGCCTCAGCAACTGGCAACGATTGCGCGATGATCGCCGGCTGGATTGGCTGGGTCGCCGCTTTCGTTTCGCGAGATTTTGAGGCGCGGTCGCCGGCTACGACCGTCAACGTCACCGTAGGCGCGGAGGTGAAAACCTTATCGATGTTCACCTGGAACATTCGCGTGAGCGAGACCTGCAATACCTGATTGGGTTCTACAACGAGACGATCGATTTCCAGAGTGAGCGAAGAGATGAACCTCTGTCGATCGTCCCACTTCTTTCCCGTCAGCACTGCTTGGGCTTCACCCAGAACCTCCAGGATGCCCGGGATGTGCCCTCGCCTGAAGGCTTCCTCGCCTCGTTTGCGCAGCGGTTCAACTCCCGAAAGGTTCGCGCCGGCTTTGCGTCTTTCGGCGTAGAGACGATTGAATTCTTCGTATCGAGCAAACAGCTCCGAGAGCAACGGTATCTGCTGCGCTTCAGGGCCAGCCTCCGCGCGTGCGGTTTGTTGAGCAATGACCTGGTTGTTCAGAGCAAAGCCAATCAGTAGAAGCCCTGCGAGTAAGTGTTTCATCAATGCGCCTGCCTGCCGGATTTATTTTTGTTGCAGTGTAGCAGGGGGCAGGGGATAGGGGATAGGGGACAGGGAATAGCCCTATCCCCTATCCCCTGTCCTTTGCGCTTCCGCCTTTGCTCTTGTATATTCCACGCTCACAGAATTCAAAACCTACATCGCAAAGAACGTGAGGAACGATCATGAGTGCAACTGAACGCGCATCCTTCATAAACGATCCGAATCTCAAAGTGCTGATCGATACCGCGCGACTCCAGGCCCGAGTGCGCGAAATCGGCCAGGAGATTACACGGGACTATGCAGGCAAGAACCTCCATCTCATAGGTGTGCTCAAGGGGGCTTGTGTGTTTTTGTCGGACCTCATGCGTGCGATCGACCTGCCGCTCTCCATAGACTTCATAGGTATATCGAGCTACGGCGCTTCGACCAAGTCCTCGGGCGAGGTGAGAATTACAAAGGACCTCGACGTGAGCCTCGCGGGCAAAGACGTTTTGGTAGTGGAAGACATCATCGACACCGGACTGACATTGAACTACATGGCTAACATCTTCCGTTCACGCGAGGTGAACTCGCTTGCGATTGCTGCGTTGTTGGACAAGCCCGATCGCCACGAGATTCAAATTGACGCCAAGTACATCGGATTCACGATCCCAAATCACTTTGTAGTTGGTTATGGATTGGACGTCGGTGAGATGTACCGCAACCTGCCATTCATCGCGGTTCCCGACGTGCCTGAGAACCTGATAAAGAATTGATTGTTCTCAAGGTAATCGAATGACTGACTCCGGCGACTCAAGCCAGAGAAGCCCACCGGCGGACCTTTACCGCAGAAGTCTGGAACACCGGTCTACTTCTTTTCACCTTTATTGCGTCAGGGCCTTGAGTAGGCGTTCTCTTTCCGGTATGTGCCTGCATTGATCGAGGAACGACAGAAGCCAGGCCTTGCCGATTTCATTGCTGCTGCTCGCAAGCCTCTCGAGTTCGGCGAAATGATAGCGCAAGAGTTCGCTATTTGTCGGACCTTCGCCATCGTAAATAACATTCAGCTCTGCAGAGGACACTTGCGATCGCTTAGCATCCAGCACAAAACCATCTGCGTCGGGAAATCTCACGAATACGGCTCTCTGTTTCTTGACCCATAGATCGGTCTTCTCTTTTGCCGCCCCTGCGTCTTCGAGGTAAAACGAGACGGACAACTCGATCACCACGGTGGTTCGCTCAGATTCGGTTGTTGCGCTGATGATTTTAGAACCCGCGTTGAGCATCGGTATGAAATCTGACCACCCGAGATACTTGCTGGATGGGTAACCCAACACAAGCTTAATTGCATCGTCGGCGATCTCGTACCACTGATCCTGGTGGAGTGAAAATGCAGATCCTCTGCCAGCCAGAACTGTAAACACAATCCAATGGTCGGTCCCGGATCCGATGACGCGGTGTTGCGGCACTTCGTATCGCTGATCCTCGAAGTCTACATGCCCGAGAAGCTTCCACTCAGTTTTGCGCGCAGTAACAACTGGTTTGAACAGCAAGTAACGGGTGCCGCCCATCGACCAACCGGAATGATCGTACAATCGGACCATCACGCTGGCCGCCTCATCCGATCCGAGATTCAACTCGAATATAGCGGCCTCACACCGTTCATATTTCTTCCATTCCTCGACATCGATCCCGAGCTGTTCCCAGAAAACCTCGAGGCTCACGTATTCGTCACTCTTGTGCTCCTCAACGTATTGCCGGATCGAGTACGGCGAGACTGACTCCCGTGTCCGAGCGTTCGTGGCTTCCACGGATGAAGGATTTGCCCTTGCTCTTTCGTCGGTGCTTGAACTCGACTCCTGGTTTGGCAGCGCGCGCTGTTCGGATTGGACAGCTTTACGATCAACACCCAGGCTAGAGGGTAGCCCAGCAAAGGATAGCCAGATAATAAAGCACAGCGACGCAACCTGTCTGTTCATACACTAACCTCCCGGTAATTGTTGGTAATGCGTTTTCGAAAAGACTATTACGTGCCCGCCTGCACGTGGCAAAGAGCCGCCCCCCACGTGAACCCTGCACCAAATGCGAGAATCAATACATTGGAACCGGCGTGAAACCGGTGCTCACGTTTGGCCTGCCAGAACGCAAGAAAAGCTGAAGCGCCGCTCGTGTTTCCAAAGCGCTCTACATTGGTAACAACTCGCTCCTCGGATATCGAGAGTCTTTTTGCGAGCGCTCGCAGCAGATTCGCATTAGCCTGATGCGGAATCACTACGTCGACCTCGGCGAGTGAAAGCGAGTTGCGTTCGGTTATTCGTATGGCCGCGTCCGCGAGCTTGCGTACTGCCTGCAAGATCACGCTTCGCCCTTGCATTGAGCCGTGCTGAAGACCGGCAGCCATCTGCTCAGAGTCGATCCACTGCGCTCCGTTTCCTGTTCCCGGCGCTCTCACGATCAAGTCTTCAGCGAAACGCCCGTCAGTTTCAATCAAGATATCTTCGATCCTCAGGCTGGGCTCTTGCGAGTCAATCGCCGACTCTTGCTCGCCGCTGACGACCAACGCTCCCGCGCCATCGCCGAACAGCATGCTCAACTCAGCGCTGCGCGGATTGAGATCGAGCCCTTTTGACTGAGCTTCAGCGCCAAAGCAAACTACATGTCGCGCCGCGCCCGATTCGATCAGCCCGCGCGCGAGTTGCAGCCCGTAGAGTATCCCCGCGCACCCGGCTCGAATATCAAGCGCCGGAATCTGGCGACATCCATCGAGCTTTCGTTGAACGAGCGCCGCGATACCGGGCACCTGGTAGTCCGGGGATAAGGTGCAGCCGATTAAGTAGTCGACTTGATCGCTGCTAAGCGACGCGTCAACGAGCGCGTCGCGAACAGCAGCGACAGCCAGGTCCGACGTCGATTGCCCTGGTTCGACCCAGCGCCGTTCGCGAATTCCCGAGCTCGCTTCTATCCAATCCGAAGTGATTCCAAAGAGAGGAGCGATCTCCCTGTTGGTGACGACCCGGCTCGGCAAGGAGACGCCGGTGCCAACGATGAAGCATGCGACGCGTGAACTCATGCCGCGGCCTTTGCGCGCTCGACGAATGCTTCGACCTTTGCGATGGTGTCAAAGTTACCGGGTCTGAGATCCGCATCGTCGATCTTGATGTTGCATTCGCTCTCGAGCACTGTCACGAAATCGACGAGCGTGAATGAATCGAGCACGCCCGATTGAAACAGCGAGGAATCACGGTTGGGCAACTCATTCCCAGTTTCAGCCGCCGCCTGGTTTAGAAATTCCATTACACTTATTGGTAGCATTAGTTCTCCTCTCTCTCAAACGTATTTCGGGAACAACTCCGAAGGAGTTGCTAGCCCACGTAGTGGGCGGAACCGCGTAGCGGTGACCTCTCGATAGTGTGCCGTGGTGCGGATACAACCGGCCGCGTAGCGGCTACCTGTGTGTCCAACTCCATTCATTAGGTCGATAGGTAACCGCTACGCGGCCAACGGGCACCGCCAATCCGCGAACTATCGAGAGGACACCGCTACGCGGTTACCCACTGTTGCGTTGTTGAATTTGGCCGAGAGAAATGTCCAAACTCCAGTGACTCCTACGAAGTCAAGCCTCCACACATTCGCTTGTCTATAGACTTGTCCTCTCCCGCAGACTGGACAGTCCGCGGTTCGTTGTCGATCAATGCCGGCGCGCGATGTTCGTTTTGTAGCCCTCATAAGCTTTCATCATCGCGTCGTAGATGAGCGCTCCGACGATCTCGGCGCCCTGCGCCGTCGGATGCGTGTAGTCACCACCCATCAATCGAGGCCGGGCGTCGCACCATTCAGCGACCGTTCCCTCTCCACCCATCGCGGTGAACGTATCGAAAAACGCGCACCCCGTCTCCGCCGCGAGGCGTCGTTGATAAGCGATCAACTTCGGTATCATCGGCCTCGTGACTATTCCGCCTCCCGCGCCTCGCGCTCCGCGGTCCATCGGCCCGAGGAGCATGATCGACACGCCCGGGAGCGCCGCTCGTATTCGGCGTATTGCCTCTCTGGTGTCCTGTTCGTATTGGTCCATCGGCAGCCGTTCGAACTGACTTTCATTTGTGCCGTAGCCTATGATCACCAGATCGGGCCGGCGATGGCGCAACTGTTCCGCCCAGTGATCCGCCTCGATGTAATGAGCCAGAAGCCCTATGAACGCGCCGTTGACTCCAAGTGAATCGTATTGCACTCCCGGGTGACTCGATTCAAGCGCGACGCCGAACATCTGCACGTCGCCGTTGGCGGCTATTCTGATCGTCAGCTTATGCGGACCTTCAGCGACGTTCACTCGATGAAAGCCCGACTTGATATCCTCGCTCGCGGTTGTCACTTGCTCGAGTTGTTGATCGTCAACCGCGACATCGAAGTCTCCGCCGCCGGGCCGCATCAGGAAGTAAATGTCAAAAGCTGAAGCGCTGAGTCCTACCAGCCCTTCGCGCGCGGTGCTGAAGGTCGCGCTGACACCCGCCGTCGCAGCGGTGAAGCTGACTCCGCCCAATCCATAGAGGTGTTCGCCTCGCGATATGAACATCGGATCGCTTTGCCATCCGCGACTAGCCTCTCGAATTACGCCGGCGTGCTCGTACCAGCCCCACGGCTTATCGACCAAAATGAATCCGTGACCCGCATCACCAAACCGGAGCTGAAGCTTTCGCCTCACGGTTGAGGTGATCCCATCATTAGTTATGGGCGAATCACCGTAGTGACATATTCGCGTCTGCGTCCCGTCGCTTTCAGTTTTGAGGAGCGACGCAAACAAGCCGTCGAGAGCGCCGCCCGAAGAGTCTTCTATTTCGCCCGGCACGGGTTGAATCGCGCCGTTCGCCGGAGTCGAGTCATCGGCGTTCGCAAGTTGGACATCGGTTGGCGTCGCCGCTTCGCTCGTTCTAATGTGCATGGTACGCGCCAGGACCACAGGTATCGGCACTCGATAGCGAGCGAGCGCGGGAACGAAGTACGGGACAAGCAGCAGTGCGACGAACATACCCAGCGCTCGTGCGGTCTTGTTTGAAAATGCTCTCTTCATCGAGACCCAGTCTGCGATGGCCGCCTCGATGTGAATCCTGTCAATCATGTTCATCCTGTTAGAACCGCGAATAGATGAACGGAACCAGGTCGCTGCTTGCGACTGAATACAGTCCCAGGGCCAGAACAAACAACACGCATGCCTGCGCGGGCGCCGGGAGTCGAACGAAGCCGTTGAGTGCGAGTCTGAACATTCCATCCGGCAACCATTGCACGGCGAGACTGCCCACAATCAGGAGCCCGAGAGCCAGACTTAGATTCGTTGTGTCTGTCGAGAAAGAAGTAAGTTGACGGAGCACCCCCAACGCACCCGATACAGTTTCAACTCGAAAGAAAACCCACGCGAAACAGACGAAATGAAAGGTGATTAGACCACTTGCGAACCGCGATAGCCGGGTGTTGCGTTTCGTGAAGCCCAGTTGCCGGCGAAGGCTTGTCCACGCTCGAGCTGTTGCGAGTCCGACACCGTGCAGCAGCCCCCACAAAACGAATGTCCAGGCGGCGCCGTGCCACAGCCCGCCAATCAACATCGTTACAACCAGCCCGCAATAAAGCATGGTGACATTGCGCGCTCGAGGACCGGAGATCGCAAAGAACACATAATCGCGCAGCCATGTAGACAGCGAGATGTGCCAGCGTCGCCAGAAGTCCGGCAGATCAATCGCACGATATGGCGAGTTGAAATTTACCGGCAGCCTGAACCCCAACAGCATCGCCGAACCGATCGCGATATCGCTGTAGCCCGAGAAGTCCGCGTAGATCTGCAGCGCGTAACCGTAGATCGCCGCCAGAACCTCAAGCGAAGAAAAGCGCTCAGGGAAGTCGAATACTCGATCGACCAGGTTAGCGCTCAAGTAATCGGCGATTGCTATTTTCTTGATCAGTCCGAGCGCGATTAGAAACAACGCTTGTCCGCCGGAGGCGCTATCGAGCGCAAGGCGCGAGCGAAGTTGCGGCAACAGTTGTCTTGCACGCAGGATCGGACCCGCGACGATTGTCGGAAAGAATGAGACAAAGCACAGGTAGTCTGCATAGCTTGGCGCCGGCTCCGTATCTTTCCTATAAACATCGATCACGTAAGCCAGCGACTGAAAGATGAAAAACGAAATACCAATCGGCGCAACGATATTGAGGCGAGTATTTGAAACGGCGAAGCCAAATGGCGAAGCTGCGGTCGATGCCAATTCGATATAGAAGTTCGCGTACTTGAACACGCACAGCGTGCCTGTGTCGATCGTGAGCGAAACCCATAGCAATCGCTTGCGGAGAATTCGATCAGCGCTGCGGCTCATCAATCGAGTAATCATGAAATCCGTTGCGGAGATCCCCAGGAGCAACATCAATGCGCGCCCTCTCCCGTAGACTGTCCCGCCCGCGGAGATCACCAGATAGAACAAACAATTGACTAAGATCAGAAAGCCCACGCGCATGCGCACACGTTCCGCGATCGGCCAGTAAGCGAAGAAGACCGCTATCAGAAAGACGTAGTAGGTTCCGTTGGCGAAGAGCATCATCCCTGACCTTTCGGCCGCGTTGTTGGGGACGTCGCCTTAACGTAGCCGCGGATGAGTTCTGCGTTGATCCAATCGGCGACGAGCCTGTACCCTGCGGCAGTCAGATGGACTCGATCGGCTTGCGCGAGCGGCTGAGTTAGCGTGGCCCATCGCTCGACCGAACCCGGACCACCCATTGCGTTGAACAAATCATAGAAGGCTGCGCCGGCCTTCAGGGCTGCCCGGCGCTGTGCGTCAATCAGCGCGGCCATTCGACTGGCAGTCTTCCACCGCCGGCCTTCTCGAACCGCGCGATCGGGCGGGCCGAGAACAAGGATCGACGCTCGCGGCGCCGCCTCACGAAACCGCATTAGCAGCGTCGCGAAGTTCGCGGAGTACTCTTCGAGATCGAGATCCGAATCGGTTACTTCGTTTGAACCGTATGCGACGATGATCAGGTCGGGATCGCGGCGCTCGAGGTTGCTCGACAGCAGACGCCAATCCCACTGCAGCGGGCGGCTCGCGCGCGCGCCGTTGATCCCAAGCGCGTCGTAGGCCACTCCCGGGCGGTCGCCTTCAATCGCGATTCCAAAGACCCGGATATGCCCCGAGGACTTCGTGCGGATCTCAATCGTGTGAATCGAGTTGTCAGGCGCAACGATCTCGACGTACTCCGCCGTGAAGGTTTTCGAGCTTAGGGAGAGGTTGTGTTCGCGTTCAACTGCGTCGAGCGAAATATCCAGAGTGCCGCCGCCCGGCTGCTTCAACACGTAGACATCGAAGTAACGGCCTGAGGCGGTCAGACTCAACCACTCTCCCGCACTGCTTGTGCTCAAGCTGACTCCTGCGAGCCCGAATCGTCGGTCGGCGGAAAGCGATGCCTGAGTCAATCCATCGGCTTGCCAGCCTGAGCTTGCCTGGCTGATGACTCCCGCTCGCGAGTACCACGGCCACGGCTTGCCCGCGAGCACGAATCCGGGCCCCCCATCGCCGAAGCAGGATTGAAGACTTCGTCTCAGTGCGCCGGTCAGGATGTCGGCTGCGACGTGTGAGTCCCCGTAATGGACGATTCGCGTGACCCACTCACCGCGCTGCGTGTTTTCCAACGCCGCGTAGAACGTCGCCATCGCGCGGCCCGTCGGATCCTCGATCGGCTGGGGGTTACCGCGCGACGTTGCAACTCCATCGGTTATCAGGAGCGAGAGCGCCAGACAGAAAAGCCCGAGCGATATGCGCAATTTGTTTTCTGGCGTCCCGCTCATGCGAGCGTATGTTGAAGCATGCCGGGAGGCGGCGTTAGGCGGGAGGCAACATCGCTCTCGGGGGTTGCCACGCAATACGTCTCTGTGGGCAACCACACTGTCCAACCATGCAGACTAACCTTGCATCGAAGCCCATCGCTATCGCTACAGTTCGTGCGGGTGTTCAGGGTTCAGAGTTCAGCCTTTAGGCTGCTCTGACTGAACTACCAGAGCAAGCTGAAGCTTGAACTCTGAACTCTGAACTCTGAACGCCCGCTTCGACGCGGCAGTGAAACCGGCTGGTCTCGACTGTCGTTATGAAGAGTGTTGCCCGTGCTTGAGTGCCATTTCCAAATCGAAACAGGAGTTAAGTCATGCGTCAGCTAAAAACTTTTTCCGCTCTGCTTACCATTACCGCGGTTCTTTTTGGAGTTACCTCTTGCTCGCGTAGTAGTAGGTCCGCCGCGCCGAGCGCTGATAAGGCTGTTTCCCTACAGCCAACTTCGCCGATGGAGCAGCCGGCAAGGCGGGCGAATCATGAAGGGAACTTCAACACCGAGGAGTACGGGCGAATCACCGAGAACGAATTTCACGAAGCCGCGAACAACCCGCTGTCGACGTTTTCGATCGATGTCGATACCGCTTCGTACAGCAACGTGCGACGCTTCTTAAACCAGGGTCAGCTTCCGCCTGCCGACGCAGTTCGAATCGAAGAGCTGATCAACTATTTCAAATATGCCTACCCGGAGCCCGAAGGCGATGAGCCGTTCTCGATCTCTGCTGAAGTGGCTGGGTGTCCGTGGGAACCGGACCACAAGCTCATTCACATCGGGTTGCAGGGCAAGCGGATCCCGATCGCGGACGTGCCGCCGAACAATCTGGTCTTTCTCATCGATACTTCGGGTTCGATGAATTCACCGGACAAGCTTCCCCTGCTTAAATCTGCGTTCAAGCTTCTGACCGATCAATTGAGGGAGCAGGATCGCGTCGCCATAGTGGTCTACGCCGGCTCTGCGGGGCTCGTGTTGCCATCGACTGCCGGAAGCGACAAGAAGAGGATTCTCTCTGCTATCGACAAACTCGAGGCCGGCGGGTCGACTGCGGGCGGCGACGGCATCAAGCTCGCTTACAACATTGCCAGAGCGAGCTTCAACACGTCGGCCAACAATCGAGTGATTCTCGCGACCGATGGCGACTTCAACGTGGGTGTCTCGAGCGACGGTGAGCTGCTTCGATTGATCGAGACAGAACGAGAGTCCGCCGTGTTCCTCACCGTGCTGGGGTTCGGGACGGGCAACATCAAAGACTCGAAGATGGAGCTGTTGGCCGACAAAGGGAATGGGAACTACGCTTATGTGGATACGATCCAGGAAGCGCGCAAGGTGCTGGTCAGCGAGCTGGGCGGCACGCTCAATACCATTGCAAAGGACGTGAAGGTGCAGGTCGAGTTCAATCCGGCAAGAGTGCAAGCCTATCGATTGATAGGCTACGAGAATCGATTGATGCGAGCCGAGGAGTTCAACGACGACAAGAAGGACGCGGGCGAGTTGGGCGCCGGCCATTCGGTCACCGCCTTGTATGAAGTCATCCCGGTTGGAGTCAGGGCCGAGCTGCACCCGGTCGACGGGTTGAAATATCAGTCTCGCAAAGTGAAGGGCGATGGGATTTCCGGCAACGAAGTGATGACCGTGAAGCTCAGATACAAGGCGCCTAAGGGCGAAACGAGTGACACGAGCGAGTTGCTGGCAAGGTCGGTGTTCGATGAAGATCGCGACCTCGCATCGGCGTCCGAGAACGCGCGCTTCGCTGCTTCGGTGGCAGAGTTCGGGATGTTGCTGCGCGACTCCAAACAAAAGGGCCACTCGTCATTCGAGCACTGCCTGGCGCTGGCGAGAGAGTCGCGGGGTGATGACGCCGAGGGCTATCGCGCTGAGTTCATAAGCCTGGTTGAGAAGAGCGCCCAGCTCAAGCGCAGCGGTCAACAAGCCCGGCTCGAGTGATGACTGCGATGCAGTGGTATTCAAGTTGAACTGTAGGGGCGGCCCTCCGTGGCCGCCCCTGCTTGACATCACAAATGCCTGGCCAAAACGAACAGGGGAAGCCGCGGAGGGCCGCCTCTCCACGTTGCCGTGCGAGTTATCGTCTCCCACTCGAAAGTTGTGAGAATGGCCGGCGATTTTGTCTTTACTGTGGTTAACCACATTGACCAGCCGGAGTGCCAAGCCTACGATCGAGGCCGCCATGATAAGCGGTTCTGTTCACCTTCCAAATCTCAATGTGATAAGGAGCACTCCGAATGGCATCTCATCGCTCAAGTGTTGGACGGATGTTGAGCGTGCTCGCGATGGCCGCGTGCACGGTCATTGTATTGGCAGGCTCGCGCAACAAGACGACAACCCGAGCAACCGCCGAGGACGGACCGACCGTTGAACCGAGTCCGATTTCCCATCAATACCTCTTTGATCTTCGATTGATCACCGAAACGGTTGGCAGCCTTCGTCGCATTCATACCGACGCCATGGACACTGATATTCCGGTGGCCGCGAAACCCTTGCTCACAACACTCAAGCATCAGTTGCGCGATCTCATAGCCAACCGCCTGCGCTTCGAGAAACGGCAGGTGAGCACGCAACAGCTTCAAGCGAGAGCGATCGTAGATCTCAGTGACTTGGGTCTTATCGTCGATGAGGAAGGGTCCTTCTTCGACGCCAGCGAAGTCGAAAAGGGCTACTCCTACGGCGATATTGAAAGCATCACAGTGGCCCGACCGCACGATTGTTTTGACTTGATCGCGGTGACTACGACGCTCGGCGTGTGCTGCGGTGAGGACACCTCGCTGTATCTGTTCAAATATGAAGATGGAGCGTGGAGACTGGATTTGGCCGACGAGAAGAACGACTACGACAGGATAGACGTCGCTCGCAGACTTTTCGAGTTTGGGGTTTCCTGGCTAGACGAAAACCACGACATCTTTGTGGTGACGGCCAGTGTGAATTCCTGGTGCAGCTCTAATTGGCAGTCCATCACATTCCGCGTGCTACGGCCGGGCCAGGAGCCGTACGAACCTCGGGTGCTGCTCAGCCGATCGCAAACTATTTACCTTGGCGCAGCAGATCCTCCATACAGACTGGAGGTCGATGATTCAGATTTCACGTTGAAGTTTTGGGGCGACAAGTACGAAGATTCTGTGAGCAGACCCGAGGAGGAAGATTCGGACCCGGAAGGACTCAAGGATAGCCTGAAGGAGTTAGTGCGTTGCAGAGTCAAGGGAGACGCAGTGATAACTCAGAAGTGAAATGTCAATTCTCATAGCCGAAGACAACGTAGCCCAACGCCGATACCTGCGAGACCTTCTCGAGCGTGAGTTTGCGGCTCACCTGCCAGTCATCGAAGCGGCTGACGGCGAAGAAACCACTGAACTTGCGCTCAAGCATCGGCCGGAGCTTTGTGTGCTCGACATTCAAATGCCGAGGCTATCGGGTGTGAAAGCCGCGCGCGCGATTTGGCGAACCTTTCCCGCAGCGAGAATAATCTTCTGGACTCAGTTTCCGCACGAGATATACATCAACGAGATTCGCAAGATCATCAAGACGGTTCAGCCGCCTCCTGCATACGGCTTCATTCACAAGAACAATCCCGAGTCGCGATTTCTTCGCTTTGTCGCCGCGGTGCTCGAGGACGGCGCGGACATGATCGATCCGGCGTTCAAGGATTCATTCAAGCGGCCGCTGTTGACTGAGTTTGAAGCCGAAGCGTTGTACTATCTCGCGCTCGGGCTTTCGAACTGGACCATCGCCCGGAAGTGCAGCTTGAGTCTTCGCGGAGTCGAGAGCCGGCTCGCAACGCTGTACGAAAAGCTGTTCGTTTCTTCGCCTGAAGGGACTCCCAACGAAGCTTACGACAAGCTGGCTTACAACGTGCGCACCCGCGCCTTCTTTGAAGCGCTTCGTCGCGGGTTGCTCAACAGCGACGAGCTCGAGAAGGCCGCTACGGAATTAGAGAGTTGGATCGAACGAGACCGCAAACGCTATTTGGAGGAGCACTGAGAACTGACGGGGAGAAGGGGCGAGGGGGCGACGGGGCGAGGGGTAGAAGGGGAGACGGGGGACGGGGCACCAGAGTAGCAATGTATTTCAAAAGCGCAATGGGACTTTTGCCGCAGGCGGATGCTCAGCTTCTTATCTTGCTTTTTCGCCTGGTCGCCCCGTCCCTATGTCGCCCCGTCGTTATTCGAGTCGCCCTGTCGCCCCTTCTCCCCATCATTGCTTTAGCTCTCCTTGCGACTGCCGCCCCGTCGCCCCCTCTCCCCGTCGTCGAGTCGCCTTCGTTATCATCGAGTCTCCATCAATGGGGTGCGGTCACTCTCTTTCACGGACTTCCTTCGGATCACGTTAACGCGATTGCCCAGGACCCGGACGGCGCGATGTGGTTCGGCACTGACAGCGGTCTGGCTAAGTACGATGGCCGCCGAGTTCAGAGGCTCGCGACTGATGGGCCGGCCGCCGCTCGCGTTCGTGTGCTCAAGCTCGATCGCGAGGGCGTTCTCTGGATCGGCTCCGACGCTGGAGCCGCCCGGTTGATCAACGGTGAGATCAAACCTATTCCAGACACGCAAGGGAGCTTCATCACGGCCATCATAACTCAAGGAGCCGGGCGCGCGCTGATGACAAGCCAGCAGGGCGAAATCTTCGATTGCTCGACCGCGCGCGACGGCTCGCTGTTGATCCATAAGATCAGTTCAGAAAGCCATTCGCTGCTCACAATCGAGTCGAGAGGCCACGCCCCGGTTCAGCTAACGAGTCTGGCCCTTGTTAACGATGCCCTGATAGTCGGTACGCACAGCAGGGGTTTGCTTGCGATTGACGCAGCGCAATTGAAAGCAGGGGCCGCGCCAACTGCCAATCTCGTCAAAGAAGTTCTCAGCCGCCCGCGAGCGTTCTTCGTCGAAGCAATCGAAACCGATGCTCGCGGACACATTTGGTTTGGTGCTGATACTTCTGCCGAAGACAGCGGGCTGTATGACGCGAGCGATCTGACTCATCCGGAAAAAATCGGTGCGGGGCTCGGCAAGGTCACCGCGCTGGCATTCGACCGGACGGGCGACCTGTGGGTGGGCAGCGAAGCGCGCGGCGTTTCCGTCTATCGCGAGGGGCGCCGCCTGGAGCATTTCACTTTTGAGAACACAGCAGGCGGCTTGCGTTCGAATCAGATTCATTCGGTGTTCATCGATCGCGAAGGCGTCGCTTGGTTCGCCACCGATCGCGGTGTTTCTCGCTATGACCCGGGTGGCTTGCGCGTCGAAGCGGTTTCGAGCGAGCACGATAGCAACGTCGCGCGAGTGCTCTTTCGATCATCGGATTCCACGCTCTGGTGCGGCACTAATCGAGGGTTGTTTACTCGCGTCTCGGCCCGCCTCTCTACGCAAAGCGATGGCGGCTGGCAGGAAGTCGCCGGGTTCAAGGGCAGGATCATTCACTCGATCGGTGAAGACCACTCGGGACGTTTGCTGATAGGAACGGCTTCAGGCTTGTTCGCCTCAGAGAAAGAACCGAAAGAACCGAAGTCTCCGAGGCAATTCGCACGCATCGACGGCGCACCGGGAGCTTCCGACAACATTCGATCGATTGCTACTTTTCAAGGCTCGGTCTATCTGGCGAACTTCGATCGAGGAGTCGAACGACTCGACGGCGCAAAACGCACGCTCGTTTGGCCGGACGATTCTTCTGATCCTCGTGCGAAGCAAGTCGTTAGTTTGCACGCGGAAAAGGATGCGCGGGACGAGAAGGGCGAGAGCGGAAAGCTGTGGATAGGAACCGCGGAGGCCGGCGCCTTCTCGTTCGACGGCAAGAGAGCGACGGCCGATCGCGCGCTAGACGAATTGATCGGCGCCAGCGTGTGGTCGATTGAAGGCGCAAGCGACGACATGTTGTGGCTTGCGACCGCGCGCGGACTTTATGCTTTCAAGTCAGGCACGCTCGAGCGGGTGATCGAAGGCGTCGACGCGCGCTGTGTGATCCGCGGGGTCCCGAGCGGTTCAGAACAAGCGGTCTGGTGCGCAACCGTCGGCGGCGGGGTGTACAAGGTGTTGGCTGGGAGCGCAGGCGTCTCGCCGGCCTCTGTACTCACGTCGCGAATTGACACCGAACAGGGCTTGCCTTCACAGAACGCGTTTTGCCTTATTCCCGCTCGCGGCGAATCAGCAGATGACGATTTCTGGATCGCCACGAGTCGCGGCGTAGCTCGCTATCGGCCCGGGCTCGTAGCTCCCGTTCTTAATGTGACGCGAGTCATGGGCAAGCGGATCTTCCTTGCGGAAGAGCTATCGCAGGGCTTGAAACTGGAGTATCCGCAGAACAGCCTGGCGCTCGAGGTAGCGGCAAACAGCAGCCGGACTTTCGCGGAACAATTTCAGTACAGCTTTTCAGTCGTCGATCACAACGGTGGCTTGGTAAGACAGAAACTCTCACACGACTCTCAGTTGTTGCTCGAGAACCTGCGCCCGGGGAACTACCGTGTAGAAGCCAGAGCTTACACTCGCGATCTCGTGGCTTCCGAACCGATTCGCTTTGAGTTCAATGTAGCTCGAGCGCCTTTTCCGTGGACCTCCACCGCGCTGTCAGTCTTGTTGTTGCTCGCGCTCGTAGCGATGTGGTGGGGTTATCGTCAGAACAAACGACTCGTTGGAACGAACGTCGCGCTCGCTGAAACACGATTCCAACTGGCTAATGAAACCGAAACCGAGCGCCGAAGGATCGCTCGCGACTTGCACGATCAAACGCTGTCGGACCTGCGAAGGTTGATGCTGCTGACCGACCAGTTGCCCGTCAATGAAAGTAGCAACGGTCACGTTGAGCCTTCGAAGATTCGCGCTGAGATCGAATCGGTCTCGACCGAGATTCGCCGCATATGCGAAGACCTGAGCCCTTCGGCGCTGGCAAATGTAGGCCTTGGGGCGGCGCTCGAATGGGCACTCGCGGATGCAGTCGGGCATCAACCGCCGGAGAGGAGGTTCGAGTACGAATTCGTCTGCGACCCTGCAGTTGACGAACGCCTAAAGCTCGATGCGGCAAGCCAGATTCAGATTTACAGAATAGTGCAGGAAGCGATCAGCAATGTGTGTCGCCATTCCAGCGCTACTCACGTTAAGTTGTCGCTTGCGATTGAATCAGACGGCGAGCTTGTGATCGAGCTTGAAGACAACGGGCGGGGATTTGATGTGAACAGGCTTGCAAAGAAAGGCCGAGGCCTCACGAACATTCGCTCGCGAGCGAGTCTTATAGAAGCGGATGTCACTTGGAGCACCCGCCCCGGCGACGGTACCGTATTTTCGTTGCGCAGGCGATCCGGGGTAATGACCGAGTTGGGAAGCTAGGCCGGCGGGCTCGTGCGCTTGCGAGACGAATCATAGGGCGATAAAGTCGTAGTCATGAGATATCAGGACATCATCACCATCGAGCCTGGGAAGCGCGGAGGCAAGCCGTGCATCCGCGGAATGCGGATTACGGTTTATGATGTCTTCAGCTACCTCGCCGCGGGGATGACCGAGCAACAGATTCTGGAAGACTTCCCTTACCTGACAGCCGACGACATCCACGCGTGCTACGCATTCGCAGCCGAACGAGAGGCGCACGCTACGGTGGCCCATAGTGAAGCTTCTGTTTGATCACAACCTCTCACCTCGACTGGTGAAGCGGCTTGCCGATTTACATCCACATTCTTCGCACGTATTCTCACTCGGGTTGGATCAGGCGCCGGATGAGTTGTTGTGGGAACGGGCGCGCCAAGACGGCTACGCGATAGTGACCAAGGATACGGATTTCAGCGATATGAGCGTGCTGCGAGGATTTCCGCCGAAAGTTATTTGGATAAGAATCGGCAACTGCACGACTCAGCAGATCGAAGACTTGCTGCGAATGAACGATGAGGCGGTGGTCGCGTTCGAGAATGATGCTATGGTTGGGTTGTTATCGCTCTTCTGACTTCTCAGATTCAGACTCGCACTCAGCAAGCGTCGCGCGAGCCCCCTCAAGATCGGGATAGCCAAGCCGAGTGAAGATCTCCACTGCGCGTCGAGCATAGGGCTGGGCTTCGTCGCGCTTCCCCTGACGCACCAGAGCAATGGCAAGGCGGCGGCAGTCTAAGCCAATCAGTTCCTGGCGGCCCACTTGTTCGGACAACGTTAGCGCCTCGCGAGCGTTGCTCTCCGCTCTCGGCCAGTCTTTGCGCTGCAGCGCCAACAATGCAAGATTGCCTGTGTAGGTAGCTACGCCCTCTGCATAGCCAACTGCGCGCGCAATACGGAGCGCCTCGCGAAAATCCCGCTCCGCCCCATCAAGATCGCCAGAGAGCCGCTCTGCGGCAGCCAGGTCATTTAGGACGATGGCGACATCCTCGGTCTCTTCTGACTTGCTGTGCAACAAATCGAGCGACGCCCGGTATGCGGAGATGGAGGCAGCGTATTCCTTCTTCAATTGGTGACTCAAGCCAATCTGACGAATAGCAAAAGCGTGCTCGCGGATGCCAGCTTCCGCGGTATTCCAGTGCGCTCTGGCGCGCTCGGCACAGGCCAGCGTCGCGTCGGCATTACGTCGCAAAAAGTGAACCCATCCTGCATCATATGCCCGCCAGCCTGCATTGTTGTGATCGCCGGCCGCCAAGGCCTTGGCTTCCGCCTGCTCACTCAGCGACAGCCGTTCATCCCAGCGTCCAGTGAAGTCGAGGAAATCTTGGAGCGCACGGCACACGGTCTCGAGACGATCATTCTCGCCGTCAACAAACAGCGGCAAGGCCGCAGCTCCCACAGGCCACGCCGCATCCAAAACCGGAAAGCGATCGTGGTTTTTGTATCCGTTCTCCGTGATCAGCGCATAGGCGCGCTCCTCCAAACGCCTTCCTGTTTCTGCGACGAATTCCCTTCGTTTGCGCCTCATGAATTCAGCAACCATCGGCACCAATGCGAACTGCGACTCCTCCTGATCCGGGAGGACCAGCGACCGGTTCGCAAGCGAGCGCAAAGCAGTCGCGACCGGCTCTGCATCGAGACCTGATACGTCTACGATGTGCTCTACCTTCGCAGGCAGCGTGAAGTAAGTCAGCGACGCGAGGACGCTCGTTTCTTCCGTCGTGAAGTCCTCCGCAAGTTCGCCGAAGATGAACTCAAGCGGATCATTGTCCTTCGGGCAACTGCGAAGGAAGCGCAATGCGTCGGCGAACGTGCGACAACTTCCGCGCCCGATCTGCCCGGCCACCCATCTCAACAGCAAAGGCTTGCCGCCTGTTTGCTTATAGAGAGCAATCCGCTCAGCCTCGCTCGTCTTTTCAAGCAGCGGATTATGCCGCGCGAGATCCACAATCATTTCGAGCGCCGCTGTCTCGTCGAGTTCCTCAAGCATCAACTCATCGGAGCTTGAGCCGATTCGAAGACGGCTCGTGAGTATCGCCTTGCAATCTTGCGGCAGGCGCTTAACGAATGTGAAGAGTTGATCACGATCGCCCTTCGTGAGCGACTCGAGGTTATCGAGGATCAACAGCGTGTGAGTATCGCGCAACGCCTCAAGCAAGAGCCGAATGCGCTGGTCTTCAGGCGATTTCGTGATGTCCGCCTGTCCCAACTCGCGAGCCAGCTCATTCAGCATTTCGAGGAACCCTGGAAGGATGAACGGCCCCAACTCGCGCAGGCCGTCATCATCCAGCTCGCGAGCCTTGACCGAGAGAAAGATAATTCGCTTGAACGAATCCGGAGCACAATCATAAGCCGCGCGAACCGCGAGCGAAGTCTTACCAATGCCGCCCACGCCATCGATGAGCGCGCCCCACGTCCGCGACTCAGGATCGAGCGCCTCGCGAATGACGGCGAGTTCTTTCTCGCGGCCGAAGAATGACTGGAGTCGCGGAAGGTTGTTCGGGATTGTCGTCTTGAGAGCGGATCGGCCGGTCGTATCAATCTTCAAATAGTAATCTTTGGGCCTGCCCTCGTTAAGGGCGAGGCGTTCGAGAATAACCGTTGAGGTCTGTGCCGGCGTCTTCTGATCGAAGTCAATGAAGCCCGCATCGGAATAGAGCCCGTCAACCGTCGCTTGGTCGAACCTCCCAAGCAGTACTTCTTGCTCTCGGCGTTGTTTCAGCAAATCAAAGATTGCGTCCCACTCGAGACCAGTCCATTCCTTTTGTGCATAGTGACTGCAAATCACGACTACGATGAGTTCGGACTCTTCATAATAGAGCTTTGGTAGATAACGCCCGAGTCGCGCCCGCGCGAATTCCGCCTCGTGAAACTTGTCGTAGAGTATCGCGTCTTCACCAAACCGTTTCGCAAGAATGTTCGCGACCTCCGCGACGAAATCTCTCTTTTCGCCCGCAAATGAGAATGCGATGCGAAAGCGTTTGGTGCTCATCTACGAACCTTTCGCTCAAAGAGTGGAAATGTCAGCAACCCCGAGCTACAAACTCGTAAGCCGCCTCACTAACTCTTCGAGAACAGCTTCTGCTTTTCCTTCGATCTCTTCCTTCGTCTGATCCTGAATCGGGTGCGCTACGTACACCGCGTCCAGATCTGATCTGCCAAGCGCGCTCGCTTGTGCGCGAGCCGCTGTCATGAACTCCGTAGTCGCTACCGGTACGGCGGGAATTCCCAGGCTCTCGAGTTTTGTTGAGTCGTGCAAACTGCACGTTGTGCAAGAGCCTCAATCGGCGAGTGCTTCGATCACCGCGTCGCATTTCGCGGCGACCAATTTTTCAATCAACGCGTCGGGCGCAGGCTTGGTGAACGTAGGCTTCATCGCTCGGACGACCGCAGCGACCCCGTAGTTTTGCTTTAGCAAGCGCTCGAGGTGGTCGAGGAAAACGCTGCCTCCGGGCTTACTGATGTCGAGCAGGCCAATCGTCTTGCCTGCGAGGTTGTTGAGTCTCGGCGCCGGGTTGGAAACAACGCGCGGAGTTTCGTCGAGCGGATTCACGAGTGTTATGGGCATTTCATCTCCTCTAATTGCCGATTGCCGATTGCCGATTTCCGATTCTCGGTTGGAAGTGAATCGAAGCGGTCCGATTTGACAACTCTCTCGCTATCGATCACGTGCAATCGGCAATCGGCAATTCTATATCGGATACGTCACCATCTGACTGCCTCGCGGACCAGCGGCCCAGCTGCCGATTACCGCTGAAAACTTTCCGGCAGTTCCGCCCGCGACTACGAGCTTAATCGCCGAAGGATCGGTGAACTTCAAGTAGCACTGCTCGCCGTCGATTACCGCTTGCTTGTAAAGCTTCACGTAAGGAATGCCTTCGCCTGCGCCTTCTTCAAAGTGTCGAAGCGGAATGCCGGTGTTTTCAAACAGGAACTCGCGCACCGCTTGCCTGGTGAAGCCGTCACGGTGAAGCGTCTTTACGTGTTCGGGGCAGAGCACGACCAGCGCTTCGACGCCTGCACACACTCGATAAGACCAGACGGTTGCAAGCGCACGGCTGATTGTCTTAAGGACCTGCTTGCCTTCACGTGCGATGTGTTCGCTGACGCCGTGAGGTGGTTCCGCGGCGAAGAGAGTTACGGTGCTCTGGCCAGACTTGAAACCCATCTCGACGTGCAAGGGCTCCCACGGATTCTCCTCTTCGTTTTCCGCTATGCAGTAAGAAAACTTACCCGGGTTGCCGAGCGTGGACATATCGATCTCGCCGGGCCGCGCTCCTCCCAGGTTCGTCAATATCAACTGTAGCGCTCGGCCAAGCGTGCTGTTCGCGCGAGCAATGTTGCTGAAGACATTGCCGGCGCATGCAAAGCCCATCTCTTGACGAACCGGCCCGTTGACGATCACCAGCGGTGCAGCAAAGTGGGTAGTTGCCTGCACGCCATGAATGTTGAAGCGTTCGTCGCACACGGCACGCACGAGCGGGATCAGAACTCGCATCATCCCAGGCTTGCATCCCGCCATCACAGCGTTGGCGGCGATCTTCTCGATGGTCGCCGCGCCGTAGTTGGGCGGGATCAGCGCAACCACTTCATCTGGCGGAAGCGCGGACGCCGCGAGCATGCGCTCAACTCTCTCGACGGTCGGCGGGATGACGGGCAGCGGATCGCCAAAGGACGAGCAGTATTCGAAAGGATCGACAGAATCATCCAGCTCGATTCTTGAAGCGCGAGCCGCTCGTGTCACATAAGGATTTGCCGCCGCGGCGAGCTCTCCTTCGCCGGCCGATTCCAGGTGTCGAGACGTGCATCCGTATTTGGAGTCGGGTGCTCCGTCGAATGGCTCAGCTATAACGAGTTCTCTGCCGGCCATCGCGGACGCGATTTCGTTCAACGCTTGCTTGTCAAAGCCTCCAAGACTTTTGGCAATGAGTCCATCGCTGCCGACCAGGAACAATGTAGGCACGGCTACCGGATCGTAGAGCTTTGTGACGCTGAGTTCTCGATCAAGCGCTACCGGAAACTCGATGGGAGCTTGCTCGACCAACTCGCGGGTAGGGGCCTCGCCGTCCTGGGATATGCCAAGAATAGCGAGTGAGCCGCCAAGTTCGCGATTCAGCCGATTGAGGTAGGGAATGGTCAGCCGGCAAGTCGGGCAATCAGTTTCGAAGAACACGAGCAGGCGCGAGCTCGCTTGTGAGCCGGCCTCGAATAGTTCCGAAGCCCCGTTGAGAAGGGTCAGGGTGAAGCTGAGCGCATTATCGCCGGGTTCGAGCATGGGGCCTACCACCTTACGCAAGAAACTTAATGCCATGTAGGGGCGGCCCTCCGTGGCCGCCCCTGATTGATTGAAGGTACCTTGTGCCCGGATTGAGGGGCGGCCACGGAGGGCCGCCCCTACATGTTTTTTGACGGCTCCTAGTTAATCACGGTTAGGTGAATGGCGCGAATGAAAATCGTCACGTGATTCCAGAGACGAAAAGCTCGCGACAACACAAGGTTCAATCATTGCCTTTCAAGCTCTTGAGTTGGCGAAGCAATTCTTCCTGATCGATTCCCAGCCGGTTAAATATCTTCACTACCGCGCTGCGTTTGTCGACGAAGAGCGCGAATAGAATATCCTCATAGTCGATCAATCGGCGTTTATTCTCCCTCGCGTGTTTCAGCGCCTCCGCCAGAAGAGTCCTGAGGTCAGACGAAACCATAAGTCCCGCATTCGGTCTCATACTCTTGTTCGCTTGATCCACGAGGGCTTGCAGAACAGGTTCTCTTTCAAGCCTCAGTCCCAGCATTAGAGCATCGAATTGTGACTGCCGGAGCTTTGCAATCGCGATCAATGAATGCTGCGGAGTTAGTTGCGCGGCATTGAGCGACCTGGCTTCGGAGTAAGCCTGTCTGATGATCTCTCGACCGCTTTCTCCGATCTTGTCCGTGTATATTTCGAGGTCGACCGTGGAAGAATTCTCCATTCGGAATTTCATCTCTCGGAACGCGTACGCAACGTAACCTACAAACAACGTCGCCAGCACCGCGAGCGCCGGAAGCGGCTGCGCTCGAACGCTCCACACCGTTGCCCACAGAGCGAACGCCAGAAAAATCAGTGGCGTGACCGGATAGCCTACGCAGACTTTCTTGATGCCTGGCTGCAGACGAAGAACGAAGATGCTGAGGACAGTCAGCGCCGCAAAGATCGTCAATGTGAAACCGATGTAGATCAATAACGGCCCGAAGGAAGAAGTAACGGCGATCACCGCTGCGAGAGCCGCTTGAACGAACACCGCCGTTGCGGGAACTCTCCTGCGATTCAACTTCGAAAACGAGCGAGGCATAAACCCATCCGAGCTCATCGCTTCCAAAACGCGGGGTCCGATCATGATCATCGCGCTCACCGGGCTTATGAGAGTGAGCGCGATTAAGGCCGAACTAAGATTTCCACCGGTTGTTCCCCACAACCTTTGCGCTACGTCGTGCGCGACTTCCTTAACTCCTGACAACTCGGCTGTCGGGACCGCGCTCAGATACGAAACGTTGACGAGCACATACAGCACACCAACAGCGCCGGCGCCGAGAATCAATGATCGAGGCAGCGTTCGTTCGGGGTTGCTGATTTCGCCTCCGACGTAGGCGGCCGCGTTCCATCCGCTGTAGGCGAAAGACACAAAGATCAGCACCACCGCAAACGCCGACGAAGACCAAAACGACGGATTGAATTGCGTGAAACTCGCAACGTGATCTGAGCGAAACAGAGAGCCAGCGATGAAGGCGAGGAGCAGAATCACCTGAGCGGCGATCAAGCTCGATTGCACTCTTCCGCCTAGTCTTACATCGAAGGAGTGAAGCACTGACAAGAGAATGATCGTGAGCACCGCCATCGAACGAACCGGCCAGTGCGGAACGATGCGGGCCAGATAAAGGTGCATAGCCATCGCCGAAGCCGCTATCGGCGCGGCGAATCCTACGACGAGCGACACCCACCCGGACATCACTCCGAGAGAAGGATGAAGCAGCCGGCTCAGGTAGAAGTACTCACCGCCCGAGCGAGGAAGGTTCGCGCCAATCTCTCCGTAGCAAAGTGCGCCGCACAGGGCGACTACGCCGCCGAGCAGCCACGCGAGGAGGACGTCTCCGCCGCCCGCGCCCATCTGAATCATGAAGCCAGTTGTGGTGAAGATTCCTGTACCCACCATGCTCGCGACTACAATCGAGGAGGCAGGGATGAGCGATAGAACTCGCCGCGCGGATTGCGAGTCGGACTCGTCTCCAGCAGGCGTCGAGGTAGTCGCCTGGAACGGCGAGCGTATGCGAACGATCTCCGTCAAGACCACTGGTTTGTCTTTGCTTGGAGGAGTGAGGTCAGCCATTCGCGGCTTGATTCTGACCTTGTGCGCGTTTGAACTCAAGCGCGCGGCGAGTTGTGGCGCGTCCGTCGCTCACAACCTCTGCGTCCTCGGCGTCCTTGCGGTTAGGTTTTAACGGTGATCAAGAAAACCGCGGAGGACACCGAGGACGCGGAGGATTCCGGCGTCCTTGAAAAAAGTTTGGAAGTGAAAGGCTGGCGCGAGATGCCAGCCTTTCGATTGAGTGCGGTTTAGCGTCCTGAGGTGGCCGCTTTGGAATCGCGCATCTGCTTAATCCGGTCGTGATCGCGCTGAACGGCTTCGTACTGCTGCTGCACAATCGTAAGAATGTTCGGCGGCAGTCCCAGCTTAAGCGCAGCCTTGTAGGCGTCGACAGCGGAGTCTTCGCCCCTTTCGCATTCGACGAGTATCGTGTGATCGTCCTTACCCGTGAGCGTTCCCTTGACGTCCATCCAAACGCGGTGGAGGGCGCCGGCGGTCGAGCCTGACTTTTCAGCGTCGCCACCCAATCGGCGGACTTCGATCTGAAGCTCCTGCACGCACTTTGCGCGTTCGTTGGATATCTGAGTCAAGAAGTTTTTGAGATCGGGACTCTTGACGTTTTCGGCGGCCTCTTTGAATCCGTTGAGCCCGTCCCGGCAAGTCTCGATGAGATCATTAAGCGTGGTGACTATCTTTTTGTTATCCATCTATGTGCTCCTTTCCCATTAGTTCGTTCTGAGTTCGGAGATTCACACAGCGTCCAACTGACATAAAGTATGAACAGTCAAAACGGGGACTGTCAAACCACTGACTTCTCAGCCTGCAATCGTTACGCCGCCATCTATCACCATTACCTGGCCGGTCATCCATGCTCCCGCGCGTGACGCCAGAAACACGGCAGCGCCTGCAATGTCCTCAGGTTCGCCAATGCGACGGAGCGGAGTCAACGTCTCAGCGCGCCCAAGAGTCTCGGGATTCTCCCACAGCGCGCGAGCGAAATCGGTTCGCACAAGACCCGGCGCGATGCAGTTCACCCGAATGTTCTTCGGTCCCCACTCGACGGCGAGATTACGAGCCAGTTGAAAGTCCGCTGCTTTCGAGATGGCGTAGATGCCGAGATTCAGCGAGCCCTTCAGCCCGCCGATGCTCGAAACTATGATCACGCTGCCGTCCCGCCGTTCGGCCATGTCAGGAATCGTTAGGTTGCAAAGCCAAATGTTGCTACGCACGTTCGAGTCCATGACTTTTGCGAAAGCGTCATCGCCCAGGCCTGACATCGGCCCGTAGTAAGGATTGACGGCTGCGTTGGAAACGAGAACGTCGATCTTGCCGTAACGCGCTTTTGTTTCGGAGACGAGGTGCTCGACGTCTTCTCGCTTGCCGATGTGACCTGCGATCGCGGCCGCCTCGTACCCTTGGCTCTTTATCGCGTTGGCGACTGCTTCGCACTTGTCCGCTTTACGGCTGGAGATGACGACGCTTGCGCCCGCTCGAGCGAGAGCTTCGGCGATGGCGCGGCCGATGCCTTTGGTTGAGCCGGTGATGATCGCTACTTTGTTTGTTAGATCGAACAATTCGTTCGGCATGAAGTGTATCTCTCAAGTTCGTAGTTGGCTTTCAGGCGGAAGTTTGTAGCACGGCGAAATCATCGAATTACAAACTTTCGCCTGAAGGCCGAACTACGAACACATTCAGTTGCAAGCCTCGAACAAGCCTGCCGCGCCCTGGCCGCCGCCGATGCACATCGTCACTACGCCCAGTTTCGCCCGGCGCCTCAGCATCTCGTTGGCTATCGTTCCAACCATTCGCGAGCCGGTCATTCCAAACGGATGGCCGATGGCGATCGAGCCGCCGTTGACGTTCAGTTTGTCTGGGTCGATCCCAAACCGGTCGCGGCAGTAGATAACCTGAACCGCGAAAGCTTCATTCAGCTCCCACAAGTCGATATCTTCGATCTTCAGACCGTGACGCTTGAGAAGTTTCGGCACCGCGAACACAGGGCCGATGCCCATCTCGTCGGGTTCACAGCCCGCGACTACGAATCCGCGAAAGATCAACTTCGGCTCGACGCCGAGCGCTTTGGCCCGCTCGCTCGACATCAACAGCGTCGCCGAAGCGCCGTCCGACAACTGAGAAGAGTTCCCGGCGGTCACCGTTCCCTGTCCGCTGGTCTGATCAAAGTAAGGCTTGAGCGCCGCGAGTCCCTCCAGCGTTGTGTCGGGGCGATTACATTCATCGCGGTCGCAGAGATGTTCTTCGCGGCTGACAACCTCTCCGGTTTTCTTGTCGAGGATCCCTCGCGTGACGTTCATCGGCGCGAGTTCTTCGTTGAAGAAGCCTTCGGCTTGCGCGCGAGCAGTACGCTGCTGGCTCGAGAGGGAGTACTCGTCCTGTGCCTCCCGGCTAATCTTGTAGCGCTTGGCTACGACTTCCGCTGTATCGCCCATTGCCATGTAGATCCCGGGGCTGTGCTCGAGCACCCATGGATTGGGATTGCTGTCGCGAGTCATCATCGTAATGCTCTCCACTCCGCCGCCGATCGACGCGCCGGCGCCTTCGTTGATGATCTCGTGTGCAGCCATAGCGACCGACTGGAGTCCTGACGAGCAGAATCGATTTACGGTGATTCCGGCTACAGACACCGGCAGTTCAGCGCGGATCGCTGCAACGCGAGCGACGTTGTTACCCTGCGCGCCGTGCGGCTGTCCGCAACCGAGAATCACGTCTTCGATTTCTTCAGGTGGAAGCTGCGGCACTTTCTTAAGCACGTCGCGAATGCAATGCGCGGCCAGATCGTCAGGCCGCGTCAGATTGAATGAACCTCTATAGGATTTCGCAAGCGGCGTGCGTGAGCTTGCGACTACATATGCTTCTCTCATGATAAATCCCTTTCGGAGAGAGCGTTCAGAGTACCGACTTTAGTCGGGCAGTGCCTTGTAATCCCAAAGGTTTCCGTTTGGTACTGCACTGCCCGACTAAAGTCGGTACTCTGAACGCTCGCGTTGGTCACTTGCCTTAGTCCTATGCTGTTGCAGTTATGTTGCCCTTGTCGAAATCCGCGAACGTCCTGCCTTGTTCGGCCAGAGTCTTCAACAGCGGAGCAGGCTCCCATAACTTGCCATGCTGTGAGTGAAACTCACTGATGCGATCATATACGTTCTTGACTCCAACGGTGTCGGCGAACCACATCGGGCCGCCTCGCCACGCTGGAAAGCCGTAGCCGTTGATGTAGATGATATCAATGTCTACGGCACGAAGCGCGAAGCCTTCTTCGAGAATCTTCGCGCCTTCGTTGACGAGCGCGAACATCGTCCGCTCCACGATTTCCTGCTCGCTTATTTGGCGTCGCTCGATGCCGGCCTCAGCCGATGCCTGCCCGATCAGCTTATCTACTTCAGAGTCGGGAATGGGTTTGCGATTCTCATCGTAGCGATACCAGCCCGCGCCGGTCTTCTGCCCGAAACGGCCCATCTCACAAAGCCGGTCTCCAACCAAAGGATGCCGGACAGTCGGATCTTCAAGATGCTTGTACTCCTTGCGAATCCTCCAGCCTACGTCGAGACCCGCGAGGTCGCCCATCGCGATCGGTCCCATCGCCAGTCCGAATTTGTACAGCGCGCCGTCAACGTCCTGAGGCGCCGCGCCTTCTTCGACCAGGAACTCGGCCTCGCGGCGATAGGGCCCAAGCATTCGATTGCCGACGAATCCTCGACAGTTACCGACAAGCACGCCGACTTTCTTGAGTCGCTTTGCAAGGGACATCGACGTGGCAATGACTTCCTTGCTTGTCGCGTTACCGCGAACGATTTCGAGCAATCGCATCACGTTCGCCGGGCTGAAGTAGTGATGCCCGATCACAAACTCGGGACGCGATGTGACTGAAGCGATTTCATCTATGTTCAGAGTCGAAGTGTTCGACGCGATGATCGCGCCCGGCTTGCAGATGCTATCGAGCTCGCCGAAGACCTGCTTCTTCAAATCCATTCCTTCGAACACTGCTTCGGTAACGATGTCGGCTTCTTCGAAACCGTCATAGGTCAGCGTCGGTGTGATCAAACTCACTCGCTGGTCCATCACTTCCTGCGAGAAGCGACCCTTCTTGACCGAATTTGCGTAATTGCGCTTGATGGTTGCGAGTCCGCGATCGAGAAACTCCTGAGAAGTTTCTTTGAGCAGGACGGGGATTCCGGCGTTTGCGTAATTCATCGTGATGCCGCCACCCATCGTTCCCGCGCCGACAACGGCTGCCTTCTTGATTTCGATCGTCGGAGTGCCCTTTGGCACATCGGGAATCTTGGCGACCTCGCGTTCGCCGAAGAAGACGTGAATCAGCGCTTTGGACTGATCGCCAAACAAACACTGCTGAAACAGCTCGGCTTCTTTTTCGCAGCCCTTATCGAAGGGAAGTTTCGTTGCCGCTTCAACCGCATCGATGGCTGCGACGGGCGCGGTCTGTCCGCGACGGGTTTTCCTCGCTTGCTCACGCGCTGCCGCGAAAACCGGAGCGTTCGTCTGCTCGTCGCCGAGCTTGTCGTTCTTCTCCCGAGTTTTTTGCGGTGTGGCTCCACTTGCGATGATCTCTCGAGCGAAGGCCACGGCTCCAGCGAGGAGATCGCCTTCAACGATACGATCGACGATGCCGCACTCGACCGCCGCTTTGGCTTTGATTGGGTCGCCGAACGCGCACATCTCAACTGCCTTCTCGACGCCGGCGAGCCTTGGCAAACGTTGAGTGCCGGCTGCGCCTGGAATGATTCCCAGCTTCACTTCAGGTTGGCCGACTTGAGCGGAAGGCGCCGCGACTCGATAGTGAAACGCCATCGCGACTTCGAGCCCGCCGCCAAAGGCCGTTCCGTGAATCGCTGCGATCGTGGGTTTCGGGCAATCCTCGATCCCGAGCAGCAGCGGCAACAGGCTGCCGCCTCTTTTTTCGCCGCTTGTGACCTTGCCGAATTCCTTGATGTCGGCGCCGGCGATGAACGTGCTGCCGCTACCTATCAGGACCGCGGCTTTGACGTCTTCGTCTTTCGAGACAGCTTCGATCGCTGAAGCGATTCCTTCGGGCACGCCAGGGCTAAGCGCATTGACTGGTGGGTTGTTGACAGTGATGACGGCTACGTCGCCGTCTTTGGTTAGTGATATCAGTTCACTCATTAAGAGATCTTCCTCCCCAATGACTAATGATAGATGGTTGCGAGCATGTGTCGATCACAACAACAAGAGATCGGTTAGTGAGCGTATGGTGCGGCTTGCGGGTCTGTCAAGAAACGGCATGAATGAGAAAAGTTATGGTGCCCCCGGCGCGATTCCAACGCGCGACCTTCCGCTTAGGAGGCGGACGCTCTATGCAACTGAGCTACGGGAGCACATCGGCTTTAAGCTAACAGATGCGCTTTTGAAGTGTCCAGAGTTCAGCCTCCGAGCTTACTCATCGTACTTGAGCAGCGACGCAATCTTGTGGCCCGGAAAGCGCTCGCGGCCATTCAGGAAGTTAAGCTCGACGACGAACGCCAACCCCGCGACGATACCACCGAGGCGTTCGACCAAATCCACCACTGCGCGAGCCGTCCCGCCCGTCGCCAGCAGGTCGTCGGCAATGATCACGCGATGACCGTCGCCGATTGCGTCCTTGTGGATCTCCAGAGTGTCCGTTCCATATTCGAGGTCGTACGTGATCGACTCGATGGCCGCCGGCAACTTGCGAGGTTTGCGCACCGGCACGAAGCCGGCTTTCAACCGATAAGCGAGCGCCGGAGCGAAGATGAATCCGCGAGCCTCAACCCCGATGACCGTATCGACGTTGGGATCGTCTATGCACTCGACAAGGCGATCGATCGTCGTGCGCAGACCGTATGCATTCTTCAACAGAGTTGTTATGTCATAAAACATGATTCCCGGCTTGGGAAAATCAGGAACTGTTCGTATCAGTTGTTTGAGGTTGTCCACTAATGTTCTCCCTAAGAAGTCCGTAGTCAGTAGTCGATAGTCCGTAGCTTGTTGTCCGTGAGCTACGGACAACGGACTGCGGACTAATACACGACGTCGAATTCTGAGTAGCGCCCTGTAGGCTGCATCGAAATTTCATCAACCTGAGTCACGTGCCCGTATGAGGGTCCCTGCTCCAGCGCGGCCTTAAAGTCGGCAACCGCTGTAGGAGCGCCCTCGGCAATTGCCTCGACGGTTCCGTCGGCGAGATTGCGAACCGTGCCGGCGACTCCCGCTTGTCGAGCCGCTCGTTGAGCGAAATAGCGAAAGCCTACGCCCTGAACTCTACCCTTAACTATGAATCGCCGAGCTATCATACAGGACTACCGATTTTCTGATCCATTCCACTAGTGAATCTCAAACCCAATACTCAACGCAAAGACGCAAAGGACCGCAAAGCACGCGAAGGACTGACCGACGGATCACGGTTTCTTTTGCTCAGGTTTAGCTGCTGGATCAGACAGCAGCAGCTCGCCCTGAGGCCGGCAAGGATTTGCGCTCTCATATCGGCGCAAATCTGCCTTAAGCTTTTCGACCATATCCGGTCTTCGATCTCGCTCGGCGGCAGCAATCAATCGTCTCTGCAATTCGGCAGCCTCAGAGCAGCGGCCGATCTCGGCAAGCGCCATTGCGACTATGGCCCCGTGATTGAGAAGGTCGGTTGCCTTGTAAACAAGCCGAGCAAGCTCGAGCGCTCTGGCGCCATCACGCAGATCGTATTGCGGACTCGCCGCAAGCAAATACGCGAGCATGATCGCGGTCCGTCCTTTCTCAGGAGCGATCGTGTGAGCCTTCTCCAGCGTTTCCACCGCCAATTTGTGTTGCCGCTTACTCAACATCAGTTTTACCAGCTCGAGCACAGCGTCTTCATTTGCCGGATCGGCCTGGACGATGCGCGAGTACTCCCCCAGTGCTTCGTCCGCACGCTGAGACTTCTCTAATTCCTGAGCGAACGCAAACCGCGATTCGTTGTCGGTTGGATTCAAGGCCAACACAGCCTGGAAGTGAATGATCGCCTGCTCGTGCCGATTCTGTTTCGAAAGAAGGAATCCAAGATTGTAATGCGCAGTCGCGTTGGTGGGATCGATCTTCAGCGCTTGCTGGTACTGCTCGATGGCTCCAGTAACGTCTTGCATCTGCGCAAGCGCTGCCCCCAGATTCACGCGAGCCGGTATGCCAGTCGGGTTTGCGGCAATCGCTTTACGAAACTCGTCGGCTGCTTCGGAGAACCTGCCTGCATCAAGTGCCTTACGACCCTGAATTGCGTGAAGCCGGTCGCCGCGAATTAATTGCCGGAGTCCGTCGATCAGCGGGTCGGACACTCGAACGCCAACCGGGCCTTGCTGCGCAAGGTGAGTTCGGGCTGTCTCGAGGTCGCCCAGACCGCGATACGCCATCGCAAGCGCATAGTGAATTCGATTCGCTTGAGGCGTTTGCTTCAGCGCTTGTTCCAGATACTCGACGGCCTGCTTGTAGTCTTTGGCTGACAACGCCGCTTGTCCCAGCCCATATCGACAAGCGGCGCAGTTGCCATCGATCCTGAGCACTTTCTGAAAATTTGCGCGAGCCTCATCAAGCCGATTCTGCCGCAGGTAGATGTTTCCGAGATTGACCGCCGCCGGTTGGTAATCGGGCCGCTGTTTGAGCGCCAGCTCGTAGTAAGTCGTGGCTTCTTCCGCGCGGCCGTCCGCGTTAAGAATACTCGCCAGGAGATAGCTCCAGCGGAAATCTTCAGGAATAAGCTGATGCGCGTTTCGATAGCACTCTTCGGCCTGCGGAAGCAGAGAATAAGTGTGATAGGCCTGCCCTAACGATCCGTACGCCTCGCCGAGCTTTTCGTCGGCTAAGCTTCGGTCACTCGATGCAGCGACTACTGAGTTTTGAAGCGACTGCAACTGCTCCCGGACCTCTGCTTCGAGAGCTTTTAGATCCGGGGCGTGCACAGGCAGCAGTCCGGCCCTCGGCGGCGGAATAAGTTTGTCATCGGCTGAACTCGATTGTAGACGGGAGGGCGCTTGTGCGGCGACGCATGCAAGAGAGAGGAAACAGACGGCGATCGTTTTGAGCGCCAAACGAATGGACTCAGCAAGTTCAACGCGTGTCTTGAGGGTGTTCACTTGATCTCCGGGGACGCGCCTTCGCGCAGTGTCACATACCGATCGACGGGAGGGTTCCTCCACTCTTCGATGATCCCTGAAGGCCAATGGACTCGGACGAGATCGACGCGATCGGAACTGCCGAGACCAACGAGTACTCGCGGGTCTTGAGCTGACAGGTACCCGCCATCGGTTCGCACTCGACGCCACAGCGCATTTCTTTTCGGAGTGACGATCTCGACCCTGGCCCCGAGCATGTTTCTATTGAACTTCTTGCCGGTCAGCCGCATTCCCAGCCAGTGATTTCGGTTTCCAATCTGATTCAGGAACAACCTTGCCCGTCCGTTGTTATTTGAAATCAAGACATCGGTGTCGCCATCATTGTCTATATCGCCCAGTGCGGCGCCTCGTCCGACCGAAGGCATGTTGAAAGAGTCGCCAGCCGCGGCTGACTCATCGATGAAGGTTCCCTTGCCGGTATTGTGAAAAAGCTGGTTCGGTTGACTGAACGGATAAGGATCATGCTTTCGAGCGAGATCCTGGAGGATGCGGACCGCGCCGTTGGTCACCAACAAATCCAGCCAGCCATCGTTGTCATAATCGAACCACAGAGTCCCGAAACCGGTGTAGCGTCTGGTCTGCAATCCGTGACCCGCCTCGTTTGTTCTGTCTTCGAAAAAACCGTTTCCCTGATTCACGTAAAGAGTATTGGTTTCCTCCATCAGATGAGTGACGAAGATATCATCATCACCATCTCCGTCGAAATCTCCGGCGTCTACTCCCATGCCGGCCTCCGCTTGCCCGTCGCGATTAACTGCCACGCCAGCGAGCAATGCTTCGTTCCTGAAGGCGCCGTTTTTCTGATTTATCCAGAGCTGATTTGGATCGCCGTCGTTCGCAACGTAAAGGTCCGGCCATCCGTCCCGGTTGAAATCGGCGGTGACAACTCCAAGACCTCGCCCAAATTCCTCGCTGATTCCCGACATGCCGGTTACATCTTCAAAAACGCCATCGCCCTTGTTGTGAAACAGTCGATTCCCAGCAGGCCGAAACGCTCGCGGCATGCAGTAATCACGTTCGCTGGTATTGGCGTAGCAGTCAGGACTGCCGGATGTCGAGAAGGCTACATAGTTCACCACAAAAAGATCCAGCCAGCCGTCTCGATCGTAGTCGAAGAACGCCGCGCTCGTGCTCCAGCGAGAGTCGTCGGTGAGGCTCGTCTTGGTGACGTCCGTAAACGTGCCGTCGCGATTGTTAATGAGCATTTGATTCGAGCCGAGATTGCAAACGTACAGATCGTCCCATCCATCGTTGTTAATATCACCAACCGCGACGCCCATTCCGTAGCCGGTCGCGAGAATGCCGCTCTTCTCCGTCACATCCGTAAACCTGAGAGAGCCGGGCTTGCCGGCTTCCATGTCGTTTCGAAAGAGTCTGGCGCCGGGCGAACCCGACCCGCGCCATGGGAAGAGTGTATTGCCCGGATTTACTCCCGGCTCCAGGACAGAACCCTGGACGAGGAAAACGTCCAGGTCTCCGTCGTTGTCGTAATCCAAAAGCGCCGCGCCCGATCCCATTATCTCCGGCAGATAAAAGCGCCCGGTAGCGCCGTTGTAATGTTGAAAGTCGAGCGAAGCACGCCCTGTTGCTTCGACGAATATCGCGGTTGAGGCGGCATTGCGTTGTTGCGCGACTGGCTGTTTCCGCATTGCCAAACACAACGACTGAGAAGGTAATACGATTACGGAAACGACCAGTCCCAATAATGGCAGGGTCGAGGCTGATTTCATCGTTGACCTCTTGAAGTACCAGATGATCAGGCGCAAACCGGTTCGCGGGGTCGCGACTTATTTGATACCTGGAGCGCCTTTGACCTCATTCCTGCTGGAGTTGGGCACAACATATTCCATCCATCCAATCATCATCTCGTCGTAAGTGGGATCGCCCCAACGCACCGCCTTGTTTGGATCAGGGTTGTATTTGTTTTTCGCCGAGTTATCAAAATGAGCAGTGACGATTAGCCTGCTACCTTTGGGAATCGGAATCAGACTCTTGAGGTAATAGGTGCTCTGCCAGTTGAAGTTGAAGTTTGGGACCCAGAGCAGTGTTTCGCGCCGCGCATCCGGGTAAAGCACTTCATACTTCATATCTTTTCCGCGCAGGTGCATGTGCGGCATGTAGCTTACCAAGCGAACATCCTCCTCAAACGCGTATGCCGCGGTAACCTCGTGGTTGCCCGCGCCTGCGGGAATCTTAAAGAAATGATTTGGCACCGTAAGCGTGACTATTCGATCGGCCGGCGGCTCGCCGGCAAAGACCAAACCCACGCTAGTCCGGTCCTTCGCCGGCTTGTCGAGCGACCCGCGAAAGCTGGAATAGTGTACCTGGAGAACGATGATTGATCCCGCAGGGACCTTCTTTGCTATGCCGCGACCATAAACATCCGGGCCTTTTCCGGGAGCATAAGAAGTCAGCAGGATGCTGAACAAGTCAGAGCCTTGACTCCCTGCAGTACGTTTGAAGAGCGAGCCGCCGTTTATCGAGCGGGCGCCATCGTCAATTACCGGCGCGTCCATCTTGACTCGAGAAAGTGATCCTTGTCTGTAAAAGATCGGCGGCTCGGGTTCGTTCTTAACAGATGATTGGCCATTCTCTTGTCTCGAGCGGGCAATGGTCTGCGGCGTCAATATGTGCGCGATCGCGTGATGCACAATTCTCCGATTACTCGGCCGAATCTCCGCCGCTTGAATCCACTTGTCTTCATTGAACCGCGTTGGAATGGTGAACACGAAATAGTCATCGGGGGCGCCGGGCTCGATGGTATGTTCCTCACCCATTGAGAACACCTGGTCTGGTGTTCCAATTCTCCAGCCATCAATGTATTCGGGGACGGCCGGCAGGTCCTTTGGATCGCCTTCCGGGGCGCCACGATCCACCCAGGCAGTGATGGTGTCGATATCCTTCCGGCTCAGACGAGCGTCGTTAATGAAATCGCCGTAGCGCTGATCCGCGTGCCACGGCGGCATCTCGCGAGACAGGACCTTTTCGCGGATTGAGCGCGCCCAGGGGCGGGCATCCTTGTAGGTCAAAACCGAAAAAGGCGCTGCATCGTTCGGACGATGGCACTCGGCGCAATGCTTGAAGAGTATCGGCGCAACATCTTTGGTGAATGTAACATCCCGGTTTGGGAATGCGCCTCCAGCAGTAGCGCGTGCAATCAGGAACAGCGCTCCCGCGATCGCCGCCAGCCCGCTCAATGTCAGTCGCTTTGAATTCATGCCCCGCATTTTCGCCGCTTTCCCAAGCAATATTGAAGGCTATCTATATCACTGTTCTTTGCAGTTGTCATCAAGCGCAGTGGGGCGACTCCTGATAGCCGAGCGTCGTTAACGAACCCGAATGCTGCATGTTGAGAAGTGTGATGGGGCTCGCCAGAGCAGACGGTAAGACGCGTTTCATTGTTTTGTAAGTTTCATCTTGACAGGGTCGCGGAGCTTTGACATGATCGCAGCGTTTTTCGCGCGGCTCGAAGGCCAATGTCGGGATTGTGGAGAGCTGGAATCACAAGCTTTCCGGGATTAGGCCAACTCCCTCCACAACAGATTGGCTCGCATTAACCCCTAACACTAAGGGAGGAACAATCAAATGAAAAGCAAAAGGATGATTCATGTAATGGCATATGCGATGGCGTTGATTTTTTGTTTCGGCATTTCGGGGCTTGCTCAGTCCCTGAGGGCCGATGATCAGATCGCCGCCGTTGCCGCGGATTCAACAGAGATACGATTTCAGCCTAAGGTCGAATACGCCCGACTAATCCTGAGGGTTTCAACCCCAGACGGCGAGGTATTTAGCAAGGAATTTGAAGCCGGTACTCTTCCTTCATTTAAGCTGATCGACGACAGCGGTATGAAGCTGCGAGATGGCCACTATCTATACGAGCTGCGTCTGACTCCGCACCTCGATCAGGAAGTCAGAGAAGCGCTGACGGCTGCTCGAGCGAAGGGCGATGACCAGGCGGTTCGGGAGCTCCAGAAGAACGGCAAGATTCCAACCCAGATTACCGTGCAATCCGGCGCTTTCGCGGTCAAAGAGGGAACAGTGTATTTTGGAGGTCTTGAAGAGCCGAAGACGCCGGGCGGGACCGGCCCCTCAATACAGTCCTCAGGCAAAAAGAGGACGGGGGGCGATGGCGTCACCATAATGGATGTGGTGACAGCCGACGATATTATCGTTCAAGGCTCAGCATGCATCGGGCTTGATTGCGTTAACAACGAGAGTTTCGGGTTTGACACAATCCGGCTCAAGGAGAACAACACGCGAATCAAGTTTGACGATACTTCTACCTCAGCCGGATTCCCGGCGAACGACTGGCAGCTAACGGCTAACGATTCCGCCAACGGCGGGGCCAACAAGTTTTCGATCGAAGACATAACCGGATCAAAAGTCCCCTTCACAGTCACTGCCGGCGCGGCGACCAACTCGATCTTTGTTGACAGCACTGGGCGCGTGGGATTGCGGACTTCAACACCGGTGTTGGATCTTCATATCAACACCAGCAACACTCCCGCACACCGGCTGGAACAAAACAGCTCGGGCGGGTTCACTGCGCAGACCTGGGACATCGCCGGCAACGAAGCCAATTTCTTTGTGCGCGATGTTACAGGAGGCAGCCGTCTTCCTTTTAGAATCCGCCCGGGAGCGCCAACCAGCAGTATTGATATCAATGCCAGCGGAAACGTGGGCGTCGGAACGGCATCACCTGCCGATAAAATGGAAGTCACCGGACAGCTTCGCGTCTCCGGAACACTTGGCGGATTTCTTGCGGCGCCCAGAGACGGCAGCGGGGCCAACCAGATCTGGTATAACCCGACCGGCGACGATATGCGTCTGTTTAACACGATCAGCGGCGATGTCATTACCGTTCTGAACAACGGCAACACAGGCATCGGGACGGCGACGCCAGGCGGAAAGCTCGACGTCAACGGATCGATCTTCCAGCGCGGCGTTCAGCTGTTCGCAGACTATGTCTTCGAGCCGTCTTACACCGTTGAGTCGATCGAAGAGCATGCCGACTTCATGTGGAACAACAAGCATCTTCCGGCCGTCGGAGCAAAGAAGGTTGACGAAAAGGGCCGCGAAGTAATCGAGATCGGCGCGCAGCTTCGGAGCCTGCTCGAGGAGCTTGAAAAGGCGCACATTTACATTTCAACGCTCAACGACAGAATCGGAGTGAGAGATTCGCAGCTGGTGAAGCTCGAGCAACGGAACTCGGACCTTGCCGAGCGTCTGGCTCGCATCGAGGCAATGCTCTCTGCCGCAAAGAATGAAAAGAAGTAATTACTGAATCAACCAATGTCCGGAATTCATGGGACGAGGATCTTCCTCGTCCCATTTTCTTTGTGCGCCCGGCAGGGCGCACTCACTTGGGGGTGGAAGTCCGCTACTAGCCCGACAGGGGGAATAGTTAGCCGGACGGCAAGGGTGTCCATCGCGAGGTGGAATCTGAAGGAAGGCGCAGGCAAAACGCTGGCCCGA
>WNFR01000201.1_pt1 | contig 60520 bp, 53 predicted proteins | sample 5400221 | NCBI WGS metagenome assembly WNFR01 (sample SAMN13153357, study PRJNA577476) | soil metagenome | isolation source: 40 cm soil under Madrone tree | place: USA:California | collected 2016-06-14
ACCGACGGCTCCTTTGATGTCTTTCTCTGCCATCAGCGGATTGGCACGATTGACCTCAAACAAGTCCCTCGAGATCATTGACAATGTGTTTACCATGTCTCCGAACACCCGTTTACGATCTCCCCGGTCTATACAGGCGGCAGCATCTAGCCCAGGGCGAGTCCGCGAGCCCTGGGTCAGCGTCCGCTTGGTGCCGACAAGCCCACGTAGTGGGCGACAGGAAGATGGGCGAGCACTCGACTAATTTGCAACGCACTGTCGCCCGCTACGCGGGCTTGCGATCTAACCTCCCGCAGTCCCGGACTGGCGCAGACATGCCCTGGGCTAAGTGCGCAACGAGTGCCTGAGCCCATGCAGTGGGCGACAGTAGCTAAAACAATTTGCACCGGCGCTGTCGCCCGCTGCGCGGGCTCGCGATCTAACTCCCGCCCCCCAGGGCTCGCGGACTCGCCCTGGGCTCCACGCTGGCGCCCACTGCGTGGGCTGAAACACTTAGCGCTTCGTCCCATCTTTACGAAGCGCTTGCGTCCGGTTTCAACACCTGCTGCATCAAGCTTACGCGCGAGGCGGCGGGGAGCGGCGACATCAGCGTGTACTTCGCGCCGGGCGTGACGATTCAGGAGCAAGTGATCTTCGCGAACTACATCCACGCCCACCTGCAAGCCCGTAGCGAGGAAGTGCAGCGACTGCGCTATTACGTCTGTCCACACTGCGGGACGCCGAAAGGCAATCCGCAGGTGATGATGAAGAAGCTTCTCTCGAAGAAGAAAGCTGCAGATGTCGAGTGCGACATCTGCGAGAAGCGCTTCAATCTCTGGGATGATCTGGAAATACTCTTTGCGAGCGATGCGTGCGCAAAGAGGTCGAGGGTCTGCAAGCCATCGATGCCGTCCGATTGGATTCAAGACGGAAAGGTAAGCTGCTTGCTTAGGTCATCTCCCGGGTCACCAGTGCCGATCAGAAGTGCTTCGAGATCCCAGGCACTAAAGACGAGGGGATCGATATTCAACTAGAGTTCACGGATGACGAAGGCAAAGGCACTGGGAAGTTGCTGTTCCTACAGTTGAAATCAGGGAACTCGCACCTCCGAAAACGGAAGGACGGCGTTGAGATTTTCGCGATCAAAGAACCGCGCTGGGTAGACTATTGGTTGAAGCAATCGTATCCGGTCATGTTGGTAATAGGAACCTTCGCCCAAGACGACGAGCGTTCAATGGGCAGGGAGAAATTGGAATTCGACGAGGTTCGCTGGATGGAGATCAGCAGCTACCTGAAGCGCGAAAGCCAGAACGGAAAGAAATCCGTAAAGCAGATCGAGTTCAAAGGCGAACGCCTGGACATGACCAGCGTGCGCCGCTGGCGCGACAAGGCGTTGAGCTAACCGCGCTCACGTCTGCGAAAACCATAAGATTGCGTCTCTTCCGATTCGGATGATTAGTTGAACGTGAGGGCCGCAACCCCTTCGGGGTTGCTTCCAACAAGACCAACATTGGGTGCGCCATCGTCCCAGGGTAGCGGAGTACCGCAACCCTGGGCTAAGTGCCGCAACCCCTTCAGGGTTGCTTTTCCGAAGCACTTCACTCGAACTGCTTTTTGAAATCAGTAAACTGTTGCTTGAGCTCTGCCAATTCACTGCGCACCTGCGACAGTTCTTCTTCGAGCTTTGCGATTCTTTCATTCTCCTCACGAACCTCGAGAGTGGCCGGCTCGAGGCGCGTCGGCGCTTCACGTTCTTCCACATGAATCTCGCCAGCTAGCAAGTGAGCGTACCTCGATTCTTTTGTTCCGGGCTGACGCGGCAGCTTCACCGCCAGCGCTGGTTCGGCGGACATCAGCGCTTGAAGCGTTAACTCGACTTCCTCGAGTTCTTTGAACTCATAGAGTCTCCCCGTGCGGCCTCGAATCTCACCTACGGTCTGCGGCCCGCGTAGCATCAACACACATAGCACTGCCAGTTCCTGCGCCGCGAGCTTGAGCGCTTCAGAAAAGTTGTGCTCGTACTTGGGCACTCTCCCGATGCCGGTCACCATCCACGCGAGCTTTTTCTCGCGCAGGCTCTCGATCGCTCGCGCCACAGTTCTCTCGTCGAACGAAACCACCGGATCACGATTAGAAAGCTGGTTGCACGCATTCACCAGCGCGTTCAACGTGAGCGGATAGTACTCGGGCGTCGTGATTTCTTTTTCAATCAACGAACCCAGTACTCGAACTTCAACTTGCGTCAGTATCTGCTCCAATTCTGTTTCCTCGCAAAATTGATAAGAACGTCGTTGTGAAGTTATATAACAAAGTTTATACTCGCTGCATACCTTTTCGTTCCGGAGGCTGCCACATGAAGGAGCCCGGTAAAGCGCAACTGAAACTCGTCCTCGCCGGTCTTGCCGTAGTTTGCATAGTGAGCCAACCTTATCCAGTCATAGCTCAGAGGTCAGGCAGCGTGCCGTACCCGCCGCCGAACCCGAACAAGGCCTCTAAACCGTACACGCCGCCAGGGTCGGATGCTCAAGGCGGGGGAACGGCATTCGACAAGCACGAAAGTTCCGGCGATCCAGAGACAAGACTGCTGCGACGGCGTGCGGCGGCAGAGCTGGCCGAAGACCTCGATCGATTACGGCGGATCAATCGGGAGAGAATACTGCCGCTGTCGGCGTCTCAATCACTCGACTACAAAGTACTATCCCAGGTCACCGGCGAGATAAACGGCCGGGCCAAGCGGATCAAGTCCAACAGTCCGGTTATGCTCAGAGAAAAGAAGGGTGAGAAGCGTACTTATGAGACGGATGCGGCTCATCTTGGTTCTATGCTTCCGGAACTCAGTCGCTTGATAGAAAGCTTTCTTGCCAACCCGGTTTTTAGCACCGCATCAGTGAACGATGATGACCTTCGCTCGACTGCCGGCCGCGATCTCGAGAGCATCATCCGGTTGAGTGATACGATCAGCAAGGCAGCAAAGCGGTTGGCGAAGGCGACTGAACCCGCGAAAGGGCAACGCGCATAGGCGACGTGAGTGCGTGTCGAGCATTACACAAGGAGGCGCGGTATGAAGAGGTCTAATGCGCTGCGTGGCCTGACCATCACCTTGACTGTTTTCGTTTTAGCCTCGACGCTGTGGATTTCCAAATCGCTCGGGCAACAGCAGCAGAACCAGGGCTACAAGCAGCCTGTTGACCCGGCGGCGAGACCAAAGGTTCGCGCGATGGTTGAGGCGATCAACCAGCGGGCTCGCGAGCTGGGGCTTATCGCGGCTACTGATGACGATGACCAGGCGGCATTCATCCGCAGGAAGCTCGATGCTCAATTGAGCGAGGACTTTGAAAAACTGCACTCGATCAACGTCGAGAAGATTGCCGCACAGTCGGCAGCGCCTTCGTTCGATTACAAAACTCTTTACGATGCAACCAATGATCTAAAGACTCGCGCAACGCGCATCAAGTACAATGTCACGTTGCTGCAGGTCGCCGATAAAGCTGAAAAGCCTCGCTACGAGGAAAACCCCGATCAGCTCCCGACGATGTTGCCGGAACTCAGCCGCTTGATTAACAGCTTTCTCGGCAGTCCGGTCTTTCGTCTTAACTCACCAAACGACGTTGCGCTTCGATTGAAAGCCAGCCGGGATCTGGACGGTATCATCCGGCTTAGCGAAACAATCAACAAGATTACGAAGCGTTTGAAGTCTACCCAGGCAAGCAAGTAGCGACGACTGGATTAAGACTGCGTCAGAAGCGAGCGATCGCGAATCACTTCCACCGAACAGTGCGCTCGCATCGCGACGGCTTCGGAAACGCTGCCCAGCAAGTAGCGAGTCAGCCCGCGCCGGCCGTGTGAGCCGGCCACCACCAGGTGTGCGCCCCACTCGGCAGCGTCTTCGACGATTCGTTTCTTTGGGTTCCCATCCAGCACCGCAGTTTCCGTTTTGAAACCGGTTTGTGCCACGATTTCCTGAGCCGCGCTGACTGCCTCCTCGCAACTCTTCGCGCTGACTTCGGTGCGCTGCCTTGCGACGGCGCCGCCGGCGTACCACGGATCGGCCGCCGGGATGACTCGTTCAACTACGCTCACGATCCTGAACTCTGTATCAATGGGCCAGGGGCGTTCGGCGATTGATCGCGCCGCTCGCAACGAGAACTCGGAGCCGTCGGTAGCCAGCAGGATTCTCATTCGCTCTCGACGCTCATCGGATCGATTGTGGTCAGGATGTTCGGCGTCGTGACGCGGATGCCGGATTATCTCGACCGAACAAGCGGCGTTTTCAACAACCGCTTTCGCAACGCTGCCCAGCAGGAACCGAACAAAGCCGCCGTGTCCGTGCGACCCGACGAAGACGAAGTCAGCGTCATATTTCTCCGCTTCCTCTACGATGCTCGCGGCGGGATACCCTTCGGCTACTTGAGTTGTCGTTTGCAGGTCTCGGGGGACAAATCGTTCGGCAACTTGCCGAACCAGGAGTCGAGCCGCATCATCTTCGTTTTTCATGAAAGGTTCGAGATATCCGACGCTGTAGGTGAGCGCGAACAAATCGATCACCGTAAGGACACACACCTCCGTGCCGGCCGGCCACGGCCGCGCTTCGACTTCGCTTATGACAGCCTCCGACAACGGAGAGGAATCAATGGCAAGAAGTATTCTCATTTCGTGTCTTGCGAGCGGTCTCAGAAGCTCGTGAATGATTCTGAGAGAGTGAAGACTAATTCTCAACGCAAAGACGCAAAGGACCGCAAAGCACGCAAACGCGACTGGGTCAAAGACGCCGGCCCCTGAAGATCAACCAGCCGGCAAACGCGCCGACGGCAAAGGCCCCGATTACCGATCTCAGCGGATAGCGCTTGATACTGTGAGCCGCCTCGTCGAGCATGTCTTCCGCCGACCCGTAGCCGCGCTTCACCGCGCGTTTAGCACTAACCAACGAGTCTTCCACGGTATCGCCCACTACACTCCTTATTCGAGAAGCCTCGCGTCCGAGGTTCGATATTTGTTCTTCTACAAACTGGGTCCCTCTCAGCACATTTTCCTTCATGATGTGCGCTCCTTATGTTTACGATGTCTCAACTCGCCCACACCACACCGGGTTTTTTGACGCAACCATGATGCCGCATTGATCAGCCGTCTATTTGTTGTGACTGAACTCCAGCGGTAGGCTGACTGCGAAAAGTTACGGCAAACGAGAGTCAAACCGCGCAAAAATTTCCAATCATCCGCAAAAGAGAAGCGCCCGAAAACTGCGTCCCAAACTACTACAGGCTCGTAAGTCTGCGGTTATTCCGTCGGCGACATACTGAACCATTACCCAACATTGGCCTGACAAAGTTGCGCCCCTTGAGTTTGAGCCGGTTGGCCACACGAAAAGTCCCATCGGTCACAAAGTTGTTTCCCTAACAGGATCGCAGATACAGAATGACCGCGCTACAATCGAATACTGGAAGTGTAAGACGCCGGCGGGGTCACGCTCGCCGTTCGCAGTAGAAACAATCCCCGGGGGAGATTAATTTTGTCGTTTGATGTTCAGAGTTCAAGCTTTAGCGCGCCACTTTTCCGTCGGACAAGTTCAAGAGCAAGCTAAAGCTTGAACTCTGAACATCAAACTGCCCAACGGCCGAAAATCGGTGACTCTTTCTGCTTTGTTTTTGCGTACTGAGAAAGAGACCGCGGGTTAGAATGAAAGCATCAGAGGATTGATGATCAGCAGACTCTTGAATCGCCGTTGGTTCCAAGTGGTGCTTGTAGTGGCCGCGTGGACAGTCTTCGCGATTTTTCTATCGAGCCAGATGTATCTTGCCTACAGCCGGGGCACAACGCCTATCCGATACCAACGTATATTTCTGGTCGAGCTGATTTATGCATACATCTGGGCCTGCCTGACCCCGCTCATTCTGTGGCTCGCGCGCCGCTTCAGGATCGATCGGGGAAGATGGCTCCGCGGACTGCTGGTACATCTCGCTGCTTCATTGGTGATCGGAGTGGCGACGCGAGTGCTGCACGATTTAATGCTGTTCTTTTTTCTCGCCGAGTCCGGCTGGAACTTTTCGTTCGTCAAGCTCCTGATGAACGTTTATTTCATGACGGACTATGGTGCAATGGTCTACTGGCTGATTCTTCTTATCAGCTATTCGTTCGATTATCACCGGCGCGTCAGGGAAGGCGAGGTGCGTGCGACTCGGTTGAAAGCGCAGCTCGCGCAAGCTCAGCTTGATGCGCTCAAGATGCAGCTTCAGCCTCATTTCCTGTTCAATACTCTTCATTCGATCTCCGCGCTGGTTCACAAGAATGCCAACGCGGCGGACAAGATGATCGCGCGGCTTGGAGACTTCTTAAGGCAAACACTTGAGAATGCGGGAACGCAGGAGGTCTCACTCCAGCAGGAACTCGAGTTCCTGAAGTGTTATCTGGATATCGAGCGCATCCGTTTCGAGGACCGGCTCACCGTTCAAATGGATATCGAACCACGAACCCTCGACGCGCGACTGCCGAATTTGATCTTGCAACCGATAGTTGAAAACGCGATTCGCCACGGCATATCTCAACAAACTTGTCCCGGCCGCATCGACATTGAAGCGCGCCGGCTGAATGGGATGCTCCAGGTTCAGGTAACAGACAACGGGCCCGGTCTGATCTCACATTCAAATTCTGGAACGATCGTCAAAGAAGGTGTAGGGCTTGCGAACACACAGGCCCGGTTGAAGCAGCTCTACGGAGAAGATCATCGCCTCGATCTCTCTAACACTGTCCGCGGCGGGCTCACCGTGCTCTTAGAGATTCCCTTTCGAGAATTAACCTCAAAGCAAAAATGAACTCTCGGCGTCGCCACGGCGTTTAAGCGGCAAAGGGAGTGACTCCATGTCAGGCGCGACGTGTATTCGTACTCTGATTGTCGACGACGAATCTCTTGCTCGCGAACGGATTCGCGATATGCTCGCGTCCGATCCGGCTATCGAGATCGTTTCAGAATGCGCAAACGGCGACGAAGCTATCGAAGCGATTCAGCAATTTTCTCCTGATCTTGTCTTTCTCGACGTCGAGATGCCGGGCGTCGACGGGTTCGCTGTACTGGACGGTCTGCCGCCCGATCGAATCCCGACAATAATATTCGTCACCGCATACGATCAATATGCGGTGCGGGCTTTTGAGGTTTATGCGCTGGACTATCTGTTGAAGCCGTTTGATCGGGAGAGATTCGAAAAGGCACTCGCACGGGCGAAAGCCCAAATCACCAGCGAACGCAGCGATGCGTTGAGCGAGCGAATTCTGAGAGCGATCGAGGACATCAAAACAAAGCCGGTGCATCTCGAGCGTCTGGTGATCAAGATGAATGGCCACGTGTTTTTCATGAAGGCCGAAGAGATAGACTGGCTCGAAGCCGAAGGCAACTACGTGCGCCTTCACTCCGGTAAAGAATCTTATTTGTTGAGAGACACGATCAGCGCGCTGGAGGCACAACTCGATCCGAAACGGTTCATCCGCGTGCATCGCTCCGCCATCGTAAACGTGGATCGCATATCTGAATTGCAGCCGTGGTTCCACGGTGAGTACCGCATCGTCCTTCGCGAAGGCGTTCAACTGACGCTATCACGCACCTACAGAGAGAAACTCCACGAGTTGTTGGGGAGACCCTTGTAAAGAGCGTGCGCCCTCGTCACGCCATTCCGCCATCCCGTCACGAAGTCCTTAAGCTTCATCCCAAAGTCGTTCGTCAAAAAAAACATCGCACCTAGACTTCAACGGTAACAGGCGCGCGTTTGAGCGGGAACGCGCGTCCGTTAACGCCGCGCACAGCCCACGAAAGCGCGGTCATCGTGATCCGGTGGAGGTCGTTTATGAAGCTATTCATGAAGAGGATGGTGCGAGTTGTCTCTGTGGCCGTCGGGCTGACCGCGGCTGCGATTCCGGCTCATAGCTTTAACGTGACCGTCGGCGCATCGCGCCTGCTCCTTGACGCGACTGCGGCCGCCAGAGCCCGTATCAACGCGACACTCGGTATGAGCGGCGCGGATTTCGCGATCTCGAAGTTCGATAACGGAATCGTGAAAGCATTTGAGAAAGCCTGGGAAAGATCGGGCAACGGATCGTCATCCTATGAGGGCGTAGTCCTGGTTCTTCGAATGGCTGACGGCAGTTTCAGCGGAAGGGACATGGGCGCGACCAATGAATATCGACGCTTTACTTTTGCGTGGCATCCGGCAGCTATTGCGATTGTACACACTCATCCAAACGCAACCGATCCGAAGCCCTGCGGCGACGACATCGTTGCGGCCGACAAGTATGGGGTTCCGATTTTCACCATCACCAATCGGGGGATGTATGTGTATGACCCGGGCACCAGGAAGACAAGCAAAGTGATGAAGGATCTTGACTGGCTCGATCAAACGAACTGGAGCAAGGGGCTCTTTGCAAGACAGTAAACAATGATAGAGAACCAAAGCTCATGAGCTAGCCCGCGCATGCCGGCGACAGCATAAACCCTAGGGTGAGTCCGCGAGCCCTGGGTAGTCGCGAACAGATGCATCATCTCGAGGCGCGCTGGCGCCAAGCCCGCGCAGCGGGCGACAGCATGTTGCTGCTGATCGTTGACTGCCGAGAACGGAGTGCTGTCGCCCGCTACGCGGGCTACGAATGGTAAGGATCACCATATACTCAAGGCTGCAGCGCCCCAGGGCTCGCGGACTCTCCCTGGGCCAGATGCTGTCGCCCACTGCGTGGGCTCTGGAGTTTGGACATTTCAATTCAACAACGCACCTCAGGGTAACCGCGTAGCGGTGTCCTCTCGATAGTTTACGGATTGGCTGTGCCCGTTGGCCGCGTAGCGGTTACCTATCGACTGAATGGATTTGGACACACAGGTAGCCGGTACGCGGCCCGTTGTATCCGCACCGTTGCAAACTATCGAGAGGTCACCGCTACGCGGTGCCGCCCACTGCGTGGGCTGTAATATCCAACTCCTGATAACTCGGCTCACATGTCAAACTCGTAAATAACTGCGCGAAACACTGACGGTTGGTTGAAATCAGAAACCGCTCGTCAGCTTTTTTGGCCACTCCAGCCCACGATGATCAGCCTTCATCCCAAACTTGTTTGCCTGTTCTATTACTCCGCCTAGACTCGACGAGCACATCATTGTCGGTGTGAGGCAACTACGACGAAGCTCTCGAGACTTCGGAGTCTCGCGGTTTTGTCAATGATAAGCCGAGTACCGATAAGCCGAGTAAGCCCGCTCTGGAAAAATGAATTCTCAGCTTCAAGGAGAAATAAATGAGGCACCTTAGAAAAATGAAATCGCTGGCTTTCACTGCAGCATTTCTGATGGCAGCGGTTACCCTCCTGCCGATATTCAACAGTTCGGTTCTTGCGCAGTCCAGTAAAGGAATTATCGTAGGAACTACAAAAGACCCGTCCGGCGCAGTGGTGGGCGGGGCAAGCATCAAAATCACCAACAAGGCTACCAACGTTTCTCGCGAGACAACGACAGCCGCGGATGGAGGCTATCGCCTGGATGCCGTCGACCCGGGTTCATACAAGGTCGAGGCAACCGCGGGCGGCTTCAAGACCAGTACCCGGGACAACGTGACCGTCGAGGCAGCACAGTCGGCAACAATTGACTTTGCTCTTGAAGTAGGCGCGCAAAGCGAGGTCGTAAACGTCAACGCTGACTCGACCGTGATCCTGCAGAAGCAGGATGGCGCTCGAACAAACACCCTCGAGTCTCGCCAGATAGTCGACCTGCCGGTGGGCGCGCTCAATCCGGTGAATCTGGTTTTCACGCTTCCGGGTGTGACTAATCCCGGAGTGCTCGCGGGCGGATTCGTGCAGGGCACCGAGTTCAACATAAACGGCTTGCGCGCTCGCGCGAATAATCAATTAATCGACGGCACCGACAACAACGACAACTCAATCACCGGCCAGCAGCTTCAGCCGGCGCTGCGCGACGGATTCAAGGAAGTGACCGTGCTGGGCGGCGACAACTCCGCCGAATACGGGAGGGCAGGTGGCGCGGTGATAAATGTGGTCACCAAGAGCGGCACCAACCAGTTCCACGGTTCGGTCTATGATGTCATCGATACGAGTGCGCTCTCTTCATTGAGCGCCGGTCAGAAGTCAAACGAAGGCCTGACGTCAGTGCCGGTGTACATACAGAACGCGTTTGGCTTCTCGCTTGGCGGCCCGATCAAGAAAGACAAGTTGTTTTTCTTCGGAACGTTTCAACCGACGCTGACTCGCATCGGGGCCGCGAACGGCTCGGCGGTCGTTCCTACAGCGCAGGGCTTCAACACGCTTCGTTCGCTGTTCCCGCAAGGCGCGAGCGCGAACCTGGATCGCTATCTCGGTGTGGTTGGAAGTCTGCGCGGCTCGACCAATCCGTTTAATGTGCCGCTTGGAGGTGGAAGACCCGATGTGCAGTTCGGCACAGTGACCGCGTCGTCGCCCGCGCCCATCAACACCTATGATCTTCTCGCGCGCATCGATTGGACGCCGAACGAGAGAGACAATTTCGCGGCGCGTTATCTCTTCAACAACCAGGTGGTCACCAATCAGTTTCCCACTCCGTTCCAGGGCTTCGCTGTCGATACGCCCGGGCGCGTGCAGAACTTCTATGCGAACTACACCCGGATCCTCTCGCCGAGGATGACCAACGAACTGCGGATCTCTTACGGGAGATTCAATGTCCTCTTTGGAGCCCAAGATGCAGCCGCGCTGAACTTTGGACCGCAGTTCCTGTTTTCAGGCGCTACCATCAGCGGCGTAGGAATACTCGGCGGGCTCACGACCACGTTCTTCCCGCAAGGACGAATCTTCAACAACTATCAACTGCAGGACACGATCACCTACACCACCGGAGCGCACACGATCCGAGCGGGGACGGACATGATGCGGCAGCGGGCGAAGCAGTTCGTTCCTTTCAACGCGCAAGGCACGCTGACTTTTTCAGCGGGCGGCGGGTTCCCGGTGTTGGGTAATTTTGTTGATGGATTCTCCGGGACTCAGGGAACTTTCGCGGCGATTACGTTTGGAAGCCCGGTTACTCATCCCGACGCGTTCCACCAGTCGTACTTCGTAAACGACACGTGGCGACTGAAGCCGAATCTGAGTTTGAATCTGGGCCTGCGCTACGAGAACTACGGGACAAGTTTCAACGTCGTTCCGTTCCCGGCGTTCGCAGGATTCGACCAGGCGTTCGATGCAGTGGCCAAGCAGAAGGGCGACAACAACAACTTCGCTCCGCGCTTTAGCTTTGCTTACACGCCGCACGTTGCGAGCTGGCTTTTCGGCGAGGACAAGACGGTGATTCGCGGTGGTGTTGGAGTCGGCTACGATGTCTTCTTCAACAACATTCTGAGCAACACCGCTGCTTCGCCTCCCAACGCGTTTGGCGTCTCGCTGCTGGGATCGACCGCGGGCGGCCGCGGTTTCGCGAACGCCGGCGTCCACTCGCTGCCGACATCGGGTTCTCCAAATCCGAAAGCGGCGGTGACGAGTATCGACCCGAATCTGGTCAACCCGATGACCTGGACATGGAATCTGGATGTGCAACGCGAGTTGCCGGGCAACTTCATCGTCGACGCGGCATACGTGGGCACTCGCGGGATTCGGCTGTTCATCAACGAGCAGTTGAACCCGGGAGTGAATAGTGTGCGGCTGCATCCCGATCGCGGATCGATCGTGCTTCGCACGAACGGCGGCGACTCGATTTACCATTCTCTGCAAACGCGAGTCGAGCGCGGATTCAAGAATGGACTGCTCTTCCGTTTTGCATATACCTACTCGAAGGCGATAGACGACGTGAACAGCGAAGTCTTCGTTACTTCAGGTGGAGCAAGCAGGGCGTCGAACCCGTTTGATCGCAGTGTTGACCGCAGCGTGGCGAGCTTCGATGTTCCACATCGCGGAGTGTTGTCTTTTATCTACGATGTTCCGGGTCCGAAGCGTGGGTTTCTCGGACAAGTCGGCGGCCTTTGGACGATCGGAGGGATCTATCGCATTCAGTCCGGGTCGGTCGAGACTCCGTTCGTCGGTGGTATAGATCTCAACCGGGATCTGGAGAATACCAACGATCGCCCGGCGGTAGTGAATCCGAGTGCGCCTCCGACATCGGTGGCCATTCTCGCGTCGTTGCTGGGCGCGTCATCTCCGACTGGTTATGTTGACGCGAACGGCAACCCGACAAGTCCGGCGAATGTCCGATACATTGTCGACCCGTCGATTCGAAACAACATCGCGGGCCGAAACATTCTGCGCGGCGACATAATCAACACAATGGACCTGAGCTTGAACAAGGGATTCAGGTTGCCGTTTGAAGGTCACAAGCTGGAAGTGCGCTTTGATTTCTTCAACGTGTTCAACCATCCCAACTTCACCTGGGCTTTTTTGGGAGCCGACAACAGCAACGGCGACGTGACCAATCCGTTCTTCAACAATGTCAAGTTGAACGACGGCGGAATCACTGGACCGGTCGGCACGCAGGTGGGACGTTACGGACGCATTCAATTGCGTTACAGCTTCTGAGTTGCAGTTAGGATCTTCCTCGTGTGAGTACCTCCTCAACGGGAGCCTTCGGGCTCCCTTTTTTTACGGAGGCTTAGCGCTTCTGCGACCCGCAGCTTGAGTGAAAAAACGGGTCTGCCACAAAGACACAAAGACCACTAAGGAGCACAAAGCCAACAACGCACTGCGTTCACTGACTTGGTGCTGCTTCGTGGTCTTTGTGTCTTAGTGGCAAGACCTCAGTTGCAGGTGCACGTGTTATTCGTAAGCGATCTATCGGAGATTTGGCAGGACGATACGCCGAATACGTTGATGAACGCGCCGCCGCTGCCCGCGCCGTTGCTTGAAACTGTGTCCGCCTGGATGAAGACTCGCCGATCTCCCTTTTGGTGATCGATCGAGACCACGCACCCATGCGCGCTCAAAACACCGCGGCCGCTAGCCACCGCAACCCCGTTGCAACAGTAACGGTAATCACCGGTGAGTGCGTTGATAAACACGACATTCCCCGGATTCGTCTCATCGATCATACAAAGACTGAACACGTTCAATTGAAAGCTGCACGTCGCCACATTGCCGGCGGCATCCGTAGCCGTGCAGTTCACCGCCGTTGTGCCGACCGGGAAGGTTGATCCGGTGGGTGGGTTACAGGTAACCGCAAGCCCTCCGGCGCAGTTTTCAGTTGCAGTCGGGTACACGTAGCTCACCGCCGCGCTTGTGCGGAAGGGACACGCGGCGCCAACGGAAGTGTAAACATTCGGGCGGCAGTTCGTGAACACCGGCGGCTGGGTGTCGTTGACGGTGACGTTGAAACGACAGCTCGCCTGGTTGCTGTGGGCATCCAGCACCGTGCACAGCACTGTAGTAGTGCCCTTCGGGAAGACAGATCCGGATGCCGGATTGCACGCCGGGACTAGCGGCGTATCGGGCTGAATCACTTTCATCCCAGGCGCCGAGTTCGCGCCGCAATTGTCGATCACCGCCGGAGCCGAGTACGTGACCATCGCGGTGCACTTATTCGGATCAGTCGGTTTGATTACATTAGCGGGACACATAATCGTCGGCGGCTGAGTGTCGGTGATCGTTATAGTGAAGGAACAGGGCGCGGCACTTGGCGCGGCGATTGGCGCTTTCGATTTGGGCGGCGGAGCCCCGCCGGCTGATTCCGAGCAAGTCACCGTGGTTGTGCCGAGCGGGAAGAGTGAACCCGATGCAGGCACGCAGTTTATCGTGTTGCAATCCCCGGTTGTAATGGGCGAGTAGGCAACTACCGCACCGCATTGACCTATGTCGTTGGACCTGGTGATGTTCGCCGGACAGCTTAGAGAGCAGGCGACCGGGAAGGTGAAGTAAGCCACCGGCATATCGTGATCCGAGATTCGCTCGGGCCGATTAGAATCATTCCGGAACGATTCAGGGAAATCGGCGTCGTTGCGAGCAAAGTTCAAGTGGGCGAAGCGCGTCATCAGATTCGCGGTGATCAACTCGTGATCGAGCGCCTGCGCGTTGCCGTCGAAGCTGAACGAATACTTCTGGTCCGCGGCGGCCGAGGTAATCAAATCGGTGAGATCCGGATTCACCAGGTCGGCGCTGGCAAGCACGACCTGATTCGCGGGCGTTGGCGCGCCCCTTATCGTGCCGATGCTGTCTACGTACCCATCGCTAAACTCAAACGCATTGTAGTCGCCAACGGACACGATATGCTCGGTCGGGTCACCGGCCTGGCGCGCCTGGATCAGGTTCGCCAGGTATTCAGCTTGCGCGCGACGTTTTGTGCGAACGCGGTTTCCATCCGCCGGATTATCAACTCCCGAGAGCGAACGAAGATGATTTACGATTACGGTAACCGGATAGACAGGTCCGGAAGCCGGTTGAATAGTCGCTCGCAACACGAGCGGCGGCCGATCGTTGAGAAGCTCCGGTTGACCGTTGTTAGGATTGATGTAGGTTGTGTCTTTCCCAAACTGCGTGACGTCGATCACGCTTACGCGAGCCGACTTTACCAGGAAGCCAACATCAATTCCGCCGATATCGTTGCCTTCCGCGAGGTAAGGCTGGTAGAGCGGATTTGGTTGTGACGCCGCGACTGCATCGGCGTTCACCTTGTCGGCGAGTGCCTGTAGCGCAGCCAGGTTCTCCATTTCTTCGACCCCGACTATGTCTGGAGTGCGCATTACATTTCGAATCGCCAGCGAAGCTTTCTTCAGCCGGTTATTGAACGCGGTTGCGGTCAGGACAACGTCGTCAATATTCGGATCGTCCACCGTGTCGAAGAACCGCTCCGTGTTGAAAGAGGCGATGGTGAATTCGTTCGTCGTAGGGACCGGAACCGCTACCGCGCTGATGTTTCCGGAAACCGAAGGCGGCGTGCCAGGGTCCGGAAGAATGGTGTAGGTTCGAAAAGCATAATCCAGCGGCCCGGTGATATTGGTAACAACTGCTCCGGTGGTGACTTCGAGGGCGGCCGTTCCCGTCAGGCCGTCGCTATCGACGCGCAAGCGCTCGGGATTCGCATCAAAGCGCGGCACGCAACAGGGTGAACCTGACGGCAACGGATCCGGGACTTGAACCCCCGGCTCGCGGAAGGGCCGCGAGACGCCGGTGATCACTCCGTAGAAAACTCCGTTTGATGCAGACGTTGCGCTTGTTTCGGTGACAAAACCCTGAGTCGGCGCGATGACCGTCAGGGAATCGACGTGTACTCGCATCCCTTCATACTTCTCGAGGTTGTTGAGATCATTCACCAGCGTTGCCGCTGCGGTGATGGTTGTAGCGGCTGGAAGCGGATTGCCGGTTGAAAGCAACGACACCGTCGGTGATCCTGCAAGCTCGGTTGTAGGCGGGCTGTTTGGATCTGACGCAGGAATGAACTCCTGCACCAGACCCATCACCACTACGTAGTTGCCGGTGGCCGCGGCCGCGGGAGGCGTGCTCGAGGTAAAAACAAATATTCCCTCCGATGTGTTTGGATCACCATCCGCCTGCGGGTCCGGTGTCTGAATAAAGAACCCGTTGCTCTTTACCGCGCTGACGATACCGAGCGTTGTTACAGTGCTGCCGGCGAACGGCGACGTGTTGCCGTTACCTTGAATGGCGTGGATCGGCGTGGACATGAAGTCGTCGTTTGAGATCGTGCCGACACCCTGCGCATCTCCAATGGTCGCTCCGGTGATATTGGTCACGTTGACAAAGAAAGTCTCATTTGGCTCGGCGTTCGTATCGCCGTTCACGGTCACATCGAAGGTATAGGTCTGGTTACCAGCGGTAATGCTCTGTCCAGTGAGCGTGCGCGCGACATAATCATTATCGGCGGTAGTTGCCGTGTCGTTTTGCGTGGCGATATCGAACGTGACGCCCCCGGGGAGCGCAGGCGACGACAGACTTACGGTGAACCTTGCAGTGGTCGTACCCGAGTCACCTTCCAGGACGATGACATCGTTGATCGAGAGCGATGGCGGCGGGTTCGGAATAAGCGAGAAGTCATCAACCGCGAGTCCGTCGTCTGAGCCGGAAGCATTGAAGTCGGTCCAGCGAATAAAGAAAGCCGTACCGCTCGGGATGCTCAATCCGCCGATCGTGGAGCTGATCGCGGTCCGGTTTGCGGCAGCGTTGCCGTTAAGCGCGCCGACGGTTCCGGCAGTGACTGGGCCGGTAAAATCAAGCGCGTTTACATCTACCCATGTTCCGTCCGCCAGACTCGTTGCGTTCAGGCTGTACTGAAAGTCGATTCGATCAACGCGCCCGATAGCGCCTAAGCGCCATTGCTCGCCGGTATAGGCGATCGCCAGGGAAAACAAAGTTCCGCCGGTGTCGTTGGTGAAGCAGGCTCCGATTGTTGGGATGAGGCTGCCGCTCTGGAGACCACCGAAAGCGCGTTCGGTGTTGCCGGTGGCGCCAAAGCTATATGTATCGCCGGTAGTGCTCGACCCCGTTCCGGCGGTGTATGTGGTATTAAGCGCAGAACCGGCTTCGCTGAGAGCCCACCCGGCTGGAAGAGTACTCGATGTCCCGGTGTTAGCCAGAGTATTGAAGTCCTGGGTGTAAGCCGTTCCTGGTGTCGTAAGGCTGATGCACGTCGCCGCCGCGGTCCCGCGAGTAAGTGACATCACAACGATAGCGGCGGTCCCGATGACCAATACGCATAGAGCTATGAATGATCCAGGGCGGCGCGTTCCGGAGAACAGTCTGAATGTCGTGGAGATTCCGTTGCGATCTTTGTTACCTTTCGCGAGCAGCAAGGCGCGACGTTTGAACTCCGAGGGTGAGGGAGAAAGAGTTCTGTTCATCTTATGCGAAGCCCGACTCCTGCCTCGAACTCGAAGCGGATATGCCCCGGGGCAGTCAGACCAGAAGGGCACTCCTTTCAACTTACTTATGTGCCGAAAATTGTGATGGAATATCCGTTATTAGGCAGCCCGGATTGTATCTTAGGCTGAACCGCCCGACAAGCGGCCTGAGGGTCGAACTAATTTATTCTTTCATCAAGGACAAATACGTCGATTTTCAATTTCAATTTGTCGAAGGATGCGGTAAAACAGCAGTGCAACAAGTGGTCAATCAAACAATCTGTCTGAAGTACACTGGAGGCCCTTTGATCGAACGCAGAAGAGCGAAGCGGTTTCAGGTAGATTGGCAAATCCGAGTTGAAATAACCGGCGTCAGTGGAAGCAGGCTGGTTGAGACTGGCGCACTGCACAACATCAGTTCCAACGGCGCGTTGCTGTCTTTGGTAAAGCCGATCTCAAAAGGAACGAGACTCGATGTGTACATCAGGCTTCCACTGCAGGGAAAGAAATGGATGAAATATCCCGCGCGTGTAGTTCGAGTAGAGCCGGGCGATGCAGCGGTTGCGGCTGCAATCAAGTTCGATAGCGCGCGGCCTAATTTCGGAATGCCGCTAACGCCGGCCTGATGTTACGGCGCGAGTCTCTCAATCACCCATTCTCCTCGATGCCTGCGATAGCGAAGCCGATCGTGCAAGCGGCTTGGCCGGCTTTGCCAGAATTCTATTACTGACGGCGCGACGCGGTAGCCTCCCCAATACGGCGGCAGAGGTATCTGTTTGCCTTCATACTTTCTGACAAGCTCGGCCATCCTTGCTTCAAGCAGGTCGCGGTTCGCGATCACCTCACTCTGATTTGAAGCCCACGCTCCCAGCTGGCTATCAACCGGACGCGTATGAAAATAAGCATCAGATTCCTCGCGTAATGTTTTGGAAACCGTTCCGGTGATTCGCACCTGGCGCCCAAGCTCGGACCAATAAAAGCAGAGACACGCGACGGAGTTCAGGGCGAGGTCTCTACCTTTCGGACTGTCGTAGTTTGTGTAGAAAACAAATCCCTGTTCGTCGAAGTCCTTCAGTAGCACGACGCGCGCCGACGGCACGCCGTTCATATCGGTCGTCGCCAGCGTCATCGCGTTGGGCAGGATTGGGGCGGCGGACTTTGCCTGGTTGAACCAGCGCCCAAATTGCCGGAAGGGGTTTCGGTCGACATCCTTCTCGTTCAGCTCAGGGTAATCTTGCGCGTTAGTCTCAGACATGTGTTTTTGATCGGACCCAGTGATCGCAGCCCGAGTTTTATACACTCCAAAGCTGCAGGTAATGTCTCTCTCTCAGAATTCTATCCGGTGTCAGCCTGAACCGCGGTTATCGCGATTGCGTCACGAATATCTTCGGCTTTGCATCCGCGCGAGAGGTCGTTGGCTGGGCGAGCCAGACCTTGAAGTATGGGACCGACGGCGGCGGCGCCGGCCAGTCGCTCGACTAATTTGTAGGCTATGTTCCCTGATTCAAGGTTTGGGAAGATAAGAGTGTTCGCTCGACCCGCCACCTGGCTCCCGGGCGCCTTGTTTTGACCGATCGCATCGACAATTGCGGCATCGGCTTGAAGTTCTCCGTCGACCAACAGCGATGGCGCGCGAGCTTTGAGTGTTCGAGTCGCTTCGACGACTTTATCGACCAGGGGATGACTGGCGCTTCCTTTTGTCGAGAACGAGAGCATTGCGACGCGCGGCTCGACGCCGAGCAGGGCTCGCGATGAATCGGCCGAAGCAAGCGCGATATCCGCAAGCTCGGAGGCCGAGGGATTAATTACAACTCCACAGTCAGCGAAGATAAAGGCGCCGCCCTCTCCTAACTGGCACCCTGGAACAGCGATGAGGAAAAAACTGGAGACGGTCTTCAGGCCCGGCTTGGGTCCTATGCAGCGAAGCGCAGCGCTGACTGTGTGTCCTGTAGTGTGCGTTGCGCCTGATACGCTTCCATCGGCCCGGCCTTCTCGCACCATCATATTCCCGAAGAAGAGAGGGTCGTCCATCTGCTGCCGGGCTTCGTCGAGAGTCACGCCTTTCGCGCGCCGAGCTTCGTAGTATCGTGCAGCATATTGTTCGCGATCGCTCGACCGTCGATGGTCGATTATCGAGACCCCCGTAAGCGTTACGTCAATCTTCGAAGCCTTGTCCCGAATCGCTTCTTCATTGCCGATCAACGTGAGCCGGGCGATGCGTTCTTGCATGCACAGCGATGCAGCACGAATAGTGCGCTCATCTTCCCCCTCGGGCAGGATGATGTGCTTTGGTGCGGATGCAGCGCGCGCTCGAATTGTTTCCAGAACGTGCATAGCTGAAGCAAAACTCCAACAACTAAGGAATAGAGCAGGATTCTAGCTTATTTGATACAGGGTGGCGAGGAACGGGTCGAAACCTTGAAAGACACCGGCGCGGAGAGTACTATGCTCGCGTTCTCGCAGCTCTCCCGACGGCACGAAAACATCTCTCCTGGAAACAACGACAGGAACGCTGAGTATCATGCAAGCACTCGTGATTGTATGGAGCTTGTCGCTCTTTCTTACATTCCCGTCTTCGGTTCAACGCGGTCCGGTGCGCGACCAAGCCAGCCAACGCTCGCCTGCGGCAAGGCAGTTGGCGGCGGTCCGCGGCGAGATAGTAAAAATAGCGACACCGAGTAAGGGCATGTTACTGATCAGCGTAAGACCCGCTAAGGAGTTTCCGGAAATCACCGTACTCGCGCGCGAGAACGACCTGGTAGGGACCGCGGTTGGACGCTCGGGTGAAGCTGACTTGTTAGGCTTGCTCTCCGACGACACGCACGACGACGAGAGCATCACCGCCGCCGAGTTGAATCAGGGCGACATAATATCGGTAATCTACGACCCTCAGCTTCAGAATCGAGTACTTGAAATCTATCTGCATTGAAGGTGATGGTCGAAGGCCGGCGTTGTTTGCATGTAAGAGCGGTTCTCCGTGGCCGCCCCTCTTTGGTAAGTGAGGATGCTTGAATTTGCAAAGAGGGGCTGCCACCGAGAGCCGCCCATACATGCCCGCGCGACACGCGCTTTGCGTGATGATGGTGCAGTAGCTATAATCGACCGTGGCTTTGGCCAATCAACTGAAGGAGTGGAATAGAAACATGAGAAAGCTTGCGATTGCGGTTCTTATAGTTGGTATACTCTCGAGCGCCGTAGCGGCCGGCGCTTACTCAGACGGCTCCGAGAAGAAGAACGTCACCAACAAAATGTGTCCGGTCAGCGGTGGCGCCGTGAGCGAGAAATATCGCACGGAATACAAGGGCCAGTATGTTTATATGTGCTGCGAAGGCTGTCTTACCGAGTTCAGCAAGAACCCGGACGGGTTCGTAGCGAAGATGTCGAAGGAAGAGCGCGACGCGATCGCAATCAACGAGGTCTGTCCCGTGTCGGGAGAGCCGATAGACAAGACCAAGTCCGTGGAATTCGAGGGTCGCAAGGTCTACTTCTGTTGTGACCACTGTATGGACAAATACAAGAAGGATCACCCGGCGGCGAAGTGATCACGAGCTTATTTACTCTCCGCGCTCAATGCGGCATCTGTTGCTGCGAAATGTAAATGGGAACCCAAGGCGGCGGCGCGTCGCGCACTCATCGCGCAGCGCTCGCCGCTTCTGCTTTTGAGGAGTCGCTTTAATGAGGTCCAACGAAAGTCCAATCGGCGAAGCGGACCGTCGAATCCGGCGGAGAAGCCAGGCCGGCATTATCTTGCTTGCATTGCTCTCTTCGATTCTGATGATCGCGTGCAGCGAAAAGGGAAGCGAGCCCGCGAAGTCGGCGCCGCGCCAAAGCGGGCCCAATCGAACCGCCGTGATGGAAACCGATGTCGGCAACATAAAGTTCGAGCTGCTCGAAAACGAAGCCCCTAAAACAGCCGAGAATTTTCGCTTGCTCGCGGAGCGTGGTTATTATAACGGAACGATCTTTCATCGGGTGATGAGCGGCTTCATGATTCAAGGCGGCGATCCAAAAGGAGACGGAACTGGAGGGCAGACCGCCACCGGGCAGCCGTTGCCCAACGAAATCAATCGTAGCTCGCCGCTCTATCAGGGCGGTTACCGGCGAGGGTTGATAGCGATGGCGAACAAGGGAATACCTGAGACCGGATCAAGTCAGTTCTTCATAATGCATCAGACCTACCCGCTTCCACCGAGCTACACCGTTTTCGGCCGCGTGGTCGAAGGGATGGACGTGGTCGACAAAATAGCCACTGCAGAAACTACGTTGGGACCAAATGGTGAAAAGAGTCGCCCGGTGACGCCCGTCAAAGTGAACAAGGTCTACGTTCAGTAGTCGACGTAGTAAGCGCGAGTGAGATGGATGGATTCGTGAATACGTGAATGCGGACAGAGAAATGGGCGATGTCGATGAGCCTCTGATAACCGGCCCCAGCGCAGACCAATCCTCCAACAGCGAGCAAGTCGGAACACGAAGCGGTGCCGGAAAGACGCCGGCGCTTGCGCGTCAGGCAGTCGCAAGCGTCCGGCTGGCAAGACGCCGGATCGCCGGAACGCTACTCAAATCGTTAATCGCAGTGCTCGTGGGAAGTTTAATTCTGCGCCTTGCGAGCCATGCGACGGGTCAGATGACCCAATTCTACCTCGGCTACATAAGTGATAACTTTTATCACATTTCTCACATAACCCGAGGTTACGTCATTGCCTCATTTTTCATCACGGAACTCGTGGGCTCGCTTGTGCTCGGGGCGATGAGCGATCGGTACGGCAGGAAGCTTTTCATTATGCTCGGACCGGCGTTCGGCATCGTAGCCGTACAATTGACGGCGATGACTTCGGTGATCTGGCTGCTTGTGTTGGCAAGACTGCTCGAGGGACTCTCCACCGGCAGTTCCATCCCCTCGACACTGGGTTACATTTCCGAGGCGACGGTTGGCCGCCCCAGCCTGCGCGCGCGAGTGATGGGTATGTTTGAGATAACCCTCGTCGGCGGCATCGCATTGGGAGCGGTAATCGGCGGCTATCTGTGGAAGTTCTTCGAAAGCCCGCGGACTGTAGCGGGGATCACGCTGCAAAGCCCGGCGTTCAGCATCAGCATCGTTGGATTAATTTATCTTGTCAGCCTGGCGGTTTTTGCGTGGGGCCTAAAGGATGTGAGCCGCAAGTCTCCGGTAGCCGAGGGCGAAGGGGGCGATCTGTCGCGACGTGCGGCGGTTCGCAAGAAGCTGCAGCACTATTACGCGGTTTTCAAGTCGCCATCAGTGTGGATGTTTATCCCGGCATGGCTGTCAATCTTTTCGATAATCGGCATCTGGGCAAACGTCAGCTATGGCCTGTTTAGCGGGGAGCACTTCAAAGGACAAAAGCTAACCGGAGCTGTCACGCCGGAGAGTTTCGGCAATGGATTCGCTGCGCTGGCAGTGTTTTTCGCGGTGGGGGTACTGGCTTGGAGTTTTGTTCTCGCTCGTTTTCGCAAGACCAATGTCATGATCATCGGGACGCTCAGTCTATTCGCGCTATTGCTTACGACTTTCGGGCTCAATCATCTGGGTTCGTTCTCCAGTTCGGGTTTCTATTTGCTCCTTGGCGCGCTACTTATCGAGGTGCTGGTAATGAGCGGCTTCACGCCTGCGGCTCTAACTTATCTGGCTGATGTGACCGAGAACTATTCCGCGGATCGGGGCTCGATCATGGGATTGTATTCGGTCTTTCTTGGCGTCGGACAATTGACCGGGACCTCGATTGGCGGATACTTCGCGGAGTGGAATGGCGTCGATGGACTGATACTGCTGAGCGTGATACTCGGCCTCATAACATTGCTCAGTCTATTGGGCCTTCGACGACGAGAAACGATAACGCCCGGCGCTATCGAAGCCGGCGCCATCCAGGATGTGACAGGGATGTGACGGCATAAATGAGAAGTCACTAATACATTCTTTCGGAAAATATCCAAATCCATGTTTCACTCCTCCGCCGCGGGGCATTCTTACTTTGGAAGATCGCTTACAGAATTGGGCTTCTACAGCCGGGCCCAGATCGAGTTGAAGCGGGCGATCGAAATTGGCGGGAACGACTCCGTCGAAGCACTTCGATCTGTGGGGGCGATATATCTTGAGACAGGGGAGCACGCTCGCGCGGCCGAGGAGCTCGAGACTTATCTAGGACTCGCGCCTAAGGCAAAAGACGAAATGAAGATCAGAGAAATCATCAATCAGCAGCGCGTTCCATACTGCTAAAAAATGATGAGCTTTGGTCGTCATTGATTGTATTTTTCGGGAGACTCCCCTTCCGGTTTATCCAAACTAATGGATATTTTCCAAAAATCTGAAATCGGCAAGGCTACACCAAAGCACTCCACCAGGCTTGATTATTTTCTAAGTTAAACAGCCGACACCGTTTCCATAACCCTGCAGAAAGGCAGTCTTTCGGTATATGAGTTGCCTAAAAATGCCTGTCTCAGCCAGGGAATCGCTAAGTTCGGGAGATAAGCAAGGCTCAACGGGTTCTTAGCAGCGGCAGACTGAGCGATCGCGGTCGCAAGAAATAGCAAGATTCCCTGGCATTCAACTTTATGGTTCAAGCGTCTCTTCCCAACTCCGCGTCATATCAAGCTAGCGGCAGAAAGTTAAAGGCGGGTCGTCCATTCGCCCGTTTTTACTCGCTTGGCCGTCCGTTCTCGCAGAACGATTAGACTAGGAAACGGACTCTCGCTATTAGCCGGAGAGTTCCAGCAAGGTACTCAAGATGGCAAGGCAGACAAAGCTGATCACGGATCGACGGCCGATATTTTTTGCCATCACCGTAATTTGCCGGTTTTAATCGAAGGAGCCGGCGTCGTCGGCAGCTATGAAGGTCGACTCAACACCCGTGTGTGAGTTGAATTTCGATTAGCTGCTTTAACTCTTAGGAGGAAGATAAATGAAAGTCAAAAGGAGAGTATTGAAGGAGGCATTCGCAAGCCTTCTTGGAGCTTTTCTACTCTTGTCTCTCGGAGTGGCCTCAGCGTTCGCACAAGCTGAGACCGGTCAGATCGTTGTGAAAGCAACGGATCCGAACGGCGCGGCCGTGTCTGGAGCGACAGTCAGCGTTACTCAAGTCAATACTGGAAGAAAGCTTCCCGATACTAAAACAAATGATGAAGGCTCGGCGACCTTCACCAACCTTCAGCCCGGACGATACGAAGTTACAGTGACAACAGCCGGCTTTGCGCCCTATACCCAGCAAGCTGAGGTATCGGTTGGCGCGAAGTTAAGCGTCGAAGCCACTCTCTCAGCCCAGGCCCAATCGGCAACGGTCACTGTGGTAGCAGGTGAAGGCGGCGTCGAGGTAAACACGCAAACACAGCAACTCGCCGACACTATTTCACAGAAGCAGATCACCGAACTGCCTACGTTGACTCGCAACCCGTATGACTTCGTTGGCACTTCCGGCAACGCGACAAGCACTGGCGCGTTTGGCCGAGGCGCCGGCTTTTCAATTAACGGTCAACGAGCGGCCAGCACCAACATCCTGCTTGACGGCGGCGAAAATCAAGACACTTTTACCGCGACCGTCGGCCAGAACGTGCCGCTCGATTCAGTTCAGGAGTTCCAGGTTATCACCAGCAACTTCTCCGCTGAATATGGGCGTGCCTCGGGCGGCATCGTGAACGTCGCGACCCGGGCAGGTTCCAATACCTTCCACGGATCACTCTATGAGTTCAATCGCATTTCCGCTCTGGCATCGAATGGTTTTAACAACAACGCGCAGTCGATTGATAAGGGCGTCTTCACGCGAAACCAGTTCGGCTATTCAGTCGGTGGTCGAGTGATCAAGGACAAACTCTTCTTCTTCAGCAGCACCGAGTGGACACGCATTCGCAGCGGTGGAGACGCGATAAGTCTTGTTCCGACTCCACAACTGATCGCAGCCTCGGCCGCGAATACCCAGACCTACTTCAACCACTTCCAACTTGCCAATCCTATCAACGGGCAGGTTTTCACAGTGGGCGATGTAAAGAATGCGCTTGGCACCGGTTCGGCTTTCGGCGCTTTTGGTAGTCTTCCAAACAGCCTGCCCGCATTCGGACAGGTTCGAACTTTTAGGGCGGCAGACCTGGGCGGAGGGTCGCCTGGAAACGACTGGCAGACAGTCGGCCGGCTCGACTACAACTGGAGCGACAGGACCCAAGTCTACATTCGAGGCGCATTCCAGCAAGGCGATAACCCGGCCGGTACAGTCAGCTTCAGCCCATATACGGGATTCAATACGGGGTTTGAGTACCGTAACCAGAATTACCTGGCGTCGGTTACTCACTCATTCTCGTCAAATCTCGTTTCGCAGAGCAAGGTTGTATTCAATCGGCTCAATAACCAGCAACCGCTCGGCCAGCAGCCGCTTGTTCCTACTCTGTACACCAACGATGGATTCGCCGCTAGGATCAATGGTTTTATTATCAGATATCCTGGCTATCTGTCCGACTCTCCGGGCAACGGCATCCCTTTCGGCGGTCCGCAGAACTTTCTTCAGATCTACCAGGATCTCAACTGGACGCGCGGCAGTCACCAGTTTCGGTTTGGCGGCCAATACGTTCACATTCGTGACAACCGAACCTTCGGCGCTTACGAATATGCGGACGCCGCGCTCGGCTCAAACTCCGCGAATGCGTTGGGACGCCTGGTAACTGGCAATCTGTTCAACTTCACCGTAGCAGTCTTCCCGCAGGGCAAGTTCCCGTGCTCCAGGAGCACGAGCACCGGCGCGAACATCGTAACGCCGGACTGCCAACTGCAGACACCGCTAACTTCACCGAACTTCAGCCGCAGCAATCGCTACCACGAGTGGGCGACGTACTTCAACGATTCATGGAAGGTTAAGCCGCGGCTGACGCTGAACCTCGGTGTGCGTTATGAGTATTACGGTATTCAGCACAACGCAAACCGAGCCCTTGATTCGAACTTCTACTTCGGCCAGGGCACGACCATCTTTGATCGCATCCGCAACGGCCGAATCCTGCGCGCTCAGGACAGCCCGATCGGAGGGCTATGGGCGCCGGACAAGAATAACTTTGCTCCTCGGCTCGGCCTCGCCTGGGACGTGTTCGGCGATGGCAAGATGAGCTTGAGAGGCGGCTACGGCATGGCCTACGAGCGCAACTTCGGCAACGTCACCTTCAATGTAATTCAGAATCCACCGAACTACGCTACCGTAGCTCTGCGCGCAGGCGTTGACGTGCCAACTCTGCCGATTACGCTGGACAACTTCGGTCCGTTGGGTGGCACCGGAGTCACAAAGACATTCTCGGCGCCAAGCTTGCGAGCCGTTGATCCGAACATCGTCAACGCCTACGCTCACTTTTGGAGCGCTGCCTTACAACGACAACTCGGCAACGCGACAGTCGTTTCTGCCGAATACACTGGATCGGCAGGCAGGCACCTCTACTCCATTTCTAACATCAACCGGCCAGGCACAGGCTCCTTCTATGAAGGCGATGCTAATACTTTGGGCCGCCTCAACGTCTCGGGAGCGAGCAGTATCAACTTCCGCGGAAGTGATGGTCGCTCGAACTACAACGCGTTGATTGTGTCTCTCGACAGCAGCAACCTGAAGAGCAAGGGTCTCCGCCTGACTGCTCGCTATACGTACTCGGTTGCCAAGGACAACCTGAGTTCAACGTTTAGCGAATCAGGCAACAACTTCAACCTGGGGTTCCTCGATCCGTTCAACCCGAATCTCGATTATGGGTTTGCGGACTTCGATGTGCGACATAGGTTTGCTGGCAGCTTCGTTTGGGATGTTCCTCACATCAGCGCCGCGAAAAACGTAGTCGACCGGCTGGTCAATGGATGGGAGCTCACTGGGATAGTCAATCTGAGAAGCGGGTCACCGTTTAGCGTGTTTGATTGTTCGTTTGCCTTTAGCGCATGTATGCGCGCAGAGCTGAACGGCCCAGTGAACTTGAGGGGATCCCTCAACCACGATGCGATTGGCGTCTCCGATACGCCGAACCGCTACAAGTTGATCGATCTGAGCGGACTCTTGCCCGGCCAGTACGTTGATAAGGTTGGATTGAACGAATTCCCACCCTTCCCTGCCGACATGTCCAAGCGAGGCGCTTTCCGTGGCCCCGGCTTCTGGAACGTGGACTCTGCGTTGTACAAAAACTTCAAGCTGACTGAGCGTTATACACTTCAGTTGCGCTTTGAAGCGTACAACGTCTTCAACCACGCAAATCTGTTCATCTCTGGCAGCGAGCTCGACATCAGCTCGGTCAACTTCGTGCCGGCTTCCTTCGACGGCCGACGCGATATCCAGATTGCAGGCAAGATCATCTTCTAGCTTTTCTTAGAACGAAAGCTACTCGGGGGAGCCTTCCTGGGCTCCCCTTCTTTACGCCCGCCCTGTATTTTATTGAGATGCGCTACATTGATCGAAGAAGCGAACGCATGGTAGGCTGCGGTTCTCTTGTGACGACCAATTCTTAAGCCCTTAAAGGAAACGTTATGAAACAACGCGGTGCTCTCTTTTCTCTTATCCTCTTGGCGCTAATGGCGGGCGCGATTGCCGCAGACGAAAAACCTCAGATGAACGGCGTCGAGATAATCAACAAACATATTCAAGCTGTAGGCGGCAAAGATGCTCTCGCCAAGATCAAATCCCGAGTCGCGATCGGCGTCGCAAAAAAGGACAGCGATGCCGCTGTGCCCGTTGCAATCATGTCCGAAGCTCCGAATCGCGTCTCGGCGATTTATCAATTCGAGGGCTTCAACTGGCAATTGTCATACGATGGCACGAAAGCTATCTTCCGTCCGGTCATCTCTCGCGCCGCCAGCGTTTTCATGAATAAGTATCAAGAGATGCTTGCCACCGGCACAATGTTCAACGACATATCCTTGTATAACGCGCTCGCGGCCGGAGAATCCCCAGGAGTGAAGTTTGAAGCAAAGGGCACCAAGAAAATCAAAGGCCGACCCGCCTACGTTGTGGAGATGAGACAAAGCAAAGGGCAACCGGTGATCCTTTATTTCGACACCGAGAGTTTCATGTGGGTTCGAACCGACTACGGGAGCGTCCGCCAGACAAGAGACCTGGGCACAATTACCGGACCTAAAGATCAAGAAACCACTTACGATTTCTACGTCGAGACTTGGGACTTCAAGGAAGTGGACGGTGTCAAGCTGCCATTCAAGCTCGAATTGGTGGCGACCGCGCCGATACTGAAGCAAAAGAATGTCGGCACTATCGTAACGAGCATCAACGAGTATCGGCACAACATTGACATCGATCCCAAGATGTTTCAATGACCAGCGCCGCTTGCGATGTTAGAGCGATGCGCAAACGTACCCTCTTACTGCCCGTAGTCGGATTGATCGCAATGGCCGCGCCAGATGCAGCATTTTACGCGCAATCCTCTTCGTACAAAGCTAGATACATTACATATGAGGAAGCTCGCCCGATCATCGAAACGATGACTGAAGTCTTGCCCGCCGAGCTGCGAGCCGCGAGTTCCCAGGCCTTGCCATCCATCTGGCCCGGTTGGGTTGCGCGACGTGACGCGGAGATTCGCGCCAGACTTGTTCAGGGTGACGAAGACTCGCTGATCAACTTCCTCTTGTTCGGAACTTCATTCACGCGCAGGCCGCGCGTAACGCTCAACGATTTGGCGCAAACTCGAGCCGGCAACAACTCCGGCGAACCGGCTCCCTTCAGCAAGGCCATAGAGTCTCGAGCGGATGATCTGATTCAGTCGCTCGTATCGCCGGGCAAGCACGAAAGACTTCACTTTGCGCGGCAGTTTTTGGAACGCAAGGGCTACCAGATTACTTCGGCCACCGGTCGCGAGCACGTCAAGCAGTATCTGCTCTCGAGTTTCTCCCGTATGCTCAACGAACATGCGAGCTACGGCAGAGTTCTGGAGTCGGCAAGACTGCTTGGCGATCCTTCAGCCGAGTTTGCCGAACGTTCGAAGCTATATGCAACGCGCGGCCTTTCTTCCGATACCTCTTTGCTCCCAAACTTCGCGATAGAGAGCTCACTGTCGTCTTTGAAAACCCAGGGAACGCTGACTCCGGGAAGCGTGTATCGAGTGGGCATCATCGGTCCAGGGCTTGATTTCACCGATAAGCAGGACGGATACGATTTTTACCCACCGCAGACGATCCAGCCCTTTGCCGTCATTGATTCGCTCGTGAGGTTGGGTCTGGCGCGCGCGAGCGAACTGCGCGTCACAACTTTCGACCTCAGTATCCGTGTTAACGATCATCTCCGCCGCGCCGCTGCGAACGCACGTCGAGGGATCGCTTATACGATTCAGTTACCAAGAGGCGCAGAGGGTCAGTGGAAGCCCGAGGCAATTGATTATTGGACGAGGTTTGGAGATCGCATTAGCGCGCCCGCACGGCCGGTTCAGGCACCCGCCGGGTTGAGCGATCTCAAGATCAGGGCAGTTCGAGTCCACCCAGCGATTGTAGCTTTGATTACCGCTGAAGACACCAACATCGTTCTCCAACGGCCGGAGCTTCAAGACAATCAGCGCTTCGACCTGCTTATCGCGACCAACATTCTTGTCTACTACGAGGTGTTCGAGCAGAGCCTGGCACTAGCAAACGTCGAGAGGATGCTCAGGCCGGGCGGGCTCTTGCTGTCCAATAATGCGCTGCTCGAACTTCCTGGCTCTGGCATGCACTCGATCGGGTATGAAACGATAGTCTATTCGGACAAGGTGAGTGATGGTGATCACATAGTCTGGTATCAGCGCGCGGCCGCCAAGTAGCGAAGGAAGACAAGCGGCTTTCCTCTTCTCGGCGCGGCTTCTGTGTGATAAGATTTTGGTGGTTTCAACCAACCTCGCAACGCTCGTTTCAACAGTTATCGGCCGAATCAAGGAGGTAAGACATGGCCCTCTCTCCGCTCACGCAATTCCGATCTCGCGATTTTTCCGCTGTACTCCCGGTTGCTTTTGCGTTGCTGATGACCATCTGCGCGACCACTGCGCGTGCGCAGATTGGCGGCATCGATCCGGATCCCGGCGATCGGGGCACAGGTGGCAGAAACACTATTCAAGGAACGATATTCCTTCCGGGCGGACAACGTTCAGACAGACGCGTGAAAGTTAAGCTCACGGGTCTGGCGACTGGAGAGCAGTTTCAGATGTCGGATGACAGCGGCGCATTTAGCTTCAGACGGCTTCAAGGTGGCAGGTATACGCTTGTAGTGGACGCCGGAAGAGAGTACGAGATTTTCACTGACAGTGTAGACATTATTGAGCCGCCACTCAGACGAACCGGTCAAGGCATCACGGTACCCGTTTACATCACGCTCCAGCCGAAGCGAAGTGACAGTCCCGGAGCTCCAGGCACAGTCGATGCTCGAGCGGCGACCATGCCTGAAGCAGCCAAGAATCTCTACAAGCAGGCTATGGAATCCGCAAAGGCCGGCGATCGCAAGAAAGCGATCGAGGAGTTGGACAAGGCGCTCGAGATTTTTCCGAATTTCATGTCTGCGCTGAATCAGCTCGGCGTGCAATACATGGAGTTGAAACAGTGGGACAAGGCTACCGAAGCACTGCGCAAGGCGATCAAGATCTCGCCCGATGCCTTCTATCCTCATCTCAACTACGGCATCGTCCTTGTGCAAGTGAAAAAATTTGCAGACGCAACCTCTGAATTGAAATTCGCAGTTCAAAAGGACGCCGCTTCAGGAGTCGCACACTATTACTTAGGTCGCGCTCTGATCAATGTCGGTCAGTACGACGCAGCCGAAAACGCTTTGCGGCATACAGTAACGATTGGCGGCGATGAAGCCATCGAAGCGCACCGGTATCTGGGCGCGGTCTACATTGAAAAACGCGACAGACTGCGCGCCGCGGATGAGTTGGATACTTACCTGAAGCTGGCGCCGACGGCGAAAGACGCCGAGAGAATTCGAAGCATCATCAAGGATCTGCGGAACCAGGCTTCCTCGAAACAGGGTTAGGAGTTCGGCCTTTGACTGTTTACATCGCCGGCACACTGGCGGGCAGGAAAAAGAACGCAATCGCGAAGATCAAGTAGACCGCAAGCAACAGGACGCCTTCCATCCAGTTGGATTCGCCGTCTGCCGCCACAAGGCTGACGACGGCCACTCCCAGCCCGACCGTTATTACCTCAAACGTGCTGAATAGCAAATCCATGGGTCGTCCGAGCGCGTAGCTCGCAAACACCAGCACTGGAGCGACGAGCAGGGCAATTTGCATGCTCGATCCCACCGCTATGTGGTAAGCAAGGTCCATTTGATTCTTCATCGCCATCAGCACCGCGGTGCTGTGCTCGGCAGCGTTTCCGATGATCGCTACCGCGATTACGCCGACGAAGACTTCTGTGAGGCCGAGCGCTTTCGAAGTCGGCTCAACGGCGCCGACTAACAGCTCACTCATCCAGGCGATAAGACCGGTCGCGCCGAGCAGTACGGCGCCGGCGGTTCTTAGCCGCATCATTGAACCAAGGTCGCGTTGGTGGCCCGTACCGAGGTAGAGATCTCGGTGGGTCTTGAGAGAGAAGATAAGGCTTAGAATGTAAGTGACAAATAATACTATAGAAATTTCGAGACTTAGATTTCTTTCCGCGCTTCCTGCAGCCCCTCGAGTGACCCAGTGAAACAGGGCCGGAACCAGCAACCCGATCGCGCTTAGTGCCATCAGAGTTGCGCTCATCGTTGCGGCTGCGCGGTTGAACTTCAGGCTTCTACGCTTGAGCCCCCCGGCCAGAATGCTGACGCCTAATACGAGAAGGATGTTCCCCAGAATTGATCCCGTGAGCGACGCCTTGACCACTTCGGTCAAGCCTGCGCGCAGGCCCTGAAAGGCTATGATCATCTCTGCTGCGTTGCCGAACGTCGCGTTCAATAGCCCGCCGACTCCTGCGCCGAGCCGTTGCGCAAGGCTCTCCGTTGCCTTGCCCATCCAACCGGCAAGCGGAATGATAGCCAGCCCCGACGCGACAAACGTCCAAAGCGCCGGTGCGTGCGCATAGTGAAGAATTACCGAGACGGGAATGAACACGAACAGCAGATCGAGAGCATGGTCCAAAAGGAATTCATTGACAGAAGATTTCTTCACGTGTTCGCAGTTCGGATTATGGATCACGGAGGTCCGACAAACTTCAGTTTGTCGGTGTGCCGCAAATCGACAAACTGAAGTTTGTCGGACATCCGCGGTCTATTTTCTCGCTCTTTCAATCGCCGCGGCCATCTGATCCATCATTTCGCGCTCGGTTAAGGCCATCCATCCATGACCTTTGCCGGCGCCGTAGATGATCCTTCCCTCATAAGGCGGATTGGCCTTCGAAAGAAACGCGTCGAGCAAATGCACCGCATTGTTCAAGAAATAATCATCCGCTTCGCCGACCCAAATCGTGAGCTTGCCTCGAAGCTTCGGCCCAAGCGTCTTCCAGTTCTGCTCGAGCACCATTCGCAGATCATACTTTTTCCAATGCTCGGTCAGTTCGTGATTGATCTTACCTGTCTTCGGATCCCAAAGAGGAACCGGCCGGCCGTCCGCGCCGCGCCCTCCGTAAGTCGCGTTCCAGGCGCCCCATTGCTCGCCCGACATCGTGTAGCTGTCACCCAGTCCCATGACGTTTTCCATCTGGCACTCGTGACGGATAGTGAAGGACACGTCGCCGTTGAGATCCCGAGCGCTCGGGCGTTCAAATCCATGCCTGTTCAGATACGCGTTTTGATCGTCGTAGATGTTGATCAGTTGAAACGCACGGAAGTCGACGCCGTCGGGGAAGCCTGACCACGTTCCGTTAAAGAAATCCGGATAGAAGATCTGAAGCGCAAGCGAAACCCATCCGCCGGTCGAGCCTCCATCGAGCACGCGCGCCCACGGCTGGCCGATGCAGTGAAACTTCTGTTCGACGTAGGGGATCAACTCCTGTGTGACCGCATCGCCGTAGGGGCCGTTGTTGTCTGAGTTCACCTGATAACAATCACCGTAAGGCCCATCACCATCAAGGAACAGAAGCACCATACGAGGCGTGTCGTCGGCCAGCCAGGTATTACGAAACCCCGTGCCATCCGTCATCATTCGCTGCACCCCGGTGAAGCGACTGCCGTAACCGCCGATATGGACGCGCAGCGGATATTGCCTTCCAGGTTCGCCGGCGAATCCTCGCGGCACGATCAAACCCGCTCGCAAATACATCGGCCGCCCATGAAACTTGCTCAGGAGCGTCGATTGAATTTTGATGTGCTTAACGTACTCGGTGTCAGGAGGCAACTGCTCATCCGGGACCTGTTTAGTGAGCTCAATCTTAAGCGCAGCGCTGCTTGCCGAGTTCAAATGAATCTTGCGCGGCTCGCTATACAGATTGCCCGGTGCGTTCAATGATTTCAGATCGATGTTAGAGTCGAATAATGCTTGCACGTAGTAATCACCAGCCGGAATGTGCGCGAGATTGTCGATTGGAAATGCCGCACTGGTTTCATCGATGGTGCCGGTGACGCCCTGGCCGAAATTCTGAATGTCGCGAGCGAATACAGCCGAGGCGTCCAGCCCTGTCTGGCCAATTGTGAGCCTGGGTTCGGGTTGATTCTTCGTGCTTATCACCACGAATAAGCGTCCACTCTTCGGCGATGAAGCGAGGCCCGTCGCGATTGTTACCTCAAATCTCAGGGAGGAAGACCGCGCACTCGTTCCCGCGGTCAGGATCATTAAGCCCAGCACTAAAGATACGCGAGCGACCATCCTACTCACTTGGGACATCTTCTCACTCTCCAATGCCGAGGCGCCGCAGCAGGTCGATGAACCGGGCGTCATCGCGAATCCCGTCAAATATCGGCTCGACCTTAAGGTAGGTCAAGATTCCGTGACGTTCCTTATGGGTTGCCTCGAGTTCGGCGAACGCTTCGTCTATCTGGCCTAGCCCGATATGAACTCTTGCAAGGCTGTATGGTGAAACGTAGCCCTCACGCGCCAGGATTGTTATCTGTTCAAAAACCTCCCGCGCGTCATGCGTTTGCCCTGCGGCCGCGTATACGTAAGCCATCGCCGACATCGTCTCACTGTCCCTGGGCGCCAGGCTCAAGGCTGCTTTGAACTCGGCCTCCGCTTCCATAAACATTCCCTGTTCGCCGTATGTCATTCCGAGCCGCCGATGCGCGATCAAATAATCGGGAAACATCTCGATGGTCTTCAGGCATTGTTTCGCCGATTCGTCGAAGCGGCGCGCAAAGTAGAGTATCCTCGCAAGATTCAGATTGAGAACGCGCGAGAGAGGTTCCAGTTCGCAACCGAAAGTGATTTCCAGGAGCGCTTCATCCATTCGTTCCATCGCTGCAAGGTAGAGCGCCAGCCACAGGTGAGCGGTAGCGTAGCTCGGATTCAGATCGATGGCCTTCCTGAAACCTCGCTCGCCCGCCTCCCAATCGAACTCGCGCCAGAGTTTGACGGCGGCAAGCGCTGCGTGAGCCTCTGCAAGCTTGTCATCGAGACTCAATGCCTTTAGCGCGGTTGCCTTCGCGCGGAGGAATAGAGTCGGGACCGGTTTCGCGGCATAGCTTGCCAGCAGATTGTACGCGTCCGCCAATCCGGCGTACGCCAACGCGAAGCCCTGATCAAGAGCGATTGCCTTCTCAAAGTAATCAAGACTTCGTTTGATGCCTTCTTCGGTCCGCCTGTTCCAGTGATACCGTCCCTTCAGGTAGAGCTGATATGCTTCGCTGTTTTCAGTTGAGCGCTTTGACAGGCTCTTCCTCTGCGCGCTAGTGAGCTTGAAACGCAACTGCTCTGAGATCTCGGTTGAGATCTCCTGCTCGAGCGTGAGGATGTCGGACGTTTGACGCACGTACTGCTCGCCCCAAAGATGCGAACCGTCGTTTGTGTCGACAAGCTCCAGCTTTATGATCAATGCATCATCACGTCTGAGAAGCCGTCCCAGCAGCACGGCGCGAACGGCCAGTTCGTCGCCGACCTGCTGAGGATCCGGAAGCTCGCGGCCGTGATAACGAAATACGGTGCTGCGCGCCATCACTCGAAGTTTTGGAAGCCGCGACAGGTTGTTAATCAATCCCTCGGTGACTCCGTCGCTCAGGTATTCCAGGTCAGGGTCACCGCTCATGTTGGCAAAGGGAAGAATCGCCAGTGAGTCGATGGTCTTTCGCGACCGGCTTCGAGTTACGGCCTGTGTATTTCGCCGAAGACCGCTGGTGGTAGCTTGAGAACCGGAGTCGCTGTCTCGCTGCAGGTTTCGAAGGTCAATCAACAAATCGCGCACGGACTGATATCGCCGTTCACGATCCTTCTCTAAACACTTTCTGACGACTCGCTCGAGGTCGGGCGGCACGCTGTAGTTCAGCCGTGTAACAGGCATCGGCTCGGCGTGAATTATCTTGTCAATGATTTCAACCGGTGTCTCTCCCTCGAACGGGAGGTGTGCGGTAAGCATTTCGTAGAGCACTACGCCGAGCGAAAAGATGTCCGAACGATGATCCAGCGCGCGGCCTATCGCCTGCTCCGGAGACATGTAGGAAACGGTTCCGGTTACTACGCCAACCGCGGTTTGTTGGCCGACAGGTTTCGTGCGGTCATCGGCTCCGCTTCTTTTGCGCTCGTCGCCGCCGCGATTCCAAAGTCGAGCAGCTTTACGGTGCCACGTTCGTTCACCATCAGGTTAGAGGCTTTCACATCGCAGTGGACGATACTGAGCGAATGCGCTTCTGAGAGCGCGTCTGCTATCTGGATGGTAAAGTCGATCGTCTCTCTAATCTGCAGCGGTCCGCGTTTCAGCATCTCGGACAGCAGCTCGCCTTCGACGTATTCCATCACCAGGTACATCGCGCCGTCGTGCTCGCCAATGTCGTAGATGGCCGCGATATGAGGCGAGCGCAGGGCGGACGTGGCTCGTGCTTCAGCCAAAAACTTCGTCCGGCGCTCGGGATCATATTGATACGAGGCTGGAAGGAACTTGATCGCGACCTGACGGCCGAGCCGGGTGTCTTCCGCCAGGTACACGCGTCCCATCCCGCCCGCGCCGAGCTCCCTGATAATTCGGTAATGAGAGATTGCTTCAGAGATCAACAGGCGTCACCTTCGGATGATCGATGTTTGGCGTAGTGTAGCTTGCGGCACTGCGTTCTTTCATTTGATTGTCGTGGATTTCAACTTCGCTGGTCTATTTATTTCTAACACAGAATCGATGCTGCGATGAAGTGCAGCAGATTCTTGGGAGTGGGGTAATAGTGTGTGTTGATGAGTGAACGAGCCTGTCTTGCCACAAAGCCGCTAAGTCACGAAGCCGCACGAAGAAAGTCTTTGTGCAGCTTTGTGTCTCGGCGACTTAGTGGCGAACCTCTTCTCGACACACTATTACGCCACTACCAGCTCCCGGTTGAAGCATACGGCCGCGAAGGTTAGAGTTTCATTCCTACAGATATGAATAATCGCTTTGTTTGCATCCACGGCCACTTCTATCAGCCTCCTCGCGAAAACCCCTGGCTCGAAGACGTCGAGGTAGAGGACTCGGCTGCTCCATATCACGATTGGAATGAGCGAATCACCGCCGAGTGCTACGCGCCGAATGCGGTCGCTCGAATCCTCGACGGAGAGGGGAAGATCATCGAGCTTGTCAGCAACTATGAAAAGATGAGCTTCAACTTCGGGCCTACATTGATGTCGTGGCTCGAGCGGCACCGAAACAACGTCTACCACCAGATCCTCGAGGCGGATGTACGCAGTGTGACCGACCACACCGGGCACGGGAATGCAATCGCTCAATGCTACAACCACGCTATCATGCCGCTCGGGTCCGAACGCGACAAACTCACTCAGGTTCGATGGGGTATTGCCGATTTCGAGTTCAGATTCGGGCGCAAGCCGGAAGGCATGTGGCTTCCCGAAACCGCTGTGGACGTGGCTACTCTGCAAGTCCTCGCCGAGCTTGGAATTAAGTTTACGATTCTCGCTCCACATCAAGCCGAAGCCGTTCGCGCGCCGGGCGAAGAGTGGCGTGATGTCTCAAACCGCCGAATCGATCCCACTCGGGCTTATCGCTGTCAGTTGAACGACGGGAAGCACATCGATCTGTTCTTCTACGACGCGCCGGTGTCGCACGACATTTCCTTCGAGAACCTGCTGCGGAGCGGTGACAGGTTTGCCGAACGACTGGTTTCCAGCTTCGATGATCGTCGCGAGCATGCTCAACTGGTGAGCGTCGCAACGGACGGCGAAACCTTTGGGCATCATTTCAAGTTTGGCGAGATGGCCCTGGCTTATGCGCTCGGTAAGATCGCTCGGGAAGGCCTCGCGCGTATAACGAACTACGGCGAGTATCTTGCGCTTCATCCACCAACGCACGAAGTAAAGATAAGCGAGAACACTTCGTGGAGCTGCGCGCACGGCGTGGAACGCTGGAGAAGCGACTGCGGCTGCAACAGCGGTAATACGCACTACCATCAGCGCTGGAGGGGGCCGCTGCGAGAAGCGCTGGATTGGCTTCGAGGGAAGCTGGATATAGTCTTCGAGCATCAGGGCTCTGCGCTGTTAAGAGACGTTTGGGCGGCACTTGATGACTACATCACGGTGATTCTCGATCGCTCGGCTAAGGCTCGGCAAGCGTTCCTCGACAAACACGCCCGGCATCAATTGCTCGAGGGCGAGAAGGTGAACATCTGGCGCTTGCTTGAGATGCAGCGGCACGCGGCGTTGATGTATACAAGCTGCGGCTGGTTCTTCGACGACATATCCAACATCGAAACGGTAAAGAACATCGAGTACGCGGCGAGGTCGATTCAGCTTGCGCGCGAGGCGTCAGGCGCCGACCTCGAACCGCAATTCGTCGCGCTTCTCGCGAAGGTGCCCGGCAGCAAGCCTCATCTTTCAAATGGCGCTAAGGTTTATGACGCACAGGTGAAGCCTTCGATTACCAGCCTCAAGAAAGGTCTGGCGCATTACGGAATCAGCTCGCTGGCCGAAGAGTATGCGCCCAAGCAGCGAATCTTCTCATTCGAATTCGATCGTCAGGGCTACCGTTGCGAGAAGAGCGGCGCTCGCACGATTGCTATCGGATCGGTCAACGTGCGTTCGTCGATAACCCGCGAGCGGTTTGAAGGTATGTTCGTGGTGTTGCATCTTGGCGGCTATGATTTTCACTGCTCGGTTAGGGAACGCCTGCCGGTTGATCAGTATGAAAAACTTGTAGAAACATTGTTCCGCAGCTTCCATGACGACTCGACTCGCGATCTGCTGCGAGCGATCGATGACGGCTTAGACGGCGACAGCTTTGCACTCAAAGATTTGTTCAACGATGAGCGGCGTAAGATCGGCCGTTTGCTTTTGGGAGACGCGCTCGAGCGCTCGCGCGAGCACTACCGTCGCATCTACGAAGAGAGCCGCGACGTGATGAGACTGCTTACGAGCATGAAGATCCCCGCGCCTGATAGCTTGAGACAAGCCGCGGAATATGTGCTGACTCAGAAGCTGGAGCAGGCATGCACGGAGTTGAAGAGAGAGGGGGTATCGGAGACGCAACTCAGCGAGGCGGCAGCCGTAGTCTTAAGGGAAGCCGAATCGCTCGGTTGCGCGGTTGACCTCTCGGGTTTGAAAGGCGCACTCGAGGAGTTTGTGTATTCGAGCCTCGAGTCCTATCGAACTCATCGCGACGAAAGGAAAGTTGAATCTGCGCTTCATTCCCTGAGGCTCGCGGAACGACTGGGAGTCAGTCTCGATCTGTGGCGATTGCAGAATCTGTTTTGGGTGCTTTCGAGCGCGCCGAGAGAAGCAGAAGGACTCCCCCAACGAGCGATGCGGGAGGTGGCTGACAAACTGAAGTTCGGTCGATTAGGACCGCACCTGCGCTCGCGAGAACTTTGAGTAGATTTGACCCTTGTGTATATAATGCAACCGATGAGCACTCACGCCGACATCGCTTTGATCAGAGAAGCGACTGCACAGGCCGGGGAGCGTATCTACAAGCGGCGAGTCCAATCCGCTGTCGAGCCGGCCAACAGAGGTCAAGTCGTAGCTATACATATCCCCAGTCAGGATTATTTTCTTGGAGACTCGCTGCTGGAAGCTACCGATCGCCTGCGTGAAGAATATCCCAACGCTGTTCGCGGTGACATCTACACGCGCGGTGTTGGCGAACAGGCCGTGATACGAGCTCACACCCCTCGCATAACCGGGTCAACGCGGTGAAAGGCACGCTCACTGCGGATCACATCGCTTACCTGTCGATCGTAGTAGTTGAAGAAGCGGGCGAATACGAATTCATCGTCGATACCGGCTTCAGCGGTTCTGTTTATGTACCGGAAGACATCATTGCGAACTGGGGACTGCCATTCGTAGCAACCGTTCCGATCGCGCTGGCTGATCAAAGTACGGCAATCGTCGATGTATACGAGGCGCACCTGATCTGGTTTGGTGTGACTATGCGGGTGCCGGTGCTTGCCGCGCCAGCAGGTGGCGACTCGCTTCTGGGTATGGAGCTTCTTGAAGGCTGTAGGATCGAACTTGATCGAATCAACGGTGAGATTCGCATAGAATTGCTTTAACGTACTGCCACACTCGACTTTGAGACTCGGGGACAAGCTTCCTTTCGTAGTCGACCTTAGGAGGAAATAGAAGAAGGTAAGTGACGTTAGATCGAGTCGTATTCTAGCAAAACCTTGACCTGCATTTTCTCGAGCAAATACTTGGTCGCGTCAGCAAGGTCGATGCCATGTGTGCCGAACTTGAGCATACCGTTTGTAATTGGATACACGTACTCCGCTTGAGCATTTGTCACGGACCGACTTAAGTTGTGTTTGAACTCCCGCTCTAACTTTCGAGCGGGGGCATTGGGCCTGAGGATAGACTGTCGAAGAACGTTTCAAGCGACTCCTTGCAGCGTTCAATCGCCTTTCCTACAAGGAACCAATTGTCTCCGAACTTCAAGGCCCAACCATAGCCGGTTTGGAATATGTGCTTCGCATCCCCTTCGGATCTGCAGGGACCATAGGGGTGATCGATCCACCAAGCTGACGCTTCAATCAAACCAACAGCTATTTCTCTCGGCACCGTTTCATTTCTCTTGAGCCAGTTTACTTTCCGACGGATCTTTTGCACCGCTCGTCTATTTCTTGGTATCAGACGCCTCCGAAGCTGGGCGAGTTCGTGAAGGGCGCTCTCTTCAACCTCCGCAGTAAGAAACACGAAGCCGCAAGCCTGACATTCTCTACATCGACGAAACCACTGAATGTCATCGTTATCAGTCTTAAAAAAGCGGCGTTCTCTAGACAGCCCCATTCGTTCGAGAGGAAGTGACGCGCAAACCTCAAGGTCCTTGCAGTTGGAGCACCAGAGCGAGAGACCACCTTTTTCGTCCTTTTTCATACTGATTTCTGCCCGCTGCGTGACGCCTATGGGGCACTCGTCTAACGCTGAGGCTTCAACACAACCACCGCAAGCGGAGGTAACGTTAGATGGATTGAACACGGCCAGCCGGCCCACTCTTCTGCCTTCGACGTCACGCCGCCCTGGTTCCCCATGTTGCTTCCGCCGTAAGCCGACGAATCGCTGTTCAGCACTTCTTTGTAAAACACTTCTTCAGGCACTCCCAATCGATAGCCCGGTCGAGGCACCGGAGTGAAGTTAAACGCGAAGATTAAGTAATCGTTCTCATCTTTTGCCTTGCGCATGAACGCGATGGTGCTGCCTTCGGCGTCGCGAAAGTCGAGCCATTGAAAGCCCGCGGAATCGAAATCAACTTCGTAGAGCGACGGCTCGCTCACGTAGAGAGTGTTCAAGTCTCTCGAATAGTCATGAAGCTGCCGGTGCGTGTCGTAATCAAGCAGATGCCAGTCGAGGCTGCGCTGATGATTCCATTCGATCCACTGCCCAAACTCGCCGCCCATAAACAAGAGCTTCTTTCCCGGATGCCCGCACATGTAGCCGTACAGCGCTCGAAGGTTTGCAAACTTCTGCCAGACGTCTCCGGGCATCTTGTCCAACAAAGATCGCTTGCCGTGGACGACTTCATCGTGAGAGAGCGGCAGGACGAAGTTCTCGCTGAATGCGTACATCAAGCTGAAAGTCAGTTTGCCCTGGTGATACTTTCGGTAAAGCGGATCGGTCTGGAAGTACTTGAGCGTGTCATTCATCCAACCCATGTTCCATTTGAAATCAAAGCCGAGTCCTCCGTCGGCAACAGGCCGAGAGACTAACGGCCACGAGGTTGATTCTTCCGCAAAGGTGATCGCGCCGGGATGCTGTTCGTGAACCAGCTCGTTGAACTTCTTGACGAAGTCTACCGCCTCGAGGTTTTCGCGGCCGCCGTATTTGTTCGGCACCCAGCGGCCCTCCTTGCGCGAGTAGTCGAGATAAAGCATCGAGGCGACCGCGTCGACTCTCATACCGTCGATGTGATACTTCTCCAGCCAGAACAGGGCGTTTCCGAGCAGATAATTTCTGACCTGGTTGCGTTCGTAGTTGAAGATCAGAGTGCCCCAATCCTGATGCTCGCCTTTGCGCGGATCCGCGTGCTCGTACAAATGAGTGCCGTCGAAATAGGCCAGGCCGTGCCCGTCCTTTGGAAAGTGAGCGGGCACCCAATCCAGAATTACACCTACGCCGTTGCGATGACAGTAATCGACGAAATACATGAAGTCGTCGGGCTCGCCGTGCCGGCTGGTCGGCGAGAAGTAGCCGATCGTCTGATAGCCCCAGCTTCCGTCGTAAGGATGTTCAGTCACCGGCAACAACTCGATGTGCGTGTAGCCCATCTGTTTCACGTACTCGACCAGGTTGTGAGCAAGCTCACGGTAGTTGAGATAGCGGCTTCCCTCTTCCGGCGCTCGCATCCATGAGGCGAGGTGAACTTCGTAGATCGAGATCGGCGCGTCGAGCGCGTTCTTCGGAGCGCGCTCGTTCATCCAGTCCTCGTCGCGCCACTGGTACTTGTTGATGTCGTAAACGATCGCCGCGGTCTTTGGTCTCCGCTCGAAGTAGAACGCGTAAGGATCGGTCTTCTGAACTATCAGGCCGAATCGCCGCCACTTGATTTCGAATTTGTAGAGTGTTTCTTCTCCAAGTCCTGGAACAAAGATCTCCCAGACACCGGCGCCCGAGTGGAAAAACATCGGATGACGGTTGCCGTTCCATTGATTGAAGTCGCCGATTAGACTCACTCGTTTTGCATTCGGCGCCCACACGGCGAAATGAACGCCGCGTACGCCGTCGACGATTCGGGCGTGAGAGCCGAGCTTTTCGTAGTTGCGATAGTGCGTGCCTTCATTCAGCAAGTGGAGATCGTAATCCGAGAGCTGAGGAGGGAAGCCGTAAGGATCGTGAAACTCCCACGAGTTTCCGAACGCGTTTGTCGCTTGCAATCGATAGGCGAATCGGTTCGGTCGGTCAGGAAAAGTCAGCTCAAAGAAGCCTTGATCGCGGACCTTCTGCATGGCGTGCCGCGTCGAGCCATCCGCTTCGACGACAGCCACGTGTTCGGCTTCGGGAACGAAAGCGCGCACAACTATTGACTTCGATTCGCCGGTTTCGATCTCGTGCAAGCCAAGCAAGCCGAACGGATCGGGGTGATCGCCTTGAATGAGTAGATCGATGTCGGAGGTTTGCGGTGTGCTCATTCCTGTTTGACTAGACCAAGTTCACGAAGCGCTGTCAAGCATCGATTCCTGGCTCTTGACCAGGTCCATTCTCGTAGGGTTGAACTATTTGTGAACGATAATTGGGATATTGTTTGTTGGTCCCTAACAATGGCTTTGCTCCTCGGCGTCCTCTACGGTTGATTCGACGCCTGCTCAAGAAAACCGGAGAGGACGCCGGGGGCGCGGAGGACGCCTCAGTCGGCTATACGCTAATACGCCACCCGAACGATTTGATCTTTTGCCGCATCGGCGTCCAAAATAGTTTGTCATCAACATACTATGCGCTTGGAGAAATGACCGCTTCGAACAAAGCGTCAGGCACGAACGTACACTGAGGTCGTGGATGAATCCGTTCTATGTCAGCTTCAATTGGCTTCAACTTCACATATTGCAGCAGGAGATCGGGGCTGTTAATGAAGGAGAAGTTGCAAACGTTTTGACGGGTGTAGTATCGCTGCCTGAGTGAGAGATCGATTGAATGGAAAATGCTTTTAACAGCAGTGCTGAGCCGCTCGCATCAGTACCAGTGATCTCTGATGGCCCTGAAGAGCACGCGAAGCTTGCCGAGCCTGTCATTCATCTGGATGGCTTGAGCGTCCAGTTTGGCAAGCGGCCAATTCTCAAAGAACTTAGAGGCGAGCTGCGCGGCCGCGCGATTGGATTGCTCGGACCGAACGGCGCGGGCAAGACTACGCTGATTCACACGCTGCTCGGATTTCATCCTCCGTCTTCGGGAACCGCGCATATTTTCGGCCGCGATATTCGCAAAGACGCGAAGCCGATTCGAACGCAGATCGGTTACATGCCTGAGCGCGACTCGTTCATCGCTAACATGACGTGCGTTCACTTCGTTCGCTTGATGGCTGAGCTTTCGGGTTTGCCCTCGGAAGCCGCGCTGGAACGCGCGCACGAAGCGCTCTTCTACGTAGGTCTCGGCGAAGCGCGTTATCGCCAGCTCGGCACTTATTCGCTCGGCATGAAGCAGTTGGCCAAACTCGCCCAGGCTATCGTTCACGGCCCAAGATTGATCTTTCTAGACGAACCAACGAACGGTCTCGATCCGCCGGCGCGTCAGCGAATGATTGAACTGGTCCGGCAAATTCGCAACAGTGGCAAGGCTCACATTCTTCTGTCCTCTCACCTGCTGCGCGACGTTGAAGAGTGCTGCGAAGAGATATTGATTATCAAGGATGGACGGATCGCGGTTTACTGCAATCTCGAAGAAGAACGCAGGGCGAATCGGAAATTCCTCGAGCTTGAAACGCGCGGCGATCGCGAGGCTTTTGTGGGAGCGATTGGAAGTCTGGGCTGCGAATACGCGCTCACAAGCGAACGCCGCTTGAAGCTGGTTCTCCAAAACGACGTGGACATTCGCAATCTCTACCAGCTCGCCGCCGAGCACAAGGTGCAAATTCGCCGCCTGAACTTTAAGCGTGACTCGCTCGAAGACATTTTCTTGAAGGCAATGGAGGGCGGCAATGGGGATGGGGCCCGAGCCGCCGGCTTGCCGGTCAATGTCCCGCTAGCGCCCGGCTTGCGAGAGGGAGAAAAGTAATGGCGGTACATGAGCTCGCCTACAAACCCTACGCTGGACCGCTCACGCCGGAGTGGTCGCGCTTCCTAATAGTCCCGCGCCACGCGTACCGGGATGTGTTCGCCTCCAAGCTGTTCACGGCTTTGTTCGCATTGTGTTTTGTGTTGCCGCTGGGAGCCGCGATTGTGATCTATTTGTATCATAACTTGACGGCGATGGCGCTTTTTAACATCAACCAAGTCGATTTACGACGTGTCTTCCCGATCAACGGCGGCTTCTTCCAGAGCATAATGTCGATTCAAACGTTCCTGGGGTTCGTGCTCACCGTGTTGATCGGCCCGCCGCTGATCTCGCGGGATCTGGCGAACAACGCGCTGCCGCTATATCTGTGCCGCCCGTTTTCACGCGCAGAATACGTGATAGGAAAGATGAGCGTTTTGCTGATTCTGATTTCGGCGATCACGTGGGTACCGGGCGAGTTGTTATTCCTCTTCCAGTCTTATCTGGAAGGAGCCGGATGGGCGGCAAGCAACCTGTGGATTGCCGGCGCGGTCTTTGTCGGGAGCTGGATATGGATTCTGCTACTGGCGATGTTGTCGGTGACAATTTCGGCCTGGGTGAAGTGGCGATTGGCTGCGAGCGCAGCGTTGTTTGGACTGTTCATAATCTCTAATGCGATCGGGTTCACTGTAAACGGCGTGCTTCAAACAAGGTGGGGAGGACTCTTTAACCTGTTTTTCATAATGAAGACACTCGAGGACAGCTTGTTCCGCGAACCGAATTCGGCGGGGCTTCCGAGTTGGATGGTGCTTCCGACTTCGGCGGCGTGGATCATGTTAGCTCTGTTCCTTGCACTGTGTTTGTTTCTTCTCACCCGCAGGGTCCGGGCATACGAGGTGGTGCGGTGAAGGATAAACCCGATGACCACATGATCGTCTTCGAAGACGTCTCGAAGTTCTACGGCGAGATACTCGGAGTGAATCGCGTGACTCTCGCGATCGAACCGGGGATCACCAGCCTCGTGGGACCTAACGGCTCGGGCAAGACGACATTGATGAACTTGATGACCGGGTTAATCAGACCGACGCGCGGGCGAGTGAGCGTGCTTGGACTAAGACCCGATCACCCGGAAGTGTTCTTCAGTAAAGTTGGTTACTGTTCGCAGTTTGATTCTTTTCCGAGCGCGCTGACGGGCTTTCAGTTCATCAGTTCATATCTTCGAGTTCACGGGCGGCCAAAGAAGGAGGCCCAGGAGCTGGCGTGGAAAGCGCTGCACCGAGTCGATCTGCTCGAAGCCGCTCACCGCAAGATCGCGGCTTACAGCAAGGGCATGCGCCAGCGTGTGAGATTCGCTCAAGCTATAGCTCACGAGCCGGCGGTGATGATTCTGGATGAGCCTTTGAACGGGCTAGACCCGATGGCGCGAGCTGAAACGATTCGCCTGTTCCGACAACTCGCCGATGAAGGGCTTCACCTGATCATCTCGAGCCACATCCTTCATGAAGTTAATGACATGAGCGACACGGTCATCCTGCTGAACAACGGCTACGTGGTCGCCGAAGGCGCAATCCAGGGCGTGCGCGACGAGATGGAAGAGCACCCGATGCAGATCCTGATTCGCTGCGATCGGCCCGGCCTTTTGGCCGCGCGGGTGTTCGAGCAGGACTCGGTCGTCGAAGCAAAGATTCACAAGGACAAGCACGGCCTCTTCGTTAAGACTCGCGATGCGGATTTGTTCTATTTGTTGTTGAACACCATCGTGGTCCAGGACGGGTTGAACGTCGAATCGATCGCGCCGGCGGATGACGACTTGAACGCGGTCTATCAGTACTTGATCGGAGGAGGCGAAGGCGCATGAGCGTATCAACCGAGGTCATTGCCGGAACCGCGCCGTCGACCGGCAGTCTGTGGTCGCTGTGGGGCCGCCAGATTGCGGCGATCCTGCGGCTCGAAGTGCGAAAGAACTTTCTAGGCAAGCGAGCTATTCTGATTTATTTGATTGCTGCTACGCCGGTTCTATTGATGGCCGCGTTGTCGGCGCAGATAAGCTGGCAGCACTCGCGGAACAACAATATTGGCGAGATCAATATTATCTTCGCGAACTTTTATGAGGCCCTCATCCTGCGCACGGTCATCTACTTCGGCTGCGCGTGGATTTTCATGAACCTGTTTCGCGGGGAAGTAGTCGATCGCAGCCTTCATTATTATTTCCTCTCCCCGGTCCGCCGCGAAGTGCTCGTGGTAGGCAAGTACGTTTCCGGTTTGATTGCTTCGGTAGTGTTATTTACGATCAGCACCGCCGGTTCGCTGGTTTTTCTGTACGTCGGGTTAGGCTCATCGGGAGCGAACTACTTTTTTGACGGCGCCGGCAAGGGCCAGGTTGTGGGTTATCTGGGCATTACGATACTCGCGTGCATTGGCTACGGCGCGGTGTTCATGGCGATCGGGCTCTTCTTTCGCAATCCGATAATCCCGGCGCTTTTGATTTACGGATGGGAGTGGATCAACTTTCTCCTGCCGCCAGTATTAAAGAAGATCAGCATCATTCATTATCTGCATTCGCTTGCGCCGGTGCCCGTCCCTGAAGGTCCATTCGCGATGGTAGCGGAACCGACTCCGGCCTATCTCTCGATTCCCGGTTTGTTGTTGATGACCGCCGTGGTGCTGGCGTTAGCAAGCTTCCAGATTAGAAGGATGGAGATCAAGTACGGCGGCGAGTGAAAAGTGTCCGGGAGAAAAGTCATTCAATGGGGAGGCGCTCTTCAAACTGACCTTGCGGTCCTCGCTGCAACTGCGGCATCGAACCGGCCACTCGCTCGAAAAAATCTCTAGGCCAGCCGTTTTCGTCTAACTCTCCTTTCGGAGCCAGCGGCCTGACTTGAACGACGACAGCGACATCGGCATCTGGCAGTCCTACGTTAACACTTAGATTGAGCATGCCGTCGTGCGTGGTGTGTGCTTGAGTCTTGATCGTTTCATTCGGCATAAGCGAAGTTTATCCGAACAGGGCTTCTGCTTCCAAGCCCAACAACCCGCTTCACCGCCATGTGTTTCCGATACAACCGGCGTTCGCCTCTTACGCGGCCCGGCCTATTCTGAAAGGGTTCAATATCATTCAGTACATGCATTCGCTCGCTCCCGTGCCGGTCCCGAAGGCTCATTCGCGATGGTAGCCGAATCGACTTCGGCATATCTTTCCATTCCGGGCTCCTATTGATGACCGCCGCCGTGCTGGTGTTAGCAAGCTTCCAGATTAGAAGGATGGAGATCAAAATACGGAGGAGAGTACACGGGCATAGAACACTGGTGTCGAGGAAGAGCTTCACTGTCCAGCAAGAAAACGGCGATAACCCTGTTCGTCATCCGCGATCCACTTTTCAATTTGTTCGCGGGAGAATACTCGAGGTGGTGGTGGTAGTTCGGACGCTACCGGAAGAGTCACTCGTTAAGGCATTGAAATCCCGTGTGTGTTTTGTTTTGATAATTATTCAAAGCTACGATCCAATTCTGGTCTCATTCAGCTTATGTATTTGACCAACAAATCCTCCTGATTCACGGGCGGGGTTCGGAGCCGGGGACAATCTTACTTCATGCTCCATCGTGCGCGACCGGCTGGACCGGGAAGGGATTCCGTATGAGTATCTGGATGGCAATACTCGTGACCGGCAGGCCCGAGTTGAACGATTCCAGAACGAGGCCGAGTCCAAACTATTCTTGATTAGCCTGAAAGCGGGCGGACTCGGACTAAACCTGACCGCCGCAGAGTATGTTTTTCTGCTGGACCCCTGGTGGAACCCGGCGGTGGAAGCTCAGGCGATTGATCGCGCGCATCGCATCGGTCAGGCGCGGCAGGTCTTTGCTTATCGTCTGAACGCCCGTGACACCGTCGGAGAAAAAGTGCTGTTGCTGCAGAAGACGAAAAAAGATTTGGCAGACGCGATCATTAACGCGGACAACAGTCTGATTCGAAACATTGGGCGAGAGGATCTGGAACTGCTGCTGTCATAACGGCGAGCAAGATCCAATCGTGATTGTAGCCGGGCATATCCTGGGAATCTCGGTTTGTTGCGGATTGACGCCGCAGCTCTCGCGCTGGCGAGCTTTCAGAGTCGAAAGATGGAGACCAGGCAATAAGGAAAACGAGGGTTCGCTCGCATCGTGCACAACGGCAAACTTTCCTAAGACAATTCGAGTCCAATATCCGTGAATAACTTTTCGCCAACCTACCATCTTTGCGCATATTCTCGAGTCACTCTAAGTTACCGGCGCATCGCCGGCGGGCTGCAAGAACGAGCGGGCTTCAGCAGGAAAGGTGCTCTGGCGACAACAACTCTTGGACTGGTCCTCCTTATGAGCGCTCTTGCGCTTGGGCAGGCGAAGCCCGAAGGCTTTACTGTCGACGGCGTCGAGAGGCAAGCCCTCGTCTTTCCTGATTCGAAGCCAGCACCTGCGGCTGGCGCTCCTGTTGTGTTTGTGTTTCACGGGCACGGGGGCACTGCTCAGTATGCCGCTCGGCGGTTTCGGATTCACGAGCTGTGGCCTGAAGCCGTCGTCATCTATATGCAAGGCATTCCGGGAGTCAAAGGCATTACCGATGCCGAAGGCACGCGCAACGGCTGGCAGAAGGCGCCCGGTGAGGTTGGTGATCGCGACCTCAAATTCTTCGATGCGGCGCTCGATCGGATCCAGAAGAAGTACAAGACCGATCCCAATCGCGTATATGTTCTCGGCCATTCGAACGGCGGGCGCTTTGTGAATGTGCTTTGGAATTCGAGAGGCGACAAGCTCGCAGCGTTGTGCTCGGCGGCCGGGCCCGGCGGCATGTTGATAGACAAGGCCCTGCCGAAGCCGGTATTCATCATCGCCGGCGAAAAGGATCCGCTCGTTCCGTTTCAGACTCAACAGAACAGCATCCTCCGCGCGCGAAGGCTACTCAAAACAGATGATTCGAAAGCCAGGGTTAATGGACTCGAGCGGACAGAGCCTGGAGTGAATGGCTCGGAGCTTGTGACCTATGTTCACTCCGGCGGACACGAAGTGCCGCTCGAGGTCCTGCCAAGCGTGATCAGCTTCTTCAAGCGCCACGTGCGACAGTAGCTAAGCGTTCGTTCGCGCCTTAGACGGCCGCCGGAATAGATAGCTCACTGAGACTGCGTTTCTCGCAAAGACGCAAAGGACCGCAAAGCCCGCTAAGCTCAAGCCTGCTTGCTCGAAGCGCAGGTCATACCTTATCCTCCCGTTTCACCTTCACTCTAACGGCACCTCTCTTCATGAATAATAGACGCGAACAGGTTGGATGGTATTTCTACGACTGGGCCAACTCCGCGTTCTACACTACAGTAGTCACAGTTTTCCTCGGACCCTATTTGACCGGCGTAGCCAAGGCTGCGGCTGAATCTCTTGGGCCAGATAACACTTTCATTTATCCACTTGGGATCAAGGTTTTCTACGGCTCGTTATTTCCTTACGTGGTCGCATTGTCGGTAGGGCTGCAGATGATCTTCCTGCCGATACTCGGAGCGATAGCCGACTACTCGCATCGAAAGAAACAAATGCTCGCGCTGTTCGCCTACATCGGTGCGTTCGCGACGGTCGGGCTTTACTTTCTACAAGGCACAAACTACATGCTCGGAGGCGGACTGTTCGTGCTCGCGAACTTAAGCTACGGTGCGTCGATTGTTTTTTACAATTCATTCCTGCCCGACATCTCAAGCCCCGAAGATCGCGACCGAGTATCGTCGGTCGGTTGGGCAATCGGTTATCTCGGCGGCGGCTTATTGTTAGCGGTCAATTTGTTCTTGTTCGCAAGAGCCGAATCGCTGGGATTGACTTCAGCCCAGGCGGTTCGGATAAGCCTCGCATCATCGGGCGCGTGGTGGGCGGTGTTCACTTTGATACCGCTTGCGACGCTGAGGAATCGGTTGCCCGAAAAAGAACCGCAGGCGGGGCAGAGCTTGATCGTCACAAGTTTCAGACAGCTTCACCATACGATCAGCGGCGCGCGCCGGTATCCGCAGACACTGCTGTTTCTTATCGCGTATTTGCTCTATAACGATGCCATTCAGGCAGTGATCGCACTTGCTTCAGTGTTCGGTGCTGAAGAGCTGAAACTTGACCAATCGACCCTTGTGCAAGTGATCCTGCTGGTCCAGTTCGCAGCTTTCTTTGGCTCATTGATCTTCAATTGGGTTGCAAAAGCGATTGGAAGCAAGCTCGCTATTATCGTGAGCCTGGTCATCTGGACCGGCGTGTTGGTGTACGCTTACGGCCTGTTGCAAACGCGCTTGCAGTTTTTCATTCTCGGCGCTGTGATTGCGATCGTGCTAGGAGGGAGCCAGGCGTTGAGCCGCTCGGTGTACTCGCTGATGATTCCGAAGGGCCAGGAAGCCGAGTACTTCAGCCTTTACGAAGTCAGCGACAAAGGCACAAGCTGGCTTGCGCCGCTGATGTTCGGACTGGCGCTGCAGTTCACACACAGTTACCGGGTGGCGATTCTCTCACTGGTAGTCTTCTTTATCGTTGGTCTCGCGCTGCTCGTGCGAGTCGATGTCCGCAAGGCTGCTATCGAAGCGGGTAACGAAGCCCCGGCAAAAGTATAGGACCCGCTACGGGAATCTTTTTCCTAAGGCTGCAAAAACATGGCTGTCGAGGATCAACGTCCGGCCAGGTCACTTCTTCTCTGTAGTACCGAAGTCATAGCGAAGTTCAAGTCTGGCAAAACTCAGAAGGTATTCGCCCGGTTTCAGTTGCGTCCCAGGTGTAATCGCAACAACATCGCCGGAGATTCGCGAAACCACAACGTCGGTGGTGTCGCGCACCCCATATCCTGCTTTAGCGTTGAACGGCGTGATTGAACCAGCGACGATTTCTCGATGGTCTTTTTTCTTTTCAAGCCGAACGATCTGTACGCCTTCTTCGGACAGCGCGAAGCCGCGCACGAAAAATCTCGGCTGTTGCTCCCGGATCTCCAGGTTCGACTTCGCGCCGCGGTATTCTTGAATCATCCGTACACCGCTTATGCCGCCCGTTAGCAAAGCTGTTCCAACTCCTCTAGGTTCCACTGCTTTAGGTGAAACCTGTTCCAGCCTGACCCAACCATCAGGAGCTTTGTAGTAGATTCCAGGCTCTGCAGGGATTGAACTTCCGGTAGAACTGATTGCCTGCGGAGTGACGGCAGGTTTTTGAGAATGAGGCTCGGCGAGCTCAGGGTGATTCTGCTTTACGCTCAGAGCGGTAGAATACGCGCCAAGAGTCCTTACGATTTCTCGCGCGACAGCGACGCCGGCGCTTTGAGCCGTATTTCCGGACTGAGCCACTGTGAAGATAGCTTCGCCATCAGACGCGAGGACTACAGCGGTGCCGAACGCGAATTGGACAGGGAAACGGATCTCCCCCGGAGGGATATTTGGACTGGGGTCCCAGGTCTTTCCAGTTCCAAATGTCAGAACTATGCGAGCATCATAGGGGTCGGTTGATTTACTCACGAATATAATCTTGAAGCCAGATCCGCGTGAGTTCCTGCGCATTTCTTCAATCGCCATTGGAATCGCCGATGCGTCGCCTTCAACGAGGATGCGCAGGACTTTCTTCTGCGGTGGCGCCTCAGACGAACCGTCCTGCGCTTGGAGCCGAGCTTGCGATGTTGCCGGCATCAGTGTCAATGCGATCAAGATGAGAGTGAGTCGTCTTAAAATCACTTGAAGCTCCTTCGACGCCAAAGGCCTTCGCGCGTAGCATCTTTCCATTTCAATTTCAATTCGGTGAGCTTCACGCTCAATCGGCAATCTCAGTCAAAAGTTTTTCGTCGTAGTAAATGCGCGCCGGCAGACGCACCTTGCCGTTTAGCGTGTAGATCTCTTTTATGTGTGCGCCCGGCGCTATTCTTCTGTCCATAGCGGGCCAATGACGATCGCCAGTCCCGATTGTTAGAACGTCAGCTTGATTGTTATCGCTTCCTACAAACGAAAGTCTTTGCGGAGAAAAGGTTGAAAATCCGGTCGAAGTATTTCGACTTGCGCCTCTACAGAACCATTGCCAAACTTTAGGAAGCTGCCTCTGAACTGAGTAAGCGTGATCTTCAGCGCTCCTGCCGTGAGCGGAGTTCTATCAAGCTCTGACACCCGGATGCGAGCTGGCTGATCAGTAGCCTTTGCCACTAACGCAACAAATAGGACTAGAAGGATCTGGGCCAGTGGTTTGAAGCACGAGTTTCGACATCTGTGTAGCAGCTTGCCGCCAGTAACGTGTTGTGGGCGAATCTCCCGGTGAGGCGATTTCATATAACTACCTTGCTTGTCCCTTGGCTTAATGCGGTTGTTCATCAAACAATCCATCTATGACAAACAATCCTTCGTGTGCTGCACTGCCTTCGCCAAGCGTGCCGCGAAGTAGCAGTGTTCCCTTGTCGCTGAGCTTGACAGGTGAGAAATTGTGCATGACCTGTCCATCAGTTGTCGTATCGCCTTCAACTAATGCCAGCCTGGTTTGAAATATATCCGGTCCCGGAAAGGCGACCTTTCGGGTCCAAAGCCACAATGCTGAGCGGCCTCCGCTGAGGTTCACTACCGACACAATTCCGGACGGGGAGCGATCCGTGCTGTTGGCAAAGGGGAAAACAGCATTGGACACAGGCGGGCCAAAGCTTTGAATTGTTGAGTTCGGCACACCTGGAGCAGCATCACCGGCTTTGGCGATTACAAAAGCGCCGCCAAGCACATCTCTTGCCGCAATCGCACTCATGCCTCCTTTGAGCACAACGGACGCCAGTGAGACCTGAAAATTTATCGCCGGTGGAGTCAATATTTGCTTTATCCTGGGGAATCCTTCGATCTTTCCTCTTGTTCTGAAGTTAGTCCCGGATAAGATATTGCCGCCGACAAAAATCACCTCCTTGAAGTTTCTACCGCTGGCATCAACCAGATCGGCGACAGCACACACAGCTTCCCCGCCCATCTGAGAGATCACGAAATCTCTCACCTCGACATCAGCCAGCCTGTCGCCAGTAGTTAGCGTCTCTTCGGCTGCCGAAAAGAAATCTGCCCTCGTTATGATGGATTTGTTGTTTTCTTCCATTACCGCAATGAAAGCTGCAAAGTAGCCACCTCCCCGATCCCCTCGCTCTGCAATGAGGGTCGGTTGAGCAAAGGACTTGTAGGTAAATCCGCGCGGGGATTTGCCGCCCGAAAGTGCGACTACCTCTATTCCACTAGGCTTCAACAGGAATAATCCTTCCGATGCAGAACCTCCTTCAAGCTCAGCTCGAAACAGCAGAAGATCGAAATCCGCCCCGTTGTAGCCATAGAATGATCTATCAATCTCATCGAACGTCTTATACGTGCTTCCATCGGGCGCTTTGTCTCCTGTGCGCAGGAGCACGCGAGTGCTGTCTCCCGATTTGCGCAGAATCGCGCTGCTTGCAGATGAATCAGCGAGATTCGCGCTGAAGACAACATCGCCGGAATTATCCACTACTGCAGAGATTATCTTCGAATATGTGCCACGTATCTCGGCAGGCGCACCTCCTGATTCGAGAGCGACTATGCGCAGATTACCGGCGGCGGTCGTTACGGAAGCGTTCATTCTTGCCGGCGCAATCATGGTTGTGGTCATGGCAATCACTCCGAAGGTCAGAATTATCTTCCTTGATGTAAGGCAAACCTCAGCGAATACACGATGCCATCTTCGCACCCTCGTATCGTATGCGGCTGGTCGTGACTCTATTTTTCTGTTACGTGAGGTCATAGTACACCCCCTATTGTCCCTTTCGGTAGCAGCTCAAATTCACCGTCTTAACTCACGGGCGGTATAGATTGGAGCTTCTGCACCTTCTCACAGAACTATGGCGTAATGGGCCGTGGCGGTGATGGCGGCTTTCGCCGGTTTCGCCACCACGGCTGTTAATGTTTACGCCCATACGACCGGTAGAGTTACTCAATAAACCTGTGCATCGTTAATTTCAGTACTCTGTGCGGCCCCTGAATCCACGCCGGATATGCTTGCGTAGGTTGTGCCACTGGTTACGTTCACGTTTACAATCGTGCCACCGGAATCTAGCGGATAGAGCCCGTTGGTTAACGGGTCTCCGCTCTCAGTGGCTATATAGTAATTGCCTGCGCCATCCGCTACCTTTGCATAATCCACACTGTTTTGAGTCAACGTGACAAGAGCGTTCGGGATGGGATTCCCCAATGAATCGTAGATCGTGCCCTGCAACACGGGTTGACCCGAAAGCCCAGGCGCTCCTCCGGCGATGACCAGATAGGTCTTGAAAACCTTGTCTCGATAGACTTTGAAGACCCTCGGTCCCGCAGATGGATTCAGAACGAAGCTGATGCTCATTATCTGGTTCGACGTGATTTCCTGGACGGCAGTCAGTTTGAAGTTCAGGGTCTGACCGACCGAAAATTTCGTCTGGAGACCACTGTCATTGAAGCCGGAGGATGAGTTTATGGTCACGCCAACGCTGACGGTGAGTTGTTCGGTGAACGCGCTTCCATTTGCTGTTGAAAATGCAACGGTATTACTCACGCCGGCATCCGTCGCAAGGCTGAACCTCTTCTTGAATCGCGGGTGCGTTAGGGTACCGCCAGTCGGATCGGTCAGCGGCGGATACTGCGCCAGCATTCCATCGATCGTGGTTTGAGAGAATGGCCAATTCCCTGGTGTTTGTAGCGACTGAGCGCTGGCAGTGAAGATGTCACCGGCATTCAGGAACTTGAACAGCAGCCGTGTAGGGTCTCCATGGAGATTCACTGTGGGGTTCCGAAGCCCATAGAACACGGTATGGTTTGGCTGGCCCGATGCTGGCGTCGAAACCGCTATGCTCTGTGTGTTGTTGACTGTGATTGCATCCGTCACCTGAGCGCTGACGCCTTGGTTGAAAGTAGTTGATCCGCCAACAGAGAAGCCGCCAAAGGTGAAGTCGCTGCTAGTTCCTATCGAGAGGTTCAAGTCGGCAGCCGCCTGTAGCCGGAACGTGGTGCTGAAAGTATCCGACAGCGTCAGCGTCGAGTTACCAACCGAGCCGTCCGGAGAGGAAATGTAAGTGATCAACGCAGCGTCAACAGACACGGTCCCGTCTTCGCTGCCCGACTGCGCCAACGCCCCACCTGAGCCACCTGCACCGCCTTTGAGGGCAAGGGTTGCGGCGGCTGCCGCCGCTCCAACCGATGCGTTCCGAACGAACTTCCTGCGGGAACATCCTCGCCTTTAACGCGTGGTCGCTAATTTCTTCCGTTGCCTTTCGGTCATCGCGCTTGATGACCTCCGTTTTTTCGTGATATCTTTCCATCGAAGTAACTCCTTTCTCCTGCCTCGCTGGAAGGTGAGCAGGGGGAAGATCGAGGGCAGGCGTTCCTAGCGTTCTGCCCTCTACGTTTTCTTGTTTACCCACAAAACACCTGAACGAAGAATGCTACTTGAGTCGGAATGCGTCCATAATATGCATTACACGGGGTTGGCGGAAACCGACTAACAGCAATCACAATGCCGATAGATGTATCGACCGCAAGACCGACTAAATTACGGAATCAATGTCGTTTTGAATTATCTAGTAGAATGTTGCTACTTGATTCCCAGTGTATTGGTTTATTGCGGAGGGTGAAAAAATTACTTGTTCTCTTAACTGCATCTTAAATCTGTCGCGGTCAATCTCTCCGAGTGGTTCTATGTGGCGGAATGCAAGCATCGCCAGGTCGCCTAAGACTGACGCTATTTCCTGCGTTGCTTGATTCTGATCGGAGTTGCTACGAAACCGAACTCTTCACGGAGGCGGTTGACGAGATAGCGCTCGTAGGAAAAATGCAGCTTGGCTTTGGGGCTGCGCGACGAGGTAAAAAGCACGAACGTCGGCGGTCTGGTCGAGGCCTGAGTCATATACATAACTCGAAGCGGGTATCTTGAAGAGGTCGTTGCGCGAGGCTGTTCCAGGTGGCGTTCAAAAAAGCGATTCAGCTCAGAGGTTGTGATGCGCTTGCTTCGTTCATCGTAAGCGCGGCGCGCAAGCAACAATATCTTCGTAACCCGAAGGCCACTCTTCGCCGAGACGAACACGACGGGCGCGTAGTCGGCGAACTTCATCATCTCACGTACTCGGCGCTCGTATTGGGATGTCGAATGAGTGTCCTTCTCGATCGCGTCCCATTTGTTCACCGCGATTATCAAACTGGCGCCCGCCTCGTGAGCGTAACCCCCGATCGTCGCGTCCAGAGCTGTGGGACCTTCGATGGCATCGATCATAAGAACGGCTACGTCGGCCTGCTCGAGATTCTGGCGCGCCATAACCACTGAAATCTTTTCGGCGTAGAGATCGGTCTTTCCTTTGCGCCGAATGCCGGCAGTGTCGATAAGTCGATATTGATTGTCGTCGAAGGAGAGTTCCGTATCGACGGCGTCGCGAGTGGTTCCGGGGATCGGAGACACAATCACTCGCTGTTCTCCGACGAGGCGATTCACGAGCGACGACTTGCCTACGTTTGGACGCCCGACGATTGCAATTCGAATTTCTTGTTTACGTGTTTCACGCGACGGATTGGTGGGTAGCAGATCGATAGTTCTGTCGAGCATCTCGGCGATGCCGCTGCCGTGCTCGGCTGAGACTGGAAACACCTCGTCGAATCCCCAGGTTGCGAACTCGAGAGCGTCGGCTTCGAGTTTGGCACTGTCCACCTTATTGGCGGCGACGAAGACAGGCTTGTTGATTCCGCGCGCCAGTCCGGCGAGTTCTTCGTCGAGTGGCGTGATTCCAGCACGCGCGTCGACTACAAGCATGATCAAAGACGATTCTTCGAGCGCAGTTCGCGCCTGCGCCAGGATGTTCGCCGGGATGAGCTGTTTATCATCCGGAATGATTCCCCCGGTGTCGACTAGCGCGAACTCGCGACCTTGCCATTCCGCTCGTCCGTAGATCCTATCTCGAGTGATTCCGGGTTCGTCTCCGACGATGGCGCGCCGCGAGCCGGTGAGTTTGTTGAATAAGGTTGATTTGCCGACGTTCGGCCGTCCGAGGATGACTACGACCGGGAGGGCAGGCTGCGCCGCCTGTCCGTCAGATGACGGATTGATCTCAATTTGTTCCCCAGTTTGTTCCATAGTGCGACCTTTCAATGTAGCTTGTAGCTCGGAGCTTTTACAAGGAACAGGTATCGAGTAAGATGCAGCACGCGATCATTGATCCAAATGATTAGACGAATCAAAACTCTTTTCAGAAGTCGCAACGCGACTCGCGCGGCCCATCTGGAGTTGGGAGAGCGCGGCGAGAGCAAAGCCCTGAACTACCTGGTGGACTACCAGGGCTATCGAGTCGTGGTCACGAATTTCCGCGCGCCGCTTGGACGAGGCCTGCACGGGCAAAAGCTCAATGCCGAGATCGACATGGTTGCTTACGACCATGAGACGCTTGTGTTTGTGGAGGTGAAGACTCGGACGTCAGCTGGCATGGTAGCGCCCGAGCGAGCGGTGGACTTGAGGAAGCAGCGCCAGATAGCTCGCGCAGCCAGGCGATATAGGCAGTTGATGAAGGTTCTGGAGGAGCCGTATCGCTACGATGTAGTGACGGTCCAGCCACGCGAAGATGGTGAAGGAATAGAACTGTTCCGAGGGTACTTCGATGATCGGGTTTTCCAGCGGAGCCGGTTCTTCGGGCGCAATGGGTGAATCGTGATGCGACGCAACAACCTCTAGGTTCGACACATATCTCAAGGCATCGTGATTACAATGAAAGGTTGGGAAGGGTGGCTTGCCCCCGCTGAGTTGACGGAGAGCGGGGGCAAGCCACCCTTCCCAACCTTTCATTCTTCCCAAAGATTTTCTACCTTCCCAAAGATCTTCTGCGACACGTTTCACGGATCACGCGTCCCGCATCACTCATCCACCTCAGTCTCCGCCAGGTAGCGTGCGGCATCAGTCGGGTTGAGCGGGTTTATGTAGATACCGCTGCCCTGCTCGAATCCAGCCCAGATCGTCGTTCGAACCAGAATCTCGATGTGCCAGTGAAAGTCCTCGCGAATCGTCCCGTAGTCACCCGTTCTCGGCGTGATATTTAAGTTGGGAGCCGAATGAATGTAGAAGTTATAGGGCGGGTTGCCAAGCAGCTTGTAAATCTTCATCAACACACGCTTCAACATCTTTGCCAGCTCGAGGCGTTCTTCGGGCGATGTCTGGATGAATGAGTATTGATGGACTTTGGGCACGATATGAATCTCGTAAGGCATACGCGCCGCGAATGGTATGTAGGCCACGAACCTGGCATTCTCGGCCACCACGCGATCGCGCTGTTGAATTGCCACAAGCACCGAACCGTCAGGGTTATATATCTTGTTTTCGTAATAAAAGAGCTGTTCGATCTGCTGGCACCAGATGCAGCCCTCCCCGTTTACGAAGTGCTCCTTTGCATTAATCAGCTTGCTCTTAAGTACGTCCGGGATAACGGTCGTCGCGATGATCTGCGCGTGCGGATGTGTAAGCGATGCGCCCGCGGCCTTGCCGTGATTCTTGAATAACAGAACGTATTTCAGCTTTCGGTCGCGTTCGAGGTCGACGTGCCGTTCCCACCAGGTGTCGACGATTCTGGCTATCTGGTTGAGCGGCTGCTGCTCGAGGTACACGTCGTGTTCCGGTGATTCGATGGCGACTTCGTGGGCGCCATACCCGGTTGCCATCTGAAACATCCCAACTCGCCTAAGACTGATTTCCGGAAAGATGCCGAAGGCTGGAAACTTGTTCGGCACAACGCGGGTGAGCCATCCAGGACTGTTCGGAGGTTCGCCGTTGTTGCGGATGGTGAATATCTCCGGCGGAGTTTGATCTTCTCTTCCGGAACAAAACGGACATCGGGCTCGGGCCTCCGGGGTTTCTTCTTCACGGCGCGGCTCAGGAGCTTCGGGACGTTTCGCTCGCGCTGACGAAATAATAACCCAGCGTCCGCTGATCGGATCCTTCCGCAGTTCCGGACTGAATTCAGGCATTTCTCTCCTCCATTCACCCTTATGTGTTCGATCTTGGAAAGTGCACAGGACAAATCCGGCGGCACTCGGCAGTCAAACAGCGGACAAGAGTAGCAGGAATTGACCGACTCGGCTAGCGACGAGCCGGCAGGGCTGAGGGTCGATACAACGCGAGTGCAGTTTCGCGGAACTGGTGATGGTCGACCTTCTTGCGGCGCGAGGCGCCTCGTTTTTGAAGGCGGTTAAAATGGCGCGTTGGTTTTAATGTCTCCCACACTCTGATAAGATTTGCTAAGGCAAAGTGCTCGGATTCCAGCCCGATTTAGTCCGACCCCGGAGGTTTTATGAAGTCATTCGCAGTCACAAGGGCAGTGTTTGTTGCAGCCCTGCTTTCCGTATTGTTGACCACGTCTTTTGTCCCGCGTTCAAATGTCGCTGCACAAAGCGGCAGGCAGCCGGCAAAGAAAAGCGTGGAGAAGAAGACAGATCAGCAAAAGGGCGTCGAGCAGCCTCAGGAGCCGGTCCCTCCGGTACCAAAGGACCTCAAACAGGAGCCCCCGATCAAGCTGTCAACGCAGGTCGTCAACGTTGAAGTGACCGTTGTCGACAAGAAGTCCGGGCGGCTTTACACCAACCTGACCAGGAAGAACTTTACGATTTATGAGGACGGCGTAAAGCAGGATGTGACGAACTTCGCGAGCGGCGAGGGCCCAATGACCGCCGTGCTGCTGCTTGAAAACTCTTTCAACAACCGATACTGGCAGGGCTACTTCAATCCGACATTCGCGCAGGAAATATTTCAAGCGGCCGCGACTTTTGTCCAGGGATTCGTCAAGCCCGACGATCACATAGCTGTAGTCACGTTCAGCATGAGGCCAAAGGTGATTCAGGACTTCACCGGCAATCGTCAGCAACTGTATCAGGCGGTCTCGGCTGCGGCGCGCGACACCTTGAACTTCAGCGAAGCCAATATCTATGACGCGCTTTCGTTTTGTCTGCTGGGCGGCAAAGCGATCCAGCTTTATGACGAAAACCACGGAGAGAGTGAGTACACCGGGGTATCGGAAGTGGAAGGCCATACCGCGATCATTTTGGTTACGCTGGGGCGCGATACCTTCAGTCGAATCACCTATGACAAAACTCTTAAGATAGTCTCGCGCGCCGGCGTGCCGATCTTCTGCGTTCACACGGGAAATCTCTTCTACAAGAAATATGGCGACAGCCTTCCACCGGAAACACGGATGGACTTCGAGCAAGCCAGGAACTCTCTGCAGACCTTCGCCAGATACACCGGAGGCGCCTACTTTCCGATGACCTTCCAGAGCGAACTGCCGCAAATCATGCAGAGCATCCAGGCTTTGTTGCGCACGCAATACAGCCTCGGCTACGCCCCGACCAACACCCGTCGCGAAGGAAAAGAACGAAAGATCAAGCTCGATGTCGACATCGACGGCGATGGCCAGCCGGACAACAAGCAGCTCGACCTGCGTTTTCGAGAGAGATACGTCGAGCCGGATGATAATCCAAACGCCAAAAAGAAATAGTTCCCGGTACTACTGACTACTTGATAAGTGCCAAGACCTTGGTTACACGATTTAGTGCCAAGACCTTGGTAACAGTTCTTTGAAACACGTCGTCTAACTTTCGCGAATCAGGTTTTTGCTCAACATTGATGCCTTTCGATAAATGGAGGCGTCG
>WNFR01000947.1_pt1 | contig 60408 bp, 51 predicted proteins | sample 5400221 | NCBI WGS metagenome assembly WNFR01 (sample SAMN13153357, study PRJNA577476) | soil metagenome | isolation source: 40 cm soil under Madrone tree | place: USA:California | collected 2016-06-14
TTCCGCGTCCTCCGTGTTCCCCAGCACCCGCAGAGCCGTCTGAAACAACGGCCGCTGGTAACGGCGGAATAGGGCTTCCACCGCCTGCTCGTCGCCTCGCTGTCCGGCGCGGATCAGGTTCTCTTCGTTCAGTTGTATTCCCACTGCCGCTTGCGTTGCCATCGCTATCCCCCCTAGACGAATTAAAATTCTTGCGCGCCCCCTCGGCGCAGAAACTTTTTGCTCAGTGTACCGGCACGCTGCCCGCCGGCGCTTTCGGCTTCCGCATCAGCACCAAAATCGGAATCACCGCGAAAAACACCACGCCGAGCATCTTGAAATTATCGATGAACGCCAGCATCGCCGCCTGCCGCTGGATCGTGCCGTAAATCATTCCGTGTGCTTGTGCGTTGGCGTGCGCCGCCGTCGAGCCCGCCGCGATCAACTTCGCCTGCGTCCCGTTTAGCATGTTGTGATACGCTGCGCTGAAATTGTTGACGTGCTCCATCAGCCTCGATTGATGAAATTGCGAGCGCCGCTCCAGCATCGTCGTCACCGTCGCAATTCCCACGCTCGCCCCCATATTCCGCGCCAGGTTGATGATTCCCGTGCCCATATTGCTTTTTTCTTTTGGCACGTACGCGAACGCCGCCACGTTGATTGGAATAAACAGAAACGCCAGTCCGAAGGTTTGCAGCATGCGCGCCCGCACCGCGTGCCCGTAATCCAGCCCGAGGTCCCAGCCCGCCATCACAAACAGCGCCGACGCCGACACCATGCACCCAAACGTGACCAGAATCCGCGGGTCCACTTTTGACACCAGGATTCCTACAATGGGCATCATGCACATGATCACCGCTCCGCCCGGCGACAGCGCCATTCCCGACAGTTGCGCCGTGTATCCCAGCAACTGTTGCAGAAACTGCGGAATCAATACCGTGCTCGAATACAGCACGAACCCCAGAAAAAACATCGCTCCCGTGGCGACCGCAAAATTACGCTCCTTCAACATCCTCAAGTCGATCACCGGCTCTTTCTGACGCAATTCCCAGAGAATTCCCGCAACAATTCCCACCAGCATCAACAGAAAGAAAACGACGATGAATTTCGACGAGAACCAGTCTTCGCGCTGCCCCTTGTCCAGAACGATCTGCATGCTCCCCAGACCCAGGCTGATCAACCCGATCCCGATATAGTCGATCCGGAATCCTGCTTTTAGACTCGCTTTCTTCATGTACGGCGGGTCGCTTACCAAAAAGTTCGTCAGCACCAGCGAAATGAGCCCCACGGGTACGTTGACGTAAAAAATCCATCTCCACGAAAAATTATCCGTGATCCAACCGCCCAGCCACGGCCCAATCGTCGGCGCCACAACCACCGCGAGCCCGTACATTGCAAACGCCATGCCACGCTTCTCCAGCGGAAACGTATCGTTCAGAATCGCTTGTTCGCTCGGCTGCAAGCCTCCTCCGCCCACGCCCTGCAAGATCCGGAAAATCACCAGCACGCCCAGGCTCGGCGCCAATCCGCACAAAAACGAGCTCACCGTAAACAGCGCCACGCACGCCATGTAAAAGTTCTTCCGGCCGATCAGTCCGGAGAACCATCCCGAGAGCGGGAGCACGATGGCGTTTGAAACCAGGTACGACGTCAGCACCCAGGTCGATTCATCCGCGCCCGCCGACAGATTTCCCGCAATGTGCGGCAACGCCACGTTGGCAATGGAGGTGTCCAGCACTTCCATGAACGTCGCCAGCGTCACCGTAATGGCGACCACCCAGGGGTTGATCGTCCCGTCCGGCATCCTCAGCTTGGCTAGAATCCTGTCTCGCATCGCGTCTAGTCCCTGGCCCTATTATTTCTACGTATTACCGTTCCACTTTCTATCCTTACTCACCGTTATTTTGTGATCACCGTCGCGTCCACATTCATTCCAGGCCGCAGAACCGCCTTGTCCGCCGAAATCGGGTCCAGCACGATCTTCACGGGGATCCGCTGCACCACCTTCACGTAATTCCCCGTGGCATTTTCCGGAGGCAGCAGGCTTAGCACCGAGCCCGTCGCTCCCGCGATCGAGTCCACATGCCCGGGGAAAGTCTTGCCATATGTATCCACGTGCACTTCCGCCTTCTGCCCCGGCCTCATGTACTTCAGTTGCGTTTCTTTGAAATTGGCCGTCACCCATACGTCTTGCAGCGGAACCACAACCAGTAGTCCTTGCCCCGCCTGCACGATCTGTCCCGGCTCCACTTGCTTGTGCGTCGCTACGCCGTTCACTGGCGCAACGATGTCCGCGTAACTCAGATTGAGCGCCGCCGCTTCCAGTGCCCCGCGCGCCTGTTCCACCTTGGCAAGCTTGGCCTGGGCATCCGCGGTCTTCATGCTCACCTGCTTGACGTCCGCGCGCGCCAAGGCCACTCCCGCTCGCGCCTGGTCGACTCGCGCCTTCGCCGCGTCCAGTTGCGCCTTGGCCACCTCCACGTTCCGCTGTGCCTGCGCCTGCTTTTGCAGGTCCGCTTGTAGCGCGCTCTCGCTTGCATCCGCATTGGCCTTCGCCGCGTCATACTGCTGCTTCGAAATCTCGCCCTTCTGCACTAGCGGCAAGTAACGCGCAAGGTCCGCCTTCGCCAGCTGGGCATTCGCATGGCTCTTGTCCACGTTCGCTTGCGCCAACGCCAAATCCGCCGTCTGTGACATCTCGTAGGTCGACAGCATTCGCGCCAAATCCGCCTGCGAGCCCTTGAACTGCGCATCGGCGTTCGAATTCCCGCTCGCCACGTCTTCTCGCGTGCGCGGCACCTCTACTCCCGCGGAACGCGCCTCGCTTTCCGCCAGCGCCAGCGACGCTTTCGCTTGATCCAATGCCGCCTGGTAATCGCGCGGATCGATCTTCACCAGAATTTGCCCGGTCTTCACCGCCTGGTTGTCGTCCACCAGAACTTGCGCCACGCGCCCGTAAACCTTCGAAGCCATCGGCGTGATGTGGCCGTCCACCTGCGCGTCATCCGTCGTCTCGCGATTGCGGTAATAAAAGAAGAGTCCGGCGATCGCCGCCAGCACCACTGCTCCGCCGGCAATGAGCACCCGCTGCACCTTGGGGTTCGCTAACCCTTTCGGCGTCTCCTCTAGCGACAGCTCTTCCGCACCCCGCGGAACTTTTGTCGCATTTTCTAACCCAACTTCGATCTCGATGCTCATCGTCCCCCCAGGCTCACTTTGCGTAAACCTTTTCCATTTGCCCGATCGACCGCGCCAGGTCCGCGCGCGCCTGATTGAAGCGGTATAGCGCCGCAATCTGGTTGTCGTTCGCGCGGGCCAGCGAATCCTGCGCCTGGATCACTTCAATATTGTCGGCCACGCCCGCATTGAAGCGGTCTCGCGCCTGATCCACCTCTTCTTTCGAAAGTTGCACGCCCAGATTGGCGACGCGCACTTCGCTGCGCGCGGAATCCAGGTTAATCAGCGCGGTCTTTACGTCCTGGCCGATCGCGTTTCGCAGATCCATCTGCTGCTGCTGAAGCCTCTGAATCTCCAGGTCGGCCCGCACGGTTTGCGCTCGGATGCGCCCCCCGGTAAACAGCGGCACGCTCACCGTCCCGGTATAGCTGTAAGTGGGAATTACGCCGTAGGGGAAAGTTCCCAGTTCCGCCCAATTTCCACTGTAATTCAGGGAAGGCAGCCGCGACGCGCGGGCGGCCTTTTTCTCGTTTTCCGCCGCGCGAATCTGCTCTTGCAGCGACTTCCATTCGTAGCGCGCCGCCAGGGCTTGCTCGATGCTCGTTTCTGCCTCCGGCTGCGGTGTCTCGAAAAAGCTCAAGGAGTCCCCAAGTTCGATCGCTTGCCGCGGATCGAGGTTCAGAAGCCGGCTCAACCCGAAGAGTGAGGTCTCGCGGCTCGCTTGCGCTTGGATCAGCCGTTGTTTTTCGTTCTGCAATTCGACGTTGGCGCGCAGGGTATCAATGCGTGTGCTGACGCCTTCCTTCTGCCGGTCCGCCGCTTGATCGTAAAGCGCTTGCGCCAGGTCGACTCGAGATTGCGAGGCTTGCACGTCCGCCATGTTGCGGAGCGTACCGATGTACTGCGACACCACCAGCAGAATCACTTGCTCGCGCGTGGAAAGGCTGTCCGCTTTGCTCGCGTTTGCCGTGTTTCGCGAAGCCTGGTAACGGCGAAGCAGCGACAGGTCAAGAATCGGTCCATTGAAGGACGGCCCCGTGGAAAAGATAGGATACGGACCGAGGTGTTTCGGTACTCCCGGAAAAATCGCGGCGCCGCCAAACTGCGCGCGAATATTTAAACGCTCCCACTGCTCTGTAACACCCATCTGTACTTGCGGCAGCAGTTCCGAAAGCGCGATCTTGCGGTCCTGCTCGCTCTGCGCCGCCTGTAGAATGGCGATCTGCGCGGTCGGGTTCTGCTTCAACGCGAGTCCGACCGCCTGATCCAACGTCAGCCGCAGCAGCTCCGTTGGAGGATTCCCTGTCATCTCACTTTTCTTGGTTGTTCCTTGGGCTTCGGCCTGCGCGGCACTGAAGAGCAGGCTGAAGAGCGCGATATAAAAAATAATGTGCGAGCCTTTACGACGGCCCTTCCCGGGAATCTCGGTATTCCTGCTCTCGCCCTCCTCCTCGATTTCATGCACGATCGCCTGATTCAGACAGCCCTCGGCCATCAGCTGGCCGCCCTGCCGGTGAATCTCCTTTAGCAGCACTTTCCCGGCTGCATCGATAAAACTCACGCCGCAAAGTTTCACGTGAAACTTCTCGTTTGGCGAGGAAGTGTGCAGCTCGCGCCAGCATTGCTCGAGTGTGGCCACCGACGGCACCGCCAGTCGCCCCTCAACACTCAAGATTGTCTTTCCGCGTTTCTTTTCTGTCGTGATTCTTAGCATTGATTCCGTCCTGCTGGTCACTTGTAGATGCATTACGCTCACCATCCGACGCGAATATTCTGTAATGTGCAACTACAACATAAATAAAGGTTTATGTGCTATTCAGGGAAAGGAGAAGGGCTTATAAATGACTCTATATGGGCATTATATCAAATATGGTCCAAAATGTAGTGACCATATACGGTCTACTATTCTTCTGTTGGTGTACTTTCCTCCCCCCGCCGGTTACTTCACCGCCGCGCTTTCTTCCCATTGCACATACGAATCGACCCGCAAACCCAGCGCCAGATGTTGTCCGGGGTCCAGCTCCACCAGCGTCTCCAGAATCTTGGTGTCCACATGTTCAGACGGCTCGTCCGTCCGAACATTCTTTTTCCCGAGAATATTTCCTACGCGAATCACGCGGCCCCAGAATTTATGTATTCCATACGCCTCGGCCGTCACATACGCGCGCTGACCTGCTCGCAGTTTCGAAACATCGCTTTCGTCTACGTCCAGCCGCACGCGCAAAACGGAATCGTCCGCCATGGTAATCACCGGCGAATCGAATTGTGTAGAGACGCTCTCCCCGTTGTGCCGCAGCTTCCGCAAAATCACCCCATGGATCGGTGCGCGGATATAACTCTTCTCGAGGTACGCGCGCGCCTCCGCAAGCTGCGCCCGCGCCGTGCCTACCGCCGCCTCCGCGTACGCGCGATCCTCTTCGCGCGCTTCCGCATCGATTAGCGCAAAATGCTGCGCCGCCTGTTCGTACTGTGCGCGCGCTACCTGGTAACCCCGCTCGTAACGGTCCGCTTCGTCCCGTGAAATCACATTGCGATCGGCAAGTCCGCGCCGCCTCTCCGCTTCACTCTTGGTATTGTTCAGCACAGCTTTCGCTGCTTGCATCGAGGCTTCCGCTTCACGCCGCTCCTGCGTTCTTGCGCCGTTCACCGTCCGCCGCAATGCGGCTTCGCGTTGTGCCAGCCCCGCCTCGGCCTCCGCAACCCGCGCGCGATAATCGTCATTTTCGATCTCGGCCAGCACCTGGCCGCGCTGGACGCGGTCTCCTTCTTCCACGCGGACCGTCCTCAGACGCCCGCTCAACTCCGAGCTCACACGAATTTCTTCGGAAACCGCCTCGACTCGCCCGGGCGCGGCGATCTGCGTCGAACCGGCCGAGTTTGCGTTTGGCCCGGACGCCGAGACTTGCTGTCCCCGGCTCCTCAACAGATTCACCATCGACAATACGAACAAGGCTCCCGCTGCGAGCAATACAATGTTGGATCGTTTCATGGTCTGGCCTCTCCCCCTTCAAAGCGAAACTTCTGGTGCCATCGCCGGCGCGGCTGACTGGACTTCGAGAACTGACGACGTCTCCATCGCGCCCATCACGCTCTTTTCCTCCTGGACAATTCGTCCGTCTTCGAGGTGGATGATCCGGTCGCCGAACGACAAAACGCGCGGGTCGTGTGTCACCATCACCACCGCTCGGCCATGTACCCGCGCCAGCCGCTGCAGCAATTCGATAACGGTTCGCCCGCTTGTCGAATCCAATGCCGCGGTCGGTTCGTCCGCCAGCAGAATCGGCGGATCACCCGCCAGCGCCCTGGCGATCGCCACGCGCTGCTTTTGCCCGCCGCTCAGGTCCGCAGGGAACGACCGCGCTTTCTGCGCCAGTCCCACTTCTGCAAGGAGTTCTTCTCCGCGTTTTTTCGCCTCTCCGGCGCGAACCCCGCGCACGTCCAGCGCCAGCGCCACGTTCTCCGCCGCTGTCAGCGCCGGAAACAGGTTGAATCCCTGAAAAACGAAACCGATTGCCCCGCGCCGGATTCGCGGCAGTTCGCTTTCCGCCAGCAAAGACACGTCTTCGCCCAGCACCTCCAGCTTTCCTTCGCTCGCCCGCAAAATGCATCCGAGTATGGACAGCAGCGTCGTTTTCCCGCTGCCGGAAGGCCCCATCAGCAGCGTCAGTTCCCCCGTCCGAACCTCCAGGTCTACCTCCTGCAGCGCCCGCAGCTCCGTCGCTCCCTCTCGATAGACTTTGCTCAACCCCTTCGCCCGAATCACGGTGTTGCGTTCTTGCTTGTTCATGACGAATTCTCTTTTCCAATTTCTGTTTCCGATTTCGATTTTCTATCCTCGAAAAACCATCGCCGGATCTATCCGCGTCACCTTGTTGATCGAAACCAGCGCCGCTGCCACGCACATCACCACTGCCAGAAACAGCATGCCGATGCTCATCAACCACGGCATCAAGATCACCGCGCCGGCTCTCTCGCTCGCTTGCACGATGAAGTGCGCCACCATCATCGCCGCGCCGTAACCCAGCACCGCACTCCACACCGCTTGCTCAATCAGCACGCGGTACAAATACCGGTTCGTCGCGCCCATGGCCTTCAGCGTTCCGTACTCCCGGATGTGATCCATCGTCGCCGCGTAGATCGTCTGCGCTACCACCGCCACGCCAACGATCAGCCCCATTAGCGCCGCCGTCAGCACCGCCAGTCCCGCTCCCGTGGTAAACATCCAATAGAACCGCGTCTTCCGGCTGAATTCCGCTGTCGTGTAAACGTCCACATCCGCCAGCCGCGCGCGCAGTCTCTCCTGCAGTTCTTTGGGCGAAACGCCGGCCCCCGCTTTCACCAGAATGTACGCCGTGCTGTTCTCGCTGGACGACGGATTCGTGTAATCCAGCGAACTCTTAAACGTCGCGTACACGAAAGGCGAAGTCGTGAACGAGCGGATGCCGCGCGTGAATCCCGCCACGCGCGCCCGGTGGTCGCCGATCTCCACGCGGTCGCCGATCTTCTGGACTCCCAGCTTCTCGCGATACAACTCGTCCACCACCACGGAGTCCTCCTGTTTCAGGTCCGCAAGGCTGCCCTGCACGACATTCCACGGCTCCCCGAGCCCGCTCCCCGGATGAAATCCGATTACTTGAATGTTTTCCACCCGGCCATCGGGTCGCTTCCATCGTCCGAACGCCTGCATGTATTTTTCGGCCTGCGCCACGCCGGGCGTCGAAAGCACCTGATAAAACTTCCGCTCGGAAAAATTCCGTCCCGTATCGAAATATCCGACGCCATGAAAGACCACCCACAGGTCGGCATTCGAATGGTCGATGTTGTTCGAAGTGGTGGTCGTGAAGCCGAGGAACAGCCCAAACTGAATGATGATCAGCACCAGCGCGAACACGATGCCCGTCAGCGTCACCGCGAACCGCACTTTGTCGTGAAACAGATTCCGTCTTGCGAGTAACCCCATCTCACCTGCTCCTGCTTGGGATTACGTACCACCCCTATAGAAAGTTACGCCGCTCTCTAAATAAACACTGTTAACTTTTGGTGAAAAAAATATCCTCTATGCCTCCAGCCCGGCAACCAGCGTATCTACAGTCGAATGAATCACTTTGTCCCTCCCCACCCAGGGAAACGTGTAGTGCGTGATCAGCAGGGACGTAATTCCGTGAATTCCCGCCCATAGCGTCTGGGCTGCCAGCTCCACGTTCTTTGCCGGCATTTTCCCGGCCTTGATGCACTCCGTCACTCCCCGCGTGAGGAATGAGAAAGCCTGCATCCCAGGGGAATCTTCCTGGTGATATTTCTCATGGTCGAATCCTTCCGGCAGCGGCATCATGAACGTGGCCCTGTAATGGTGCGGGTTTTCCAGTCCAAATTGGATGTACGCGATGAGCCCCCGTTTGAGTCGTTCCACCGGGTCTCCCGGCTGCTCCATGATTTTGGTCAGCCGTTGCACAAGTCGCGCAAATGTTTCTTTGCACACCTGCTCCAGCAGCTCGGCTTTATCCTTGAAGTAAATGTAAATCGTCGTCGGTGAATACTCGATCTTGTCCGCAATCCGCCGCATGGACACATTTTCATATCCATCGCGCACGAACAATTCACTCGCGGCATCTAGGATCTCCTGCCGCAGGAACTTCTTCTGCCGTGCCCTTCGTTCCTTTACACCCATGCTGTCGCGTCTTCCTCACTAGGTTAACGCTGTTAATCGTATTTTGCAACCAGTCGCTCGTCAACTCTTCTTTCTTTTCACATGCTGTCCAAGCGTTTCGAATCGTTCTCTTACTTCCTCACTGCGATAGCTTGCAGTTCAAAGTGTCCCCCGACAAGGAGCGACCCCGCACCGATGAATTCGCGCGCGGGATAATCTTTCGTCGAGAAGTAGCTCGCGTAAATGGGATTGAACTTCTGGAACAACGACAAATCCGTGCACGCGATTTGCACGTACACCAGATCATCCATCGTCATTCCCGCTTGAGCCAGGACTTCTTTTTCGCCATCGAGCAACACTTTGACTTCGTCTTCTATTTTTTCTGGAACTTTGCCCGTCTTCGGATCAATGCCGATTCGTCCCGCCAGGTAGAGTGTGTTGCCGGCAAGAATTGCGTCGCTGAATGGCGCTTGCACGGGGCCGCCTGCGAGTTTGATCACTTTGCGTGCCGCTTGCGGCGTAGGTTGCGAAAACGCCCCACGTACCGTAAGAATTCCTGCCACCGCCAAAACCACCACGAGGAAACCGATGCGACGATTCATGAATTGCCTCCATTCGAATGACCTGCCCAATACGCCGCGCGAGTGTAATACCCAAATTCGCCTTCGGCAAGCCGTCCCCCGAATCCTCGCTTGCCCCGGCAAAAAACTTTCTCCATCGCATCTCCGAACTCATTCGCATTAGAAAGCGATAAACCCCGTTCGAATGAAGTACAGCGAAGTAAGGCCCACCCCCAGCCACAGCAGCACGCCGAGAAGCAGGGGGCGCCACCCCACCTCTTTCAGCGTGGCGCGGGAGATGCCGCTGCCGATGAGGAAAAGCGTCGCGGTCAGGCCAAGTCGTCCGAGAGTGAAGAGCCACTGAGCGAAACGTTCGAACGCAGCAAAATAGGTATTGATAACGGCCGCGAGAACAAAGAATGCGATGAACCAGGGAAACTGGATGCGGAGATCGCGGGTGCCGCCGGCGCCGTCATTCCGCGACCGACTGCGCTTGATGGCTGCAGTCGCGAGAGCGAGCGGAACGATCCAGAGAGCGCGGGCGAGTTTAACGGTGGTGCCGATGACCAGGGCCTGGGGGCCGTATTTCGTGGCGGCGCCCACGACGGAACTTGTGTCGTGAATCGCCAGCGCGGCCCAGAGTCCGAATTGCGATTGCGAGAGGTGAAGTGCGTTTCCGATGGGCGGAAAAATCAGCAGGGCGATCGAATTCAAAATAAAAATCGTGCCGAGCGATACCGCCATTTCTTCTTCATCGGCTTGAAGAATGGGGCCGATGGCGGCGACGGCGCTGCCGCCGCAAATCGCCGTGCCCGCGGTGATCAGAAATGACGAATTGCCGCGCACCTGCAAGAGCTTGCCGAACGCCAGGCCCACAAGAAGCGCAAAGGAAATCCCCAGCGCGGTGTAGATAAATCCGCCGCGGCCTGCCTTCAGAACTTCGTGCAGATTCATGCCGAAGCCGAGGGCCACGACAGAACTTTGGAGAAGAGTCCGCGCAATGCCGCGGCTTTCGTTGATGTACGGATGCGGGAAGCTGAGACCGAAGAGAATTCCCAAAGTGAGAGCGATTGGAGGTGAAAACAATCCCGTGAACGAAAGTGCGAGAGCGAGAACAAAAACAATTTTCGCGAGAGTCGGCATCGACTGGGAAAAGAGTATCAGGCCGGGAGCCGGATGGGCCAGCAAGAACGCGAACGGGCGCTGAAAAGATGCTGTCCGCCTCCGGTTGCTAAATTCCAGCGAGCATCATTTTTCTTTCTCTTTTAGAGGAGGAGCCGCGGGCTCCGACTTCGCGGGCGTGGGATGCACGAGGCCAGCGACGATTTTCGCGGTGGCGGTTTTGCTGATTTGGCAGTTGCGGTCGTAGATGCGGCACTGCGCAAGAGTGTATTTGCAGCCGCAGGTGCAAGTTTCGGCGTTGAATTTGTGGAGCGCGACGACTTTTTGTTCTGGCGTGAGCTTGGAAAGATCGACGCCGGGAAGTTCACTGGCGCGCTCGGCGTTCTTCAGAAAAATCTGGCCGGTGTCGTCGAAGGTTTCCACTTTGATGTTGCCGATGGGCAGGCCCAGGAGCGACCGGATTTCGGTTTCGTAAAGAAGCGGGTCGCGGAGGCCTTCGTGCTTTTGAACGATGCGGCCTTCCGCGTTGAGCACGAACGAAGTGGGAAGCGCGGCGATGCCGCCGTATTGGAAGCGGACGTCATCGCCGGCAATGGCGACGGGGTAGTTGATTCCGAATCTTTCAGCAAATTCCTTGATGGCGTCCTGATCCTCATCGTCGACGACCAGTCCGAGAATCTGGAGGCGCTCTTTGTATTTGTTCTGCAGATCGACGAGGTCGGGAATTTCGGCGCGGCAGGGTCCGCACCAGGTGGCCCAGAAATTCAGAAGGATGACTTTGCCTCTGGAGCCGGCGAGGGTGACGGGCTTGCCGTCGAGGCTGGTGAGCTTGAAGTCCGGCGCGAGATCGGGGTTGCGGACGAAGCGGATCGTGGGCTGCTGCTGGTCCTGGGCGGCAGCGAATGAAGGAAAGCAGCAAAGAAGCAGCGAAGTGACGAGAAAAAGAACAAAGCCGGCCTGGATAGCGCGTCTCATGGTGGTCATCTATAGGAGAGCACAATGGACGGACGACGCCAAGTGTCAGATTCGCCGAGAGATGCTCGCGATGCTCGTCGGGAGTCGCGCGGGGGAATTAGATTGACATTGGGAGGGTGGGGGCATACCGTCAGTGCACACTGGTCGGAACCCCGGGCGCGAGCCACTTTTTCCAGGTTACCTATTACAAGAGCGAACGCCGTATGCCTCGCACCCTGCGCGAAGTCTGCGACTTGAGCAACGAGGAGCGACCTTCCAAGGTATTGCGCCGCGCGGCCTGCCAGAGAGTCCAGGAGGACTAAACAATGAAGAAACGGATAGCGGGCCTGCTTGTGATGGTGTTGGCAGTGATGCTTGTGCCGGCGGCTCTTCCCCAAATGGAACCGACGCCGGTCGTGTACACCTATGTAAGCCAGTTCCAAGTGCCGCGGGCGCATTGGGCGGCATACTCGGAGGATACGGAGAAGACGGTCGTTCCGATCGTGGAGAAGTTGACGGCCGAAGGAACCATCCTAAGCTGGTCCACCTTTGAGCAAGTCATACACACGCCCGACGGATATACGCACGGCGCAGCGTGGTCGTCGACATCGATTTCGGGGCTGATGAAGGTGCTGGATGAAATCCGCAAGGGCGGACCGCGGCCAGGGCAAATCGCGGCTACCAAGCACGAAGACCTCTTGATGCAGACGTCGATGTACCGTGTGGGTAGCGGAACGCCGACGTACCTGCGCGTGGTCTGCTCGAGTGCTAAGGCTGACAAGCCGGGCGAGTACGCTGCAACGCTCAAGAAGCTCCTGGTGCCGACGTTTGAGGAACAGGTCAAGAAGGGCGTGGCTACGTACTACAGCGTCGACGAGCAGTACGTAAACACTGCACCGCCCTCGACGCGCTGCGTCGTCATCAACTACCCCAATGCCGAAAGCATGGACAAGTGGGCGGCCGCCATCAACACGACGATGAGTAAGTGGAGTCCGGCGGAACGCGCGGAATTCGCGGGTTCCACCGTGGCGGACAGCCGGCGCGACATCATGGCGCGGATCACGCACTCCGGCCATAAATAGCTGATTGCGGCGGTTGCGTTAAGAGGAGGGGGCGAGGTTGGCTCCCTCTTTTTTTGTTTGCAAGAGTTGAAAGTTCAAAGAAAGAGAAAAAGGAAGGGTGGCGCATCGGGCCACGGGGAAATAGGTTCTCTTGCTACTTGGTATAGATTCATGGTATATATCACTAGAGGAGGCCGCGTATGGGCAAGAGTGGAGTCGCGAAGCTGTTTCGGAACGGACGCAGCCAGGCGGTGCGGCTGCCGCAGGAGTTTCGATTCGAAGGGGATGCGGTGCGGGTGCGACGGGTGCCTGAGGGCATCCTTCTAGAACCGCTGATTGCGGACACGGCGAAGTGGTTTGCTGCGATGGACCGGCTCGGCGGTGACCCCTTGCTGAAGAAGGGCCGGAAGCAACCGCCTGCGCCACGCCGCAAGATCTTTGACTGAGAGAATTGGAATGAAGTATTTGCTCGACACAAACGCATGCATCGCGTTGATCAACCGCACATCGGAGCCGGTTCGGAAGCGATTCTCGAAGGCAGTGGAGTCGGGTGCGCCTGTGTGGATACCGTCGGTGTCCTTGTACGAACTTTGGTACGGCGTGGCAAAGAGCGTCCAGACGGAAGCGAATACGCTACGCTTGAAGATGTTTCTCGCGGGTCCGGTGCGAGTGTTGGAATTTGGGGAAGAGGACGCGCGATGTGCCGGCGAAATCCGAAACACTTTGGAGCGGACCGGCAAGCCTACCGGAACGTACGACCTGTTGATAGCGGGGCAGGCGTTGTGCCGCAAGCTGACGCTGGTTACGGCAAACGCTAGAGGGTTTGGGCGGGTGAAGGGTTTGGTTTGGGAGGATTGGGGACGTTGATCCGCGTGGCTCATGCGTTGGACAACAGGGTAGAAGAATTGGAAAATCGCAAATGGAAATTCGAAATTGGGAAGGAAACCGCGCTCGAAGGCGGGGCGCCCGTTTGCCGCTCTCCATGGGATTTTTGCTAACCATAGCCGGGACGCCCTCCCCCTGTTTTTCGTAAATGTTGCATCTAAAGGAGTTAGGGCTTTTGTTTTTCTAGCACCCACTGTCCGGTGGAGGGGTCAGCGAAGAACTTTGCACGGTTTTCCGTTCCTAAGGTTACGAAGTAAGTGCCATGACCAATGTAGTCGGCTGGGGAAAGGCGCAGGCGCTTTTTGTAGAACGGCACGGTGAAAAAACTAGCACGTTTAGGATTTGTTGTGGAGGCCGTCCTTCAGGACGGCCTCTCGATCGTAGATTCATGCATGGATGTGTACCTTGGACCGGCCAATTGCATGCAGGCCAAGTAGATATCGGTTTCGGTTTTGATGATGAAGAGGGCGTCGGAGTCGGGGCGGCCGGAGGCGCGGAATTTTTGGCGGGCTTCGTCGAGCGAGTCGGCTAGGACGGTGAAGATTACTTCGCGCTTGGTGCGGCCGATGAAATAGAAGCGGCGTTCTTGTTGGACAAGTTGGAGTTGGGCTGGCATGGGGGCCGGGGAACGTTGCGCGCTAGATGAAGATGGCCGCATAAAGCGGCCGCTACAAGAGCCGCGCCGCGCAACGTCGCTATTGGATCGATCCATAGGATCGGGAAGCGGATCAAGGGAAAACTCGAGGCATGTGAGAGAAGGTTCGACCTGTACCAGATTGGAACAGATGCGGCGGAGGGAAAGGCTGAGAAATTCGGCGGAGAGTTCGCAGCCGAGGGCGTGGCGGCGGAGGCGGAAGGCGGTTAGGAGCGTGGTGCCGCCACCGAGGAACGGATCGAGGACGAGGTCGCCTTCGTTGGTGCTGGCGAGGAGGGCGACTGGTTTTGAGTGGGGTGCTGGCCGAATTTCTTCTCCCAGGTTTCAGGGGGGGTTATATGTTCCCAGACGGACTTCATTTGCTTGCCGCCATTGATTCCCTTCATGAGCTTGTAATTGAAGGTGTGGCGCGAAGAGGTTAGCGCTGCGAAAGCGGCGCGGCGGAGGCGGTGGCGGTGTTGCCGATGGCGTCGCCGTTGACGACGAGCTCGACGCGGCGGTTGCGCTGGCGGCCTTCGAGGGTGTCATTGGTAGCCACGGGCTGGGTCTTGCCGAAGCCGCGAGCGGTGATGGAGGAGGCCGGGACGCCTTGCTCGGCGAGAAAATCGCGCACGGAATCGGCGCGGCGTTCGGAGAGCTGCTGATTGAAATCGTCGCCGCCGACGCTGTCGGTGTGACCCTCGATCTGGAGAGAAAGACCGGGATGCGCGAGGACGATGCCGGAAATTTTGGCGAGTTTCTCGCGGGCGCCGGGCTTGAGGGTGTAGCTGCCGGTGTCAAAGAGCACGTCCGACATGTTGACGATGAGGCCGCGGGCGGAGTCGCGGGTCTGCAAGATGGAATTCAACTGGCTGAGAAGCTGGGCGCGAAGCTGGGCTTTTTCGGCTTCGGCTTGCGCGGCGGCTTGGCGCGCTCTTTCGGTTTCGGCTTCGGCGGCACGCTGCTGGGCTTGCGCGGCAGCCCGGTCTCTTGCGGCTTGGTCAGCGGCGGCTTGCGCGGCCTGTTGCTGGACTAAGGCGGCGGCGCTGGCCTTCTCGGCTTCGGCTTGCTGGCGAGCGGCTTCGGCGGCGGCTTTCTGTGCTTCCTGCTGCATGCGCTGCGCTTCGGCCTTGGCGGTTTCGGCTTGCTGGCGAGCTTGCTCGGCTTCCTGGCGGCGCTGGGCTTCCGCTATGGCATCGGCGCGGGCCTTGGCTTCGCGTTCTTCGGCAGCTCTTTTGTCCGCGGCGATTTTTGCCTGGGCGTCTTCCTCGGCTTTTTGTTTCACGGCCATGACGCGAGCTTCTTCGGCGGTTTCGACGACTTCGCGGGCGGCGGCTATGACGTATTTCTTGTCGCTCTTGCGCGCGTAGACCTCTTCCGCGTTGCGGAGCTGCTGTTCGGCCTTAGCGAGCGTGGGAGCGGCATATTTGTCGGCGAGGGCGATGTGCGCGATGCGTACGGAGTTGCGCGCTTCAAAAAGACCGAGCGGGGTCTTGCGGTCGATGCCGAAGATGGCGTTTTCAATTTTGGTGTTGGAGGAAGAGTAGATGCCGCGGCCGACGAGCTCGTAGCTGGCGTCGATGTTTTCGACTTTACCGAGCGTGGTGGGACCAAAGACGTTTTCCAGCACGACGGTGTTACCGGGCTGGGTGACGGCGAAATACGGCTCGGCAGTGACGATCATGCCGAAGGTTTGCATCTCGGAGATGGCTTTCACTTCACCATAGCCATTTTTCAGCACGACTTCGCCGAGGTTTACGGCGCGGCCTTGAGGGGAGACGGCCCAGAGAACATAGGTCAGGTATTCGAGGCCGAACTTGGTGGCCTCATCAAGGCCTGCGAATCTTGCTTCTATTTCCGTGCGGTTGCCCTTGTTTTGCACCCTGGCTTCGCCAACGGCTTGCTGCATCAATTCCGTGCCTTGAAAATCGATCTTGGTTGCGCCGGTGCGGCGGTAATTCACGGCTTTGGTGGTACGCGAAACAGTTTTAGCGGAGCCGGCAGATGGGGGCGCCTGACCGGGCGCGGGAGCAGCCAGAATGCCGAGGATTCCAGTTACCACGAGAAATGCCGATCTTATTTTCACGTCAACCCCCTTCGAGGCGAAAACATTGCGGTGACCACGATTTGGCCACAATATCCGCTGCAGAAAGATTAGCGACACACCCCGCTCCAAAAGCTGTTCGATGGTCCATACCGCGGGGTAGGTCGTTTCGTATCTACAGGCTAGCAAAGAAAGAGAAGGAGCGAGGCGGTTCGGAAAGGGCCTTTGAGCAAACAATTAACTGGCCGACCGGGCAGGGGGCCTGGATCGGGGATTAAGCCAGCTGCGGTCGTTCACTTTGATGCATCCTTACAAGTGTTGATTCTAAAGGTAGTTACAGCGAACTCAGGAATTCGAGGAGCGCCTCCTTTTCCGCGGGTTTTAGCTTTCTGAATTTTTTGGTGACGTCAGCGGCCTCGCCGCCATGGCGCAGGATGGCATCGAGAAGCGTTACGGAATCGCCGTCGTGCATGAGACGCGAGTGCAGGCGGACGCCCCAAAGCGGGGCGGTGCGGACTTTATTGGCGGCGTTGTTGTATTCGGGGACGGAGAGGCCTCTCCAGGTGATCGTGTACATGTTCTTGCCGTAGTGCTCCAGCATAGCAGCGACGATGCCGTCGCCGGTGCCGACATTGTGGAGCAGAAAGTCGCCGTAGGGATGAAACTGCTTTTCCCCGAGCGCCGATGGGATGGTGAAGGTGCCGCCGTTGATCTTCGTGCCGGTAGGAGCAGTCGTGAGCGTCTGGACGTGACAAATATCGCAGCCGACCTTTTCGAATAATTGAGCGCCCAACCTTGCTTTGGGGGTTTGCGCAAGTTGCGAGTCGCGAGCGGGAGTTTCGGTGGCACGCATGAAGCGCGCGAAACGATCGATGTCCGCGAGGCCGTCAGGGCCGGGCGTGTCGTTGGGCTCCTTGGCGGTGTTGCAAAGATTGGTGACTTCGTCGGGCTGGAGGCGATTGGTGATGCCCATTTCGTTGAGATAAGCATCGCCGGAAAACGAGAGCAGGCTGGCGTGCTGATCTTTCCAGCCGAAGCGGCCGACCCCGGTCTGGCCGGGAGCCTCGAGGATGGGAACGTAGAGAACCTGGCCGCAAATCTTTTTGTGGTTTTTCTTGCATTGGTCCTTGGCAAGGTCAATAAAAGTCTGATCGGGGACGGCCTCCACGAATCCATCGCCGAGAACGTTCAAAGAAACGCGGAAGGTACGAATGTTCTCCGAATCAGGAACGCGTTCCTGAATTTCCGTGCTGGGGAAGGCCTCATTCGGGCAAATGGCGCGGTCGTTCACCAGGGTGCGGCCCTTTATGATTTCCGCGCCACGGGCGATGGGGATTTCGGGATTCTGGAATTTGCCGTCGGGGCCGCGGTGGCCAACGCGCAATTCAGAAACCTGGGTGGAGCCGCCGGAGGTGGGATTCTGATGGCACTCGCGGCAGGATTGCGCGTTGTAGAGCGGGCCCAGGCCGTCGGAGATTTGCTCGATTTCATCGAACTTGACTTGATCCGCCGCGTGCGTGGTGTCGTCCACCAGGCCGTTGCTCTTGTTGTCAAAGCCGGAGGGCGCTTCGGGAAGGGCTGGAGCGAAGAAAAAAGCGGAAATCGCCAGCACGGACAAAGCAATCAGGAGCTTCATGAATACCTCGTTGAGCTGGTAACGGAAATGTACCTTGATGGCAGGTGAAAACCAAGCAAAAAATGCAGCTATTGCTCCAATCCTGGCACTCCATTCGAGAGTCACTGATCATTCTGGGCGAGCACAGGAGTGCTTACAGGCCCGAATGTTTTCAATCCCTGGGGGTATGCGTATAATACCGTTCGTGAGGCCGGCAGGCTCGGCCCCACACCCACCCTGGGCCCGCCAATTCGGCATTCCTTCATCCCCCACCGCTGAAGGTCGCTCCGAAAATCAGAAAAGCCTCTTGAGGAAAATGAACCTGGATCGACGCCAACAAATCAGAAAGATGCCGGACAAATTTGCATTCCTACAATTGGAGCGGGATGACGGTGGAAGCTTGCTAGATCTCTCCGAAGGGGGCTTGCGCTTTGAGACATTTTCTGCCGTGCATCAAAACGGACCAGTTCATTTTTGGTTTTCGCTCAATCTCCGGGACCGGATCGAAGCGTGGGGTGAACTGGTCTGGATCAATGCGGCGAAAAAGTCCGGGGGGCTGAGGTTTATGGGCCTCTCCGAGGAAGCTCGCGCACAGATTCGCGAATGGATATCACGGCCCTCCTCGCAGGGAGTTGCTGACGAGGAATTCTTACGCCGGGCCGTGACGACGGATGTGCCTGCAAGAATTGGGGCGAGCGAACCAAGCGCGGTTGCAAAGTTTGTGTCGAAAGGGGGTCCCCAATACGCGACGTTTTTCCCCGGCGCAGAAGATGCTGGAGATTCGGGCACTTTCCCGATTTTGCAAAAAGTGGAGACGAGTGGGGAGCTTGTGCCAATGAATCGGCATCTCTCCGCAAAACGACGGCAGCTTATTCTTGGCTTGTTACTAGGCACCTGCATTTCCGCGGCCGTAGCCGTATCAGCAATCAAGTATTCGAACCACCGCCGTGAAAATAGGGTCTTGGGAATAGCGCCGACAGGATTGTTGGCACAAAGAAGCGGAGGAGAAGCCTTGCCATCGGTTCCTGTGAGTCCAGATGCAGGAAGCGGTGCCTCCGCAGATATCTTCTTTATCGGCAAACCGAAAAAAGGAGCAGCACGGGACCACACTCCGATCCATCAGCTGGCGGCAACCGACGGGCATCCTGGTCCACGCGGATTGGAACCACCAGGGTCAAATCAATCGGCGCGAGCACCTCATCAGCCGCACCCGAACGGTAACGAAAGCCAGAAAAAAGCGTCCATGACACCTGAACAGTTGTGGGCCTCGGTGCAGACCGGCAGCAGCAAGGCGGCGGTGGCGCTGGCTGACCTCTATATTAAGGGCGAAGGAGTTCCCCAGAATTGCAGCCAGGCGCGAGTGCTATTGCTGGTTGCCTCTGAAAAGCGGAACGCTGAAGCAATCAGAAGGTTGCAAGAGCTGGACAAGACCGGCTGTCCGCTGGACTAACGTCGGAGGTCGCGTATAGGACGCCGATCTGGAGCGAATTGTTCTGGGGCATCAGGGCGAGCTGCGGAGGCGACCTGGGGTATTCGGGTGAGGCTAAACCGGGCGGCGGATGCCCAGCTTGCGCATGCGGGCCTGGAGCGTGGTGCGCTTCATGCCGAGGAGGACAGCGGCGCCCTTGGGGCCGGCGATGCGCCACTGCGTCTGCTTCAAGGCGCGGAGGATGTGCTGGCGCTCGGCTTCTTCGAGAGTGGAGATCGCGGAGGTGGAAGAGGCAGAGGAATTTAAGGAAGTAAAGGAGGCAAAGGAGGAAGAGGAATCGGCTGCTGGGGCTGCGCTGGAGATGGCAGTGGATTTTAATTCAGTGACGGGAACGCGGAGTTCCCTGCCGGGGGAGAGGAGAACGGCGCGCTCGAGGAGATTTTCAAGTTCGCGCACGTTGCCGGGCCAGGAGTAGTGGGCCAGGGCGTCCATGGCGTCGGCGGGAATGTACTCGACGTCTTTGTTGAGCTGGCTGCTGAATCTCTGCACGAAGTAGCGGACCAAGAGCGGGATGTCTTCGGGGCGCTCGCGGAGCGCGGGGACCTGGATGGGAAAAACATTCAGGCGGTAGTAGAGGTCACTGCGGAAGGCGCGCTCGGCGACGCGTTGCGAAAGATCCACGTTGGTGGCGGCGACGACGCGGACGTCCACGCGCTGCGTGCGATTGCCGCCGAGCCGCTCGAATTCCTGCTCTTGAAGCACGCGAAGAAGTTTCGGCTGAAGTTCGAGGGGAAGGTCGCCGACTTCGTCGAGGAAGAGCGTGCCGCGGTCGGCGAGTTCGAAGCGGCCGATTTTTTGGCTGATGGCGCCGGTGAACGCTCCGCGCTCGTGGCCGAAGAGCTCGGATTCGAGAAGACCGCTCGGAATTGCGGCGCAATTAATTTTGACGAAGGTGCGACCGCGGCGCGGACTGAGATTATGGATGGCGCGGGCGAAGAGCTCTTTGCCGGTGCCGGTTTCGCCGAGGAGAAGGACGGCAGTGCCGGCGGGGGCAGCGAGCTCCACTTGGGCCAGGGCGCGCTTGAGCGCGGGGCTCTCGCCGACGATTTCCTCAAAATTGAATTCACTGCGAATTTCTTCCTCGAGGTAGAGCTTTTCTTCGGCGAGCTTGTTCTTCAGGGCATCGATTTCCTTGAAGGCCAGAGCGTTTTCAACGGCGATAGCGATCTGCGCGGCGACCTGCTGCAGGAGCTCGACATCTTGCGGGGAGAAGGCATCGTTCCGGCGGCTGGCCGCGTTGAGAGTGCCAAAGGCTTGCCCGTGGGTGATGAGCGGAACGCAACAGATGGTTTGCACGCCTGCCGTGCGGAGGGCGCGGATGACTTCGTTTTGGAAGCGGTCGATTTCCGTGCCGCGCGCGAGGAACGGCTGGCCATCGGCAATCGCCCGAGCGGAAGGTGACGTGTCGCGGGGGACGGTGACTTCCTGCTTGATGAGGTTCTGGTGACCGGGAAAATCGAGGTCGTGGATCTTGAGCAGTCCGGTTTGGGAATCGAGGAGCGCGAGGCTGGTGTAGTCGTGGTGGATGACGCGCTCCAAAGTTTTGACGATGCCGCTGAAAAGGTCGGGGAGTTCGCGGCTGGTGATCAGGACATTGTTGATTTCGAGAAGAACCCGGAGACGGTCGCGCTCGCGTGCCAGTTGCGATTGATAAGCCTGGGAAGTCTCGAAATTAAGGGCATTATCGACCGCAACGGCCACCTGGCTGGCGACGCGCTCCATGAATTGTAGCTCGGTGTCCGTAATGCGCTGCGGGACCAGACGGCCGAAACCCATGGAACCGAGTCGGCGCTGGGCGGTCGTGAGCGGAAGGATCGCGAGTGAGCGCACATTATGCTCACGCAAGCGCTTCAGGAAATCCGGGAAGCGCGTCTCCTCTTCGGCGTCGCAAACCACAAAGGACTGCTGCGTTTGCCAGACCCAACCGGAGGGGTTGCCTTCGACGGGAGACTCACTGCCAGCGGACTTTTCGCCAGGGACGCGGGTTTCAAGAACGTGAAGACGCATGACGTTGCGCGAAGCATCGTGGAGAACGAGGGAGAGGAAGTCGAAGTCAATGACGGAGTGCAGGCGCGCGGCGAGGTCGTGGAAAAGCGCGGGGAGATCGCGCTGTTGGGCGATGGCCTCGCTGACTTCGAGCAAGGCTTCAAGCTGACGCCGGGAGTGTTCGAGCGGGGAGGTGAACGCCACTTCCGGCGGGGAGACGACAGGATCCGCCATAGAAGGCAGGATAACATCCGCGTCGGCAGGGGCTCAACTTGAGGCTGTTGGCGCGAGGGATGGGATTCCGCCGAAGGCACAGACAGGAGCCACGTCCGTCACTTCGGACGGACTGACCCCCAAAGCACCCTTCCCTCCAAAATCACCAGTCCCCAGAGTCACCACAACCGCTTCTTTGCCGGTTGTATTAACTAACCGGTGGAATGGACACTGCTTTCTTGACTGTATATGACGTTCTTCGCGGAATCGCTCTGCCCGAAGATGGTTTTTCCTGTTAGAAATGTATCTCTTATAGAACAGTCTTGCGGCTGCCGAAGTGGAATACTACGTGGGTATAAGAGGAGGTTCCTATGACGAGAGCTACAGTTTCACCGGTGGGCGGCGGCGAGTCCCATCCTGCTTCTACGGGTACAGAGTGCGTGGCCGACATTCTCGAACAGGAACTCGAGCCTACGATTCAAGACTGGATCGAGCTCGTGGAGAAAGAACCAGACTTAATCCGCATCCCGTTGAATTTCGAAGAACGCACGGGCCATCTTCCGACACTCCTCCATGACGTGATTGCCAGGCTGCGTCTCGACAAAGGATCGAGAGCTCCGGTTTCGGTCGCCGCAGGTCATCACGGAAAGCTGCGACTCAAGCAGGGCTACACCGCCGCAATGGTCGTGGATGAATCCCGAATCCTGCAGGTCTGCATTTTTTCGACGCTGCACAGGAATGCGCGTCGTGTGAAATTCAGCAAATTGCTTCCGGACGTCGTGACCATCGCAGACGAAGTAGATGCGCAATTAAAGCAGCAGATCCTCTGCTTCCTGCCAGTCGAGGCCACCGAGAAGAAGCACTAAGAAGTGGATTTGCTCCCCCGGGGGAGTTAATCGGCAGCCAGCACTGCCGGTGCGTATGAAAATCAAGAAATCCAAGACGGAATCGCTCGAGCCGCAAACCTTTCTCGATACTTCGGGAACGGCAAGCTGAATTTCGGAAAGACGAGCAAATTTACAGTCAAGGTGACGCGGCCAAGACCGTCATGAACATCCAAAAGGGCAACGTAAAATTCTCCGTGCTTAGCGCGTCGGGTAAGGTGGCTGTGGTCGCGATGCTTGGTCCGAGCGATTTTTTTGGCGAGGGCTGCATGGCGGGCCAGTCGGTCCGCATGGGCACGGCTACTGCCATTACCGCGACCACCCTTCTTGCCATCGACAAGAACGAATTGCTAGGTATGCTCCGTACACAAGACAAATTATAGAACTGTTTTGTGGAATTTATACTTAGTCATAAGAATCGGGTCGAGGAAGCTTTGATCGATCAAGAAGCGGCTCGCCCGAGCGCTACTCGTGCTCGGCGGTTATGGAAAAGCGCAGCACCAGCCGGACGACGAACCGCCAATTGTTTCCCAAGAGACTTTGTCGGAAATAGTCGGTACTACGCGCTCTCGCGTGAATATCTTCATGAACAAATTTAGAACCCTCGGCTTCATCGAATGCCACAACCGTAAGATCAAGATCAACAAGTCATTGCTGACGTTTGTTTTGGAAGAAGAAGAGTAAGACCGCTATGTCTTGTCAGGAGCGGGCTCGCATTCAACGCTTCCTTCCAGGCCAAGGGCAAGCTTGTCACCGCCAATTCTTTCAGGCCAAGCTCGATGTTTTGTAAGCTTGAGAATGCCGGGCGCAGCTGGCCATCAGTTGCTCGATGGCTGCGACGGCCTGGATGCCGCCACGCGCGCCGACGGCGGTGCAGTTGAGCGCGGCCGCGGCGCAGGCGAAATCGAGCTGCCGCTGTAAAGGCCAGCCCTGCAAGAGCCCGTAGATAAAGCCTGCGTGAAAAATGTCTCCGGCACCGGTGGTGTCAACGGTGTTCACGCGAAAGGCGGCGGCGTAGTGGAATTGCGTCCCGTCCCAGGCCAATACGCCTTCTTCGCCCAGTGTTGCGGCGGTAAGGCGGCAGCCAAATCGTTTCCGCAGCGCGGGCAGGGATTTACGCAAATCCAGTTCTTCCATCAGCCGCCCTGGAATGTCTCTGCTGGTGATCAGGAAATCGACCTTGTTCAGCAGTGCGTCCACACCAGGATAAAGTTCATCCACATCGGCGATGACAGGAATGCCGGCGGCACGGGCCCAGCCCGCAGCCGCAGCCGCGGCAGCCGTATCATGTCCATCGACGTGAAGAGCGCGGGAATTGACGATCCACTCTCGCCGGAGTTCTTCTGGACGCAAAGTTAGCCGGTCGTCCCGTTTCCAAAGAACGGTGCGTTCGCCGGAGTCATCGACGAGGATGAAGGCCTGCTGGCTGGGACACCCGGGAGCGGTGAAGAGATGCGCCTCGACGCTGAGGCGCGCAAATTCCGCGCGATGGAGCGAAGCGGCGCTGTCGTCACCGACCTTGCCCACGTAGCGCGTGCGCAAGCCCCACTGCTGGCAAGCAACCACCGCGGTGGCGACTTGGCCGCCGGGCAACACTTTCGCGGATCGAAATTCGACCTTGGACCCGCGCGCAGGATAGTGCGCGACGGGAATGAGCGTGTCAGTGGCGTTCAGACCCACGCCGACAACGTCAACCTTGGAGGATTCGGTCATTTTTGTCTGCGCCACTGTAGACGAAGCGCCGGAATTTGCAAAGGCGGGACGGATGACTCCCACAAACGAAAAGAAGGACCAATGTGGCGGCGCTCAAAACGGCGGCGGGCCCCCAATGGAAAGAGAGGCGCGGGGCGCGCGCCATCGCCGCAAAAACCGCGAAGATACCGGTGGCCACGGCAACCAGGAACCAGTCCAGCGCGCTCCGAGAAGGTTTTAGTTCACTGTCGGCTTGCCGCCCGTCCATGCGCGCTTCCACGTAGTCTGCCGAGACGCCGTAGCGCTGGGATTCGCGTTGTGCCGCGTCTTTCCAGCGCATTTGTTCCTTGCCGATTGCGGAAGAAAAAGCAATTGCGCCGACCCCCAGCATCATCAGTACGGAGCCTCCAATGACTTGCGTGTAAGTCGAGACACCGCGACCGTGCAACTCACCAAAAACCAAAATGCCCCACAACAGACCCCACAGCTGATTCGAATTGGAGAGCGGAATGCCCCGGCTGATGCCTACATACTTGGCCGCGTATTGCTGAAAGACGTCACCGATCACCCAAACAAAGCCGCCCAGCATCAGCCAGAAAAGAACGTCGCGCGCGCTCGTCAGTTCGCGCCACAGAGGAGCCAGTCCGAGATAGCTGACGGCGAGAGTGGCCATCATGCCCAGCTCCCCGAACGTGAAGAAGGTGACAAACGAAAGCGGATTCATCCCGGTCAAGTAGGCTTTGCGATAAGGGATGTACATCGTCCCCCAGAGAATTCCCGCGCCCAGTGCGGCCCAGACACCGCGCAGGGAATGCGCCGCCGGAGCTGCGGTTGAAGAGGCCACGGCTAGTAAAGCCGCGCCTGCGCACATTACGAGCGCGCCGCCCAAAACACCCGTCCAGCGCCGCCAACCCGCCTGGCGGAGCTCATTGAAGAAAAGAAAACCCCAAAGGATGCCGAGAAGGCTGTTCGAATTCCACAAAGGAAAGGCGATGCTCAAGCCGATGTCACGGATGGCGAAAATCGTCAGCGTGTTGGCCACGGCCCAAAGGCATCCGGCAAGAAGCGCCCAAATAACCAGGTGAGGCGCCCGGCGAACATCGGCGCGGACGGAAGAGGTGCCCAGAATCAGCGCGGGCAGGCTCCAGCGCGCGAGAAAAACGCCGATGACCATGATGAGCGAAATGACCATCGGCGAGACGCCGATGGAAACGAGCTTCGTGGGCGCTTCCGCGGCGCCGAGCCAGGCTCCCGCAGCGAAGCCGGAGAGGATGCCGAGCATTTGAAGCTCTTTCGAACGCGACGTATCTCGGATTGCGGAGCCGATCTGGGTGTAAACGGCAGGCGGCATTTTGCTCCAATCGGGAAATCAACGAATAAATCGCAGAAGAAGCAATCCGCCCATCAAGACGGCGACGGGCACCCAAAAATGAATATCCCCGAGAATACTGGCCCACCAGCCGCGGACGTTTGGGTCCGATTCGGTTGGTTTCATATTCCACCCCTCATGAATCCAGGCATGAGGAGGCTCATTTCTTTTTCAACTCTGCGTCCCAGTTCACCACTAGTGTGATGGGCTCAGGCACGGCAGACTGCAGGACGCTATTTATCAAGAATAGGTTCCCGTCTGCCGAGACGTCGTAAGGCCAGCTTGGGGAGGGAACTCGATGCGTGCGAAACAGAGTGTGAATCTTTCCTATCACGGGACTCTCCTTTCGCTCAGAGATCTCCGCAGCCGTCATCGTGTCGTTCGATCCTTCAATGTAGAATAGCTCCTTCCCGTCGTGCCGCCATGCGGGTGAGTTTCCTCCGTTCACGGAGACCTGCCACTTGCCGGCGCCACTCGGAAAAGATGAAATATAAACCTCCCCGCGGCCCGATTCCCAAGAGACATACGCGATCCACTTCCCATTCGGAGAAATTCGGGGAAAAGTGAAACGAGAGAGTCCAGAAATGCCCGACAAGAAAGGAATCGTCTTATCGCCCGCAGGTCTGGATAGCACAAGGAATTGCAGGCTGCCGTGTTGCGGGTTCTCCTGAAAACCAGCGATGAATTGGCCATCCGGAGACCACGTGGTCGCGTAGCGATGTCCTTCGCTCGGAGACACCACGTTCTCTGCGCCGACACCGCTTACTGATTTCTCATAGATTTGAGAGTGCCCGCCGCGGCCAGAGCTGAACACAATTCGGTTTCCGTCGGGCGACCAGACGGGAAGGCGGTTCTGCTCATTAGGTTGACTAAAGGTCAGCCGTGTCCTCGAACCCTGCGTCAGGTCGTAAATCCAGATATCGCTGTTTGTAGAAGTATGAGCTTTGTAAATTTCGACGGCGAGTTTCCGGCCATCCGGGGAGAGGCTGGGGCCGAAATAAAGTCCGGGCTCCCCAACCTTGCCAAGAATTTTTCCATTCCGGTCCATCCAAATCAGTTCAGAGACTCCTTTTCCAACGGCCCTTGTGTATGCCAGGACGCCGTTGGTAGAGACAGAAAAAGCTGAATGGTTTACGTTTCCGTTCCACGAGACTTGGTCCGCAATGGGGACGGATTCGCCGGAGACGCGGAAGCGACCTGCGTCGAAGGGCTGCGCCACCAGGATGTCCCCGCGTGGATAAAGAAGCAATCCAGGCGGCGCATAGACGGGATTGCCAGTCGCGCCCAAGACGCTCACTGGCTCTACTGAATCGATAGAGCCAAGATGAATCTCACTGCTGGTTATATCGGTGGTCCTGGCAAGATAGAGAAAATGCCGGCCATCAGGCAGGAACTGCGGCCAGCGATGGGTGTCTTCGTGGCGTGCAGTGTCCAGCTTGGTTGCAGCTACCGGCGCACCTCCTGTCGCGGCTACCCGAAAGAGGTTCGCAAATGGCGATGGGGCAAAGACGATCAAGCCATCCCGGTTCCAGGTCCCGCCGCGCCCTTCGGGCGCGGGACCAAGCACCTGGACCGGCCCACCCGAGGCGTCGATGGTTTTGAGTTGACCGTCGGCAAAGAAACCGATGGAGCGACTGTCGGGCGACCAAAATGGAAAAGAGGCCCCCTCTGTCCCGGCTAGGACCTGGCCAGTAAGCGCGTCCAGTGGGCGAACATACAATATTTCCGGACCTGCTTGACCAACCATGCCCACCACAATGCGTAACCCGTCAGGTGAGACGGCCACCGGGGCCCAGTCATTTGCGCTCTGGGCGAAAGACGATTTTTCCGGAGGCAAGATCGAAGAACGAATAACATGGTGTCCGGGAACGGGCCTCCAGAAGTAGGCAGTCCCGAGTCCGGCAAGTAGCGCAGCGACGGCAATTACAGTCGTCAACCAACCCGTGCGGCCTTTGGCTCTCCCCAACTTCGCCGCCGCGGCTTCATCCTGCGAGCCGCTCTCGCTGATCCATTTTAGCTCGCTCGCTAAGTCACTCGCGCTTTGCCATCGTTCGTCGGGGACTTTTGCCAGGCATTTGTTAATGGAATGATCCAGCGCGGGCGGAGTCATCGGTTTCGCGATGCTGATCGGGGCCGGTTCTTTTTCGAGGATGGCTGAGGCGACGCTGAGTTGGCTGTTGCCTTGGAAAGCGCGCTGACCCGTCAGCATTTCGTAAAGCACCGCACCGAGCGAAAAAATGTCGCTGCGGCCGTCCAGTTCCTTGGCTTCGATCTGCTCCGGCGACATGTATTGGAACGTGCCGATGATCGTGCCTTGCTCGGTCACCGGTGATTGCTTCGATGCGGCGGTGAGCGTTACGCCGGTAGCACGAGGGGCCGCGGGTTTTGCGAGGCCAAAATCGAGGAGCTTCGCGCCAGTCGGCGTCAGCATGATGTTGCCGGGCTTTAGGTCACGGTGCACGACGCCGCAGCGGTGCGCTTTGTCGAGCGCGTCGGCGATCTGCCCGCCGAACTTGAGAACTTGCTCGAGCGAAAGGGGACCCTTTTCGAGGCGCTTTGCCAGCGTCTCGCCTTCGAGGCATTCCATGACGAGGTAGTCCATCCCGTCTTGATGGCCGACGTCATACAGCACACAGATGTGCGGATGATTCAGGCTGGAAATGGTTTTGGCTTCGCGCTCGAAGCGCTGCTTGCGAACCGGATCACTCGAAAGTTGCGACGGCAGGATCTTGATGGCCACGGTGCGATCGAGACGCGTGTCGCGCGCGCGAAACACTTCGCCCATGCCGCCCGCACCGAGGGGCGCGACGATCTCATAAGGGCCGAGCTTGTTTCCTGAAGAGAGGCTCACGATTGGCGCAAATTATAGCCTTAAAGCGCATCCTTTTCCGAGCGGCCAGCTTCCCTGGACTTGACGGATTGTCAATCTGAGCCATAAGCTCCACGCACTTCCACCATCGAATCTCGCAGCATTGAAGGGCGGCCAAAAAACATGGGAAGCATTCTGGCAAGAATCTATGTCGTGATGAGCGGAGCCATTTTGCTCGTGGTCGGTGCGGTGGGATTCTTTCGCCACGAAATGTTCAACCTCACATTTCCTCCCGCCCATAACGTATTTCATCTCGTCAGCGGCGCCATCGGTCTTTGGGCCGGGCTCGGGAATAACGCGAATGCTGTGCGGCGGTTTGGTCTGATTTTTGGAGCGATTTATACCCTGGTGGCCATCGCAGGCTTCGCCGGTCTGCGCGACCTAGGGCCCATCCAATTGGATTTGAACACGCATTTCAATTTCATCCACCTCGGAGTTGGTCTCCTCAGTCTGGCGGCCGGTCTTGCCGGCGCAAAGGCGATTTAGTGGATTTCTCGCTTGGTGTGGGCAATTTCCTGTTCGCCGTTATAAGCCTTCCACGCCTGGCTGATGACGTAGGCATGAACCGCATCCGCCTCAGCGACCGTCATGTGGGCTTTGGGGAAAGCAAACTTCGGCGGATCCGCAAGCCCGGGCATGCCTTTCGACCAGTGGCTGCCGCCCAAGACGATGCCATACCAATCCTTATGCACTTCAGGCGGGGCGTAGCGCAGATCGGGGATCGCGCCGTCCTCCACCCAAGCGCCGCTGCCGTCGATGAAGGGAGAGTGGCAACCTTCGCAGTAAAACGACACGTAGAGTTTTTCGCCTTTGCGAATGATTTCATCGCTCACTTTTTGCTCAGGCGGTTTCGGCACGGGCGGAATCTCAATGCGCGGAGCCGGAAAGGGCACCTTACTTCCGAGTCTGAACGCATACAGGCGATTTGGGCCGCGCTTGGATTCGGGAGTGGCCATCGTGCGCGCGGGAGCAAAGAGGCGCGATCCAGAACCCCAGCCCACAGAAGTAATCACGTACTGTTCGCCGTTCACGGAAAACGTGACGGGTATGGAATCGATCGCGGACTTGGTCTGGATGGACCAGAGTTTTTTCCCGGTGTCGGCGGCATAGGCCGCAAATTCGCCGGTGCCTTGTCCCTGAAAAACCAGATTGCCGGCCGTGGAGAGGACGCCGCCGTTGACGGAAATCTGCTCCTTGACGGACCAGCGCGCGGTTTCCGCAACCGGGTCCCAGGCGATCAGCCGGCCATAGAGCCCCTCGCCGCTTTCGCCTGCTTCCACTGCGGCTTTTGTGTCGGAGCGGCGGTCCGTTGATGGAATATAGACGAGCCCTGTGAGCGAGCTATAACTCATGGGCCACCAGTTGTGGACGGTCCACTGTCTGCCGCCGCCCTGCGACGCGGGGATCAGGACGGGGCGTCCCGTTTGAAGGTCGTAAGAACTAGCCCAAGTGGTTTTGACGAGCGGCTTGGCGGAAAGAAGCTTGCCGGTTTTGGCGTCCAGGATATAGAAGAAGCCATTCTTGGGGGCGGTCATCGCCACGTGACGCTTTTCCCCGTTGATCGTGAGGTCGGCCATCATGATCTGGTTGTTTTCCGAGTGCATGCCCTCGGTGCCGGTCTGGAAATGCCAGACGTATTCTCCGGTGTCCGGCTTCACCGCGATGATGCACTGGGAGAAGAGCTTTTCGCCGGTAATTTTGACTCCGGTCATTTCACCGTAGCCGACGTCCGCGCCCGCGGTGCCAAAAATCACGAGGCCTGTGGCGTCGTCATAGGTAATGGCGTGCCAGACGTCGCCGCCGCCGATCTTCCACGAGCCTTCGCCGAACCAGGTCTTCGAGGCCATTTCCAGTTCTTTTGTTTCGAATCCTTTTGCGGGGTCGCCCGGAACGGTCCAGAACCGCCAGACTTCCTTGCCCGTCTCGGCGTCATAGGCGGCAAGGGCGCCGCGGACGCCATCATCCGAGCCGTTGTAGCCCATGAGGACTTTCCCCTTGGCAACTCGAGGCGCGCCGGTGATGCCAGTTTGCAGAGGCTCGCAGACGGTGGCCTCCCAGATCTTCTTTGCTGTGGCGGCATCGATGGCAATCAGGCGGCAGTCGCCGGTGCCCACATAAACTTTTCCATTCCAGACGGCCACGCCTCCATTGGTGCGCGCAGAGTAAGAGCCGTTCAGCGCCTGGTCGAGCCGGATTTGCGGATCGTACTTCCAGAGGAGTTTTCCCGTGGATGCTTCCACAGCGTAGACCTTGGAGAGCGGAGCGCTGACGTAGATGATGCCGTCGACAACGATCGGCTCGGAGACAATGCCCATTGCGCCGTCGTAATCCAAATACCATGCAAGGCCCAAATTGCCGGCATTCTGATCGTTAATCTGCTTGAGCGGGCTGAAATGTTTCGAATCGTTGGTGCGGCCGTTCACCATCCAGTTGTTCCCGGTGGCGGCATCGGACGTGACGCGCGCGTCGTTCACGTCGCCGGGCTTCGCGGTGCTGTCTGCTGAAGAGCGAAGGGCAATGGCAATTCCGATCGCGGCGATGACGAGAGTCAGACCGAGAATGCGCCGCGTGTTCATATCAGACCGCCTTTCGAATGGGCGCCGAACGTCCGCCGCACTGATGCGAGATCGCTGGCCCGAACCTGATTGGTGTGAAATCTCCGGGTGCCATGTTAGGTGCGCGGCGGAAAGAAAGTCAACGCGTGCGAAGTTACGCTGCGAAGTTACGCTTTGCGGTGGGCGAGCGCGCGTACTTCGCTCCAGAGAATGAATGCGAAATAGACGGAGAGCAGAAGAAGCTCCGGCTCGATGGCGTAGCGATACTTTGCGACCGGATAGGCCAAGTAGTACGGGATCGGGTAGATGATGAGCGCCGCGGCGAAGAGCAACCACCCGCGCGGACGCCGCGTCAAGACGAAAAGAAGTCCGAGCCAGCCTCCGAGAGACAGCGGCCAGAATTCCCATGGCCGCCACCATTCCCTGCTCTGATAGAGCAGCGATGTCCCATCCCAGAACCACCAGGTGCGATGGAGCGTCAGGTCGAGAAATTCGGAAGGATACTCGCGGACAAAACGCAGGCCGTCTTCCTTGTAGTAGTCGAGGAAACCCATCTCTCCCATGACCGCATACTTTTTGAACACCGCGGCATTGGCCCCGGGATGCTTGCCGCTGAAACCCAGGCCGTTGCTGAAGTGGTAGTTGCCGAGATGGAATTCAAACCAGTAGTTGCTGCGAAAAAAAACCGGCCGGCCGAAGACGCCCTCGTTGCGAATCAGCCAGGGCGAAACCAGCGCGGCGAACAGCACACCGGCAAGCACCGCAGAAGCGAACCAGGGCCTGAAGGAGCGGTGGTTTACAAAGGCCGCGTAGAGAAAAGTAAACGGCATGACGCTGAGCAATGCGGGGTTTGTGAGCGCGATGACCGCCCAGAGCCCGCCGAGCGATAACCACAGCTTCCTGGTATTTTTCTCCGCGACATCGAGCGTGACGATGAAGGCCGCGGAAAGGAGAAAGGCGCTGGCGGTAAAATCCCAAATCCAGGAGACCGGCCAGCGGAAAAAAATAGGGCTGAGCGCCCAGATCCAGGCGGCCCAGAATCCAACTTGTGTGCCGAACGTGCGGCGGCCCAGGGCGTGGATGTTGATGCCGGTGGCGGCGGCAATGATGCACTGAATGCCAAGGAGCACCATCGCGGAGGCCACGGAGTAGATGCCGAAGAGCCGGAAGACCAAGGCGGCCAAATAAGGGTAAACAGGAGCGATCCAGGCGGTGGGACCGGTGTCCTGGACAAAAGGCGAACTGAAGCCCTGCCCGCGGACGATGTGCTCGGCGATGCTGCAAATTTCCGCGCCGAAAGGAAGAATCGAGCCGGGGGCACGGATGTAAGTTTTTTTCCAGAGCACGAATCCGAAACGCAGGATAAATCCGCAGACGAGAAGCAAAATGTACAGGTTGCGATACCCGGTGGTTTCCGGCGTCGAGACGGGAGTTGCGGGAGCTTCGAGGGCGGCGGCGGGCATATTATTTATTATGGAAGACAGTCTCGCGCAGCGGCAAGGTGGAGTTGAAATTTAGATTCTTATGCGGCACTGGGAAAGGGGGATGAGCAGTTCAGGAAAGAAGCAAATCAACGCGAAGAAACAAAAAGGACGGCAGGTTGGAGGGAAGAACAACCCCGTTCGGGAGTAGTGCGTGGCTGGATGGTTCGCAAGGTAAACTCAGAGCAGAAAAATCAGGAAGAGCGAACGTCAAGTTGCGAACCGGCAACTCGATCCAACCAGGTGACGGGCTAAACGAGATGAAACCGCGGCTACAGGTGATGAAATTCGGCGGCACGTCGGTCGGCGATGCGGCTTGCATCGCCAGGACGGCGCAGATTATCGCCAAGGCGGCGAAGGAGAGCAGCTGCATCGCCGTGGTTTCGGCCATGAGCGGGGTGACAAACCGATTGATCGAGGCCGCGAAGAAGGCGCAGGCAGGGAACACAGGAGAGGCTGCGGCACTTGTCGATGCGCTGCGGCAGCAACACGAAGTTGCGTTGGCCATGCTGATCCGGCGCGAGGAAGAACGCGCACGGATTAGGCAGCGGATGGAAGAGGTGCTCGCGGAAGGGCGGCGCCTCTGCGAAGGAACCGCGCTTCTAAGGGAACTCACGCCGCGCACCCTCGACGCGATTTCGAGCCTGGGGGAAAGGCTCTCCGCACCGCTGGTGGCGGCAGCAGTGAGAGAGCTGGGGCTGCCCAGCGAAGCGATCGAAGCAACGGAGCTGATCGTGACGGACGCGTTTCACGGCGGCGCGGAACCGCAGATGGAATTGACGCGAGGGAAATCGCAGGCGCGGCTGCGGCCGCTATTGGAGAAAGGAATCGCGCCGGTCGTGACGGGCTTCATAGGCGCAACGACGGAAGGGCAACTGACCACACTGGGAAGGGGAGGCTCCGATTATTCGGCGACGATCCTGGGCGCGGCAATGGATGCGGATGAAGTCATCATTTGGACCGACGTCGACGGCGTGTTGACAGCGGACCCGCGGCTCGTTCCAGAAGCGCGCACGATTCCGGTGATCTCGTACCGTGAAGCCGCGGAGCTCGCTTACTTTGGCGCGAAAGTCCTGCATCCGAAAACCCTGAACCCGGTGGTGCAGGCGGCGATTCCCGTGTGGATTCGCAACAGTTTTGCGCCAGAGCGCCCGGGCACGAAGATCACGCCGGAAGGGCGCAGCATCGGAGGCGGCGTAAAAGCGCTAACGGCGATTCGCGACGTAACATTAATCAGCGTGGGCGGGCCGGGAATTGTGGGATTGCCGGATGTGTTGGGGCGGACGTTTTCGACGACCGCCGACGTGCGCGCGAACGTGCTCCTCATTTCGCAATCGTCCTCGCAAAACGATATCTGCTTCATCGTTGCCACTGTGGATGCTCAGCGGACGGTGGAAGCCCTTCGCAAAGAGTTTGCGCAAGACCTGGCGCACCACAAGGTGGAGCACATCACCGTGGATTCGAATGTCGCGATCGTCGCCGTTGTGGGCGAAAACATGCGCGGAACCCCCGGGATCGCCGGAAAAACATTCAACGCCCTGGGCCGCGAAAACGTGAATCTGATCGCCATTGCCCAGGGATCTTCCGAATGCAACATTTCCTTCGTCATCGAAGAGCAAGCCGTGAAAACAGCCCTGATTACCACGCACCGCGAGTTCGGCTTGGACGCTTCGCCAAACTGAAGAAATGGCAGGCCCGTGGGGACTCGAACCCCACACCAGGCTTAGTACGTGAATACGTCTAAGCCGGAGTTCTTACAGGTGAAATTGCAGGTGAGCGTCCCTTGTAAGCGTTGCTATCACCCACAATTTCGGTCTATGCTGTGACTCTGCGTGATCGCCGGCGTAGTTTTTTGGCCGCCTGTCGCGTTTGACGGGAAGGCGAAGGGCCGGAGAAAACGCGCACGTTGAACTTACGCCTACTCCTCCGAGCGTCGGATTGGCACTTGTTCCACAATCAAAGCGCATCGAACGGCATCGGCGAAAGACGCAGCAAATGAAATTCAGCACTTCCTCAGGTGTGACTCCTCGAACTATGCCCGCTGCCTGGATTCGGCAAAGATTCCCTACAAGAGGATCTGCGGTGCTGTGTGGCACGCTGCTCGCGGTGAGCGCTTTCACAGGTCTCTTCTCCGACCCTGCGCGCGCACAGCAGACTGATCCCGCAACGCCTGTGGTGGTGCAGCCGGGTGCGCCAGGTAAGCCGAGCAGGAGGCTGCCACCGTCGACGAAGGCCACACTGCCGCCAAGGTCCCAAGCGGATGTAGAGTTCATGCAGGGCATGATTATGCATCATTCGCAAGCGGTGGAGATGACGGCGCTGATTCCGTCGCATACGGAGAACAGGGATCTGCGGTCGCTGGGGGCGCGAATCAGCAGCTCGCAGTCGGACGAAATAAAGTTCATGCAGCGGTGGCTGGCGGCTCGGGGCGAATCCGTTTCCATGGCGCCTCCGGGAATGGCGGACATGGACATGTCGCACCAACCGATGGCTCTTATGCCCGGTATGCTGACACCGGAACAGATGAAGGCACTGCGGAAGGCGAAGGGCGCGGAGTTCGACCACCTTTTTTTGACGGGTATGATTCAGCACCACAACGGCGCGCTGACGATGGTGAAGGATTTGTTCGATACGGCGGGCGCGGGGCAGGATGCCGAGATCTTCGACTTCGCGACGGATGCGGACAACACGCAACGCGCCGAGATCGGGATTATGCAGTCTATATTGGAGAAAAAACCGTCGGGGGAGAAACGATGAACCGAGTGCACAGTGTTGCTTTGCGTCTAGCCGTGGCCGCGATTGTTTTGTGTTCCGGTGTGAGCGGGATGCGGGCGCAGACGCCTGTGTCCCCAACACCCGCGCAGGCGCCGGAGGAAGAAGCGGAAAAGGACCCGTTTGCGGTGGAGCCGGCTAAGCCGCTGCCGGCGGGGATGACGGGGTCGGATGCGAACGATCCTCGCTTCAAGCTAGCGCCGGGGCTGTATGACGCGGGTGAAACGTCGATGGGCGTGAAGCACCTCCTGCTACTCAAGAAGCCTGACGCGTTTCAACTGGGGGTCGATCAGCCTGATGATCCGAAGGTGCAGAAGATACTTGGCCAGCTCCGTGTGGGCAACACCTCAAAGATGCCGAAGCCGATGCAGTTGGTGGTCGCGCAACTTGCTTTCGCGAACTCGGACCTTGCGTTCCAGGGTAACTACCTGTTCCAGGGAAACTTTTATGGCGTGAATATCTACGACATCTCCAATCCGGCAAACGCCGCGCTGCTAACTTCGCTGGTGTGCCCGGGCGGGCAGGGTGATGTGTCGGTGCACGGGAACCTGCTATTTATGTCCGTGGAGATGCCGAATGGACGCCTGGATTGCGGTACGGAGGGGTTTCCGCCGGAGCCTCCGCCGGCTGAAGGGCATGAAAAAAAACGCCGCTTGCCGGCAGCGCAAAAAGACCGTTTCCGTGGCGTGAGGATCTTCGATATTTCGGACATCCGGAACCCGAAGCAAGTGGCAGCGGTGCAGACGTGCCGCGGGTCGCATACACATACGCTGGTGATGGATCCGAACGATAAAGACAACGTTTATATCTATGTGTCGGGCACATCATTTGTGCGTCAACCGGAAGAACTGGCTGGATGCTCGAACGAACAGCCGGAGAAGGATCCGAATACCGCGCTGTTTCGTATCGATGTGATCAAGGTTCCGGTGGCGGCGCCGCAGGAAGCGAAGGTGGTGTCGAGCCCTCGCGTGTTTATCGATCCGCGTACGGGCGCGATGAACGGCTTGAACAACGGCGGCAGCAGCCACGGCAAGGCTGAGGAGAAGCCGGCAGACACGAACCAATGCCATGACATTACGGTGTATTCAGCGGTTGGGCTGGCGGCCGGTGCGTGCTCAGGCAACGGGATTGTGCTGGACATCAAGGATCCGGTACATCCGAACCGGGTGGACGCGGTGAACGATCCGAACTACGCGTACTGGCACTCGGCTTCGTTCTCGAACGATGGGGCGAAGGTGCTGTTTACCGACGAGTGGGGCGGCGGATTGGGGGCGCGGTGCCGTCCGAACGACCCGAACAAGTGGGGCGCGGATGCGATCTTTCATCTCAAGGACAACAAGCTGAGCCTGGCGGGCTATTACAAGCTGCCGGCAGCGCAGGGCGACACCGAGAATTGTGTGGCGCACAACGGCTCGCTGATCCCGGTTCCCGGGCGTGATATCGAGGTGCAAGCCTGGTACCAGGGCGGCATCTCCGTTATGGACTTCACCGACGCGGCGCACCCTTTCGAGATTGCCTACTTCGACCGCGGGCCGGTTGATCCGAATTCGCTGGTGCTGGGCGGCGACTGGTCGGCATATTGGTACAACGGCCGCATATACGCTTCGGAGATTGCGCGCGGTCTGGACGTCTTTGAACTGACGCCGACGCAGTTCCTGACGCAAAACGAAATCGACGCGGCGAAGACGGTTCGGGTGGCTGAGTTGAATGTGCAGAACCAGCAAAAGATCGAGTGGCCTGCGCAGTTCGTCGTGGCGAAGGCGTACCTAGATCAGTTGATGCGGTCACTGGCTTTGCCGGCAGAGCGAATCGCAGCTCTGCAGAAGGCGATGCAGAGCGCAGAGAGTTCGCACATGAACAAGAAAGAGCTGGCGAAGTTGAAGGGCATGGCCGATTCCTTGGAGCAGAGCGCCGCCACGGCGATGAGCCCGGGTGACTCGGCACGGTTACATGCTTTAGCGGAAATCCTGAAGCATCCGGCGGCATGAGGACATCGCGGACCCGATGGATTTTCGTTTAGACCGCAAGGCCAGGGATCCGCAATCGGATTTTGTTGCGCAGCCACCTAATGGACAGACATGCGGCGATGCTTGATGATGGATAATGTCGGACGGAAGTGAGGAACTATCTTCGGGAAGCGCTAGCTCGCAGGCAGGGGGCTGCGAGCGAATGCCGATACTCACTCCTTATCGGGTTTCTCGCTGGTTGACACTGGCCTGTTCAGCTTCTCCAATTTTGCCAACTGCTCCCTTAACTGATCCGCGTTTTTCGCATGCGGAGCTAACTCCAAGTAAGTTTGTATCTCTGAAATCGCAGTGGCATAGTTGTGTTTTCGGGCAAAAATCTCAGCCAGTAAGAGATGCAGTTGCGGAAAACGAGTGCGCAGGTCTAGGTGTTCCGCCTTGAGCGCGCTCTTTTCAGCGTCTTCGATCTTGTCGAGCTTGTAATTCGCGACCGAGTTATAGAAATAGGCTTCGGCGTAATTCAATGGATCGAGATCCAGGATGTAACCAGTGGCGGCCGCCTGATTCAACGGATCGAGATTCACGATGTGACCAGTAAGTTTAAGGACCTCTGTCCAATTTTCTGCCTCGTAGGCCATTAACGCGAGCGACACATAAGGCGGCAGGAACTTGGTATCGATGGTTGTGGCTTGGATATACGCCGTGCGAGCCGCATCCTTCTGGTTTTCTTTCTGTAAAACGGTACCCAACTGAAACCAGGCGTTCGCGAACCCGGGGTAGATCTCCACTGCGTGTTCAAAATATTTGCGCGCGTTGGCAAGTTTGCCGTTCCTCTCGGCCTCAAGGCCTTTCTCATAAGCTCTTCTGGCATCTCGGGGTGCTTTGTAGGGGGTGGCGCTCAGCGTCATGCCTTCAATCTTTGTAGCTCTCTGAACTACGATAGCGCCCACATCAATGCTGCTGCCGAAGGTATCGAGGTCCACAAGGCTGATGACACTGGAGTGAAAACCAGAAGCCGAGGCCCGTAGCTCACAATTCGCCAACTCGCGCCGTGATATTCCCGTCCTCGAAGCCTTGCTAGCCACACCATCTTGCAAACCCCTGTTGCCGCTAGCGCTTGCGTCAAGGAAAGAATCGGTCATCGATCCCATTTGCATGCTGAAGTCGCCGCGGGAACTTGCATGTACCTGTTGACGCACATTGGCGTTGCAAATCCGCTCAACCAACACATCGTTTGGAACGGCTGTGCCGTCGTTGGTTGCAACGCGGCCCATGAGAAACATCACGAGATCCACTTCCGGTTGACCTGGCTGCGAACTTGGGGGCAGGGGAGTTGCGGGACGGCTTGGGGGTGTGGGAGGCGCAGGGGCCGGAGCCGGAGGCTTCTGCGCCACTGTGACTGGTACCAGAAGTCCCATTGCGATCGCCAGCTCGATGAAAATGCGCCTACGGTGGCTCATAGATCGATGCCCAGGGAAGAAGCATCAGAGGCCCAAATCTTAGGGCGCATGTAAGTTCAAGTCAAGGCTCCCGAATCGAATAACGGGACGGCCTGGATCTCGCGGTTCCTCGGTGCGCTACTGACGATTTATGTGTTCTGGGATATTTTCAAATCGCAACCCGGAATCAGGTTGGTTCGCTCTGGCAAAGTTCGAGTTGCGCCGGATCTTTCGTTGTGCCCTTCCTCACTCTGATGAGGGTTTCGGCTAAAGTCTTGAAAAGAATGGTAGGCCCGTGGGGACTCGAACCCCAGACCTCTACCGTGTCAAATCCGGGTCGCAAGATGCACCACCCTGCAAGACGCTCGACCACGCGCTGGGACCGCTTCTCCCGATCGGCAGGAAAATGACGCGGCCCATGACGCTTTCACTCACCGACAGTAACGGCGATGACCACGAATGCGTCGCCGAAGCTGTCGACACGACCTGGAACGTGCTTATCCTGCAGTATCCTGTGCGCGCCCTGACCCCTACCACGATTGTTTTGCCGTCCCGTTTTGACCGTCATAGCAGGAATTGACGGAGGCCGACCCGTGACGTTAGACGCTATCGCTCGCACTTATATCCGCCGAATCAGGCCGCGTGCCCAGACCGAGATCGACTGGTTTATCCGCCAGCCATCGCTTCGGGCAGCAATAAGGAACGCGGCGCTCGCGGTAAACAGCCGCGGCAAACGCTACTCTCATCAGCGGCGCCTAACGAAAGGCGCTCTTGAACGGGCGCTCGATGTCCTCTCGAAGCACGCGCGGGCGATAGAAAAAGCTCACGACTTCGACGATTTGTTTCACCTGATTGACGCGGCCCTGAAGCCGATTCCCGGACTCGGCGAGCTTTACGTCTATGACACGAGTCTGCGCATCGCCGCAAAATTGAATTTGTTCCCCGGCAAGGTTTATCTGCACGCAGGCACGCGGCTCGGGGCGCGGGCACTTGGCCTGCGCACGGCCGCGGCCCTCAAGATGTCAGAATTGCCGAAGGAATTTCGCGTACTGAAGCCGCATGAGATAGAAGATGTTTTGTGCATCTTCAAGGACGAATTAAAGCCATCTACAGGCACCTCTGACACGCCTGACATCTTTGACCGGAGCTGGTGTAATTAGCAGGCCCTATTCGACCATAGCACTGGTAGGAGCAGTAGATGACCGGCGAACGCGAAACGATGCAACACAGGCAAGGACGTAAAGACGATTCAGGGACTGCTTCGTCACGCCAAGTCGAGCACCACTCTTGACCTGTATTCGCAAGCGATTGACGCATCTAAATTGGCGGCGCAGAGAGACATTGCCCTCGCAATCACGAGCAATCAGGGCTTGAGAACTTAGCGAAATCTGCCGCAAACCGTTTTGAGGAAGAAGATGAGACTGCAGACCATACTTCACTTACAGAATCGTCTGAGCCGATGTGCAGCGACAAAAAGTGTGCGAATACCTAAAGAGTATTAGATCCGGGCTGCGCTAGGGCAGCCCCGATAACACCTAATCCGTAATTTCCACTCGAATAATCTGGCCCAGGCCCGGCGGTGCTGCACCGAAGTTGGAAATGTAAATTGCACCGTCTGGTCCGATGGTCATAGCGGTAGGGACTACGAGCCCGGTTAATATGTCTTCCGCTTGGCCGGAAGGACTGACGCGAACAACCTTACCGAAGCCAGGAGACGGAAATCCTGGGGCATCTGAGAGCTCGAGCACGTAGAGCCGGTCGCGATTGTCAAAAGCAAGTCCAACCACGGTCGTGAGGCCGGCGTCCCACACCTTGAAATTGCCACTCGGCGTGAGCTTGAAGACGCTCGCACTTCCCGGATCAATGGGGAACGGTGCGAGGCTGCCGAAGAAGAAGTTGCCGTGGTAGGTGATCCCAGTGGGGCCAATCCAAGTCTTGCTGGTTGGCGAAACGTCCACCACGCGATTGATCTTGCCTGTGGTTGGGGAGATGCGATCAATCTCCTGGTGATTTGGTTCCGTGGCGTAGAGATCGCCCCGCACCGCGACCATGCCGTACCACGTTCCGTCTGGTTCCCGATCGTCAACAGACGGACCCGGGTTTGCAGCTGGATTTGCCGCCTGGAACGCTGATAAATTGGCGATATAACTCCAGGTGCCGCGATCGACATCCACTTGGATCACGCCATTTGGCTTGTCAGGATGGCCGTGGGAACAGCCGCCGCCAGCAATGAGTACGTAGAGATGGTCTCCGATAAATGCTACGTCAGCGGCTCCGACCGTGTCTCCTGAGGGTAGGCTGGATTTGGACGACGGAAGTCCGTCCACCACCGTCGTTCTTTGGCCCCCGGCGGAGATCCTTGATACCCGCGCCGTTAGCCCCCCGTGGTAGGGGCCAACCGGGGAAGGGACCTGCTCGCAAGAAAAGCCACTGCTATCACCGCCGCTCCCGGCTTCGGCGACATACAGGGCGCCATCCGGACCGAACTTCAGACCTCTCGGACCGTTCAGGCCGCTGGCAACCACTGTAAAGTTCGAAGATTGTGCCCAAGCTGAGGGTGCCAGAAGGACCACCACCAACGCGCTGACAATCTTCACCATTCTAAAATATGGGTTCATACATGCTCCTTGGCATAGGGAAAGAAACCAGACTTAGGACTTGCGACGAGCGGGATTCGGCGCAGAAGCGGTACAAGTCTCTTCCTAACCTCCATGCCTGTCAATGTGAAAAATTATTGAAGCCTGTTCAGGCGCAACCTTGCGGCGCAAGGTGATTGTTCAGAACAATGGACTAACTTGAGGGAGGAGGAATCGGCCATTGCTCGCACAGCTTAGGTTTTATAAGTTGGCGAGTCAACGAAGCCAGACTGCTTACGTGCTCGCGTTGACACAGCGCGGGAGATTGAAATTCTGAGCCGCCGCATCGCTGAGATGTTCTCAGTGCCCGAGTAACGCAAACCGAACATGTTTCCCACAATACGACCACCGGATTTGCTAATTTTAACGGTACGGAGAGCGGTACGGAGTGGTTAAAAACAGGGTGGCGAAAACATGGTTAAGTCCATCGAATAATATGGTAGGCCCGTGGGGACTCGAACCCCAGACCTCTACCGTTTCAACTTGCCACCGATACTAAACAGAACAACTTAGATCGTATCGAACGTCCCCTCTAAAATCGTTATACCTGTTTCACAGGTAGAGATCACAGGTAGAAATTGCAGGTTGCAAAGTACTCCCGCCTGAAGGATCGCTGGTCTCCTGACAGAATGGGCGGCAAGTATTTTCACAATTACTGTGCTACAGCTGATCGGCAATTTTCTTGGCCGTCGCAATCAGTGCGTCCGGCGAAGGAGTCACGGGTTCGTGCCCGGGTGGCAGCATGATCGCAATCGAGAAGATAGCGGCGCTTTTGCGTACGTCTATGGCCGCGTTTTCCGCTAGCTTTCCGTCGTTGGTGCGGCCGACGAGATAGGCTTCGTCGCCAATACCGCTGAGGACTTGAGTTTGATCCTTGTTGGCCGGGTCGCGAGCGCCGTTTGTGTCCTTCGTCCATGCCTTTTCCTTAGCTTGCGGATCCTTGTATCTCTTAACGTTGAAAAATATTGCACGGTCCAGGATTCCACCGGTCACAAAGCTTCCCCGCCCCCGGTACTGACCATAAGTGCAACTGTTTTTCGACAGGTCAACGATCTTCATTGGGGCGCCCATGATGGCTGCGGCATCGGTGGCGGTGAGCAAGTTGCAAGGGTCCAGCTTTTTCTGTTTTTCCTGGCCGAACAAGACTGAAGACAACAAGCCTCCAACCAACAGGGTCCAGACTACCTTTCGCATAGGGCCTCCTTTTCCATGGCGTTTCTAACGCTTACCTACAATCGTGATCTCGGCAACCTACCACCGAGCCAAAAGAGAAGGACTTAGACCGTATCGAACATCCTCTCTACAATTGTTTTACCAGTCTCACAGGTAAGAATCACAGGTATGAATTGCAGGTAACCGTCGAGGCCCCAACGCCGCCCGCGATTGACTTGAAAAACTGCGAGAACTAACATACGCGCAAGTCCCCGACCGCTTCGTGTGTTCACGCAAGGAAATTCACGATGACTGCGGCGCCATACATTTCCGGCACGAAAATGGAAAGAATGCTCAGTTTCCTCAGAGCCTACAAGCGCGGAATTGTTTCTTCGCTGGTCTTTGCTTATGCTGCCTTCCTTCTCATACACCCGGACGAGGAAGGGCGCGCCTTTGATCTGGTCTTCTTCGCACTTCTCGTAACCCTTATTGCCAGCCCGCTTTTCTGGATTCGCCGCATCGTCGATGTTGGCGAGCGCTTCCTTCCTGGGAAGCCCGGGCGCGCCTGGCTTGGAGCCATCGTCGGCGCGATCTACCTAGTTGTGTTAGTATACAACCTGGAAACTTGGGAAAGCGCAGCGTGGAATAGCACGCACGTCTCGACCGCATTAACGCTGCGCAGTGTTTTGTTGGAAGCGCCTTTCTGGTGGTGGTTCGTGGGGTCGTTCGCGGGCTTCTTCCTGGTTCTTGCATTCTGGACGGTAGATCGCGCGGCAGGCGCCGCAGCGTGGCTTTACCGGAAAGCGCGCAATGCTGCGTCACCTCGCGCCGCTTTGAGGGCGGAAGAGCTCGCCCTCGTCCCGCCATCGCCGAGTCGCCGTCAATTTCTTGAGCGGGCCGCAGTCTTGGTAAGTGCCACCCCCTTCGTGGCCGCCGGCTATGGGCTTCTCCGCGGACGCCTTGATGTGGAAGTCACGCGGCAGGCCATCCGATTGCCACGCCTGCCCAAAGCCTTAGAGGGATTCCGTATCGCCCAACTTTCCGATTTGCACATCAGCCCTTTCATGACCGCGGACCAGATTCGCCAGAGTGTCATGATAACCAACGATCTAAAGTCCGATTTGATCGCGCTGACGGGCGACTTCCTCACTTGGGACGCGAGAGCGCAAGGCGAAGTGGTTCAAGCGCTCGCGCCGCTGCGTGCGCCCTTCGGCGTTTTCGGCTGTCTCGGCAATCATGAGGTTTATACCCGCACTCAGGATTCCCTTACGAGGCTGTTGGGCACGTCCGGGATTCAGATTCGGTATTGGAGTTGACCAGAACGTGACTCCAGCGTGTCGGACATCTAAAATCGGCGGGACCGGCAGTTTTCTCCTGGTGTACCGGCGCGTCGTCGTTCATTGGCGCGCGATCATTTTGCTGTTGATCCTTGCTCTTGCCACAGTCCCGATTGCGTACGGCGATTTTTTCGATTTGATCACCCTCGCCCTGTTCCTGCTCTTTATTGCCAGCCAGGTTTTCTGGATTGGGCGAATCCTAGACCTTGGGGAGCAGTTCGTCCCGGGTAAGCCCGGCCGCGCCTCGCTCGCGATCGTCGCGGGCCTCGTTTACTTATTCGTCTTCGCCTACAGCTTTCCTGGCATTGAATCGAGTCTTCACGTTTTCCGCCCCGTCGACTATCCGCTGCGTAGGGTTGTAACCGAGGCAGCTTTCTGGTGGTGGTTCGTTGGATCGCAGGTGGCCTTTCTGTTAGTGATTGCCTTCGGGATGGCAGACCGCGCAGCCCGTGCCATAGCCTGGGTGTATGGCAAGGCACGCAAGGCCATGCAAGGCCACGGTGCTGCTCTCCAGCCAGACGCCATCGCGTTCGACCCGTCCTCGACCGCCCGCCGCCGGTTCCTTGAGCAGACTGCCGTCCTTGTAAGTGCCACGCCATTCGTGGCTGCCGGCTACGGGCTTCTCTACGGTCGGCTTGACGTGGAAGTCGTTCGTCGGCGCATCAGCCTGGCGCGCCTGCCCAAAGTCTTTGAGGGTTTTCGCATCGCCCAGCTTTCTGACATTCACCTAGGTCCCTTCACCAGCGAGGACTACATTCGTCATTGCGTCGCGATCACCAACGGATTGAACCCCGACTTGGTCGTGTTGACCGGGGACTACATTTGCTGGGATCCGCGAGCTGAAAGGGAAGCGGTCCGTGCGCTCGCGGCCCTGCATGCGCCCCATGGCATTTTCGGCTGCCTCGGGAATCACGAGGAGGAGGGCAAAATCGAAGAGTCCATCACCCCCTTGTTTGCTGCGCAGGGCATCCGCATTCTCCGCCAAGAGAGCGTAGCCATCCGATTGAGCGGCGAAACACTTAATCTGATCGGGATGGACGAGCCACGAGGCGAAGAATGGGAGCGTGATGTCTACCGGCGGCTGCAGCAGGTCAAAGGGCTGGTGATGCCAAGAACGGTCAACATTCTGCTGCTTCATTACCCTGCTGTGTTCGATTACGTCACTGAACTCGGCGTTCCCATTGATCTGACTTTGGCGGGCCACACTCACGGCGGGCAGTTGTCACTCGATTTCGTTCATCGCGGCCTCAACCTCGGCCGCCTGGTGACGCATTACGTTAGCGGATGGTACGAAAAGGGCGGCCACCAGCTTTACGTCAACCGCGGCATCGGGACCACGGGCTTTCCGATCCGGCTCGGCGCCCGGCCGGAGATCACCGTTTTCGAACTAACGCGCCCAGTATAGTGCCATGAGCGACTTTGAAACCAGCACGGCTTTGTTCTGAGCGAAGGAGAGTTCTTCACCATTGATATCCCAGGCGCAACTTCTAGCGAGGGCAATGGGCTCGACCCACAAGGGGATTTGGTAGGGCGGTACCTAACGGCCGACGGCAAGACGCACGGATATTTTCTTAGGTGTGCCGCCTGCAGCCGGCATGACCAGCAAAGGGGAACGATGTAGTCCAGGGCTTTGACGTTGCAATATAGGTGATTTGAACGCCAGAAGATTCACCTTTGCCGGGTCTGGGTAGGCAACGCGGTGGTCGAGCAGACCAATTTACAGGTGAAGAATTACAGGTGAAGTTTTCTGGTGATTTTTCCTAAGTGATTGAAAACGATGGTAGGCCCGTGGGGACTCGAACCCCAGACCTCTACCGTGTCAAAGCGGCGTGACCAGGTACTTCCAACCACTTGAGAGGCGTCGGAGACCGACTAAGTACGCCGAAATACGTGTAAGCCTGAGTTCTTACAGGTGAAATTACAGGTGAGAAACTCCCAATGAACCGAAGTACGCCAAAATAGCACTTCGGGGTGGTTTACTTCTTTAGATTTAACCTTATGGCAGCGCCAGTCCTAGGAGGGACGCTGACATGAAGGCCAAGAAGAGAGCTACAAGGGTGAAGAAACTCGCAAAACCGAAGCAGGCGCAAGTGAGGTCCAAAGTCGCTCGTGCGCACATCGCTGAGGGGACGCGCCTCTTTGCCCTCGCCGGACGCCCTACAAAGGCGCAATTCGTAAAGGTGTACGGCCCGCAGGGGCCAAAGATGACCTGGGAGCAGCGGGCAAAAGCAGGCGTTGACGCCAAGCACTTCCATCGAATCAACAAATCGTTCTGGACAAGTTTCTGGCATCAGTGACGCGTCAAAGACGCGGTCGAGGCTTATCAGGAGCTACCCAGACGAAGCAGATCTGTCGTCGGATACTTTTTGAGAAGATTCTTGCGCAGCGCATAATCGCTGGTCTTCACGATTTCCTGCAGGTGCTCTATGACGAGCTGTAGCTGCCATAGCGGTCGATAATCGCGCCATCAATTTCCAGGAATTGCGCGGTCTCGCGAAGCACGCGAGCAATCTGTTTGTTGTCCATGACCCGCAGATTATAGAGCCCTACAAGGCGGACTAGAAGGGCAAAGCAAAGGGTTCCAGACTTACTACACCCATTCCCAATTACATAAGATCGTTACTTGCGGCTCGTAAACAAAACCGCGTCATCGGTGATCGAGCCCCGAGCCAGGACCAATTGGCTGCCATCGGGGGACCAGTTGAAAGAGAAAATGTGCCCCTCCTTGAAATCGGTCAATGGAGTCGCTGGACCTCCAGAAAGTGATCGAACCCATAGGTTCGAGACCCCGCTACGGATGACGGAATAAATCACGCCACGACCATCCGGGGTCCATGCGAGGTGGGCATTCCAGTCGATGTCTTCCGTAACTTCAACTGGCCAGTGCAACTCTCCGCTATCCACCGAAACGACGGCCATCTCGGTGTGCTTGGGAGGGTCCTCGAATACTCCGGCGACCCAGAGGCCGTCGCGCGACAAACGAGGCGCGTCTCGATACTTGTCGCTGAGGGGAACGGGTTGCCCACCCTCTATTGACATCTTGAATAGCGTCGGATGACCCTTGTTCCCCGAAGCGTAGATGAACCATTTGCTGTTGGGTCCGCATTGGGCAAATCCATCAGCATTGCTAAAGGTCAGTTGTCTGATCTCTTTTCCCTCGGAATCTGCGCGCCAGACATTCCGGCCAGTGTCGCTCTGAGAGGTGTACAGGATGTAGCGGCCATCTGGGCAGGCTGAGGGTCTTCGATTCTGTCCTGGGCCCAGCGAGAAATCTTTCACGTTACGTCCATCAGCGTCCACGCTTCGCATGAACTCTCCGCCTGCGTGAAGAGACGTGTAAAGGATTCTCCCATCCGCTGTCCACGTGAACCCGGAATTGCCGTCCACGCTGTCAATTCCTGGAGTAATCTGTTTCGCGTGCCCCGCATCGCCCCGCGGAAGAGTCCAGAGACTCGAAGCCACTTTTTCCTGCAGGGCAGCCCAATGCGCTCCATCTGCCGAACCAGTCAAGCAAAAATAATTGGCCAAGTCATTCGTGACCCTGCGCACATCGCCGCTGGGAAAATCCACCTGCCAGATCTGCGCGTTCGTCGAGGACGTATTCTCTCTGGCCACGAAGATTAAACCGCGGCCATCGGGCAGCCACCCCATTCGGCCCACAAACCGCCAAGACTGAGTTCCCAGCGGCGTTTCGCGTCCGGTATCTGCTGCGACGACCTCAATCTGCTTGCGAATCAATTCGCCCCCATACCCGATAGCCGCGGCTATTACCTTGCCGTCTGGCGACCAGGCCGGCGCTTCGAACGTAAATCCACTCTCTCGTTTGCGCACCGCGACCGTCCGCTCGTTGCTCCCATCGAAATCCGCAGTCATCAGCGCCACCTCGACACGCTGATTGGAATTACGCATGAACGCGAGCCGCTTGCCGTCCGGTGAAAAAGTAACAGCCGAATCCACGTCCGAAATCAGCTTTCGCGGTGTTCCGCCAACCATAGGCACCCGATAGAGACCATACAACCCGGTGCCCTCACTGGAATCTAAATTTTCGTAGTAGATATAGTTGCCGTCCGGCGAGAATGTGAGCCTCGCTCCCCACGGCCACCACCCAATATCACCTGAAACCACTTGAGCGCTGCTTCCCGTCGCAATCTGGTACACCCACATGCTCCGGCCGGCTGAATCAAAGTTCACAAAAGCGACGTATTTGCCGTCCGGTGAAATTGCGGCGTCTTTTACTTGTCCTGTGAAGGTGAGCCGGGCGATCCGAATCCCTTCTAGTGATGGCCTACTTAGGAATTGCCAATTTCGCAGATGCGCGATTTCAGACAGACCAAGAACGATGGCTAAGAGGCCCGCAACCGCTACTGCATAAACTGGCAATCGCAAGACCCTGCGCCACGGAGTTGCGGCCGCAACTTCCTCGCCAAGTATCTCCGGCATGCTCGCGGGCCATGAGACAATGCGTGGGCCTACTGCTATCTCAGCGTTTGCGACGGAAGCAAGTTTTGCGCTCCGCTCTCTCCACCACGCGTCGATCTCGGACTTGTAGGCATAAACCGTGCCCAGCTTTTCGTGGATTTGCCGGTGTACTGGGAGGCCTTCCTTCTTTTCCCACCTCTGGACAGTCCTTATCTCCCTCTCAAGATAAGCGGCAATTTCCTTCCACGAGTCCAAGAAGTTGTCCGGACGTGATTCGCCAAGCGGGGCAGAGGAGGGAGGTTCGTTATATGACATTCTATAAGCGCCGTTGCTTGAAAGACTTATGCGCATCCTAGGTCATGCATTGGAAGATTGCAATCCCTAGATATTGTCACTTGTCACTGTAACCCACGACAAACTGCGTCACTTCTCCATTGTCGTTCCTTGTCGCTTGCGCTCTTGCTGCTGGTGGACCAGGATCGCTTCCACTCACTACGCCGTGTCGGTTAGGGTCACCTTGGCCAGTCCCGGTATCCTGGGGGGCCCTTGACAGTTTAGGAGGATTCGATGATTCACGCTGATCTCCGATTCCGGTCACTCTTTCGTCCCTCTGCCATTCGTTTCCTAGCGCTTGCTGCGCTGCTGTTGTTCGGCCGAGGGATGTTCGCCACACCCCAGCAATCATCATCACCGGCTAACGGCCCGCTCATTTACGTGCCTGGCACCGCAGGCGGCATCACGGAGATCAATGCCACCAACAACGTGGTCTTCGCCACAGCTCCTTGGAGGCACGGATCCAACGGGGGCATTGCCATTACCCCAGACGGCTCCAGAATGTACGTCGACAACGCCGAAGATGCCAGTGTGAGCGTATTTGACACGGCAACAAACGTGCCCCTCACAGAGATAGCCGTCGGAATGAATCCCATTGGTCTAGCAATCACGCCCGATGGGTCGCATGCCTACGTCTCCAGTCAGGGCTCGGATACCGTCTCTGTGATCGCCATTGCGACGAACACCGTTATCAAGACGATCTCGGTCGGTGCGGGGGCAAATCCTATCTGGGTCACTATCTCTCCCGACGGTTCCCGCGCCTACATCTCGAATCAAAGCGGCGGCACCATCAGCGTCATTGATACAGCATCAAATACGATCCTCACAAACTTCCCCATCGGTTCCCTGCCATTCCATTCCGCATTCAGCCGCGATGGCCGTTTTCTGTGGGTCAGCGTGCAGGGTGAAGGTGTAGTGAAATTGGTGGATCCCAACACGAACACGATCGTCAGTTCGATTCCGGCGGGACCGGTCCCGCGCGGGATTGCCTTTACCCCTGATGGCTCGCGCGCCTATGTCGCTGATTTCTTTTCAAACACCGTTGCAGTGATCGACGTGTTGGGGCGTTCGCTGACAGGTTTTGTTACCGTCGGCAACAGCCCGTGGAATGTCGCGATAACGCCCAAGGGGATCGCGTACGTAGCTAATTTCGCCGACAACACAATTTCGGTTTTCGACACTTCCACTAATCTTGTGACCGCAACGCTGCCTGCCCGGCAAGGTCCGGCAGACGTGCTGGTGAACACAACGGCGAGGCCGCGCATCCTGAACTACTCGTTCGTGACATTTGATCCGCCGGGCTCAGTAGATACGGTTTCGCAAGCGGTTAACGACCGAGGGGAAAGCGTCGGCAGGTTCCAAGATGGCGGTGGAGTCGTTCACGGGTACCTGCGACACGGGGACGGAACGTTTGTGACGATTGATCCGCTAGGCTCTATTCTTACGATTGCCTTTGGCATTAACAATTTGGGAACAATCGTAGGGGAATGGCAAGAACAGAGTGGAGCCTTTCACGGCTTTACGCGGAGCCCTTCCGGTTTGTACACCACCACAGACTTTCCGGGTTCCATTGATTCCGAACTCACCGACATCAATTCGCATGGAACGAGCGTGGGGGACTACGACCTGGGAGATTTAAGCACTTCCCTCGCCTTCGTTGATGCACAAGGCATGTTTACGTCATTCGATGACCCCGCAGCGGCTCCCATGGAGACTTTTGCTTTGGGCATCAACTCGGCCAACTTTACCAGTGGCTTCTTTGACGACCCGACGGGAAACGAGCATGGCTTCGTGCGTGCTCCGAATGCCCAGTTCCACAACTTCGACTTCCCCTTTGCCGACTTTACAGATGCATTTAAGTTGAATGATTCTGGAACTCTGGTGGGACAGTACGCCACCAACTTCCCCAGTCACGGGTTTGTCCTTTCGGGCGCTATGACCTTGAGCGGGGCTCCGTCGCCGTGTCAATTCCTCTCGTTTGACTATCCCGGCTCACAAAATACCGGGACGCGTGACATCAACAATGCCGGTCAAATAACCGGCCTCTATCGCGTGCGCGGCAATCCGGCGAGACACGGTTTTCTAGCCACACCGACCGTGGCGGGAAATAGCGGCCAAAACAACCAATGCCAGGAGGCGGCCAGCGTTACTACGAGGCATGGCACCAGTTTTCAATCTTTTGATTTTCCAGGCTCAACGAACACACAAGCCGCGGCGATTACGCCGTCGGGCGAGATTGTGGGACGCTATTTCACTTCGAACGGAAGCCAGCACGGGTTCGTCCTCCGCGACGGCGCTTTCTCAGCCGTTGACATTCCAGGAGCAACGAGCACCGATGTTGCCTGGGTCAACGCCAGTGGGGCCATCGTGGGAGGGTATGGCACCAATACCGGAGGACACGCCTACGTGTTGAGCGGAGGCGCCATTTCGACGATTGATTTTCCCAGCGCCAATCCGGTGTGTACTGCCGGCTTCGGCATCAGCAACGCCGGCGATGTCGTGGGCGTGGGATTTGCCTGCAACGATTTTTTCCACGGGCACGGCTACCTTTTCAGTAGAGGCCAATTCACGGTGATCGATGTCCCGGGCGCAACGGGAACGTTCCCGACGATGGTCATCGATTCGACGCGAATTGTTGGCACCTACATCGGCAGTGACGGCGTATTCCACGGTTTCTTGCGACAGGCAGGAAACTTCACCACGATCGATGTTCCCAACTCCACCTTCACGTGGATTACCGGCATAAACCCTGAAGGAGAAATCGTAGGTTTCTACAACAGCCAGGATGGAAACCAGCACGGTTTTGTTCTTCGCGATGGGGAGTTCATTACGATTGATATCCCCGGCGCAACGACCAGCGAAGGCAACGGGATTGACCCGCAAGGCGACGTGGTCGGACGGTACATAACGCCTGACGGCAATACACACGGATATTTTCTCCGGTGTGCAACCTGCAGCCATCGTGACCCAACGGGATTGCCAGGCTCCGTGCAATAAAGAGGGCGCGGCAGCTTGGGTTGGGCACTGCATCTAGGAGAGCTACTGGGGGCGAATCTTGGCCATGAGTTGGGCGAAGCGGGGGTCAGAGCGGATCGGGTCGGCCATGGGATCAACATTCAAATAACCAGCTAACATCGGCTCGCCCCTAAGCTACCCGGCAGCCCAATAGTCGGTTGGATTCCCAGCCTGCTAGCTCAGCGGTCCGCCGCCCCAAGAATTGTTGACCTCAGCAGGAGAGACCCTTTCCATTTTCAATCTACGGTTAATTACGACCCGAAAATCCACTCGGGGGATAAGTAATGCAGTGCCAGCTAATCGGACATAGTCAATCCACGACATGAGCCATTTTACAGGTGAAGAATTACAGGTGAAGTTTTCTGTGACTTTCGGCTAAGTGATTGAAAACGATGGTAGGCCCGTGGGGACTGGAACCCCAGACCTCTACCGTGTTAAGGTTCAGTTAACCAACACCTCCAACCACTTCTATGTTCGCGGGGAAACTGCTAAGCCCCTCTAAATACGCGGAACACGGGCCAATCACGGGCTGGAATCACGGGCTGGAATTCGCTGTCGCCTCCGTACTGTTTAGACGAAGAAAAAGCGAATATGATACGGTGCCTCATGGATGAAGGCCGCAAACGTGCTGGCAATCGTTGCGGGAATCCTTGTGGCGCGTCACCTGAAGAATTCAGAAGACCTACACGACAGCCGCCCCAGTCCAAGGACCGAATCGCTGGTCGTCGCTGCGGTTCAGTGGCGGAACGGATAATAAGAAAGATTGATAACGCGTTTCCGAAGTAGACCCGGAGTTCTAGGGCGGCGTCCCCTAGAATCACCCGCTCTGCCAGTCAGTCCCCCGACCCGAATGTTATTCGATCCATCCGGCGGAAAGCGCGTCGCTTTGCCGCGGGCTCATTGACCGAGCACGGTCAGATTGTAGGTGACGTCCTGCGTCGAGCCGGCGGTGCAGCCTGACGCGCTCCATTGCAGTCTGTGGGGACCAGGTGGCAGCGGGTTGAGGAAGAGGTAGTAACCCTGTTCCGCGCTCGGGCTCAGGAACCACTCCGGGATCTGCTTGATTTTATACCCGAGCGACTCCAACAGGTTGCCGGGTCCATCGTCCGCAATCCCGAATGGCATCTGTACGCTGAAGACAGGGGACTGGCTACCCGAAGGACCAGTGAAGTAGGAAGTTGGATTGCTGACTGCGATCTCGTCAAGCGAAACGGAAATCACCGCTGGTTCCGTGCAGCCTGCGTTATCACGGGCCCACTTCTCGGTACGCTGCTCTGGAGGATCGCTCAAGAAGCCTACGTACACGTTGTTGATGAGCGGGAAGAACAGCGATTTCCCAGCCGGAATTGTACAGGAGCGGTTGACATTGCCGACCCATGAGCCGGCAAGGAACCAGACGTCGCCGATCTGATGCTCGGCACAATGCTCGCCGGTCACATCCTTCAGCGGGTTTACCCGCCGGTGCTGTGATTGCACCGGGTAATTATTGTCCGGAACCCCAAGCACCCACTGCCAAAACGCAGCGGCCCACTGGCCGTAGGTCCGCCCGGCGGGCGCGGAACTAATAGGGGCAGGGGCGACGGGGGCAGCAATCGCGCCTTGGACAGATAGCACATATGAACCTTCGACCGTTCCGCTTCCGGAAAAACCGAGATCGCAGCAAGCAGTCACTCCGATATCAAAAATGCCATCGTCAGGAATGGTGAAATCCAAGGCCGCTTCAGAGAATATAGAAAATGCGCTGCCCGTCGGCGAAGCGGGGCAGTTCGACGTAAAAACTCCAAGTCCATAAGCAGTGAGGGGCTGTGGCTTGGAGAAATCCCCATTCAACGTTACGCGCCCCTGTGTACCCGCTACCCCACTGAATACAAAGAAATCCACGGCATTACCAAAGGGTTGAGTTTTGAACCCTTCGACTTGCAAAGGACTGGATGCGGATCGCAAATCCTGCGCGCTACCGCACGTGTTATTAGGCTCTACTTCGAAATAAGTATTGGCGTACGCTTGAGCAGAAAGCCCCAAAGCGCATACAAATACAAGAAGCGAATTCAACATAAGACAACTCCGAGATCGCTTGGATCCCACCGCTATTGCACACTTACTGGCTTGTACGCTCATTTGCATGTGCGACATGATGAATCCCCTTTCTCTTAAAGCCGACTGAGCACGTGTCGATAAGGCAAAGCCGGCGGTCCTGCGGTTAAAGGTACATGCAGCTCGGCCATCAGATGTCGAGTCACAGAATTCGGAAATGGTCCGAATCCTGCTGCTCTCACAATGCGCACCGGAGGTATCGGCTTACCCTGCTGCAGGATCTGCATCTGGCCGTTTCCACCTATGTACACGTCATACTCAATCAAAGCGAGCATGCTAGAGTTCTGCTCAACAGTGTCAAAACTTACAGGAACCGAGTGGGCCGATGGGCCGATGGAGTTCGACTAAGTCAAACTAGCTCGCGAGTGGAACAGTAAAAATAGACACTAATTTTTCGGTAGCCTACATCCCAAAAGGCAGTTGTCAACAGGAAAATTGTTCACAGGCGAGAATTGATCGATCGGCATGGGGTTGTCCTTATTCCCACACGCGGGGCTGTCAACCCCGTTGTGGCGGATTGTCCTCCCGAGGCACAGTGAAGTCAAGAAGAATAGAAAAGGAAAATGGAGCTTGTTCTGAAGATGGGACGGGAGTGATGTCCGCGTGAACACGAAAGACCGGAGCTGTCAACTGAGCACTCGATCATTTAGGCAAACAAAAGGCGTATATCTAGTGCGGGGAAACGAGTACTGGCAATCGTGGCCGGGATCTGATTGCGCCTCACCTGAACACACAACGAAACAGAAGCGCCCAGCGCTGACACGATGATCGTATTTGCGATGGATCTTGGGTAGCCGGATGCGACAGTTTTCCACTGAGTACGCGGAATCATGGGCTGATCACGGGCATTCAAGGTGACACGACACCGATGAACACGGGGGCGACGCGAACGTTTACAGCCATTGTTCATGAATCTACAAACCAGGCGGTGACCTGGTCATTGGTAGAAACTGACGGCGGAACGATCACTCAGAATGGTGTTTATACAGCGCCGACCTTGCCAGGAACATTCACAGTCAAGGCAGTATCCGCCGCAGATGCAACAGCCTCGGCGACCGCACCTGTTCCAGTTGTAATCCCTGTGGGTCACATCCCGGGCTATGACGTCGGTGTGGATTATCATTCGACGGGCACCGATTTCATTCATACCGACTTCATTACCACTTACCAACAGCCCGATGCGCGCAGGCCGTGCTCACCCAATTACAAGGTATGGCCGATCGCGGAGCCACATTCATTTCGACCAGAATCTGGTTTGTGACCGAGCCAGGGACGACGAATCTTGGTGAGAGCTGGCGCGCAACGTTTCCAATGGCCGACCAGGAAGAAACAAATTTGAGGACCTATGTTCAGGACGTGGCGAAAATTGTTGGTTCCGGTAGAAACCGCCTGCGGCTCGATGTCGGAATGCTATGGCTGGGAGCTGCCGACTATACACGCGGAGACCTGGCCAGTGGGCTGGGATGGACACCTCTAACTCCAGACGTGTTCACGTCGCGTGTAGAGTTGACCACCGACAAATTGCTTGACGCCGTGACAAACGTGTTGAGGCCCGACGGAGTTCCGGTTGTGGACACCATTTACATGGAAGCGGAAGTGATGATAGGGGCCAAAGCTAATCAAGAATGGTTTCTGACAACCCATTATCCACGATTTGTGTCGCGCGTTTCCGCCGCGGGATTCAAGCCTGCCGTCTATTTCATCACCGCGACTTCGGCCAGCGATCAGCCGCTGACAGGCGGATACGTAGACTCCGATTTTCCCATCTTGAATGGTCATCGAACCATGTTCTGAATATATCGCAGTCTGAACTTCATGGTTTCCAACGGCCTACCGCTTCCCGCCAGGATTGATTTTTCCTGCTACCTGGATCCACTTGCCGGAGCCTTTCGCGATGTTCAGATAGAGCGTTAAATGATGCCGACGCTACCTTACCTTCCCTTGGCGCTCCAAAATCGTATGGTGCAGTCGAGACGTATTATTTCGCGGACCCCGCACTGCGCCTCGCATTGGGGCAGGCCTTTGCTAATGAAGCAAAGCAGAATGCCCGGTTCCAGCGCGTATCGTTTTGGACTACGCCCGATAGCGGGGGGCCGGGAGTGGATGCCGCCTTCCCATTCGCAATCGAAGATTTTTATCCGCCACCGAACTAAGATTCGCGGATCTACTCAGGAAGCCTGAGAAGCCATCGCTCTTACGCTGGGCAATTCAAAACTGGACCAAGCGACCCTGGCCCCTGCCACGACTTACAGGTGAAGAATTACAGGTGAAGTTTTCTGTGGCTTCTATCCAAGTGATTGAAAAATATGGTAGGCCCGTGGGGACTCGAACCCCAGACCTCTACCGTGTCAAAGCGGCGTGATTATGTACTGCCAACAACTTCAAGGGCGTTGGGGACTGCCTTAGTACGCGAAGACACGGCCAAGCCGGACTTCTTACAGGTGAAATTGCAGGTGAGAAATTTCCGCTCGGATCGCAATTCGCATTTGTATCAGGCGTCCAGGATCAGGAATGGAGAGAGAACATGGACGAGGGAATGAAAAGGATGCTGAGCGCGTGCAGGATCACCTAACGTAGGAAGACAATTGCAGGATACGGAGACCGGGTATGGTCGGAAGGTCGCGATCATTGGTAAGAAAAGCTGTGCAGCCGACTGCCAATGCCGCCACAACCTGGAGAGAATCAGGCGTCTTGGCTCCCGTTGCGGCTCTTAGCTGTGCGGCGGCGCGCAGATGGTCACGAGAAATATCTGCAACGCGGACGCCGCGACTCTGCGTGAGAAGAGCTTCATAGCGCCCGGCCAGCAGATGGTCTCCAGAACGGTAGGGAACGACCAAGACTTCGAGCAAGGTAAGCGCCGATGTAACCAACTCCTTGCGGCCCTCATTCACTTCTCTGAAAAGCGGCTCAACCAGGGGAAGAAACTGGGGATGTTCTTCGATGAAGTAGATGAAGATGGCCGTGTCCACCCCTACAGGGCCGCCGCCGAGATCGGCCATTAATCCCATGAGGCCCGTTCTCGCGCAACATGTTTCGACGGGTCAACTCCTCTCCAGTGCTCTTTGCCCAACCCCTTGAGATCAAGAATCGAAAGAGGTTTCGGCGTCTCAAGAGCATCGCTAAGAAGATGAGTAACCTCCTGAGCGACCGATCGGTGCTGGCGCTTCGCTCTAGCCTGGAGCTTCCTGTAGAGAGAGTCGGGAAGGTTCTTGATGTTCAGTACTGCCATAGGGTTACTCCTAAACTCCTCCATAATGGAGGAACTATCAGCGACGTGTCAAGGCTGTTTTTGGCGCCAAAAAAACTTCCACAGAGGTTTGTGATCATGTAATTCCAGTTACTTCTGAACCGTTGGGGTTTGTGAGCAGAAAACACCGCTGAGTGCCAGCATGATGGCCGCAGATAGAATTCGTCCCGCAGCCACTAAGGTTGGCATCCTGCTTAAACCTGGTCAGCGATTCAGCTTCCACAACTTCCGTCACCGCCTTGCGACTTTTCTGATTAACGCGGGCAAGGACGTTAAGGCAATTCAGGGCTTGCTTCGAAATGCCAAGGCGAGCACCACTCTTGATCTCTATTCCCAAGCGATTGACGCGTCTAAATTGGCGGCACAAAGGGACATTGCTCTGGCAATCACAGGCAACCAACGAACAACCCCTTGGTGTCTAACTATACTTAGAGGTAATACTAACTAAAACGCTATGTCGATTAGGGCTAAGTTTGCTTTTCGTGGCGCTTGCGGTCTATTTCTCTACGGGCCATTGGCTGGACTCCAGAATCTTTGATCCTCTCGACTATCCTGTCTCTCTGGACGCTCGCCAGCCCAAGTCGCCAGCCTTTCAAATCAATCTGCCGCGTCGAAGATTCCGCTTGACAATGCCGTCCAACTGTCCTAGTGTCCTATGACAGAGAGACGGGCATGATACTCCAAATCAATTTCAAGTCTGGCATGCCGATCTACCTTCAAGTAGTGGATCAGATCAAGGCTGCGGCAGCATCGGGCGCGCTGCGGCCCGGCGAGATGCTCCCATCCATCCGCCCGCTGGCTGAGGAACTTCGCGTCAACCGCAACACGATCGCCAAAGCCTATTCGGAACTTGAAAGCCTGGGGGTGATCGAGACGCTTCCCGGGCGGGGCTGTTTCCTGAAAGAGAATCACTCAGGATTGCGCAAGGAAGTCCGGCGCAAGTTGTTGATCGCGGAGATCGACCAGGTGATTGTTCAAGCGCACCATCTGCAGGTAGCTCGTGATGAATTCCTCGAATTGTTGCATGAACGAATGGATGTACTGGACGTCAAACGACGAGCCAGCAAAGACCATAAGAAGGAGGGATGACCGGCAATGACCTCCTCTGCCTCTGCCATCCAAATTGAGAACCTCTCCTACTCCTACGGGAGCGCGGAGGCCGTCAATGACTTGACCCTGACGGTGCAGCCCGGCCGATGTTACGGACTCTTCGGCCGCAACGGGGCCGGCAAAACCACCACGATGAAGTGCCTGCTGAATCTCCTCCGTCCCCAGCGGGGTCACGTGCGAGTGTTCGGCCTTGATCCGTCAAAGCAGGAAGTTGGGGTAAAGCGCCTCCTCTCTTACGTGCCGGATCAGGTGGCTTTCTATCCCTGGATGAATGTGCGCGAGACGCTCGACTACCTGGCGTCATTTCGGGAGCGCTGGAACCGGAAGACGGAGCACCAGTTGCTGGAGCGATTCCAGCTTGATCCCGCGCAGCGGACCGGAAGTCTGTCGAAGGGCCAACGAACGCAGGTCGCGTTGATAGCCGCGATTTGTCCCGAGACGGATCTGCTGGTGCTGGACGAACCCACGTCTGGTCTGGACCCTATTGTCCGCCGCGAGTTCATTGAAACGGTGATTGGGGCCTACCAGGAAGGCAATCTCGGCAACCGCACGATATTTGTCTCCACCCACCTCATCACCGAATTCGAGGGATTGATTGATGAGTTCACCATCATCGACCGCGGCCGCGTGGTGGCGACGCTCGACTCCGACCATGCCCGCCAGCGTTATCAGAAAATTCGCGCGCGCTTTGCACAAGCGCCGCCGGAACTCGATTTTGGAGCGGCGCTGCGAGTACATCGCGAGGGGCGTGAACTGGAATTAATCGTGAACGGGACAGGCCCAGAATTGCTGGAACGCCTTCGCGAGCACAATCCAGAAGCAGTGACGACGGAGGCGCTGACGCTTGAGGAGATCTTTGTCGCAACCTTGAAGTCGTAGGAGACCAGAGTGCGAAATAAAACGACGAGAATCTTGAAAGAAGCTCGTTCCCTGTTCTGGCCCTGGTGTGTGGTGGTCTTCGCGGGCGCGCCAGGGGCGGTTGAGCAGTTATATCCCTCCTTGATAGGGAGCGGCCGCCTTTGGGGAAGTAACTATGTTGAGGCAATGAGTTTTCTTGGCTTCTTCCTGGGCATCCCACTGCTAGCGACTCTCCCGTTGGGAAATGAATTCCAATACCGGACGATTCCGCTGCTGCTCAGTCAACCCGCGGACCGGAGGGAAATCTGGGCCGAGAAGATGATCGTGACGATAGTTGCCTGCCTGTCTGCGGCCCTCGTTTTCTGCTTCGGCTGGCGGACAGAGTTTCGGAATGACACTCAGCTTTGGGTGACGGCCGGAGCATCGATCATTGCCATGATCGCTTCGGCGGCAGCTTGGACGCTATTAGCAAGGTCCACGCTAGGCGGACTGGCCTTGAACGCGGTCAATAGTTTCATCCCCATTTTTTGGGCGAACCGGCGGGACTGGATTTCCGAATCCGTGATGTCCCGCTTTGTCGGAATCTTTCTATTTGTGAGCTACACGAGCGTGATGGTTTGGCTTGGACGACGGATGTTACTGCGTTTCCAGGCGACAGGAGGGATGGCGGGCGACGATCTATTGATCGCGGGTTCAGGCGCAACGCCTTCGGTGATGGGCCGGTGGCTTCGCTGTCGACCTACGGGAGCGACCCTGAACTTGATCCGCAAGGAAGTTCGTTTACTGCGCCCGGTCTGGTTGATGAGTCTGCTGGGCCTGATCGCCTGGGTGTGCCTGCCGGTGTTTAGGCTGATGCCGGAACGAGGATCGGTTCTAGCGATGATCATGGTTGTTGCGTATCCTCCATTGATTGCAGTTCTCGCCGGAAGCCTCTCGCTGGGGGAAGAAAGGTCCTCAGGGACGCATTCGTGGCACCTGACTCAGCCGGTGCCAGCCAGTCGACAGTGGTTGGTCAAGTTAATGATGGCGCTGCTTGCCGGCCTTGTTTGTGCAGCAGTGCTCCCGATTGTGGTGTTGCTTGAGGGCGGACGACTATTTGGTTCTCCATCTACGTTCGTGGATGCGCAGACCGCTGCGGGCTGGGTGGCGCTAGTTCTCCTCCTGAGCTTTGCTTCCTTCTGGTGCGCGTCCGCGGTGAATGGGACTGTGCGCGCAGCGATCTGCGTCTTTCCGGTGATCATTGCTCTGGCTATTGCCGGTCGATTCGGGGGCTGGATAGGTCCCAGATTGGCGACGCTGCTTACTTCGAGGTTCGAATTTTTCGAGAATTTTCGGTTCACGAACGCGGTTTCAAATATAAACGCGTGGGCGGCAGCCAGCGTGCCGCCGGAGGCGCTGGTTGCGCTGTGGCTGGCCCCGATGCTAATCGTCGCGGCGATCCAAAGCCGCCGGCTTTTTCGGATCCAACTCCAGGACAATGCAATTCATGTGGTCCGACGTCTGTTACCTCTGGCCATTACTGCATCCATGTGGACCTTTCTGGGCGCGGCGCTCTTAGACTTCGCGGACCATGGAAGACAACAAATGTGGACGCTGTTCCGTGAGACCCATGAGGCCATTGAGAAGATCCAACCCGGAACCCCGAACCTGGATGCTGCGCATCCACTCCAACTCACGGTGGAAGATTTGGCCAAGACTTCTCCCCTCTCTGAGCGTGCGCGTCGCTGGCTGAGTGGCTCTCGCATTACCGTGGTTCCCGACAAGTTTCATGGCGGGGTCGGGGTGAAAAAATACTGTTGCTGGGGGAACTCAAAGG